>Ga0209343_10007438_pt1 | contig 12892 bp, 10 predicted proteins | sample RifCSPlowO2_02_FD_184026 | JGI IMG/M metagenome (GOLD analysis project Ga0209343, IMG submission 184026) | Groundwater microbial communities from Rifle, Colorado - Rifle CSP2_plank lowO2_0.2 (SPAdes) (version 2) | ecosystem: Environmental > Aquatic > Deep subsurface > Groundwater | place... | reverse complement strand
CTGCAGGGCGTTGATCGAGGCGGATTTGCCCAGGTTGTTGGCCCCGTACACCGACAGCGGGTTTTCCAGGGGGAACAGGCCGAGGCTGTAGCCGGCGGTATTCAATAGGGCGAAGCGGCGGATGCCGTAGCGTTCCTGGCTCATGCGTCGATCTCCTGGGCGTCACGTTCTTCAGCCATGGCGCGGGCCAGGGCGTCTTCTTCGGATTCGTCGGCCGCGAGGCTGATGATTTCGTCTTCGGCCTCCTCATCCAGCAGCACCGGCGTTGGCAGCGGCAGGCTGCTGTGCAGGGTGGCAGCCAGATCGCGGTCCTGCTGCACGGAGAGGCAGACATCAAGGAAGCGGTGCATCGGCGCGAGAAAGCGGTAGATGCCGTTGTCTTCGCTGGCAAAGCCGAGCTGGGTGAGGCGGCGCATGACTTTCTCTTCCAGCTCATCTTGAGTGGTGACTTCGGCCTGCAGGAACAGGTCACGGTACTTCTCCAGCAGCGCCGGCAGTTCGTCGCGGCCCAGGCTGCCACCGTCGAGTACGGCCAGCGGGTCACGGCCCTGGTCGGCGAGATGCTCGACCAGAATGAAGGTGAACAGCGCCAGACGCTGTGCGGTCTTGTTGACCTGAGCCCCCATCTGCTCGGGAACGAAATAGTAGAAGCCGCGGCTGTCGCAGGTCAGTTCATAGCCCAGGGCCTTGAACAGGCCACGGTATTGGTCCTGCTGGCCGGCCAGTTGGCTGTAGAGCTCCGGGTTGCTGCGGCTGATGTGGTAGCCCTTGAACAGCTCGCGGAAGATCGGGGCGAGCTGGGTCAGTTCTTTCAGGTCGATATTCATAGGGCGGTGGTCCCGGCCGGCTTGATCAGGGCAAAGGAGCTCAGGCTGACCTGATGCTCGCGGGTGAGGTAGTCGCGGCGCTCAAGACGCTCGCGCTGGAAACGGCCATCGCGGGACAGGCGCGAGAACCAGTAGAGCAATTCGTCGGTAGCGCCTTCCGGTTCCTGCTCCAGCAACCAGACCATCAGATCCGGCAGCGGCAGGGCCTGTTCGCAGCGTTCGATCATCTCCCGCGCGGTGCGTGGCGCGCGGGGCGCTTCGCCCTTGCGGCTGCTGTGGGCCTTGGGGAATTGCGCCGGCTTCGGCTCGAAGCGGGCCAGGGCATAGACGTAAGCCTCGACTTGCGAGGCGGTGCCGAGAAAAGTGCTTTGCGGACGACTGAACAGCGGCAGGGAGGCCTGCGGTACGGCGTCCAGACCCTTCTTGCGGATCGCCGCCAGAGCCAGGGCCGCGCCACGGGTTACGGCGTTATGCCGGCGCGCTTCTTCACGCAGCGGCAACAGCAGCTCGCGGGCGCGGCGCAGGGTCAGTTGGGCGGTGGTCTGCATTTCCAGAATGCGCGCGTGGGTGCGCAGCAGCAGGTCGTCATCCACCAGTTGGCCGAGGCGCTGCTGCTCGCTCAGCAGGCGCAGCAGTACGTGTTCGACGCGGTACACGCCCTGCTCGAAGGCACCGTCGGCGGCGACCAGCTGGATCATCGGCTCGACGTATTCGTCCCAGGTAGCCAGCACCTCGGCGTAGCGCTGACGCAAGGGAATCTGCCGGTCACTGGTCTTGGCCCGCTCGGCCACGGCGACCAGGGCCTGTTCGTCGTTGGCCAGCTTCTTCAGTACATCGCGTACGCGCATATCCAACAGGCGCAGTTGGCGTGCCAGGTCGGCGGCATCGCGGACTTCAAAAGCATCCTTGATATAGCCGGCCAGGCGCTCCAGATGGCGCAGGTAGGCCTCGATCTCCAGGCACAGGCCCAGGCGATGTTCGCGGCGCAGGTAGGCGAGGAAGTCGTGAATCTGCGCGTTCAGCTCGAAGCGATTGGGGCTCTTGGCCACCGGCACCAGGATATCCAGGCGGATCCACTGGTCGAGCAGGGCAGTGACATCGGTTGGCGTGCCTTCGGGCAACTGCGCGGCGAGCTGATTGCGCAGCTCCACCAGGCTCAGGGTGCCGGCGTCGAAGCGCTCGCACAGTGGCTCCAGCAACGTCCAGTGTTCGGCAAGGGCGCGCAGTACGCGCTTGGGATCAATCATCGGGGCATCCGCTCCGCGGGCTTTTCGCAAAAAAACACCGATTGTACTGCAAGCCGTGGCCAAGGCTTGAGTGTCAGTCATCGTCTGTTGCTTTGCTACGCCGCCTGTAACCGCCGGTGTGACGATGGGTAACAGGCTCGGGCCAGGCCAGCGCTGGCCGCAGGACGATTTGCCCAGATTTTCTCGACTATGGGTCGGCCCGCTCTGTACGTGGGCTTTCTATAGTGGCTATCAAGGGCTGGTGTCCGCAGGATGCCGCCACCATAAGAATAAGGAACTCGTCATGCGTTCGACCTGCCATCCGCTCAAGTCCTTACTGACCCTGCTCTGCGGCAGTCTGTTCGTCTGTGCGGCCCAGGCTGAGTTGAAGCCCATGGCGGACAGCGAACTGGCCGAGATCACCGGCCAGGCACTGGTGACCCTCGACGGCCTGACCTACGGCGGTTTCGAGTACACCCGGGTTAATCTGGGGGCCGAGATCGACCTGTTGACCAATATCGACGAGCTGCGCCTGGGCAACTATTCGCGCAGTCAGCCGAATACCGTGTCCGATCAACCTGCAGATATTCTCATCAATAATTTCGCTCTGGGCCGCGTGGATAACGCCAACTCCAGCAATGCCAGCGTGGTGCCGTTCCAGGTACGCGATCCCTATCTGGAGTTTGCGTTCAAGGTCAACGGCCAGGGCATTCGCGAGGTGGCGGGTATCCGCGTGGGATTCGGCCGCGCCCGGGGCGACCTGTCCGGTGATATTCACTCGCTTACCGGCAATATGCAGGGCCTGGTCACCGGCTCGGCGTCGACTGCTCGTGAGTACTATATGCAGCAGAACAACCTCAACGGCTTTACCTGCATCTTCAATTTCGACTGCCTGGCGCTCAGTCTGGCCGGCAACTCCGAGATTTTCAGCGAAATCCAGCTGGTCAAGAACGGCACCGGTGATACTGCGGTCAATGGTCAGCCGATCAACCGGGCGACCCATATCGGCGTACCCAATGGCGCGTCCTTCCATACCGACAACGCCGCGCTCGAGCCCCTGCTGCCGGCCATTGCCAGCAACAACGGTGACTGTACCGCCTCGGGCCTGCCCGCATGCTTCCCGCTGCTCAACTACAAGAGCATCTTCGTCGGCGATCCGACCCAGGCCGACCTCAGTATTGGCGGGGCCCAGGGAGTGTTCTTTTCCCTGCAGAACCAGAACGTACCCTGGCAGGACCTGGCCTCGACCACTAACCAGTTCGTCGCGACCCAGTCTGGAGCCTTTGCCAACTTCGCCAAGTCGGGCGAGGGCGCGAACACCATCTACCCCTTTATCGTGTCGCTGTATGAGGCCCTCAATGGTGCTGCGCGGGTACCGACATGCATTGGCGATGTGGCTAAGGGCTGCTGACCATGAACAGCCATCTGCTCGGAGTACTGTTTGTTTTGCTGGCTCTACCTGGGCTGAGTACAGCCATGGAAGCCCTGGATGATCGCGAACTCGGTGAGGTCAGCGGGGCCGGGGTCGGCTTCTTTCTGGATGACTTCTTCTATGACCAGGGCAGCGCCAGCGCGCAGGTAAGCGGGCTCAAGGACAGCCAGGGCAATGCGCTGACCATTGACCTTGAACGGGCCTATATCAAGGGCGACGGCAGCCAGCGGGGGGCGCTGGATACCCCTGCGCAAGTGGGGACGCCGCTCCACCCCTTTACCCTGAAAGTGGTCAGCGGGGCTGCCGCGCCGACCCTGCCGAGCGGCACTCAGGCTCTGCAGTTGACCACGCCAACCTGGGACGATCCGCTCAACGATACCCATCAGTACGGCCTGTGGTCTTTCTATCAAGGCTGCCTGTACGGCGAGGCTGGCTGTACCGACCCAACCCTGGCCCAGGGGGCCATCGACACTGAATTGGGCGGCCTGGAAACGACCCGTGATGCGCTATTGGCGCGTTATCAGAGTGTTGGCTTCCTTACCCTGAAGAGCGGCATCGACCAGGATATGCTGGTGGTCGAGCAGCGTCGGGCCCAGGTCGCCACGGAAACCGCCGATGTGCAGGGAGCCTACGGCACCATGGAGACCCGCTATGCCGCTGCGCCGGCCTGGGATGGTCTTTACCGAAAACCGGCATTCGGCGAGAAATATGGCTGTGGCAACGTTTGTCTGACCAGTGCCGCCAGGGCCTATAACACCTCGGTCGATAGCTATCAGACCCAGCTGGATGAACTGGCTGCCGCGCAGAAGGCCCTGGGCGAGGCCTGGAGTGCGGAGCGTGACGGCTACAGCCTTAACCAGCGAGCCACCGATTACGACGAGTTTTCCAGCCTGTGCGGTGTACCCACCGCGGAGTCGCCGACCTGCGTGGTCGGGCGTATCCAGAAGACCAAGGACAACCGCACCTCGGTGGTGCTGGTGGCGACCACCCTGCAAAACGGCGGCACCCGCTTCAAGGGGTTGGATGTTGGTGTCGAGGCCACCTTCAGCCTGCCCAGCACCGCCTACAGCGTGGATGGCAACGGCAATATCATCAAAGGTGCCACCACCACCCGCAGCGATTTCTTTTCTATCAATCTGGAAGGCTTCACCCTCAATGGGGCTTACCTTCATCTGTGGGGCGACAGCGCCGGGCTGCAGGGCGAGGCGAGCCTGCAGATGTATGCTGACAAGCTGGTCATCGGCGGTTGCCGCAACTGTACCGATGCCAATCGCGCCGTGGCCAAGAACCTGTATTTCGATATCAACCTTGGCCAGGCCAGCCTGCAGCCGCTTAGTTTTTCAGTATTGTCCGACGGTGAGCTGCGGCTGTCCCTGCCCAGCGTGACCTGGAGCAACCACCAGGCCTTCTACCAGCAGGTGCCGAAGAGCAATATCAGCATCGGTAACCTGAATCTGGGCGGTGTCGATCTGGGTTCGCAAGTCGTGCGTGGCATGCGTGTGGATTATCTTGAAATGCGCACCGTGAACCTGCCGCGATGAGGAGAGTCAGCATGCGCAGTACATCCCTAGGGTTGGCCCTGCTGTTTATGGCGTGGCCCGTGTTGGCTGAGTTGCGACCGCTGGCCGAGGATGAGTTGCAGGGGATAAGCGGGCAGGCAGGGCTGAGTATCAGCGCCAGCCTGAACTTTGCCGCCAACCCCGCGCAGACCCGTTGCCCGGGTGGTTGCGGCACGCGGGTGGCGATACAGCCGGCCAACAGCAGCGGTTTTATCGTGCTGGACAATATCCAGGGGGCCTTCAGTTTCGAGGGGCTGAGTTTCGATATCGTCACCATCGACAGCGGTTACGACGGTGATGGTGCGGCCTTCAATGCCTCGGCCATGCGCCTGGGGCTGACCGATGCGAGCTTCAACAATGCCCGCGTGACCCTGGCCGGTTCCAATAGCGCCACGTCCGGTGGTGCGGGCTTCCAGCAGACTGACCTGCTGACCTACCAGGCCAACGGCGATGTGCGCCTACAGGGCAACCTGTACATCTTCGCCGCACCCTGATCCCTTCCTCGAGTCCCCGTCACGACAGCGTCATGCGCCTGTCATGCCTCAGGGCGCATGATAGGGCCTGTTGCCGTTTCGTCGCGAGCCGCGTTGCTGCGCAAAATCTCGCCATGGCCGGGCGGCGCTCCGCTAGGCGGAGGACGCAGGTAATGGTTGTTTCCTTGCCAAGTCCGCCAACACCGCATGGCGAGATTTTTCGCGCAACCCGCAGGGCCGGGCCTGTTTTAGCGCGATACAGCGTTTCTCGACACTCATTTGGAACAACCAAACTTCGTGTTTCGTGCCTTGTCTCGCGCTAAAACAGGCTCCGGCGCGGCCGCGAACGAAACGGCAACAGACCCTAGGGGCAGACCGATTCGCGTAGACGTCCCGATCGACCCTTCCCAGGCCTCGGCGGCCTCTACTCCGTGGCTTGCCGGCTTTCACTGGGGGGCGTAATGCGTCGCCAACGGTCGATTGTTGGTTAAAATTTCCACAATACCCTTTCGATATGCGCCGGTTGTCGGCACAATTCGCCTCCACTTTTTTTGGGGAGGGGGTCGGCTCTGCTGATTTCCTGCCGGCCGACCTTGCACAGCACTCGGGGCATAGACACGCAGATGATCAAGACGCCGTACTACCTCATCGACAAGCAGAAGCTGCTGGGCAATCTGGAGAAGATCGCCTATGTGCGCGAGCACTCCGGTGCCAAGGCGCTGCTGGCGCTCAAGTGCTTCGCCACCTGGTCGGTGTTCGATCTGATGCAGCAGTATATGGACGGCACCACCTCGTCATCGTTGTACGAGCTCAAGCTGGGTCGGCAGAAGTTCGCCGGTGAAACCCATGCCTACAGCGTGGCCTGGGCCGACGACGAAATCGACGAGATGCTCGCCAACTGCGACAAGATCATCTTCAACTCCATCGGCCAGCTCGAGCGCTTCGCCGAAGCCTCCGCCGGCAAGGTGCGCGGCCTGCGCGTTAACCCCCAGGTGAGCAGCTCCGACTACCTGCTGGCCGACCCGGCACGGCCGTTCAGCCGCCTGGGTGAGTGGGACCCGGAAAAGATTGCTGGCGTGATGGATAAGGTCAGCGGCTTTATGTTCCACAACAACTGTGAGAACGCCAGTTTCGAACTGTTCGACCAGATGCTGACCACCATCGAGGAACGCTTCGGCCACCTGCTCGAGCAGGTCGAGTGGGTCAGCCTCGGTGGCGGCATTCACTTCACCGGCGAAGACTACCCGCTGGATCAGTTCTGCGCGCGGCTCAAGGCCTTCTCCGAGCGCTTCGGTGTGCAGGTGTATCTGGAACCTGGCGAAGCGGCCATCACCCTGAGTTCCTCGCTTGAAGTCACGGTGCTCGACACCCTGTACAACGGCAAGCATCTGGCCGTAGTCGACAGCTCCATCGAAGCGCATATGCTCGATCTGTTGATCTACCGGCTCAACGCCAAGATGGAACCCTCGGACGGCGAGTACACCTACATGGTGTGCGGCAAGTCGTGCCTGGCAGGTGACATCTTCGGTGAGTACCAATTCGATCGCCCGCTGACCATCGGCGATCGTCTGTCGTTTATCGACGCAGCGGGTTACACCATGGTCAAGAAGAACTGGTTCAACGGACTTAAAATGCCGTCCATCGTGGTGAAGCAGCTCGACGGCAGCGTCGAGGTGGTTCGCGAATTTGGCTTTGAAGATTACCTGTCCAGCCTCTCGTAGGCGGCAGATAAGGAGAGATAAAGAAATTGAAGAAGAACGTTCTGATCATTGGTGCAGGAGGTGTCGCCAAGGTGGTGGCCCACAAGTGCGCGCAGCACAACGACGAACTCGGTCGTATTGCCATCGCGTCGCGCAACATCTCCAAATGCCAGGCCATCATCGACAGCGTAAAGGCCAAGGGCAGCTTGAAGCAGCCGGCCGAGATTCAGGCTTACGCCCTGAACGCGCTGGATATTGAAGCAACCAAGGCGCTGATCCGCGAAACCGAATCGCAGATCGTCATCAATGTGGGTTCGGCCTTCCTCAATATGTCGGTGCTGCGCGCCTGCATGGATACCGGCGCGGCCTACCTCGACACCGCCATCCACGAAGAACCGGGCAAGGTCTGCGAGACGCCGCCCTGGTACGGCAACTACGAGTGGAAGCACCTGGCCGAATGCCAGGAAAAAGGCGTGACCGCCATCCTCGGCGTCGGTTTCGACCCGGGCGTGGTCAATGCATATGCTGCCCTGGCGCAGCAAAAGTACTTCGACAAGATCGAGTCGATCGACATCCTCGACGTCAACGCCGGTTCCCACGGCAAGTACTTCGCCACCAATTTTGATCCGGAAATCAACTTCCGCGAATTCACTGGTCAAGTCTGGAGCTGGCAGAACAGCCAGTGGACCAGCAACACCATGTTCGAAGTCAAACGCACCGACGACCTGCCGGTGGTCGGCGAGCAGAATCTGTACCTGACCGGGCATGACGAAGTACATTCCCTGTCCAAGCATCTGAACGTGCCCAACGTGCGCTTCTGGATGAGCTTTGGCGAGCATTACATCAATGTGTTCACCGTACTGAAGAGCCTCGGCCTGCTCTCCGAGCAACCGGTGAAAACCGCCGAAGGCCTCGAAGTGGTGCCGCTCAAGGTGGTCAAGGCCGTACTGCCGGACCCAGCGTCGCTGGCCCCAGGCTACAGCGGCAAGACCTGTATTGGTGATCTGGTCAAAGGCAGCAAGGACGGCAAGCCGGTCGAGCTGTTTATCTACAACGTCGCCGACCACAAGGACGCCTATGTCGAGACCGACAGCCAAGGCATTTCCTACACTGCCGGTGTACCGCCGGTTGCGGCCGCACTGCTGGTCGCCCGTGGGGACTGGGATGTGGCGCGCATGGCCAACGTTGAACAGCTGCCGGCCGAGCCGTTCCTCAAGCTGCTGGACGTAATGGGGCTGCCGACTCGCATCAAGGACAAGGATGGTGATCGTCCCTGGGATCAGAGCCTCTGATTGGCTGCGCCTAGCTCGATCAGCCCAGCGCCCGCCATTTGGCGGGCGTTTTGTTTCTGACTCGTGAGAGGGGCTTTAGCCGCGACAGTGCTTAGAACGTAGGATGGGTTGAGCCTGCGATACCCATCGCATAGCTGGCGGGCCCCTGATGGGTATCGCTGCGCTCAACCCATCCTACGAATGCTCAACGCCTGCCATTTTGGTGGGCGTTTTACTTTCTGGTGCCAGTCCACTGTCGCCTGTTGCCGGTGGATGTAAGGAGCGACATCCACCCTACGCGCAGGCGTGTGCGATCAAACCGTGGGAGCGGCTGGGTGGCCTCCCGCTTTAGCCGCGATGTGCGTCGCGCTTCCCGCCCGCGGCGTTTCACGCGACAATCACGGCTTATCGACACAGGTCCCCACGTCGGGCCTGTGCCTCTGCGCATCCGTGAGGAACCCAGCATGAGCAGCAACGACCGCGTCATTATTTTCGATACCACCCTGCGCGACGGCGAGCAGAGCCCCGGTGCCTCCATGACCGGCGAAGAGAAGCTGCGCATTGCCAAGGCCCTGGAACGCCTCAAGGTCGATGTCATCGAAGCCGGTTTCGCCATCGCCAGCCCGGGCGACTTCGCCGCGGTCAAGGCGATTGCCGACACCATCAAGGACAGCACCGTGTGCAGCCTGTCGCGGGCACTGGATGCCGATATCGACCGCGCCGCCGAAGCGCTCAAGGGTGCCAACAGCGGGCGTATCCACACTTTTATCGCCACCAGCCCGATCCATATGCAGCACAAGCTGCGCATGCAGCCGGATCAGGTGGTCGAGCAGGCGGTGCATGCGGTCAAGCGCGCACGTAATCTCTGCGCCGATGTCGAGTTCTCCTGTGAAGATGCCGGTCGCTCGGAGATCGATTTCCTCTGCCGCATCATCGAAGCGGCGATCGACGCCGGCGCGCGGACTATCAATATCCCCGACACCGTCGGTTACGCGATTCCGCATCAGTACGCCGACACCATCCGCCAGTTGCTCAACCGCATTCCCAACGCCGACAAGGCGGTGTTCTCGGTGCACTGCCATAACGACCTGGGCCTGGCCGTGGCCAACTCCCTGGCCGCCGTGGTCGCCGGCGCGCGCCAGGTCGAGTGCACCATCAACGGCCTCGGCGAGCGTGCCGGTAACGCCGCGCTGGAAGAGATCGTGATGGCGATCAAGACCCGCGAAGACCTGCTCGGCGTGCACACCCGCATCGACACCCCGCATATCCTCAGCACCTCGCGCCTGGTCTCCGGCATCACCGGTTTCCCGGTGCAGCCGAACAAGGCCATTGTCGGGGCCAACGCCTTCGCCCACGAGTCGGGTATCCACCAGGACGGCGTGCTCAAGCATCGCGAGACCTACGAGATCATGTCCGCCGAGGCGGTTGGCTGGAATGCCAACAAGATGGTCATGGGCAAGCATTCCGGGCGTGCGGCGTTCCGTGCGCGGCTGGAGGAGCTGGGTATTGTCCTGGCTGGTGAGGGCGAGCTGAATGCCGCCTTTACCCGCTTCAAGGATCTGGCCGACAAGAAACACGAGATTTTTGACGAAGACCTGCAGGCCCTGGTTTCCGACAGCCTCAGCGCCGAAGCGCCCGAGCACTTCAAACTGGTGACCCTGGAAGTGGCGAGCAAGACCGGCGAAGTGCCTCAGGCGCAGCTGGTACTCAGCGTCGATGGCCGCGAGCAGGCCGCCAGCGCTCAGGGCTCCGGCCCGGTGGACGCCACCTTCAAGGCCATCGAGTCGATTGCCGCCTCGGATGCCAGTCTGCTGCTGTACTCGGTCAACGCCATCACCAAGGGCACCGACTCCCAGGGCGAGGTCACCGTACGCCTGGAGAAGGGCGGGCGCATCGTCAACGGCAACGGGGCCGACACCGATATTCTGGTGGCGTCGGCCAAGGCCTATATCAATGCCCTGAACCTGATGCAGGCCGGGCACAAGGCCCATCCGCAGGTGGCTGACGTTTGATCACGGAACTGCGCCGGCGTGCCTATCTGAGCGCCATGCAGGTGGCCAGCTGGCTGCCGCGGGTGGAGCTGCCCTTTGCTGCGCCATCGCGACCGGAGCTGCTGAACCCGCCTGCCGAGCCTGAGCTAGAGCCTCAGCAGCCAGTCGTCGAGGCGGCGGTTGCCGAGGCCGCGCCGGTTTCTGCGGCTGCGCCGCAGCCAGCGGCCCAGGCCGAGCCGCGGGCGAAGATCGAAGTGCCGCGGCCCACGGTCGTCTCGCGCCACGCCAAGCCGCTGGCCGCTGCCGAGGATGAAGCTGCTGCGCCGGCCAAGGTTGTGGCGGTGCCACCGCCGCGCTTTGCCCTGCAACTGCTGCGCGCCGGTGCTTGCGCGGTGCTAGTCGAATTGCCCACCGGCGAGCCGCTGCAAGGCCGCGACCCGGCCTACCTGCTGCTCAAGGATCTGCTGCGCGCCGCCGGCTTGCCGGACAGCCCGCAACTGATCGGCGAGCCGGTGCGTTGGCCGCTGCTGGTACGCGGGCAGATCGACCAGGGCCCGCAGGCGGCACTGGAATATGTGCAGAGCTTTGTCGGTGCGCGCCTGGAGGAGCAGGAGCCTTGCAGTTGCCTGTGGCTGGTGGGCCTGCCGGCCATTCGCTTTGCCGGTGAGGCCGATGCCGAGGCCTATAACCGCGAACTGCAGGTCAAGGGACTGGGCGCGGCCTGGGCCCTGCCGGGCCTGGAGTTGTTGATGGATGAGCCCGAGCGCAAGCGCGAGCTGTGGCAGGCCATGCGCCGCGTGCGCCAGCGCTGGTTGGCCGCCAATTGAATACATCTTTTCCCGGCCGTTTGGCCGAGGTGTCTACCGCTTGCCGAGTCAACCTGAATGAGTGATGCAATCAGCTTTCGCCCGATGACCGAGGCGGATATCGATGCGGTGCTGAAGATCGAATACGCCGCCTTCAGCCACCCCTGGACGCGCGGTATCTTTACCGACAGCCTGAAGAGCTACAGCTGCTGGGTGATGTTCGAAGGTGAGCAGCAGGTCGGCCATGGGGTGATCCAGGTGATCATCGACGAGGCGCACCTGCTCAATATCACCGTAAAGGCCGAAAGCCAGGGGCGCGGCCTGGGCCTGAAACTGCTCGAACACCTGATGCAGCAAGCCCAGGCCCAGGGGGCCAACGACTGCTTTCTGGAAGTGCGCGCGAGCAACCAGGTGGCCTACCGCCTGTACGAACGCTACGGCTTCAACGAAGTCGGCCGCCGCCGCGACTACTACCCGGCCGTGGGCGGGCGCGAGGATGCCCTGGTAATGGTCTGCCCGCTGTTCGATTAGCGTCGCGTCAACCCTGAAATGCCGTGTGTGTGGGAGGGGCTTTAGCCGCGACTGGTCTTGACGGGCCGAACGTATCGCGCCCCTTGCGCCAACCTCTGACCCGATTGGCTACACGCGGCGGCACCATTCGCCGCTGCCGCCAGGCCCGGCCTGTCGCATACTGGCCGGCACCGCTCGCCGGGGCGGTGCTGTCGGCTCACTCGTCTTTAAGGATCTTCCATGGGATTGCTTCGCCCGTTGTTCGTGGCGTATTGCCTGCTGGCCGCTGCTCAGGCCTTTAGCGCCGAACGCAGCTTTACCATCCTGCACACCAACGACTGGCAGTCGCGCCTGCTCGGCTTTGGCCCGAACAACGAATTCACCCCCGCAACCACGGGCGATGACGACACCGTTGGCGGTGTCGCGCGCCTGGCCACCTTGCTCCAGCAGCGCCGCGCGGCCGCCGGCGAACAACCGGTGTTGCTGCTCGATGGTGGCGACTTCAGCATGGGCACGCTGTTCCATAGCGTCACCCGCGAGATTGGCGGCGAGCTGCGCCTGATGAGCGAGCTGGGTTACGACGCCGCTACCCTGGGCAACCACGAGTTCGATTTCCGCCCGGCCGGCCTGGCGGCGATGATCAGCGCCGCTGATCGGGCCAAGGGCGAGGCGCTGTTGCCGCTGCTGTCGAGCAACCTGCGCTTTGACCCAGCGAGCACGGCCGACGACAGCCTGCAGGCGCACCATGACGCCGGGCGCATCCTGCCGTACAAGCTGCTTGATCGGGGCGGCATCCGCTTCGGTCTGTTCGGCTTGCTCGGCAACAACGCCGTGGCGGTCAGCCCGATGATCAAGCCGGTGACCTTCGCCGACCCGGTGGCCACGGCCCGCACCATGGTGGCCAAGCTGCGCGAAGAGGGGGCCGAGGTGGTGATCCTGCTGTCGCATATGGGCGTGGTGCAGCAGGCCGATGGCAGCTGGCGCGGCGAGGAGGTCGAGCTGGTCGAACAGGTGCCGGGCATCGATATCGTCGTCGGCGGCCACTCGCACACCGCCCTGGCGCAACCGCTGCTGGTGGGCGGGCGCACCCCGGTGAT
>Ga0209343_10007437_pt1 | contig 12892 bp, 12 predicted proteins | sample RifCSPlowO2_02_FD_184026 | JGI IMG/M metagenome (GOLD analysis project Ga0209343, IMG submission 184026) | Groundwater microbial communities from Rifle, Colorado - Rifle CSP2_plank lowO2_0.2 (SPAdes) (version 2) | ecosystem: Environmental > Aquatic > Deep subsurface > Groundwater | place... | reverse complement strand
ACCGGCCTTGAAAGCCTTCACGTTCGTAAAAGGTGACCTGTGCGGTCGCTTGCGTGGCGATAACCACTCCGACCACCGCCAGCGCGTTTCTGAATATTGCATTCATTGATGTCTCCTGCAAAAAAAGTTGCGTACAACCAATGTCGAACCCCGGTATTCAATCGCGACGCTCGACACAATCGGGCGTCGCCGGCCGTTGGCTCAGAACTCCCTAAGACGTTGGACTACATTCTTGGAGTTGCAAATCCTCGCCTTATCCGTACTGGCGTCCAGGAGAGCCAAGCCACAAGGCGGTCAATATGGCGCATCATCGAGTCGGGGTCTGTGCGGACCCGCACATAGACATAGCGAAATCATTGGCTATCCCGGGCGAAACACCCGAGATGGAACCGGATTGAATCCATACCGTGCATCCTCGCCGTCCACAGGTGTTAACCCAGGTGTTAACCGAGGTGTTAGACATCGGTGCGCTACCGCACAGACGACGAGCGTAGCGCTACTTAGGCTACTCACTATCCTGTAACAGAACGTAACCGATGATAGCGACGCGGTTCGCGCATTCCATCCGGTACGGCATCCGTCGTCATCGCACGCGTCCCGTGCGGAGATCTTTTGATTGCGCTGTCATCGAAACGAGAGCGCGCGGCGTTATAGCTGCACTTCGACGAGATGCCGCCAGCCCTGTTGAGTCCGGCATATTGGCGTCATCTTCGTTTGCGGGCCGCCCCCGCTATGGGGAACGCCGCGGCGCAGCTTTTCCGTCGCCGAGCCGATCCGTTGTTTCGCGGCGCGGTCCGAGCTAGCGATCGAAACAGCGCGCTTTTTCGCAAGGAATCGTCATGCCAATGCAACCTCTCAGTCTTCGGGCTTTCACCTTCGCGGCCGGCATCGCGGTTTTGGCCTTCAGCGGCTGGGCCAGCGCGGACCCGCCGTCGCGCGTCGGGCGTCTCGGCTACATGACCGGCGCGGTCAGTTTCTCACCCGCCGGCGAGAACGATTGGGTACAGGCGACGATCAATTGGCCGCTGACCGCCGGCGACCGCCTTTGGGCGGATGCGCGCGCGCGGGCCGAAATCCAGGTCGGCGGGGCAATGATTCGCATGCACGCCAATAGCGGCGTATCCGTTCTCAATCTCGACGACCGCATCGCCCAACTGCAATTGACGCAGGGCACATTGAACGTCCGCGTGCGTCGTCTCGGGCCCAACCAGGTGTTCGAGGTGGACACGCCGAATCTCGCGTTTACCCTTCGGCAACCCGGTGAATTCCGCATCGAAGTGGATCCCGACGGCGACGCGACGACGATCATCGTGCGCAATGGCCAAGGTGAGGTGTACGGCGAAGACGCGGCGTATCTAATCGATTCGCGGCAAGCGTATCGCTTCACGGGAACCGGCTTGCGCGAGTACCAGTATGTCGACGCGCCGCGCCGCGACGAATTCGACCGCTGGTCGAGGGAACGCGACCGCCGCTACGACAACTCAGACTCCGCCCGCTATGTATCGCAAGACGTGGTCGGCTATCAGGACCTCGATGCGAACGGCACCTGGCACGTGGACGCGACCTACGGCAACGTCTGGATCCCGACTCGCGTGGCCGCCGGCTGGGCGCCTTACCGCGACGGACATTGGGCATGGGTCGACCCCTGGGGTTGGACGTGGGTGGATGACGCGCCCTGGGGCTTCGCCGTGTCGCATTACGGCCGCTGGACGAATCTGCGTGGAACGTGGGGTTGGGTACCCGGTCCCGTGCGCACCCGGGCCTACTACGCCCCGGCACTGGTTGTGTTCGTGGGCGGCGTCAACTTCCGGCTTACGATCTCCAGCGGCAACGTCGGTGGCGTCGCGTGGTTCCCGCTTGGGCCGCGCGAGGTCTATCGACCGTCCTATCGGGCGAGCCGCGGCTATTTCGAGAATATCAACCGCAGCAACACGGTCATCAACAACACGGTCATCAACAACTATTACAACAACCCGAACGTGCCCAATGTCGTATACGCCAATCGGCAAGTGCCAGGAGCGGTCGTCGCCGTGCCGGCGACCGCGTTCGTGCAGTCGCAACCGGTGGCCAGAACGGCAGTGCGGGTAACGCGGGAAATGGTTGCCAGCGCGCCGGTGGCGGTCGTTGCGCCAGTAGCTCCGACAGAGAGAAGCGTGCGTGGCGCCGCTGCCCAGGGCGGCAAGCCGCCTCCCCGCGTGTTCGAGCGGCCTGTCGTCGCCCGCACCGCACCCCCTGCGGCACGCGTCGGTTTCGCGGCGCAACAGCAGCAACTTACAGCGAATCCGGGCAAACCGCTCGACGATGTCGCACGCAAGGAATTGAAACCTACAGCGGCCGCGCCGGCGCCCGTCGTCAAAGTGGTCGAGCAGACGCAAAAAGCCCCACCGACCATGCGCCCGCCGCCGCCGGCACCGGAACAACGCGGGAAGTCCGAACAGCGTGGAAAGGGAGAACAGCGCGGACAACCGGTAGCACCGCCGCCGCCACCGCAACGGTCGGCGCCGGTTCCGGTCGCGCCACCGCAAGTCGCTCCGCCGGCACCCGCTGCGCAGCCGCCGGAACAACGCGGAAAGTCGGAGCAGCGTGGCAGGGGAGAACAGCGCGGACAACCGGTAGCACCGCCGCCGCCACCGCAGCGCGCGGCCGAGCCCAAGGCCGTCCCGCCGCAAGTTGCTCCCCCGGCACCGCCGCCGCCACCGCAACGGTCGGCACCGGCTCCGGTCGCGCCACCGCAAGTCGCTCCGCCGGCACCCACTGCGCAGCCGCCGGAACAACGCGGAAAGTCCGAGCAGCGTGGCAGGGGGGAACAGCGCGGACAACCGGTAGCACCGCCGCCGCCACCGCAACGCGCGGCCGAGCCCAAGGCCGTCGCGCCGCAAGTTGCTCCCCCGGCACCGGCGACGCGGCCACAACGGTCGGCACCGGCTCCGGCCGCGCCACCGCAAGTCGCTCCGCCGGCACCCACTGCGCAGCCGCCGGAGCAACGCAGGAAGGTCGAGCCCGTCCCTGCCGCAAAGCAAGCCGAACCCCCGCCTGTTGCTGCGCCTAGACCGCCGCCGCAACCGGCGCCAAAGGCGGAGCCGCGTGGTCAGGAGCCCAAGCCTGCCGCGGGCAAGTCGAGTGACAAGAAAAAAGACAGCGACGAGCAGGAGCGCGGAAAGCGCAAGCAGTAGCCTATCCCCGCGTAGCGGGGGCGGGCAAGACGCAAGGGGCCGGTGCATACATGCATCGGCCCCTTGCCGTTTCGGGATGCCCTTCTATCGGTCCGTTGTACGCAACCGGTTCCGGTATCCGGCAGCGGGAGTGACCGTGTCGGTCACTCCCGCTGCCGGATCAGGGCAATGAGCGACCGCGCCGCACCGGCCGGGTAGGTCAGGCGCATCGCACGTCGATTATCTTCTGGGTCTGCTGGTTTCGTGACCGATGATGCCGCCGACGGCTGCACCGCCGACGGTTCCGACCGCGCTGCCGCCCGTAAGAACGGAGCCTCCGACGGCACCGACTCCGGCGCCGATGACGGTGTTCCGATCCTGCGTTGACATGCCGGCACAACCACCCAGGCCGAGCAGCATTGCCGCGGCAACCGCACTGAATGTAAGTCTCTGCCTCGTTTTCATGGGAATACCTCTGTACATAAATGGGTTATCGGGAACTTCGTGCCCGCTCGAGTGCGACTTACGACTTGACCGCAAGCGCGATCACGTTGATGTCGAGTTAGTTCGCTATCGTTCCTTCATGTGGCGGGTCCTGGAGTAATGCGTCGACAAGTCATGCCGGGCACACACTTTTCTTCGCCAAGACCGCGCTGCTTTCAACTGTTGCGCATCGCCACGGTGCAAGCTCGGATGATTTCAGATTATATTGAACGCTTCTCGCCGTCTGTTCGATGACACACATAGCCGGCAATCAAGGAGTGCGCGAACCGTCTCCCCGTCAGTCCGCTTGCGAGTACGCCGCCCAGCCGAAAAAATGCCCCGCAACTGCAGGGCATTCCATTTCTCTTGCAGGGGGACTGCAGGCGGGTCGATTATTTGACGATCCTGCTGCCCGTCGATATCGACGCGGCGGTCGGTGCCGAAACGAAGTTCCGGGCGCACTCGGTCTTGGCTCGGATGTGTGAGGAGTGGGTGGTAAAATTCACTCTGGGGCTACCCCTGGATTATTGGCATCCCTTCCGTTCCTAGGTCAATTAGTACGGGGTCGCTACAGCCAAGGAAGAGCGATTATGACCAAACGAGCAGAACTTGAAGCTGCCCTCGCCAAGGCAGAGGCTGAATGGCGCAAGGCAAGCGACGACCTGGACATGGCAGAAGCCGACCGGGCCAAGGTAAACGCCGATTGGGAAAAGCTAGCTGCCGACCGGCGCACCGCAGACGCCGACCGGCGCAAGGCAGGCACAATTTGGGACAAGGCATTCGCCGACCGGCGCAAGGCAGTCACCGACCGGCGCAACGCAGACGCCGCACGGGACAGGTCGAACGCCGACTGGGACAAGGCACACGCCGCCCGGGGCAATGCACGCGCCGACTGGGACAAGGCACGTGCCGCCCTTGACGAACTGGACCGCACAGAGAGGAAGTCATGAGCACACGCGTGCGTTCCCCCGGCAGACCACGCGTGCACAGTTCGTGATACATTCGATCGGGAGCGAGGAGCCTGTCGGAATTTCTTTGCAACAGTCGGCGATCCCTGTCCTATCGGCGCCTTGAGGGCGCGAAGGATCTCCAGAATGTCTTGGTAACCGATCTATCGCCGTGCAGCGGGCAAGATTTGTCCACGTCCGACAGGCTCCTGCGAATCAACCGAAGGGGGAAAGGATGGTTTTCAATGATCTCAGGGAATTCATAGAAAAGGCCAGGGAGTTGGGAGAGGTCCAAACAGTCGAGGGGGCCGACTGGGATGTGGAACTGGGCGCCATATCGGAGTTGAAAACGGCAGTGCCCGACTCACCATTGCTGCTGTTTGACAAGATCAAAGGTTACCCGCCTGGATTTCGAGTGGTCACCAACCCGTTTACCTCGTCGAAGCGTACCGCCCTCGGCTTGGACCTGCCCCTGGAGGCAAGCAAGAAGGACCAGGTCAAGGCGATGCGAAGCAAACTGAAAAAGGGAGTCACGCTCGTGCCGCCTGTCGAGGTCGAGAGCGGCCCGATAAAGGAAAATATTCTGGTCGCCGATGAAGTGGATCTGTTCAAGTTTCCGGCACCGCGGTGGCGCGAAGGCGATACGGGCCGATACATCGGGTGCGGTGATCTGGTGATCATGAGAGACCCGGACGAGGGCTGGGTCAACATGGCCTCTCAGATGGTCGCCATCCATGACAAGTCCACATGCGCGGTCTACATGTCGCCGGGCAGACACAACCGGATCATCAGGGAGAAGTACTTCGCCAGGGGGATGAACTGCCCGGTGGCTGTATGCTGCGGGCAGGAACCTGCACTGCAGGTGGCAGCCGGCCTGAACGTTCCCTGGGGCGTATCGGAATACGACTACGCAGGATGGTTGAATGGCGCTCCGGTTCCGGTAACCACGGGAGTCACCACTGACCTGCCTCTGCCAGCCACCGCTGAGTTGGTATTGGAAGGGGAATTCATCCGGCCGGAAGTGGAACCACCCATACCGGTAGCTCGTTTTGGTGACTGGGCCGGCTATTACGTCGACGTGGAAGAAAAGGTTCCGGTCTTCAGGGTCAAGTCCATTCTGTACCGCAACAATCCCATCATCCTGGGAAATCCGCCGGCAGTTAGCCCGTCTGCGTGGACCTTGGGCCGGGATATCCATATGTCGGCAGTTCTGTGGGATGAACTCGACAGGCAGGTGCCGGGTGTCCAGGGATGCTGGCTCATGGGCGAGGCCGGGCTTCGCCACATGGCGGTGGTATCCATCAAGCAGATGTATGGAGGACATGCCAAGCACACGGCGCTGGCCGCTGCGAGCTGCAATGCCATCGCTTACATGCTGAGATATGTGATCGTGGTGGACGAGGACGTCGACCCTACCAACATCTCCGATGTCCTTTGGGCGTTGGGAACCCGGTGCGACCCGGAAGATTCGATCGACATTGTGAGGGGGTGGTGGTCCAGCCCGGGTCCCGACGTCCTGCTGTCTCCCGAGAAAAGAAAGCGCAGGCAGTACGAGCACTCGCTGGCCGTGATCACCGCCTGCAAGCCGTTCTACTGGATCAAGGACTTTCCACCGTCATCAAAGGTCAGCCCCGAGCTGGAAAGGAAAATCAAGGAAAAGTGGTCGAAGCTGTTTTAGCGCTTCCGGTGCGACAACTTGAGGGTTCGTGAACCGACGCTGATCGGACCGGAGAAGACACAAGCGGAGAAGACGACATGAGTACTGCATACAGGGTGCTAGGCCTGTTCCTGGCGTTCGCGCTTGCCCTGGCTTGCGGTGAAACCGCGGCGCAAAGCTGACGAGCGATCTCAGCCTCCGCGCCAATTGATCGCTGCCCGACCGTTCCGGCGGCGACAGCACTGCAACTGGGGAATCCTGGACCTGCCATGAAGATCTTCTACGGCTGGCGGATGGTCGCCGGCGGCGGCGGCATCCAGTTTCTGCAGGCCGCGCTGCTGCACCAGGCCTTTGGCGCCTACCTCGCTGTGCTCACCGACGAGCGCGGCTGGAGCAAGACCGCGCTCTCGGGTGCCGCCGCACTGCAGCCGATGGAGACGGCCCTGTTCGGCCCGGTGATCGGCTGGATCATCGACCGGTTCGGGCCGCAGGGCATGATCCGCGCCGGCATCGTCACTTTCGGCGCTGGCTTCATCGTCCTCAGCCGGATCGATTCGCTCGTCGGTTTCTACGCCGCGTTCCTGATCATCGCGCTCGGATCGAGCCTGTGCGGCTTCTTTTCGCTCAACGTGGCAATCATTCACTGGTTCGAGAAGCGCCGTGCCCGCGCGCTCTCGTCGCTCTCGCTCGGCCTCGCGCTCGGGGGCATTTTCACGCCCGTCATCGCATGGTCGCTGCACAGCTACGGCTGGCGCGCGACCGCATTCGCCTCGGGCGCGCTCGCGATTCTCGCCGGCTGGCCGCTCGCACGCGTGTTCCATCACCGCCGCCCTGAGGACCGCGGCGAGACCGTGGACGGTCTGCCGCCGGCCGCCAAGGATGCCGGGCACCCCGAGGCGATCGCGCAGCGCGAGTACAGCGCGCTCGAGGCACTGCGCACGAGTGCCTTCTGGCTGATCTCGCTCGGGCACGGCCTGGCGCTGCTGGTCGTGTACGCGGTGAGCGTGCACGCGATCACTCACATGAAAGAGGGCCTCGGCTATTCGCTCGCCCGCGCCTCGTTCGTCATCAGCCTCATGACCGTCGCGCAGCTCGGCGGCATCCTGCTCGGCTGGGCGATCGGCGATCGCTACGAGAAGCGCTTCATCGCCGCGGGCTGCATGCTGATGCACGCCTCCGGGTTGCTCATGCTCACCTACGCCGCCGGCCCCGTCATGCTGGGGGCCTTTGCGGTTCTGCATGGCGTCGCCTGGGGCCTGCGCGGGCCGTTCATGCAGGCCATCCGTGCCGACTACTTCGGCCGGCGCGCGATAGGCATGATCCTGGGGCTCTCGTCCGTCATCATTGTGATGGGCCAGATCGGCGGGCCGCTGGTGGCCGGTATGCTCGCCGATCTGACGGGGAATTACCGCGCTGGGTTTACCGTGCTCGCGGTGCTTACGGGGTTGGGGTCGTTGTGCTTCCTGTTCGCGAAGCGCCCCGGGTAGGTGGGGCGATGAACGCGCGGCAACCCGCCCGAATGCTCGTCGTGGGCCTGGTGCTTTTCATAGCGTTTGCATGGGGCTCGGGCTGGCCGATCATGGAGGTTGTGATGGCCGAGATGGCGCCGATGCATATGCGGTCGTTTTGCCTGGTGATCGGCGCGGCCGCGCTGTTCGCATACGCGCGGGCGAGCGGACAGAGCATCCGCGTTCCGGCCGGTTCACGGCTGCGGCTTGCTTATATCGCGCTCGCCAACTTGGGGGCCTGGAACATCCTCGCGGTATACGGCATTACGATGATCGGCGCGGCGCGGGCATCCATTCTTTGCTACACCTTCCCCGTGTGGACGGCTTTGCTCGGGCGCTGGTTCATGAACGAGCCGTTGACGCCGCGGCTTCTGATCGGAGTGGGTCTTGGCTTGCTCGCCGTTTTGCTGCTGCTCGGCAATGACATCCGGGCCGTGGAAAGCTCGCCTCTCGGGGCGATGATGCTCATCGGTGCGGCCATAGGATGGGCCGCGAGTCTCATCATGATGAGGAAATGGTCGATCAATCTGCCGACTTCGTCTTTTACCGCCTGGCAGACCTTGATCACAATCGTTCCGGTAGGGGGCATCGCGCTGTTCTTTGAGCAGGGCGGCTTCTCGCCGCTCGGGCTTTCGACCTGGCCCTTCTGGGGCCTGATGTACCTGCTGTCCGTTTCATTTCTCTCCAACTGGGCATGGACGAAAATCGCGCTGACGGTGCCCCCGGCGGTCTCTTCGCTTTCCATGCTGCTCACCCCAATCGTGGCTGTTTTCACCAGTGCCCTGGTGATCGACGAGCAGCCACAATGGGTCGACTACGCCGCGCTCACTCTAGTCGTGAGCGCGATGGCCACGATGTTGTTTCCTTCGCGAAAGCGGGATCCAGTATAGGGAGCAAAGCGCTTGGTGCCGATTAAGCGCTGCCCAACCATTCTGGCAGCGCCGACCTGAAGTCGATCCTTGCCGGGTTCGAGCCCTGAACGCGAAGCCCGACTGCCCGGTAATGTTCGTCTGGCGCTGGTTTTCGGCCGGTTACCCCCTCATTTGGGGTGGTTGGCGTGGTAGGCAAGTCTGTAAGCTTCGCGCGCCGTGCAGTGCTTCAGGTATTCGTGCAGCGCATCCGGTAGCTCGATCCGGTTGCGCAAAGCGCTCGTAAGACAGGTGGTCAGAAGCACGTCCGCGCCGCTGAAGCGCTCGCCGAGAATAAAGGGTCCCGTCGAAGCCAGACGCTGCGCCGCGGCCTGCGCCTGTTTCCGGAAGCACTCCCTGGCGGCATTCACCGCATTGGGCGCCTCGCCGTAGAGCTCCTTGAGACCCTCGTGCCTGCGAATAATGTAAAGCGCATCGGCGTCGAGCTCCATCATGACAAAAAAGCACCATTGGTCGTAACGGGCGCGTTCCCTGGTGCTCGCGGGCAGCAATAAATTGCGCGACGCGCCGTAAGTCTGCGCAAGGTAATTGACGATTGCGGCGCTCTCGGACAATACGAAATCACCGTCCTGCAGAACGGGAATTTTCTGACTGGGGTTCAGCCTGGTGTACTCGGGCGTCTGCGTTTCTCCGGTGCGGGACCCGATCGGGCGGCTCTCATAGACGAGATCGAGCTCATGCAGCATCCAATGAGCCCGCATCGTGCGCGGCGTCCCCGCTCCCCAAAGCACCCTGGCACTATCTGCTGTCCCGGCCATAGAACCTCCATCCTTGTCTTGTGCGACGCGCGGTTGCGGGAGCATGCGCCTCCAGCGTGCTTCGCGGAACGAAGAATAACCGATGCAGCCGCTCCGAGGCCAGCCGCCGATTCACCGGCGAGCAGCGCTGCCCTGTCACGGTGATATCATGAAAGTGAGACTGGGAGGCGACAATGTTCAAGCGCATCGATCACATGGCACTCCACGTCAGGGACCTCGAGCGGTCCGTGGCGTTTTACGAATGCCACTTCGGTTTCAAGAATTATTTTCAGCACGCGGTCGCCGGAGGCATGCAGATCGCCTACCTGAAGCTGGGGGATACGGTTCTGGAGTTGACGCATCATTCCGACGGTTCGATGAGTGGATTCCATTTCTGCCTCGAGACCGACAGGTTTGACGAGGCTGTGGCCGAGCTGCGGAACGCAGGTGTGGAGATCGTGCGAGCGCCCCACGAGACTGCGGCAAGGGAGCCCAGAGAGGCAGGTTGGCGCCGGGTCGTCTTCCGCGGACCCGATGGAGAGCAGATCGAACTGCGCGGCTGAGTCGCGCGGGGAAGTTGAGCCGGACTGAGCACTGGTTGGCCCTGGCGTGCGCGCGCCAGGCGTTCACCCTCGCCCTCACGTCGGATGCGCACTCCTACGAGAAACCAGGCCGATGCCGCCTGCTGGTGAAGGTGTGGGACATCTTCGAAACGACACGCTGCAAACTTACGAGGTGGACGTAAAATGAGCGCCATGAAACTGACCTCGGACGAAAAAAAGTGGATAAGCGCTTACCGTAAGGCGCTGCGCGACCGCTATCCCGGGATGGTGGAGCGCCTGCTGATCTACGGTTCCAAGGCCCGCGGCGACGCCCATGCCGACAGCGACCTCGATGTGCTGCTCGTAGTAAAGAACGAAGCGGCAGACCTCCGGCGTGAGATGCGCCGCATAGGTTACCTCCTGGCGGCTACTTCGGATGCGGTACCTTCAATCATGGCCTACACGCAGAAGGAGTGGGCGAAACGCGCTGATAGCGGTTCCGGGTTTCGCAAGGCGGTCGAGCGCGACGCCGTCAGCGTGCTATGAATCGGTCGCTGGTGCTTGCCGAGTGGCGACTTGCGTGCCTCGCTTTGCGCGCTGCTCGGCTTCTCGCGCGGAATCGCATATATCCCGACGCCGTGTCCCGCGCCTATTACGCGGTCCTGCACGCCGCGAAGGCCGTCCTTCAAACCAAGGATATCAGCGCGGAAAGTCACGCGGCCGTGAGGCGCCTGTTCGGAATGCATTTCATCAAGACCGGCGAGTTTTAACGGGAGTGGTCGTCGCCGCTGGCTGAAGGTCTCGACGATCGGTTGGCGGCGGATTACGACAGCGACCGGAAGTTTACGGCGCGGGAGGCGCGGGACGAATCCCGTCGCGCGGCCGCATTCCTCAAACGTGTGCGGAGCTTTCTCCGCGCGCAGGGCCTGGCGCCCGCCGAGCTCGACGGCTAGACGCGACGCGCCGATCGATCATCACCTACGACAAGGACCTGTCCGAGGTTTCCGGGTGCTGCGCGTGGCAGCCGCCGGCTACCTCTCAGATGTGAAAATGGCGCGAGCGCCCCGTGACACTGCGGCAGGGCAGCCGAAGGAGGCAGGCTGGCGCCGGGTCGTCTTCCGCGGACCCGATGGAGAGCAGATCGAACTGCGCGGGTGAGTCGCGCCGAGAAGTGGCGGACGGTCCGCGACGCTATCGCCGACTTACCGCCGCCTGTCGGCACGGAGATCAGCGACGAGGTAGCGCAGTTTGATTTACATTTCGGTAGGTCGTCCCACAATCGCACTCTTGTAAAGTCTCTGTTGGAGGCAGCGTGAAACGGATCTCACAGGAATCGCGCTACGGGGCTCTGTGGAACAGAGAAGAATCATTATTGGCTTTCGAGCTTTACTGCAGGATTCCGTTCCAGAAAACAAAAGCCAACAATCCGGTGGTAAGAGAGCTTGCAGGTCTACTGGGCCGAACTCCGGCATCTGTCGCGAGGAAGCTAGGGAATTTCGGCGCCTTCGATCCGGCACTACAAAAGGTGGACATCAGGGGGCTAACGCACACCAGCAAACTGGATCGAGAAATCTGGGATGAATTTCATGCTGACTGGAACGGTCTGGTTTGGGAAGCCAATCTGCTGCGGAAGAAAATTGGCCAGAGACGTCCAGTTGATCACGCCTTCAGGCCACCTGGTGGCCCTTCCGAGACTGTGAGACTGACAAAGCAGAGAGTGCATCAGGCGTTTTTCCGTGAAGCAGTGTTGAGTAGCTACGAGTCGACCTGCTGTGTCGCTGGTCTTGCGGTGGGAGAGTGCTTGATTGCCAGCCACATCGTCCCGTGGAGTGAGAACGAGTGGTTCCGAACTGATCCCACAAACGGATTATGTCTCAGCGCCACATTCGATCGCCTATTTGACTCGGGGCTGATGACTGTCACTATTGACTTGGTTGTTCGTTTCTCGTCGCATATCATGAAGTCGCAAAATTCAGTGAATCGGGAGCGATTGCACTGCTACCACGATCGACCGATCAGAAAGCCGCACCGTTTTCTGCCATGCACCGAGCGGCTCGAATGGCACCGCAAGAATCGCTTCAAGGCGTAAATGTCGTTGTCTGGAGGGCTATTCTCATGAACGAAACTGAACTCCTCGAATCGGGTGTGTTCGAGTACCGAGGGCTTCTCGCATCCGCCAGTGGTGACGGCATCGAACGACTGGACACGGACCGTCTTGTAAGAGATCTATCGCGCTCGCACGACTGGACGGAACACGGTGCCCGCGCAATCGTCTCCTTGGCCAGCCAATATGGCGCTTTCATGCTGCGAAACGCCCTCGCCCTCGCTGTAGCCCTCGACAAAGAGGACGGCGACCTCGGCTTCTGAACAAACGGCTCCTCAGATCTGGTCATTGCTCTGGGCTGAGTACGCTGCGGCCGCAAGGGACTGGATGCACCGTTTGTCACGATAAGCTGCATAGAAAAACGCAGTGAGTTCGTCCAACAATGTACTGCCTCTGCCCACTAATACGCTGCGCTACACACTGGCAAGTGACCTTATTCTTGGCCTTGATGTGCGTGCCGCCAGGCTCGATCAAGCCGGGTTCACGGGTTCACCTGGCGCGCGCGGAGGAGCAGGGGTTGAGGAATCGTGAGGCCCAGGGCTTTCGCCGTCTTCAGGTTGATTACCAGCTCGAACTCCGTCGGTTGCTCCACGGGGAGGTCGGCCGGCCCGGCGCCTTTGAGAATCTTGTCGACATAGACTGCGGCACGCAGGTAATTGTCACGAATCGGGGAGCCATAGGCCGCGAGGCCCCCGACTTCCGCATATTCGCCGCGCACGAACATCGCCGGCAACCGATGCTTCAGCGCAAGGCTCGCCAGCCCTTTCCGCTCGGCAAAAAACATTGCGCTCGGGACGGCGATGAAACCACCGGCGCCGTCTCCGGCCATCGCA
>Ga0209343_10007435_pt1 | contig 12893 bp, 12 predicted proteins | sample RifCSPlowO2_02_FD_184026 | JGI IMG/M metagenome (GOLD analysis project Ga0209343, IMG submission 184026) | Groundwater microbial communities from Rifle, Colorado - Rifle CSP2_plank lowO2_0.2 (SPAdes) (version 2) | ecosystem: Environmental > Aquatic > Deep subsurface > Groundwater | place... | reverse complement strand
ACTATAACATGATTGTACGGTATCTTGCAATATATCACTGTCCACATCATCTATTATTTTTACCTCTCCCAATCTTAAAGGGACCACAAACCGTACCATTTCATTAACAACCTTTTTATCTCTCTGAAGTATCTCCCACATATCTTTGAACTCCATATCCGGGAGGGTTGTATCAAGACCAATAAGCCTGCACATCCTGTCTATCCTTTTGTAAACCTCCTTATCACATATCCTCATCCTGGAGGCCATTTTTGCTGCAAACACCATCCCAATGGACACTGCCTCACCATGTTTGTATCTCTTATAATCTGTGATAGTCTCGATTGCATGACCTATTGTATGTCCAAAATTCAGGATAGCCCTTAAGCCCTTCTCATGTTCATCAGCACTTACTACACCTGCTTTTATCTCGCAGGACCTTTCCACTATCTTTATTAATATCTCAGGATCAAGGGCAAGTACCTTCTTGTAATTATCCTCTACAAAACAGAAGAATCCTTCATTCATTATGACACCATATTTAATAACCTCAGCCATCCCTGCGATAAGCTCGCGCTTTGGTAATGTCTTTAATACCTCAACATCTATCCACACAAGTACAGGTTGATAGAATGCACCTATCAGGTTTTTCCCAAGGTGATGGTTAACTCCGGTCTTTCCTCCAACACTGCTGTCAACCTGCGCCACAAGTGATGTAGGTACCTGTATATATGGCACACCACGAAGATATGTAGCTGCAACAAATCCGGCTATATCGCCAATTACACCTCCACCCAGTGCAATAACAGCAGAGTTTCTCTCAAATCTCTCTTTAATCAACAAATCATATATCTTATTAACTGACTTTAGAGTTTTATATCGCTCCCCTGCCGGTAATTCCACAATAGTTGGTTTTAAACCTGCTGCGGTTAACTGATTATAAATGCCATCACCATATAGTCTTTTTATTATTGGATTTGTTATCAGGGCAACCTTTTTCCCTAATGATAGATTGGTAAGATAATCCTTTAAGTTATTTATAATATTATGTCCTATGCAGATGTCATAACTCCTTGGGCCGAGCATTACCCTTACATTTTTCATAATAACCCCCATAAAAAATATAGGCCCATTCTATAAGAATGGGCCTTAATCGTAAAGTCTTATTTCATCCTAAGAATATCAAAAATTAATATTACATACATAACCTATAGAGTAATCAAAAACTAATTGAGCGCACATCAATGGATGGTAACATAGTGTTTTATTTTTAATTTTTAATATGTATATTTATTTTTTGCTTTTTAATTTTCACCTTTGTGATATACATCTATAATGTTTTCTACAACTTTCTCAATATCAAGATCGTCTGTGTTAATTGAGATATCCGCTTTTGAATAAAATTTCTCACGGAGATTTAAAAGCCTTTTAATCTTTTTAAGCGGATCTTTTACATTCAACAAGGGCCTGTGTGATTCAGACACAACCCTTTTATGGATAGATTCAGGTGAGGCCTTTAACCATACTGTTAATCCACTTTTTTTCAGACAGGTGAGGTTATCCTGATTTAAAACAATTCCACCACCGGTAGAAATAACATGCCCGCTTAGTTCACTTAACTCTTTAACTATATTACTCTCAATCTCTCTAAAATAGTGCTCCCCCTCGTCATTAAATATATCTGATATGGTCTTCCCGATCCTCTCTTCTATAATCTTATCTGTATCAATAAATTTGTATCCGAGTCTATCTGCCAGCAGCCTGCCTACTACTGTCTTTCCACTACCCATAAACCCGATCAACACAATGTTCTTCATGATCAGAGATTATCTTATATTCTTTTCATATAATCAATATACCGGCTTTTTCTATAGGTTCAACGCTCAGCTTAACCAGCCGGCTGATGATTGTAAAAATAATTTATTAGGCCAAAGGCCCCTCCTCTATTCTTTGCCTACCACAACATAAGGGCTAAATTCTCTAAGTCTTTTTGGGCCAATTCCCTTCACTTTGAGCAAATCATCTACGGTTCTATAAGGACGTCCAGCGATGATTCGAGCTGAAAGAACAGGACCGATTCCATTGATAGACATAAGTTCTTCTTTGCTAGCGGTATTTAGGTCAAGTAAGCTTTGTGGAGATTCGGTTTTTTCCAACTTTAAGGGGACGATATCATTGGAAACAGTGTCATTGTTTTTAAAACGGAAGGGTTCAGTGGAAAAATACGCAAAAATCGGCAGGTGATCCGAATACCCATTGCCTATGTGCCTGCCCCTGCCTCTTTCAGTCATTTGCCAGCGATAAACGGTTCCCCCTTTGAACAGGTAGTCCGGATGGAACTTATCAAACGAATTATCGCTATAGGAAATTCCCTTATCATCATAAAGACCTCTGGATACGATAATATTATCCGGGCTCTCCTTCTTCCTGGAAAAAATGTAAGACCAGCGGCTTGTTTCACTGATTTCAAGCCATAAATTATACAGATAATCATTCTTAGCCTGTTCTTTCAGTATTTTTTCATTGACCATATCATAATCTTTGATAGTCCTTAAGATATGATTGATTCCCGTGATATCTCCGGTATTGTTCAATCTGTAGGAATCTCGAAAGGTTTTGTATTCATTGTAGTTCTCATTAAAATCACCTATTAGTATAAAGTCAGCATCTTTTTTTAGATTGTCAATCTCTTTCTTAAGTGTTTTGGCATAAACTATTCTCATACTTTCAGGACCGTTTTTCGATTTCCAGTGATTAATAAACAGGATGATACGATTACCATCGATATCAAGGGTTATCTTAAGAATATTTCTGGCAACTTCATTATCAACCTGTATTTCTTCTTTCTCAACAATTGGAAACTTAGACAGAACAGCGCACTTCACCGATGTGGCCTTGGAGTCCGCAATTTCAAGATAAGGGTAATCTACACCGAAGTCTTTCAACCTGTCACGTAAAGTAATAAGGGCTTTTTTCGACTCGACTTCCTGCAAAGCGACAACATCACCTCCCAGGTCCTTTATCACTCTGGCAATATTGGCGTACTTAATATTTGCAATATCCTTAGTCCAGCCATAGCCGGTATTAGGAATATACTCCTGGTATTCCGTTCCAGAAATGGTAAGATCAAAAAGGTTTTCCACGTTATAGCTTGCGACTTTGAAAGTTTTGGCTTCTATTGATGTAATAGAGCACAGAAAAATAAACAAAGTTGATAGAATTATTGTTTTTATCAGCCATTTAAACTTCCACTTATTCATGCCATCCTCTTGTTGTGCCTTTAATCGCCTAATGTCCCCAATCAGCAGCGGCTGTAAGCCGTCCGCTGGATTTTATTGTTATGTCAATTCTTTTATTATATGTCTTGCAAGATTTTCGTCTATTTCATCATGCCTTGGGACTGGCTGCTTTTTCCCTGTGGTAGGATTTTTGTATAAGTCGTGGCGGCTCCCATGTCTAACAAGAATACATCCTGAATTAGTCAACCTTTTGATAAGGTCTTTTCTTTTCATACGGGGATGGTAAGTTCTTTAACTTTATGTTTCTCCGGAACGTCCTCCATCGTCATAAGCATATATGCATCTTTCATGTTTTCCTCAAGTTCTTCTAATGTCTCACCTTGAGTCATTATTTCGGGATGTTCAATGAGCTTTCCTACCCAGAATCTTTCACCTTTCCAATAAATCATTTTTAATTTTGTTTTCATCTTTTCACCTCACACAGCGGTTTCATTAAAATTATAACACAGAGTTCACCGGGAGCGTAAGCGATCCGGTGGAACGACTCGTTAGGCCTCCATTCTTTTTCGGTATTCAGGTCTTTGCTGTGCCAATTCCAATATCTCTATCAACTTCGAGTATGATCAGAGATTATCTTATATTCTTTTCATATAATCAATATACCCTTCATAATTCCTCTTTATCTCATCTATTGAATCTCCACCGAACTTCTCTGAAAACCCGTTTGCAATTTCAATTGCAATCATAGCCTCACCTACAACACTGGCAGCAGGAACTGCACAGATGTCTGAACGTTCAATAGAGGCCTTAAAAGGTTTTTTAGTAACAATGTCTACTGAATCCAGGGGGGAATACAAGGTGGCAATAGGCTTCATTGCAGCGCGTATCACTATATTTTCTCCATTCGTTATACCACCTTCAATCCCACCTGCCCTGTTTGTCTTTCTGTAAAAACTTCTGCTCTTTCTATTATAATAGATGCCGTCATGAACCTCTGAGCCAAATTTCCCCGCACATTCAAAACCAATGCCGATCTCAACGCCTTTTATAGCCTGAATACTCATGACTGCATATGCGAGTCGGGCATTCATCCTTTTATCCCACTGGGAATAACTACCTAAACCAACAGGTACATTAATTACAATAACCTCAAAAATACCACCAACTGAATCCCCTTTTTTTCTGGCTTCATCTATTTTGTTCTTCATCATGGATTCTGCCTTTTTATCTCCGCATCTAAGCTCAGACTTTTCTGCGAGATCTATAAGATTATCAAGAGTAATTTTCCTCACCCTTGACTTAACTCCCCCAATCTCAATGACATGACTCAATATCTGAATACCGAAGACCCCGATGAATTTCTTTGCTGCTGCACCAAGCGCAACCCTCATTGCTGTCTCACGTGCACTGGCCCTCTCAAGCACACTTCTTGTATCATTGTGGGAATATTTTATTATTCCTGTGAGGTCTGCATGACCTGGTCTTGGTTTCGTCTCAGGTAAAATACAATCTGCATGGGAAGGATCAGGAGACATCTTTTCAGACCAGTTTACCCAGTCTTTATTCTTTATTAAAAGCCCTATAGGACTGCCGAGTGTTTTGCCCCATCTGACCCCGCAGGTGATTTCCACAGAATCCTTTTCAATCTTCATCCTGTTGCCGCGGCCATAGCCAATTTGTCTGCGGGCTAATTCATGATTTATATCATCACTGGAAAGTTCTAAACCGGCTGGTATACCTTCGATAATCCCGATGAGGGTCTGTCCATGGGATTCTCCGGCAGTAAGAAAACGAAGCATTCTGCCCTCAGGTCGAAACAGGGATAATTTTTGGTGTGATAAATATCAAAAGCTCACTCTTTGCATTTGATTTCTGAGTGTTCTTGAATAACCACCCGAATACAGGGATCTTATAAAACCATGGGACACCACTGACATCGTCTTTTTCTTCAAGTTCATATATACCCCCAATAACCGTAGTCTCACCATCTTTTACCAACACCTCTGTTGTAGCCTCTTTCTTATTAACACTGGGGGTACCTTCAACCACCATAGAGCCTGGCCGATTCTTAGATATCCTGATATTCATGGAAATATGGCCATCCGGAGTAACCTTTGGTGTTACTTTGAGTGTGAGGGTAGCATCAATAAACTCTGTCTTTGTCCCCTCCTGGGAATAGGTTTTATACGGAATAGACTCACCCTGCTGGATCATTGCCTCCCTGTTATCAAGAGTGGCAATCTTGGGGGCTGATAAAACCTTTGTTAATCCCTTTGTCTCGCCGGCAGATAGTCTTAAGTCAAGGGTAATATCATCTCCGATGGTTTTCCCGATTGTAAAACCTAAACTCCCTTTAGTTCCGGCCCTGCCTGCTGCCGGAAGACTAACAACAAACCCCGGAGTCGGACCACCTACTGTACCTGTCGGGCCTCCAACAATACCCAGGCTATAATCACCGGAGGTCGTGCTATGGCTTCCTCCCCACTGGATGCCAAGATCTCTCGCAAAATTTGAATCAGCCTGAACAATCCTTGCCTCTATCAATACCTGTGGGGTAGGTTTATCAAGGGTTTCGAGTAGTCTGTTGATCTCTGTATGTTTATCTTTGATATCTTTGATAATCATTGTGTTTGTACGGTCATCTACTGTTATATCACCCCTCGTACTGAGGGTCTTCTTTATAGAATCGGAAATATCCTTAGCCCTTGCATAACTTACCGGATATATCCTTGTTACCAGGTCTTCTGCCTTTACCATTGCCTCTTTTGCCTTTGCCTCTTCCTCCTGTTGCTGTGCTATATTTGAAAGTGTATCTACCCTTAGAACATTGTCCTCAAAAACCTTACCAAGTCCTTTTATCTTTAATATAACATCGAGTGCATGATCCCATGGCACATCTAACATCTTGATTGTTACCTTCCCCTTTACACCTTCACCAATAATCATATTTAATTTACTAACTTCGGCAAGGAGTCTCAGCACATTTATTATATCTGCATCCTGAAAGTCGAGGGAGACCTTCTTCCCCGTATACTTGGGAATACGTACAATCGAAGGACCGGTTATATCCTCAGAAGATGAGTTTGCTTTTTTATTCTTTACAGTTTTTTGTACCACCTTTTCCGGAGCGGCTGGTGGTGCAGGTACTGGCAAGGCCGCTGGCGCTGGTACCACTGCCTTTGCAGGCGCTGGAGAAGCTGCTGTTACTTCTACTTGAGCAGGCGCTGTGGAAACAGCAGGTACAGCTTCCTGTGCTGGTGCTGGTGTTATTGATTGAGCTGGAGCTTCTTGCTCCCTTGATACAATTACAGTTTCTTTTGGAAGAGGCGCCGTTGTTTCATTAGATGGAATAGGAGCTGAAACCGGAATAGGGGCCGGAATCGGACTTGAGGTAACAGCAGGCGGCTGAGACGGCACTGCTAACGGCTCCTGAGCTTGTTGAGATGTTTGGTTTGAGGGTACATCCTCTTCAGATTCCGGAACTGGTTCTGAAATGACTTTATCTGCAGGTTTAGAATTACTTTTCCCAAGAATACTTAAAGTGAATACATTTTCCTCTTTATTTGTTTCATAGGTTATTTTCTCTTTAAGGTCACCAACAATCCTCACTTTATTCACAGGGGCCAGGTGCCGTCCAATCCTGACCTTTGATAATAAATTGTTGTTATCAACAGGAACCTCACTTACATTAGGAATATAAACAGCATTTTTAACATCAATAACAACCTTATTCCCCTCAACCAGGAATGTCTCTGCATTTATTTCTTTATCAGCATTTACAACAATAATAGTTTTGTTGTCAATCTTCTCAATCTTTATTTCCTTTATGTATGTAAACTCTTCCTTTTTTGGAACTGCCTCATTCTCTGTTTTTGTCTCTGTCTTTACCTCCGGCACAGTCCCGGTCTCTGTTTTAACATCAGTCTGAGCCATAACTTCATTAACAATCATACCACCTGTGATAGCTTCATCCCCTTTTGTTATTTCATCTGTATCTGTACTTATAGAAACCGGAACTGAGCCAGATGTGTCTTGTTCACTTATCTCCTCCGCCTTTTTGGGAATCTCTATAACAACAGAATTTTCCTTCCTGTAAATTTGAGATTCTATTGAATCATCAACAAGTCTTATATCTAATCTTGCAGCCTTAGCCGGTGAATCAGTTTCTACTGGATATATACCTATTATAGACCCCTTGTTTACCTCAATTGGTTCCCTGAATTCTCCAACCGAGATATCAGACATATCTATAACTAATCTCGGTGGTTCATTGAGTGTGTAGGATGTATATTGTATTGTCTCATCTGCTTCTAAAATAATCTGTGTGCTATTTGTCAGATCAAGCACCTCTATTTTTGATAGTTTAAGTCCGGATGGTGGATCTGAAACTTCCGTGGTTTTTATCTGCTGTATCCTGGGGGAGCATGACGCAATAAATAACGCCACAATAATAAACATTAGATACTTTAATCCACTATAATTCAATATATTCATCCACCACCCTCCTCTTTTCCACGAAGTCTCAATACAGTAGTCTTGGCAACCTTTTTACTATAAAAATCTGTATGCACCTCTTCTATAATTACAGAGTCCTCTGTCACCTTTTTAACAACCCCGCCTTCCGGTCCCACCAGGGTCCCCTCTTTAACTACATATCCCTTTCCATCAGGGGTCTCAATCATCGCCATGTAAGTCTTTGGACCCCATACGATACCTATTACCCTTAACTCTCCCAAGCTCCTCTGCTGAAGAGGTGTAAGACCTGCTGTCCTTTTCTCTTTTATACCAAGGAGAAGTGATTTAAAAGGGTCCCTCCTACCTTCTTTATGATATACATAAGTATCATCTCCATCCAGGCCTTTTGTATCCACTTTAGAAGATTGCTGAGGGGACTCTTTTGTAACCTCTTTGGTTTTTGAAGTAAAAGGCATTTTAAGCTGTTCTGTTGTATTCTCTCCGCAACCATTAGACAGAAGGAGTATCATAGCAAATAATATTACTGCCAGTTTGGTATCTTTAAAGAACCTGCCAGCAGTCTGAAAGAACCTTTGGTGTATACAAATTATCCTCATCTTTACTGAGCCTCCATGGACTCTTTCGCTTTCTCTTTATCTTTATCTTTCTTATTAACCTTTTTGGAGTCTGGCAGCTCTTCTGTTCCTTCAATTACTGCTGAAAATGTTGTTGCTACAAATTTGTTCTGGATAGATATTCCGCCACCACTAACTTTAGCACCATCCATGTTTAGATTCGTAATATTGACTATCCTCGGCAGCTTACTGATACGGTCGAAAAATGACGCAAGTGAATGATATCCTCCGGAGACCTCAACGTCAACTGGAATTTCCAGATACATACCGGAAGAATCTTTTTTTCTTGCCCCTGGTTTCCACAGCTTGACTTCCAGACCTGATTCTATACTCAGGTCTGAAACCTGCTTAAGCAATGAAGAGACCTCCTGTTCCATCGGGAGCTGAGCCTGCAGCATTGCCAGTTGTGATTGAAGCTGCATATTCTCAACCTTAAGCTCTTCAAGCCTTCTTAATTTTACTTCATTGGTATTAATCTTTTGATTGAGTTCGTTGACACTGGTCTTTAATGCATCAAACTCAGCTTTTCCGGGTAAAAATATAAAATAAACAAATCCACCTATTAATACAATAAAAATTAATGCCAGTAGAATTATCTTTTGTGAGCGGGGTAAATTTCCAAGATCTTTAAGATTCATATCTATACCGTATCAAGATTAACAGTAAAGGTTAAACTAAAACTGTAAATTGGGACACCTGAATCGATTACCTGTCTCGATTCTACTAACTGTACGTTTTTAAAGATATTTGTTGCCTTAAGATTATTAACGTACTTTACAATGGCATCATTTGTCATTCCTGAGCCAATAATGTTGATATTCCCCCCTGTCTCTTTAATAGATACCAGCCATACCCTTTCCGGTAATCTGTGACTGATCTCATCAAGCATATGAACAGGGCCCTCCTGATTCTTCTTTAAGTTTTGTATTATTTCTATCTTATCCTCATAGATCTTTTTGTCTTTTTCGAAATTCTCAACTTCCGTAACCTTCCCTGTCAGTTCTTTAAGTTTTACACTAAGGGTCTGTTTTTCCTGTGTCAGAGAGGAAATACTGCTATTAAGCCAATACCATGTGAAGCCTTCAAATAATACTACTACAACAATAATAATAATGAAGATCATCACGTTGGATTTAAAACCAACCTCAATAGTAAAAGTCTTTCTCGCCTTTTTTGTTGGCAGAAGGTTTATCTTTATCATTTGTCACTCAACCTTCGGGTTCCTAATCCAACTACGACCGCGGCCATTGATGCTGCATTATTAATATAGGTGCTGTCAAATTCAGGAGGGATTTGAACCTTTCTGAACGGATTCAACATCTCAACAGGCGTCTCAAGGCGTTCCTGCAGATAATTACCAAAGTTCTTTGTCTTTGATGCACCACCGCCAAGCATTATCTTGTCAATCTTTTCATTACCGGATGCAGTCTTAAAATAACCAAATGACCGGGTAATTTCACTAACAATCTCATTTGAAACATTCTCAATCACAGGATCTAATGTAAATGAATCAACCCCTTCAACATTTTCCCCCTTTTTTGCCTTTTCTGCATCATCATAGGATAAACCTAAATCTTTCTGAATTGTTTCTGTATATTTATTTCCACCAATAGAAACATCCCTCGTAAAAGCAAACGTACCACCCTGTAAAATGTTAATATTCGTAAGACTTGCCCCAACATTTATCAATGCTATAGTTTCATCTTCCCTAACGTCATAATTAATGCAGTACATGTTTTCGAGGGCAAAGGCATCTATATCAACAATAACCGGTTTAAGACCTGCCTCTATAACAAGGGAAGTATATTCGGTCATTTTATCTTTCTTCACTGCAGCCAGCAGGACATTCATCTGCGACTTTCCTTCAGCATCTGCAAAGGTATTTAATATCTGGAAGTCCATATTAACATCGTTTATATCAAATGGAATGTATTGCTCTGCCTCCCACCTGATAGATTCAGCAAGTTCATCTTCTGTCATCTGCGGGAGAACAACCTTTTTTACAATAACTGAATGTCCGGAAAGAGAAATAACAGCATCTTTCGACGTGATTGACTGGTCTTTGATAAGGTTTTGCAGTATTTCCACGCATCTCACAGAATCCATGATGGTTCCATCCACTATCATCTCAGGGGCAAGTGAAACCATACCAAACCTGGTTAAGGTATAATTGCCTTCGATTTCCTTAAGTTGTACCACTTTAATAGAACTTGAACCTATATCAAGACCTATTAACTCACTCGCCCTGCGGAATAGCATTTACTTTTATCCTTTATCTCTTCGACTTAGATTTAATTATCTGCTTTATTTCCTCGATATTTTCATCACTATATAGTCTCCAGTTTCGCCAATCCCTTTTTATGTGAGATATGAGTCCTTCGCTCTCCCATTTGAAGAGTGTGGCCTTGGAGATATCAAAAATGATACATATATCTTTTGTATAATATTTCTTGTTTCCTTTCATGGGTTAAATAATTCTGATTAGCAGGGTAAATATACTTAATATAGTAAATAGAGTCAAGCTATTTATTCCATCTTTTATAAAAATCGTTGTCTATATGTAGGCTGTCCAATATACGTCCCACAATAAAATCCACAATATCTGCTATAGTCTCAGGTCTGCCATAGAATGCCGGCATGGCCGGAATAACATGAACACCCATCTCCGACAGGGTAAGAAGGTTTCTAAGGTGTATACTGTTTAAAGGAGTCTCTCTCGGAACTATAATCAATCTTCTCTTCTCCTTTAAAGTAACATCGGCAGCACGTTCAACAAGATTAGATGCAAAGCCGCATGCAACTGATGCAGCAACCTTCATTGAACAGGGGACCACAATCATCCCATCAATATGGACAGAACCACTCGCAATGGAAGCTGATAAGTTGTCCTCATTATAATAATGAAGGTTTTCAGTTGAAGTACCATAATATTTGCTAATAGCAGAAGCAATCTCTTTTTCGTTACCTTCCCAGGAGAATCCTGCCTCTTCATTCAGTATATACCAACCCTCCCTGGTGACTGTGAGATGGATTACATGGCCATTTTTAACCATATACTCCAGGAGTCTGACACCGTATATTGCTCCGCTGGCACCAGTAATAGCAATTATATATGAAGGCCTTTTTTGAGGCATATGTTCATTTCTCCAGGAGAATTTCAAAGGAGTTCAAGGATTAACGGGCAAAGGGGAATATTTTAAAACTTTTCTCTTTCTATATCCCGGTGGCGCAGCGTAGTTTCAAAGCCCAGATCTCTAAAATGCCGCTCCATAGTCTCTGCGATAAAAACCGACCTGTGCCTTCCACCGGTACATCCAATACCTATATTCAGATAGTATCTGCCTTCTTGCATATATTGAGACATCAGGAAGTCTACAAATTTAAAAAGTCTTTCCAGGAACTGAGAAGTCTGAGGGTTTGCTAACAAATAGTCTGCCACCTGATTAGATTGCCCTGTCAATGATTTCAGATGAGAAACAAAGTTGGGATTTGGCAGAAACCTTATGTCAAATAACATATCAACATCATAGGGGACACCATATTTATACCCAAATGATACAATGTTGATTATTATCTTTTTATCCTTCTCCCTCTCCAGGAAATGCCTGTGTATCTCTTCTTTAAGCTGATGAATATTAAAATCTGAAGTGTCTATAATCAGAGATGCCTTATCCCGTAACCACCTTAAACGCTCACGCTCCACTTTGATCCCTTCTATGACCGGTCTGTCCTTTGCAAGTGGATGAGGTCTTCTTGTTTCACTAAAACGCCTTACAAGAACTTCATCTCGTGCATCAAGATACGTAATCTCTATAGGATATTCATTTTTTATAAACTCACTTAATATACCTTCAAATTCGAGGAGAAACCCCCTCTCCCGTATATCGATACCTAACGCAATCTTATTTATCTCACTGCCGGACTGTGTACATAATTCAACCAATTTGGGAAATAGCTGAGGGGGGAGATTATCTATACAGAAAAAACCGAGGTCTTCAAAACACCTCAAGGCATTGCTTTTACCTGCACCTGAGAGTCCGCTTATAACCACTAAGCGGAGATTTGGGAATCTCATATAACTAATTTTCTCCGCCTGCTTGCAGAAGGAATTTTTAATTCCTTTCTATACTTGGCAACAGTCCTTCTTGCAATCTCAATCTGATTTTCTTTTAAGAACTCCATTATCTGCTGATCACTAAATGGTTTTTTGGGATTCTCGTCCAGGATAAGTTTGGAGATCATGTCTCTTACACTCCTTGATGAACAACTTTCCCCATCTACTCTTGAAAGGCCGCTGCTGAAAAAGTATTTTAATTCAAATATTCCCTGAGGGGTACATATGTACTTGTTATTTGTAACACGGCTCACTGTTGACTCGTGCATCAGGATATCATCTGCAACATCTCTTAGTGTCAGAGGCTTTAAATTGTTAACCCCTTTTTCAAAAAAATCGATCTGGGATTTCACTATACTCTGGGCTACTTTATATATAGTCCTGTTGCGTTGTTCAATACTCCTTATCATCCATATTGCAGAGCGGAATTTATCTTCAAGATATCCCCTCTCCTCATTTCCAAGACCACTG
>Ga0209343_10007434_pt1 | contig 12893 bp, 10 predicted proteins | sample RifCSPlowO2_02_FD_184026 | JGI IMG/M metagenome (GOLD analysis project Ga0209343, IMG submission 184026) | Groundwater microbial communities from Rifle, Colorado - Rifle CSP2_plank lowO2_0.2 (SPAdes) (version 2) | ecosystem: Environmental > Aquatic > Deep subsurface > Groundwater | place... | reverse complement strand
CACCCCCAGCAGGTTGCGCTGCAATTCACCCAATGGCCACGGAGGGGTGACCACGATGACAAACTCGCGCCCTTGCGCTGCACTGATGTACAAAGCATCCACCGTCGCCTTGAACATGCTTTTTTTATCCCGCAAAACCTGGGCAATCATGGCCGTCCAGGCATGGTCCGGTGGCAGCACCTTCTGCTCCGCCAAAGCGGCATACTCCCCGGTACCAGCCAACACAGCAGGACCGACCGGCTCTTGTGCACTGTTATTTTGCAAAACGCACAGCTCACCATGCGAGCCCAGATCCAGAATGGCGTTGACCTGGTTCAACACCCCTGAAGCAAATTCCTGCAAAGACCGCAACTGGTACAAATTGCTGGCACCGTGCAGGATTTTGCTCAAACCCACCCGATTGCGCTCGATGGTTATCAGCCCTTCATAGGCCCGCAAAGACGCAATGACGGTGGTAAACAATTTTTGCTTGGTCAGCTCGGTTTTCGACTTGTAATCGTTAATGTCAAAATCAACAATGACCCGCTCTTCTGGGGCCTGACCGGGCTGTCCGGTACGCAGAACAATGCGCACCCAAGAGTTGTTCAACTCATCGCGAATACGCTGGGCCAACTTCAGGCCGGCATCATCCGACTCCATCACCACATCCAGCAATACCAAAGCAATGTCGGACTCCTTGGCCAGCACCTGGAAGCCCTCGGCACCGCTGTAAGCAGACAAGAGCTCCAAAGAGCGTCCCTTGAAGGTCACCCCACCCAACACCAGACGTGTCACCGCATGGATATCTGCCTCGTCGTCCACGATCAAAACGCGCCACGGCAGAGCGTCGGGAGCCAACGCCACTGGCGGCACATCGTCATCATCAATCATCCAGTCGTCCTCGGTGGACGAAGTCTTGTTATCCATACAGGGTCTCCTGTTGCACCTCAGTTGCTCCCACAGTTCATTTTGTTGCAGCCTCCGGGCTGACGCGCGGAAACTGCAAGATAAAGCAACTGCCTTTTCCTAACTCACTGTTGACGGTGATTGTTCCGCCAAATTGCTTGACCATGATGTTAAAGACGATATTGAGCCCCAGCCCCGTACCGCCCAATCCACGGCGCGTGGTGAAAAAGGGGTCGAATATCTTGCCAATGTGCTCCGGCGCAATTCCACCCCCATCATCGCAAAAGCGTATGCACACCGTTTCACCACTCATTTCCGCAGAAATTTCTATTTTCCCGCCCATATCACTCTTGAACGCATGGGTCAGGGCGTTCATCGTCAAATTGGTCAACACCTGCGCCATGGCGCCGGGATAGCCATCCAGAAAAATGGTGGCGGGGCATGTAATCGACACATGGGCCCGCGCCTTCTTCAGCACGGGATGCAAGCTGGACATCACTTCGTCCACATAGGTCTTTAAAGCGTACTTGCGTCGCTGTTCACTGGTCTGATCGACCGCGACTTGCTTGAAACTTTGAATCAAGTGGGCGGCCCGCTCGGCGTTGCTGACAATCAGCTGCACGCTTTCTGCAGCCAACTCGGTATAGGCAACAATCTCGGACTTGCGAATGGCCCCGCTAGCCACGGCTTTTTGTAGCTTCTCCGTCGATTCAAGGAGCACCGAAGCACTGGTCAGGGTAATGCCTACCGGGGTATTGATCTCGTGCGCCACCCCCGCCACCAAGGAGCCCAGGCTGGCCAACTTTTCAGACTGCAGCAAGGACTGCTGTGCAGACTGCAGCTGCGCATACGCCTGCTCTGTTTTATTGGCCGCCATGCGGGCAGCTTCCTCAGCCTGGGAGTGCCGCAACATGACCTGTTTGAGCTTGCGCTGGGTTTGGTTGAAGCCCTGAATCACTTCGCCAAACTCCGTGCGCTCGGTTTCTGGAAGCTCTTGAACTTCATCTCCGCCTTGGCGTGCCAAATCAAACAAGGCATCACGCAATCGCCGCAAGGGCTTAAATACCATGCCCAGGCTCAGGGTCAAGGCCAACACCAGCACCAAGTCAATCACCAGTGCCTCGGCAACCCACCGCACGGCGTCCGCGCGCAAAGCCTCGTCAATTTGGTCACGTGAAAAATAAACAACCACATGCCCCAAGGCCTTGCGTTTTGTCCCAGCAGACTGCGCAGACACCGCATCCTGCCCACCACGAAACAAATCCGTTTCCACGGATACACCCTGGGTTGAATCGAGTGCAGACCCCGCAACGATATGGCCCTGACTGTCCCGCGCAGCACTGACGAAGGGGCGCATTTGGGAATCAAACACCTGGATGGCATTCACTTCCGATTGCAACATCTCGGCTTCCAGAATGCTGAAAATTCCACTGGAATCGAAATTCCACATGGGCTCCGACACGCTGATCTCCAGCCGCGTCAATGTGGCGTGGGTCAGCTGAGAGAAGCGATTTTCCAGCGTACGAGACAACTGAAAACGCGCGTACATACCAAAAACAGTCAGCGTCGTTGCCGTCACGACGATGAACAGGACAATCAGTCTAAGTCGGATGGAATTCATTTGGTACCCCTACAGCCCAAAGCATCCCGCACAACACCCCTGGCCCGGGTGAAACACACAGCAGTTACTTGGCGTACGCAATAGCCTGCGTTCTTTCGCCCAATGGTACTCCTCGATCAACCTGGTGGTAGCTGTCTGCCACCTTAAACACCGCCACGGCCTGCTTCATGCGATCAGCCTGCTCCCGCAGACTTTCCGCTGCAGCTGCACTTTGCTCCACCAAAGCGGCATTTTGTTGTGTCATCTGGTCCAGGTTTCCAATGGACTGATTGACGCCCGCGATGCCAGAACTCTGCTCCGAGGCAGCGGCCGTGATTTCGGAGACAACGTCAGCCACGCGACGCACCGACTGCACAATTTCGTCCATGGTGGTTCCCGCGTCGTTTACCAATTTGGTGCCGGATTGCACTTTGGCAACCGACGTACCGATCAAACCTTTGATCTCCTTGGCCGCATCGGCGCTGCGTTGGGCCAAGCTGCGCACTTCGCTGGCGACCACCGCAAAGCCGCGCCCCTGCTCACCCGCACGGGCGGCTTCAACTGCGGCGTTCAAAGCCAGAATATTGGTCTGGAATGCAATGCCATCGATGACACCAATGATGTCCGAGATCTTTTTGCTGCTGGCATCAATTTCTTGCATGGTGGCTACCACCTGCGTCACCACTGCACCCCCACGCTGGGCCACCGTGGAAGCGCTGGCCGCCAATGTACTGGCTTGGCGGGCGTTGTCCGCACTGTGCTGCACCATGGATGTCAGCGCATCCATGCTGGAGGCCGTGGATTGCAGGTTGCTTGACGTTTGCTCGGTGCGTTGGGCCAAGTCGTTGTTGCCGCTGGCGATCTCGGCACTGGCGGTGGCGATGCTGTCGGTGCTACCGCGCACCTCCGACACCATGCGGCCCAGCGAGCGATTCATAGCACCCAGTGAGCGCATCAAATCTCCAAACTCATCCGCCCGTGATTCGTCCACATGGGCACTCAAATCCCCCTGGGCAATGCGGGACGCCAATTCATTGGCGTGCAGCAAGGGAAGTTTGATAGAGCGAATCAAAAAAGCAGCCCCCACCAAAATACAAGCCATCATCACCGTGATCGCCACGCCAGCCGACAGCACCAAGCGCTGCCCACGCCCCTCATAGGCGAGGCGCATGCTTTCGTAGGACGCATCTTGCATGGCCACGAATTCCTTGAAAGCACTTTGAACGGCCATCACTGAAGGCCGGTACTGGGTCTCGATCAGAGCCGGCAAGTCGGCGGGCTTGGTGACCTTCAACAAGGCGGTCTGGCCGCTGATTTCCAGCACTTTTTTACGGAGTTCGCCGATTTTTGCAATTTGCGCAGCGTCTTGCGCCGACAAGTCCATCGCCTCAATCGACTTCTGGAGCTCGTCTATTTTTCCATTGGATTCCTGAATTTCCCCTTTGAACGCGGCGGCAACGCCAGGGTCCACGGACACCACGACCGCATAGGAGCGCGTGGCATTGACATCTGCCAAAGCAGCCCACTGGTTGGCAGCCTTGATACGCATCAGCATGGCTACATTGGCGGCAGCGTAATCCGCACGCGATTTGCTAGAAGCCACAGCGGCATATCCAACAATCAATGCCAAAACTACAATCATGGCGCCCATTGAGAGCCACAGCTTGGTTGCCAATCGAAGTCTGTCAAACTGCATGTCCAAGTCCTTTAATTATTTTGTAATTTTTACCTGCATAGCATCTCGCAGTTTGGGCAAAAATTCAGCTAGGGCAAACCCTTGGAGCGCTCTGTTTTCCAACGGCGGCGCAGGGGCCGACCTATCCTGGCATGGCCGGGAACAAATCTTTTAAATGCTGGAGATACGGTGCACGGTTTGGCCCTGAACCTGTGCAAGTTCGGTCGCCCGGACGATATCCGGTGCAATCTCTGACAAGGGCAGCAGCACAAAGGCGCGCTCCCACATACGGGGATGGGGAACGGTTAATGCAGCACTCTGGATGGCGGATTGCCCAAAGAGCAGGAGATCAAGATCCAGGGTGCGCGGCGCATTGCGGTAGGGACGTTCGCGGCCTGCCATAGACTCGATGGCCTGAAGTTGGGCCAGCAATTCCGGGGCCGTCAGGCGGGTCTTGAGTTCCACGACGGCATTCACGTAGTCCGGGCCACTGGACTCGATGGGCGTGCTGCCATACAGGGAAGACCGGCGAACGCCCATCACCCCTTCGAGACGGGCCATCACTTGCACCGCATTCAGAACAGCAGCACAGGGCTCCCCCAAATTGGCCCCGATGCCGACAAAGGCGGTCACCCACTCGCGCACAGCAGGCCTTAAGCGCCGCTCTCCGCAGCACCGCCAGAGCCATTGCCCGGGGCGCCAGAATCTTTGGCGGCACCTGAGCGACGGCGGCGGCGGCGCTTGCGGGGAGCCCCGCCTTCGCCCATCTCATCTTGCGTTTCGGACGGGTTCAATGCGGGCAGCAATGCAGCGGCCGCCGGGGGCTGCAACCCAGACTCGGCCTGTGCCTCCGGTCGGGGCGCACGGTGCACGCGGGGTGCCCGCTGGCGTTGGTGCTGCTCCTCACGCACCTGGTCCACCATGTCTTGGCGAAGTGTGTCGCTGGCCATGCTGAACTCTTGCCACCAGTCCGCCAGCACTTCATCGATTTCACCCGCTTCGGCACGCAATCGCATAAAGTCAAACGCCGCCCGAAACCGGGGTTGTTCAACCAGGCCAAACGGGGCACTGCCAACCCGCTTCTCAAAACGGGGCTGCATCATCCAGATCTCACGCATGTCGCCTGCCAGCTTGCCACGCCCGGAAACATCGCCAATCCGTGCATTGAACACATCGTCAATGGCATCCTGGAGCGCGGGGTGCGCATGCTGGCGCTCGTTGATGCGCTTGGCCCAGCCTTCGCGCACATCGGCCCATAACACACAGGCCAGCAGAAAGCTGGGCGCCACGGGCTTGCCTTCGGCAATGCGCCGGTCCGTGTCCCGCAGGGCGGCATTCACAAAAATCTGCTCCGCACGCTCCACCACCACGTCCAACAGCGGGTAGATGCCGGTCGCCATCCCCAAGAGCTTGAGCTGCTCAATGGAGGCCAGGGAGTGCCCGGTCTGCAGCAGTTTGAGCATTTCATCAAAGAGGCGGCTTTGCGGCACGTCGGCCAGCAATTGCTGTGACTTCACCAGAGGCGCCGCCGTTTTGGCTTCTAACTTGAAGCCCAAAGGACTCAACTTGGCGGCAAAACGCACGGCCCGGATGATGCGCACCGGGTCTTCGCGGTAGCGGGTAGCAGGGTCCCCGATCATGCGCAAGGTCAGGTTCTTGGCGTCTTTGAGGCCGCCGTGGTAATCCACCACGATCTGGGTCTCGGGGTCGTAGTACATCGCGTTGACCGTGAAGTCGCGCCGCACCGCGTCTTCTTCCTGCGGGCCCCAGACGTTGTCACGCAGCACCCGTCCGGTCGAGTCCACCGCGTGTTTCATGCCGGCCAGTTCGCTCTTGCTGGTTTTCTCGTTGCCCGCCACCTGCTCGGCGGCCGCATTGTCCAGGTAGGCGCGGAAGGTAGACACCTCAATTACTTCGTGTTCACGGCCCCGGCCGTACACCACGTGGACGATACGAAAACGCCGTCCAATGATGAAGGCGCGCCGGAACAGACCTTTCACCTGCTCCGGGGTGGCATTGGTGGCCACATCAAAGTCCTTGGGGCCCAAGCCCACCAGCAAATCACGCACGGCGCCGCCCACAATGTAGGCCTCAAAACCCGCCTGCTTGAGGGTATGTACGACGTTGTTGGCGCGGTCGTCCACCAAGGTGGGATCTATGCCATGGCTTTGCACAGGTACTTCAACCCGTTTGCCGAATCGCGGCTTTTTGCCGCGCCCCAATGCCGTGGCCGACTTGTCGATGAGTTTATCGATGAATTTTTTAATCATTATTTCTGAAAATTTGTGGGACAAGCCGCAGCTCAGGTAAACAGGTTGAGTATGCGCCATTGCCGCTCTTGGGCAATGGCGCGCAGGCGGTCATCCGGATTGGTGGCCACCGGCACCGTGGCTTTCTCCATCAGCGGTAGATCGTTGATGGAATCTGAATAAAAAGTCGTGTGCACCGTACCCCAATCCAAGCCGTGGGCGTGCAACCACTGCGTCACCCGGGTCACCTTGCCTTCGCGAAAAGAGGGCACCCCTTGTATGGCTCCGGTAAACCAGCCCGTTCCACCCGGACTGGTGTCGCGCGCCAACTCCACGGCAATCAGCTCATCCACACCAAACGCCTGCGCAATCGGACGCGTCACAAACTCATTGGTCGCGGTCACGATGATCACGGTGTCCCCGGCGCGCTGGTGCTGCTGGACCAGCTCCAGCGCCTGGGGTTGTATGGCAATTTGAATCACCGTCCGCATGAAATCAGCGTGGGCAGCTATCGAATTAGTAGCACCCTGGTGGACCATTGCCGCGGTAGCAAAGCGTACATACGCCGCAACATCCAATGTCCCGGCTTGGTACTGCGCGTAAAACGCATCATTTTGGTGCTTGAAACCGACCGCATCGGTCCAACCGCGGGCGGTGCTGAATTCGCCCCAGGCGTGGTCCGAATCGAGGGGAATCAGCGTATGGTCGAGGTCAAAAAGCGCCAGTTTGCGAAGCGTCATACGTTTTCCATCATAGATTTGATCAGGGGGATGGTGATCGCCCGTTTGGTTTGCAAAGCGTATCCATCCAACAATTCCAATAGCTCCATCAGGCTACCCAGGTCGCGGCTGAAGCGGGTCAGCATGAAATCCATGACCTCGTCGCTCAAAAATACACCGCGGTCATCCGCCGCCTGGCGCAGCACGGACCGGCGCTCAGGTTCACTCAGCAGATGCATTCCAAAAATGTGGCCCCACCCCAAACGGGTACGAAGATCGTCCCGCAATTTAAGCTCCGCCGGAGGAAACTCACCAGCCGCCAGCACGGGGCGTTGGTAGGTCTGCGCGTGGACGAACCAATTGAATGCGGTCTGCTGCTGATCGGCCGTGTACAGGTGCACGTCGTCCAGCACCACGGCGGCCCAGGACTCACTGAATTCGGGTGCATCTTGCACCGATGCATCCAGCCACCCTACCCGTGCACCTTGTTCTCGCAGCGCCTCTCGGGCGGCTTTGAGCAAATGGCTTTTGCCGCTGCCACTGGGCCCCCAAAAATAGCTAGGCACCGGTGAACGGCTGTGCGCACTGGCTTTGCCCCCCACCCACAACTGCAGGTGTTGAAGGGCCGCCTCATTCGGGCCGGCGCAAAAATTTGCCAATGTGGGGCCTGCAAACAATCCAATGTCCAACGCAATCTGTTTCATAAATCATCTATCAGCTCTTGTTGGCGCCTTGGTACAGGCGGCTGGCCAAGTACCCTGCTTTTAACCGGCGTATAGCCACCAACAGCACGGCACTGACCGGCAGCGCAATGAGCACCCCGACAAAACCGAGCAACTGACCAAAGGCCAACAAAGCAAAAATAACCGCCAATGGATGCAAGCCAATACGCTCGCCAACCAGACGAGGTGTCAAGAAAAGGCTCTCCACCACCTGCCCCACACCATACACAACGCCGACCATCACCACGGTGTAGCCCACGCCAGAGTTGGCAGAAAATTCTAACAAGCCGGCAAAGGTTGCCAAAATCAGGCCCAAGCCAAACCCAAGGTAAGGGACAAAAATGGCCAGCCCGGTAAAAATCCCGATCGGCAGGGCCAATTCCAGCCCGAACAAGGCCAAGCCCACGCTGTAATACACAGCCAGAATGCCCATGACCAACAACTGCCCACGCAGGTACTGGCCCAAAACGGCATCCGCCTCCTGCATGAAGCTGTCGTTGGCGGCCCGCAAGCGGGGAGGGATCAACTCACGGACTTGCCCCACAAACAGATCCCATTCCATCAACAAATAAAACAAGGCAACCGGGATCAGTATGGCGTTTCCAATCAGGGCAAAGGCCACACTGCCGCCCAGTTTGAGCGATGCGATCACTGAACCAAAGGCATCTTCAAAATTGGCGTTGAGGTATTTGAGAACAAAGGCCTTGATATTGCCCACATCCAGGGAAAAGGGAATGCCCCACTGCTTCAACAGCGGCTTCAATGCAGTATTCGCGCTGTCCAGCAGCACTGGCAGTTGCTCGCGCATCAAAGGCATTTCCTTGGCCAAAATGGGAACAATCAAAAGCAGCACACCTAAGAGCAGCACCACAAACACCACTTCCACCATCAGCACCGCCAAAAGGCGTGGAATACGGCCACGCCCCAAGTCGTCCAGCCAATTCACCAACGGTGTCAATGCGTACGCCAATACCGCCGCAACAACAAACGGAGCCAGGACCGGGGCCAGCAGCCACAGCACACCGGCCAGGAGCGCAGCAATCACGCTCCATGCGGTAAAACTTTTTTGAGTGAATGTAAATTGCATACAGAAACGATTGGGGAGCCCTTAAAATCTGGGCAAATTCTATAGGGCTCTGCCGGTGCAGCAGCCACAAGCCAATTCAAATGACCCAAACAGCTTCCCCCTCCCCCCTGTCCTACAAAGATGCCGGTGTTGACATCGACGCCGGCGATGCCTTGGTGGAGCGCATCAAACCGCTGGCAAAAAAAACCATGCGCGAAGGCGTATTGGCCGGAATTGGCGGATTCGGTGCCTTGTTCGAAGTGCCCAAGCGTTACAAAGAACCCGTGCTGGTGAGCGGCACCGACGGTGTGGGCACCAAGCTCAAGCTGGCGTTTGAATGGAATATGCACGACACCGTGGGCATTGATTTGGTCGCCATGAGCGTCAACGATGTGCTGGTACAAGGTGCCGAGCCCCTGTTTTTTCTGGACTACTTCGCTTGTGGCAAGCTCGATGTGGACACCGCCGCTGCGGTGGTGGGCGGCATTGCCAAAGGCTGCGAACTGTCGGGCTGTGCACTGATCGGTGGCGAAACGGCCGAAATGCCCGGCATGTACCCAGCCGGTGAATACGACCTGGCTGGTTTTGCGGTGGGTGCGGTCGAAAAGTCCAAAATTTTGACAGGCTCCGATGTTCAAGCTGGTGACGTCGTGTTGGGCTTGGCCAGCAGCGGCGTGCACTCCAACGGATTCAGCCTGGTGCGCAAATGCATAGAACGCGCTGGTAGCGAGCTCCCCACCACGCTGGATGGCAAGCCCTTCAAACAAGCTGTCATGGAGCCGACCCGTCTGTACGTTAAAAACGTGCTGACTGCCTTGGCCGCACACCCGATCAAGGCGCTGGCCCACATCACCGGTGGTGGTTTGCTGGAAAATATTCCACGGGTGTTGCCTGACGGTACTGCGGCCCACCTGCAAAAAGGCAGTTGGCCGCAGACCGAGCTCTTTGCCTGGCTGCAAGCCACGGCGGGTATCGACGACTTTGAAATGAACCGCACCTTCAACAACGGTATCGGCATGGTGGTGGTGATTGCCGCCGCCGAGGCACAAGCCTGCGCCCAAACCTTGCGCTCCGCCGGTGAAATGGTCTACCAAATTGGTACCATCGCCGCCCGCGGTGAGGGTGCCGCCGTAGTCGTCGCCTGACGCTGCCGTGAATCCGGGTCCGCTCACCCGGACCACTTCGCACTGATGCCACTTGGCTGGCCTTCAGCCGTGCTGACCTCGCAAGGCGTCAACCCGTTCGGCAATCGCATCGCTGTCTACTACGTCGTCAGCATGCACCAGGTAACACTCCAGATCCGCCACGGCCTGCGCAGTATGTCCCAAAGCCGCATGGGTCAACCCGCGGTCACGGTACTCGGGCCACGACTCGGGAAGCAGCACAATCAGCCGTTCTTGAACTGCCAACAGGCGCGGTAAATCGTCTTGGGATTGGTGAATTTCCTTGAGGTTGTGCAGCATACGGGCAATGATGTCCCTGGGCTTCAAGGCCCGCAGATACAACTCCAACGGGTCCTCGAATTCCCCCCCCTGTGCAGCAGGTCTGTGGTAAGGCTCCAATAACTCAAGCAAAGCCTCCCGACTGAGCGACTTGCCACTGACCGGATCCATGACAGCTTGCCCCATGGGCAGATTGGCCTTGACCATGAAATGCCCCGGGAATCCAACGCCCCATACGGTCAGTCCAAGCCCCTGCGCCAACTCCATCCACAAGATCCCCAGAGAAATGGGGATGCCACGGCGCGTGCGCAAAAGTACATTGACGAAACTATTGTCCGGATCGTAGTAATTATTGACGTTCCCGCCAAATTTCAGATCGAGGAAAAAAAATTGGTTGAGGATTTGGAGCTTTTGCAACGCTCCCGCGTCCACGGGGATGCGACGCCGAATCCGTGCCAGCAACTGGTCCACTTCTGACAAAATAGTCTGCACGTCGATTTCTGGATAGTCATCTTGCGCCAAACTAATAGCCGCTTCAAACAGCGCAAAATCGGCATCACTGTCCACCAGCATTGCGAAGTGGTCCAGCGGCGTGGGAACGGCAAAAGACAGGTTCATACCAGACCTCGCAGAGTATCAGCGCCGTAAAAATTGTCGCGGATTCAAACCAGCGGCCCACACCGCACCCAAATACACCACACCGGCGCCGGCCATGGTCATCGCCAGCAGACCGATACGTTTAAGACTCTCGTTGCGCAACTCGATCCAAGCAAATGCACTGGAGGCCCACAGCAAATATATGACCAACAAGACACTTCCGGCCAGCACTTGCAGCATAAACAGCCCCCACCCTGACTCGGGGACATAGCTTTTTCGCCTGAGCAAGCCGAACAGCAACCATGAAGCGTTGATCATGGCACCCAATCCAATGGACAACGCCAAACCTGCATGTTTGAACAAGGGCACCAATGCCACATTGAGCAATTGCGTAACGACCAACACCACCACCGCAATACGTACAGGGGTCTTGATATCCTGACTGGCATAGTAGCCCGGCGCGAGCACCTTGATGGCCACAATGCCCACCAAGCCCGCGCCCCACCCCATCAAGGCCAACGTGGTTTGTTGCACATCCAGTTCAGTAAATGCACCATAGTGGTACAGCACCGCAACCAGAGGCTTGGCAAAAATCAACAGGCCAATGGCGCAAGGAACCGACATCAAAACCACAATGCGCAGCCCCCAGTCCAGCAAGGACGAATAGCGGTTCGCGTCCCCTGCTGCACGGGCCGCAGCCAACTGCGGCATTAAAACAACGCCCAATGCCACGCCCAGCAAGGCGGTCGGAAACTCCATCAAGCGGTCTGCATAGGTAAGCCAACTCACACTGCCCGCAGGCAAGTACGATGCAATTTGTGTGTTGATCAGCAAAGAAATCTGGGCCACGCTGACACCCAACAGGGCCGGAACCATGAGTCTGGAGATGCGTTGCGTATCAGGATCGGCCCACGCATCCTTCACCCCTTGCCAACGCAAAGCAATGCGGGGCAGCAAACCCATGCGCTTGAGAACCGGCACCTGCAGCGCCAATTGCAGGATGCCACCCACCATGACCCCCACACCCATGGCGTAAATAGGCTCTACGCCCAGAGTCTTGAACCATGGTGCCAGTAGCCATGCTGCCGAGATCATCGCCACATTCAGCAGCACAGGGGTGGCTGCGGGCACGGCGAAACGCTTCCAGGTATTGAGGACACCCGACGCCAGTGCGACCATGGACATAAATCCAATGTAGGGAAACATGTAGCGTGTCATAACAATCGCCGCGTTGTACCCACGGGGGTCCTTTTGCAGCCCACTGGCCATCGCCCAGACCAACCAAGGCGCCACAAGCACACCGGCCACACAGGTCAGTACCAATGCCCAAGCCAGCAGTGTTGCAGCCTTGTCAATCAGTTGTTTGGTCGCCAGTTCACCATGTTGGGCTTTGCTGGTCGCAAGAACGGGCACAAAAGCCTGGCTGAAGGCGCCTTCGGCAAAAAGCCGCCGAAACAGATTGGGAATACGAAACGCCACATTGAAAGCGTCGGTCATGGCGCTGGCGCCAAAGGTGGATGCCACCAGCAATTCACGCACCAAGCCAGTGATGCGGGAAGCCAGGGTCCACAGGGATACGGTAGAAGCGGATTTAATGAGACTCACCACCACAGTGTAGCCCGACCGGGACACATCTTTGCTGTGCTGGTACAATCGCGGGCTTTGCTGGCAACATCCACAGACACAAGGAACTATTACTATGGCATCTGGAAAACCCAAGAAAAAGAACCCGCGCCTCGCGTCGGGCCGTAAACGCGTTCGTCAGGACGTCAAAATCAACGCAGCGAACACTTCCCTGCGTTCCAAATACCGCACTGCGGTGAAGAATGTGGAAAAAGCAGTCGTGGCTGGTGACAAGACCAAAGCCGCTGAACTGTTTGCCAAAATGCAAGCCGTGGTGGACACCGTGGCTGACAAAGGCATTTTCCACAAAAACAA
>Ga0209343_10007433_pt1 | contig 12895 bp, 9 predicted proteins | sample RifCSPlowO2_02_FD_184026 | JGI IMG/M metagenome (GOLD analysis project Ga0209343, IMG submission 184026) | Groundwater microbial communities from Rifle, Colorado - Rifle CSP2_plank lowO2_0.2 (SPAdes) (version 2) | ecosystem: Environmental > Aquatic > Deep subsurface > Groundwater | place: Rifle... | reverse complement strand
TCACCAAAGCAATTGAAGAAGGAAGCAGACAAGAAACAGAGTTATGGGAATTAGTTACTAAGTTAAGCGCAGAAGAGCATGCAGCTTTATACAAAAGATTAGGTGTTAAGTTTGATTTAATACAGAGAGCAAGCAGTGTAACAAAGAGGGGAAAAGAGCTAGTAGAGCTTGCAAGAGAAAAAGAACTTACATCTATTGCAGAAAATGGCTCTACGTCTGTTAACAGCGGTGGTTTGGGATATATAAAAGTATTAGCAACAGACGGAACTGCTGTTTATGGAACATTAGATACAGGCGCAGCCATTACACGATTTGAAGATTTTAATTTTGACAAAATGGTGTATGTAGTCGGTGTAGAGCAGCAGGATTATTTCAAAAAGCTGTTTAAATTTCTTGAAAAAGTAGGCTATGGAAAAGCAGCAGAAAGATGTGAGCATTTGGCAACTGGACATCTTGTTCTTGAAGAAGGCAAAATGTCGTCAAGAGAGGGAAATGTAATCCTGCTTGAAGATGTCATAAACATGGTTGTTGAAAATGCCAGAAGTTTTATCAAAAAAAGGGCAGAAGAAAGAGGCGATAGCATTCCTGACGAAAAAACCAGTGAGATTGCAGAAATAATTAGTATTGGCTCATTAAAATATCTTATACACACAGCTGATCCATGCTCAAATATTGTTTACACATCCAAAAAAGCTTTAACTCTTCAAGGAAAATCAGCTCCTTTTGCATTATATTCGTACACAAGAGCAGGAAGTATTCTGACAAAGAGCGAAGGGTATAACAAAGATTTGTTTAAACCTGAACATCTTCAGACTAAAGAAGAAATGGGGCTTGTCAAATGCATGTCTGAACTGCCTATTGTTATCGAGGCTGCTGCAAGATCATACAAACCACAATTTATTGCAGACTACATATATCGTTTAGGCTCAGCGTTTAATTTGTTCTATACAAATGTACCCATCTTAAAAGAAAAACATGGAAACAGCACAGATGGCTGTAAGGATAACGAAGTAAAAAACAGCAGATTATGCTTAATTGCAGCATTTAGACAAACAATGTACAATGCATTAACGGTTTTTGGGATTAAAACATTGGAGAAGATGTGATTGTAAATGTTTAGAAAATGAAAAAGCAGAGAAGATACAATGAAAAACCTAGAAAATAAAACCAAAAAAAGAAAAGTTTTGCTAATAGACTCAGCATGGAAAACAGGAAAATTTGAAGCACCTTCATTTAGTTTAGGGTATATCGGAGCAGTATTATTACAAAATGATATTAATGTTGAAATTATTGATTTTGTTTCACCAGAAGGAGAAAATGCAAAGACTATAAGCGAATTTGAAAGAAAATATGAACAGCCCTTTTTTGATGAGATTAAACAAAAAGCAAAACATGCAGATATAGTAGGGATTACCTGCAATTATGGCTGTTATCCCCGAGCATTAAAAGCTGCAGAATCTGCAAAAAAAGGAAATAAGAATACATTGGTAGTAATAGGCGGGCCTTTTATTTCCAGTATTGAACATTTTTCTAAATGGCAAGGATTAACATTAAAAGATTCTAAAGCAATAGATGTTTCTGTAAGGGGAGAAGGCGAAAGAACAATAATAGAGCTGGTTGATTTTATTGAAGGAAAGATTAAGTTACAAGAAATAAAAGGAATAACCTATAGAAACAGAGGAAAAATATACAAAACACAAGATAGGGAATTAATAGAAGACATTAATAAAATACCATTTCCTGCATGGAGCTTATTTGATTTAAAAAAATATGCCAAATTTATGTATGTTATCGCCAGCCGCGGATGCAAATATAATTGTGCGTTCTGCGACGAGAAGATATTATGGGGCAGATCATTTAGGTATAGAAATGTTGATAATTTAATCGATGAAATTAAAAGAAATATTAGTGAATTTGGAATAACCTCATTCAGCATAGAAGATTCTACATTAGGTGCATATCCATTCATAGAAGAGTTTTGCGATAAAATCATAGCAGAGGGGTTAGGCATAAAGTGGATGGCGCTATGCAGGGTTGATGAAATTTGTAAAAAAGATGTTCTTCTAAGAAAAATGAAAAAAGCAGGCTGTGTCAGTATTGAATTTGGCATTGAATCAGGCGACAATAATATGTTAAACAGAATGAGAAAAGGCACGACAACAAATAAGATAAAAGAAGCTGTAAAGAAAAGTAAAAACTTAGGGTTTATTGTTCAAGGCAGTTTTATTGTTGGTTTTCCCGGAGAAACTGAAGAAAGTATTGAGAAGACAATAAAATTTGCAAAAAAGCTTAAGTTGGATGTTTATAGATGGCATATATATCAACCTAGTTTAAGAATGCTGGCTGAATCAGATAAGTGGGGTATTGTAATGAAAGATGATTCATGGAGAGATATCAATTTGAGTTTACCTAACCATTTACTTACTAACAGTATGAGTGGACATACATTTGCTTTAACAGAGCAGCATGCAGCAATAAGAGCAGAAGAAAATGGAGAAAAAGTAAATGATTTAGGGATTAGTTATTGTGGTATTAAACTAAACAGAATTTACACATGGGCTCAAAAAGCTATGAAGTCTACAAAAGCAAATAATAATGAGCTAATGGTTTATGAAATTTTAGCAGAGAATTAGTAATTATTTTCATTCATGACTTTTTTTTATTCACAATGACAGATATCTCCTCTTATCTAAGAAAAATAAACAGCACCGCCAAGAAAGATAGAGAAGAATCTTTAACCACAGTATTAACATTTTTAGAAGATAAAGATGTTTATCTCGATACAGAAGAAATGAGAAGGATTAAATCGTTTGTTCTTATTGCAGATACTCCTGAAACAAGAAAACTTCATGAATCAATGACAACTACTGTTGATAAATATTTATTTGAATTGGTGAAAAATTTAAGAATTGATGAAAAAGAACTGCTTGAAGCGTCATGTTTTTATGAGCAAGTCAGCAAAGTGCTTGAAAAACAAGGATTAGAAGCTAAAACAATTATAGATTTGTGCGCTGGAAATTGCTTAGCAGGTGCATTATGGATTTTAAACGGTGCAGAAATGGTTTATTTTGTTGACAAGACAGATTCTAACAATAGCAAGAAAGTAAGAAAACAATTAGATCTAAATGAGTATAATACAAAATATAACTATGATAACGTCGACATTTTTGACGAAAAAATAAGAACTTATTTTGAAAATGCTCAAAAAGAAAAAGGAATAATTGTCTCAATCCATGCCTGCGGCAGCCTAAGCGACAGGATAATTGAACTTTCTATAAAATATCATGTTCCTTTCGCAGTTGTTCCTTGCTGTCAAGGCAGAGAAATAGATGATGTTTTAAGAACAAGCGGGTATACAGTAGAAGATGCTCAATTTCATTCCCGCTATTTTGAGGATATTTCAGGGTACTCTGATTTAATGAGAATAAATTATGCAATTGAGCAAGGATATAAAATTATTCTGCGTGCATTGCCAAGAGAAATTACAGATAAGAATAGGATAATGATTGGCATTCCCGACTTATCAAGTTACTCATCTTAATTTACTAAAGTTCATTCGTCTTAATTTACTCAAGTCATCCATCTTAATCTACTCTAATCATTCGTCTTAACTTAATAAAGATATCTGACTTAAACCTAATCAAGTCATCTGTCTTAACTTAATCAAGACATTTGACTTAAACAAAAACTTCCATTATCTTTGCTTTTACTTTATAATGCTTCAATAATTTAAAAAACTCTGTTTTATATTGAACAGGTAGCATAATGCTGCTTTTGCCAATCTTTTGCCCGTTGAATTTAGAGATAATGCCTTGATAAGTTTTCTCTCCAACCTTGAAACCATATACTTTATTAAGAAATGCACCGCGGTTCTTTCCAATCTCTTCCCAGTACACAAGAATATAATGCTTTACATTGCTTGGAAGCTCTTTTGCCTCATATGGCCCATATAAAACAATGCCTGTTGAAGCGATAGTATTATAAAGGTTTCCCCAATCTTTAAGCTTGCCTAATTTAATATTAATCTTATTGTTTACTCCTTTTGCTTTGAACAATAATCCTTCTCTGCTTTTGTAAAATTGTTCTAATACATTTTTGATTGCTTTTTCTGATTGTTTGTCCTTTTTCTTTAATTCTATAAATAAGTCTATATCACTCTTATATGTAGCTTCATTTCTGGCAACTGAGCCAAATAAAACTATACGTTCAATTTTTTCTAAATAAATTTTACTAATATTATTAGTTAAATATGCTGCAAAGTAACTTGCATAAGATATTAACATTCTACCAACTCCTTCATTTTTAAAAATAAGTTTATTTTTTCCATAAGAATAGATTCGCTTGCCACAGAACCATATGCTAAATCATCTCTTTTTTCTTCTATCAGTATGGCTAAATCAATAATTTTATCGATATCAGAAAGAGAAGTTATGGGCGAAACAATTTGGTTTTGCAGCTGTTCAAAAATAGTTTCTTTTTTTCGCTTTAGCCATTCATGATGAATCTTTGCACCCTCTTTAATCACATTATGCTTGTGAAAATACAATTCAATAAGAGTGCAAGCGCCAAGAGAGAGAGAAAAAGCTAATCTTCTTTGATGGACAACTACCCCGCGCGGATCTTTTAATGCCGAATCTATTTCATCCTGAACTTCTTTTAAGGCTTCTAAATGTTTTTCTACCCTCATTTAAGACACCTGACTTTAGTGTATTAAGACATTTGACTTTATAAATTTTTTGTTTATTTGTACTTGTTTAGTTCTAGGGCGCAGCCAAACGTCTCATGAATAAAAAGGTAAGAAGGTTTGAAGGTCAGATGGTTTGATGGTAACGCCTTGTTTTCGTCGTACCTTCAGACCATCAAACCATATTACCATCTTACCTTTATTCGTGAACGGTGGACTGCGTCCTACAAACGTGTTGAGAGCGGTAAAAGGGGTACAAAAAAGAAATCAGCTAAACAAATACGTTTATTTTAAAACGATAAAAAATATCAAAAAAAATTAATCAACTAACTTATCATAATGAACGGTGGACTGCGTCCCACAAACTAGTTGTGAGCAGTAAAAAACATTAATTGGCTAAAAAACAGATTTTGTTGATTTTCCCACATTCTTCCCAAAACTTTTTATATAACTACCCTATTTTTTAATGATTATTTAATGAGGACTTGCACAAATGAGCTACGAACTAATCATCTGCGAAAAGCCGAATGCAGCGAACAAGATAGCTTTTGCTCTCGCTGACGGAAAGCCAATCAAAGAAAATATTGCAGGTGTGCCATTCTACAAAGTAACTCATGGCAGCAAAGATATTGTTGTTGGCTGCGCTGTAGGCCATCTTTATACACTTGCAGAGAAAAATAAAAAAGGATGGACTTATCCGATATTTGACGTCGAGTGGGTGCAGAGCTCTGCAGTCAGCAAAGAAGCCAGCTATTCTTCAAAATATGTAACTGCGCTAAAAAAACTGGCAAAGGATGCGTCTTCATTATGTGTGGCCACAGATTATGACATTGAAGGTGAAGTGATCGGATTTAATGTTGTAAAACACATCTGCAAAAAGCCTGACGCAAAAAGAATGAAATTTTCTACACTTACAACAGACGAGCTAAGAGAGAGCTATGACCATGCATCTCCCACATTAAACTGGGGGCAGGTTAATGCAGGGCTTACAAGGCATGAGTTAGACTGGTATTACGGCATTAACCTAAGCAGAGCATTATCATTATCTATAAAAAAAGCAGGAAGTTTTAAGATTTTAAGTTCTGGACGTGTTCAAGGACCGGCATTAAAAATTATCGTCGACAGAGAAAAAGAAATTTTAGCATTTAAGCCGCAGCCATTCTGGCAGATATTGGCAGTATGGAACAAAAACAAGGCAAATGTAGAGGCATGGCATAAAGAAGACAAGTTTTGGGAAAAAGAAAAAGCAGATAAAATAATGCAGAACATAAAAGGAGAAAAAAAAGCAAAGATTGATTCCATTGAAAAGACAGAATTCAACCAAATGCCGCCTGTGCCTTTTGATTTAACAACGCTTCAAATAGAATCTTACAGATGCTTTAAAATCCAGCCAAGCGAAAGTTTGAATATTGCCCAAGAATTGTATTTAGCAGGAGTAATATCTTACCCAAGAACATCTTCACAGCAACTGCCTCCTGAGATTGGATACAAAAAAATATTAGGTAAACTTTCTGGCAATAGCAATTATAAAAAATTAACAGATCAATTATTATCAACCCAGCTTAAGCCATACAACGGCAAAAAAACAGACCCTGCACATCCAGCCATATTCCCAACAGGTAATTTTGTTGAATTAGATGGCAGACAATTAAAGGTTTTTGATCTTATTGTAAAAAGATTTTTAGCAACATTTGCAGAGCCTGCTGTGAGAGAATCTGTAGTTATAAAATTAGATATTAAAGCCGAAATATTTGTTTCAAAAGGAGTAAGGACTATTAAAAAAGGTTGGCACGACTTTTATGCGCCTTATGTGACATTAGAAGAACAGGAATTACCAGCAGTTGAACAGAAAGAAATTGTTGACGTGAAAAAGATAGATATGCTGGAGAAAGAAACACAGCCGCCTAAACGGTATACTGCAGCTTCAATAATCAAAGAGCTTGAAAAAAGAAACCTTGGCACAAAATCAACAAGAGCTGCTGTAGTTGATACTTTATTTCATAGAGGATATATAACCGGACAGCCAATGGAAGCAACAAAATTAGGTATTCATACTATTGAAACACTGGAAAAATACTGTGAAAGCATTATTGACGAGCAATTAACCAAACATTTTGAAGATGAGATGGAATTAATAAGAGAAGACAAAAAGAAAAATACAGATGTTTTGGAAGAGGCAAAGCATGTTCTTACAAAAATATTGGATAAATTCAAAAAAAATGAAAAAGAGATTGGCCAAGGGCTGTTTGGCGCATTCAAAGATGCAGAAGAAGCTGAGAATACTGTCGGAGAATGCCCCATATGTCATGCAGGAAAATTAATGATAAAAAGAGGCAAATACGGAAGATTTATTGCCTGCGATAAATATCCTGAATGCAAAACAACATTTAACCTGCCATCAACTGGCAAAGTAAAAACTTCTGAAAAAATCTGCGAGTTATGCAGTCATCCTATGATAAAAATAACTCAAGGCAGAAAAGCGCAGGAAGTGTGCATTAACCTAAACTGTAAATCAAAAACTGGCAAAACAGAAACAGAATTAAAGCAGCTGGAAAAAGCAGAAAAGACCTGCCCTAAATGCGGCAAACCAATGGTTTTAAGAAAATCTGTGTATGGCCAATTCTATGGATGTTCAGGTTATCCTAACTGCAAGACGATTGAGAAGATATAAATAATATTCTTTTACTATAAAATTGAGTAAGCAAGGAGATAACACAATAAACCTAGCAAATAAGATATTTGTTCTCTTAAAAAACGAATATTTGCATTATTTGTTTTATTAGAAAACGAATATTGAGATTATTTGTTCTAAAATAAAACGAAAGATTGGCATCGTCAAACCCAATCGCAGCAAGTTGCAGGGTATTAAACCCAGATGGGAATAAAATATTCTTTTCTTTTGATATAACTTTACAACTTTTACGAAACATGTCTCGTAAAACTTAATTGATTTGTGATTATTTTTATATTAATGTTTATTTTCAATATAGACAATTATTATTGACCATTATTAAGTAGTGAAGAATAGAAATATTTATAAATGAGAAGATATTTCGTTTTTTGATGAGCAATACAGATAAACCAAAAAATATGCATCGCTTAAAAAAGGTACTAAACGTTCTAGATGATACATTATGTAGCTATGCAATAACAAAAATAGTTTTGGGTATAAAGAGAATATATAAATTATCTTGGTAATAAAGAAAAAGCAATTAAAACACTACTGAGGTAACAAATGAAAAATAAATATTCCAAACAAAGAAAGTTGATGATAGCATTAAGTGTATTTTTAAGTTATATCGTTGCTGAAACAATCATAGCAAGCTCTCGCTTCTTTGATTATATAAGTATAGCTAAAGATTATGCAACATTTTTAAATGGGTATAAAATGGAACACAATTTCTTTTTTCATATGCAAAAACCTGACTCGGAACTGGGTTTTGTTTATGCAACATCAACTGATGAACAGAGAAGAAGAGAGGAATACCTTTCTGGTGAGAAAGATGAATTAGGATTCAAAAATTTACCTGGCGATAAAGAAAACGGAAAAATAGTTGTTATTGGTGACTCTTTTAGTTATGGACTGGGCGTTTCTATTAGTGAATCATGGTCAAAAAGGCTTGAATCATATCTTGGGATTAATGTCTCTAATTTTTCTGTAGAGGGATATAAACCAGTACAATATAATCGAATAATGAAAAAATATAGTCAATATTTAAAGGATAGAATAATTTTATATGGATTGTACACAAATGATTTCACAGACAAAACAGATATGCCAATTGATTCTTACGAAAGTAGTGGACGAAATAAATTTAAGTCACCAAAACCTTCTTTTTTTGATCTTATCGCTCTTCTTGAAAAAAAGCCTTTTTATGAAAGGACACTTATTCATAGTCTGTATAGATGGTTATACCTAAATGAATCAAAAAATATAATGAATACAAAAGGTAATGAGGTTCTAAGAATAGGTGATAACGCTGCATTCAACAAAGAGTGTGGTGGTCTTTTAGTCAGAGGAGAGAGTGAAATCAAAGAAAAATGGTTGTCAGAAGAAAATAAAGCAAGATTTTTTAAAACGCTTAAAATGGCGAGTGATACTGCAGAAGAATATAATTCTAAGTTAGTTGTTGTCTATTTTCCTAGCAGAGCATATATTTACTCCAAAGAATACATCTCTGGTTTTTCTGACGAAAAACCCATCAAACTTGAAGAACAAGCAAAGAGAATGTTAAACGAATATGTTACCGCATTAGATTTGCCTTTTATAGATCTCACCACTACATTAAGCCGAGAGTACGAACAAGGAATACCTGTTTATCTATTTAAAGATGTACATTTTAACCCGCGTGGAAATGAAATTGCTGCGCAAGAAATTGCCTGCACTCTAATTGATTGGGGTTATGTTGAACCTACAAAAACCACTACTAAAATATGCAAACATGCGACTACAAACTAAAATGGGGTTCACTCCATCAACCATTTCCAGAGAGGGATGAATTTAATAATCGCTGCATCTTTCTTCTCTTCAGCTTCGTAATCAGAAGTGATGATTAATAAATTCTTGCACTTTAATTCTATCCCCGCCCGTAACAGTGCATTTACTTCCCTCTCTTTTGTAGTTATATTTGACAAATCAGAACAGGATTGAATTAATTTTTTAAAAAGTTTTCCTTTAAAGAGGTAAACATTTAATAAAAGTGTGCCTCTCAAAAGGTAGTCTTTTCTTCAGCGAGTAGCCATTTCCACAGTGGTATAAACTTAACACTGCCTTTCATTCCAAACCAAGTGATTGTTTCTTCTCCTTCATAATCTTCTATAATTATATACTAAAAGCACAAAATAATGTTCGATTATTTTGTGCTTTTAGTATAAGTAGGGTCTTTGCATTTTAGTTCTCGGCTTGCTTTAAGCAATGCTCTTATTTCTCTTTTTTTTGTATAAATCCTTAATTTATCTTTATGATTTTCCATATTATTAATAAAGTATTTTTATGAATTAAACATTTTTAAAATCAAAAAACCTGCCTCAAATTTGCTTACCCAATCACAGCAAGCTGTGGGGTATGAAACCAAGTTTGTAATCAACACAGTTTTCTCACACAACAGCAGTTTCCACCAAAAACTATATAAATAATACTTATATAATATTCTTTTTAACTTAAATAATAGCTAAAAATACTTAAATAGTATTTATATTTATTGTGTTTTTAGCATTTAATACTTACATAATATTTAAAAAATGAGTAAAAAAGAGGAAAATAGAGAGTTTTCTAGTAATTTTTATAGTTTTGAGAATCAAAATATTCTGAAAAAATTAGCTAAGATTGACAAACTTATTAAGGAAACTGAATCAATAACTGGCAAAGAGTTTTCTGATCTACTTTCTTCAATGAAAGAAAAAATGCAGTTGAAGAAGAATTATTTTCCTGCTTCTATATTTACCATAAAGCTTGGTGTCACAGAATGTCTTGTAAGATACATGAAGGATGAACTTGGCTTTAAGTATAAAGAAATTTCTGGAATTATTCACAGAAGCGAAGCTGTTGTTGGTGTAATGTATAGAACATCTTTAAAAAAGTATTCTGGCAAACTTTTAGATGAGCAAAAAACAAGTTTAACAAGCACTAAACAAGATATTCACATTAAGCAAGACATTCATATTCCTTTCTCAATTTTCTCACCAGAACATACTGTTTTTGAATCTATAATAATCTATCTAAAAGAAAATAAAGTATTGAGATTTAGCGAGATTGCAAAACTAACATCTCGTGACCAAAGAACAATCTGGACAATTTATCACCGCGTGAGATCTGGAAGTAAATCATCCAATAATCCTAAGAAAAACAATTCTAGTCATAAGAATAATTCTGTTACTCAGAACCTCAAATCAACATCTGAGAATTCAAAAGAGAAGAATCAAGCTAAACAAAACATTACCCAAAATGAAGAATAAAAATTATAAAAAAGTCATGCAGGCAATGATTTTAGTAGTTTTGATTAGTGTTATCTCTGGCTATATTTATTTTACAGGAGAGGATTTCAACAGTTTGAATAAAACTTTAACACAAACTTCAACACCGACAGGATTTGCAATTTACGACAATAATCCAAATGCAGATGTTGTTGTTCCTGACATGGATTTAAAGAACAAGTATGGTTATTTTACAGGACATGGTGAGATGAGGGAAAGAGGAGATAATAAATTTGATGTTGTGTTAAGCAGTTCTCCAGGTATTCCTGGATTAGTACATACTGATCAAATGCCTGAAGCAATTGTCGAGATTAAAGGTTTAGATAATAATAATCAGAGCATGTCAATTAATTCAACAATAGATGTATTGGAAGAAGGAGCTAAAGATTATGACGAAATAAAAACAGCAGTATTTGCAATGGATAGTGTGCCAATAGAAAACGCAACAATAACACTGCCAAAAACAGCGTATACACAATATATATTGAGATGTGAAGACTTTGACCAAGAAAACTTTGAATGTGTTAGCGAAGGATATGATATTAATGGATGGGAGATAACAGAGATTCCATTTGTTGATAACGGCGATACAATAACTTTCACAGTTACTCACTTCACAGGATATGCAGGCGGTGGAACAAACGAAACAAACAGCGCCAACTTAACAATCTGGGATAATACAGATACAGGAATGTTCCATGGCGACCAAGAGAAATATGTGTTAGAGATTGTAGAATTCTTTGCAAATTATACAATGCTGAATGGCAGTGCAATATCTGGAGCAGGTGTAAGTTGTGTAATTAACTTCGGCGATGGAAATAACAGTATTATGAACTTTGTTGATGCTTATCAATTATACGAATATGACAGAACATTCAGTTTATCAGGAACATTTGGGTTTAATGTAAGCTGCGATGGCTCATTAATAGGATATGTTCCATTAAATACAACTGATAATGTTACAATTAGTAGTTTATCATTACCGCAAGGACAAGGCGGTGTTGCGCCGTCTGTTACAATACCTGTGTTTAATGAATCCTCTGTGAATGCCACTTTGAATATAAACGCATCTGTAAATTACACAGATCCAGAAGCAGATGTTGGAACATTATATTTCAATTGGTTTGTTAACAATGGCTGGGTTTATGAAGATATTGTAACCAGTGTTGCACCTAATGCCAATGTTTCAAGACAATTAAACACAGGCAATTATTCAGGAAATGCGACAATTACTATTGAAGTCACACCTTACGACGGAACCACAAATGGCACAAAGAAAAACAGCACTTCTTATTTCCAAATATGTTTAACACCATATGATAATTTAACAGTAAGGAATAATATAACACTTTGCGCCGGAACGTATAATATTCAAGATGATGGCAGCAATGGTGTAATTATTTCAGGAACAAATGACGCGAATATTAGTTGTGATGGAACGAGGTTGGTTGGCGCTGCAGCTGGTTATGGTATAGCGATTGGAGGTTCTGATTTTAATATAATAAAAGGGTGTATTGTTGAAAAGTATAAATACAATATAGAAGTAACTATTTCTGGACATAATAATACTTTTATTAATAATACGTTATTATCTTCAAATATATTTGCAGGAATTTCTATAAGTGGTGGAGATCAGAACAATATAACAAACAATACATTTTATAATAATTCATATGATGGAATAAATATTGGTAGTGGTAGTGTTAATACATTGATTTGGGGTAATAAATTTTTGGGCTCTGGTGAGGGTATAGACAATAGTGGCACTAACACCAACTTTTGTCTCAATGACCTATACGGCAACTATTATGATGACAAAATTACTTATACTGGTGTTCCTGAAGATGACTGTGGACCTACCCCTAATGCTACAATCATGCTCTACGATAAATCCGAGCAATACAACTGGTCATGGGGAAGCACTGGTACTACAACCTTCAACAATTTGAGAGAAGCTGTGTATAATACCGAAAATAATAGAACAATAAGAGGTTTCCCTGAATCTGGTACGTTCTGGTTGAATGATACTGACACTGTTAGAAGTAATATCACTTTAGATTGTAACGGAATTGTATTTGATGATAAAGCAGCCGGTGAAACAGCAATTACTTTTAAAGGAGAGAATGATTGGTTAGTTAAAAATTGTACATTTAATAGGTATAGCAATGGAATTTATATACTTAATAGCGGAGATAATAATAATTCAATTATGAATAATACTTTCTTGTCCAGTACTGG
>Ga0209343_10007431_pt1 | contig 12896 bp, 9 predicted proteins | sample RifCSPlowO2_02_FD_184026 | JGI IMG/M metagenome (GOLD analysis project Ga0209343, IMG submission 184026) | Groundwater microbial communities from Rifle, Colorado - Rifle CSP2_plank lowO2_0.2 (SPAdes) (version 2) | ecosystem: Environmental > Aquatic > Deep subsurface > Groundwater | place: Rifle... | reverse complement strand
CCCCTTCCTGCAACTCGATCAGCAGCAGGCCGGGCTGCCCGGCATCCAGCTCCAGGGCCAGCACCTGGCCATGGCTGATGGCCGCGCGGCGTACCCGACCGGCCAGCCAGCAGGGCAACTGGCGCAACTCGCCCAGGCTCAGCCGCGGCTCGACCTGCAAACGCTCGAACAGCAGCAGATCGCTGGCCTGCAAGGGGTCGCCGAAGCCCGGCGGCAGATGGGCTGCCGCGCCTTCATGGCTGTAGATGCCGGTAGCCGCCTGCCAGCCGAGAAAGAACGCCTGACGCACCTCGGGGCAGGCCTGCAGGGTGCGGCGCAGGGCGTCGGCACGCACCGCCAGCGGCAACGCCTCGCGCTGTAAACGCAGCCAGCTGTGCAACTGCACGCGGATCTCACTCATCGCATCGCTTCCTTATCACCGGCCCTGTGCTTGGCCCGCCGCGAGCATCGCGGCAACGCCGGCCGAATGCAAAGCGACCAAGGGCTATAGCCGACAAACCATACTAGTAAACTTACTATAAGACTATGGCTTAGTTGCCATATCAAACTATTAAAAGCTATAAATAACTCACGCCAAAACAGCAGCACGCCTGTCGTCCACCGACCAGGCACTGCCGTACCGGCCAACAAGAGCAAACAATCTGCCATGGGTACTCGCATGTCGATCTACGAACAGGGCCTCGCGCCTGCCGCCGTCAATCATATCGCCCTCTCGCCCCTGAGCTTTCTCGAGCGCACCGCCAGCGTCTACCCGCACTACCCGGCGGTGATCCATGGCTCGATCCGCCGCGACTGGAGCGAGACCTATGCGCGCTGCCGCCGCCTGGCCTCGGCCCTGGCCGGCCGTGGTATCGGCAAGGGCGATACGGTGGCGGTGATGCTGCCGAATATTCCGGCCATGCTCGAAGCCCACTTCGGCGTGCCGATGATCGGCGCGGTGCTCAACACCCTCAACGTGCGCCTGGATGCCGAGGCCATCGCCTTTATGCTGCAGCATGGCGAAGCCAAGGTGCTGATCGCCGACCGCGAGTTCCATGAGGTGATCCACGCCGCCGTCGGCATGCTCGATCATCCGCCGCTGGTGATCGACGTCGACGACCCCGAATATGGCGAAGGCCAGGCGGTCAGCGACCTCGACTACGAGGCCCTGCTGGCCGAGGGCGATCCGCAATTCGCCTGGCAGTGGCCGACGGACGAGTGGCAGGCGATCAGCCTCAATTACACCTCCGGCACCACCGGCAACCCCAAGGGCGTGGTCTACCACCACCGTGGCGCGTACCTCAATTCCCTGGGCAACCAGATGACCTGGGCCATGGGCAACCACCCGGTCTATCTCTGGACCCTGCCGATGTTCCACTGCAACGGCTGGTGCTACCCCTGGACCATCACCGCCCTGGCCGGCGTGCATGTGTTCTTGCGCCGCGTCGACCCGCAGAAGATCCTCCACCTGATCCGCGAACACCGGGTCAGCCATATGTGCGGCGCGCCCATCGTGCTCAATGCCTTGGTCAATATGCCGGAGTCGGCCAAGGCTGCCATCGAGCACCCGGTCAACGCCATGGTCGCCGGCGCGGCACCACCGGCCAAGGTCATCGGCGCGGTGGAGGAAATGGGCATCAAGGTCACCCACGTCTATGGCCTGACCGAGGTCTACGGCCCGGTCACCGTGTGTGCCTGGCATGCCGAATGGGACGAACTGGCGTTGGATGAGCGGGCGCGGATCAAGTCGCGTCAGGGCGTGCGCTACACCACCCTGGAAGGCCTGATGGTCGGCGACCCCAAGACCCTGGAGCCGACCCCACGCGATGGCGAGACCATCGGCGAGATCTTCATGCGCGGCAACACCGTGATGAAGGGCTACCTGAAGAACCCCAGCGCCACCGCCGAGGCCTTCGAGGGCGGCTGGTTCCACACCGGCGATCTGGCCGTGTGCCACCCGGATGGCTATGTGGAAATCCGCGACCGGCTCAAGGACATCATCATCTCCGGCGGCGAGAACATCTCCACCATCGAGGTGGAAGGCGTGCTCTATCGCCACCCGGCGGTGCTGGAAGCGGCCGTAGTGGCCCGCCCGGACGAGAAATGGGGCGAGACGCCCTGTGCCTTCATCACCCTCAAGGTCGACCAGCAGGCCACCAGCGAGGCTCAGATCATCGCCTTCTGCCGCGAACACCTGGCCGGTTTCAAGGTGCCCAAGACCGTGGTCTTCACCCCGCTGCCGAAGACCAGCACCGGCAAGATTCAGAAATTCGTCCTGCGCGATATGGCCAAGGCCCTCTGATTCCTGGTAGCCCGGATGCAATCCGGGCTACGGCAAGAACACACCGTTTGCACAACAACAAGAACCGGCCCAGGCGGCCGACGGAGAACCCTTATGCAAATTTTCAAGCGTCGCGACGGCGATGAACAACCGCACTGGCCCGTGGGCCCGTTCAAGGTGCGCCTGCCCTTCGTGCATTACCGCTGGGAAACCGCGGAAATGCTCCAGGCGCTGATCATGTTCGTGGTCAGCCTGGCGATGATTCCGCTGCTGGAGAAATACCTCGGCCTGCCCTACGACGTGGCCCTGGCCTATGTGGTGGTGTGCGGCGTCGGCTTTATGCTGCCGGCGTTGCTCGGCGTGCCCTTCGTGCCCGGCTGGATCACCCCGGGCATTCCGGTGGTGCTGCTGTTTCTGGGTAAATTCGAGCCCGGTCCGCAGGCCATCCAGGCCCTGTTCGCCCTGCAGTTTCTGGTGTTCGTAATCTTCCTGGTGCTGGGCGTGACCCGCCTGGGCAGCACCCTGGTGAAGATCATCCCCAATTCCATGAAGGGCGGCATCATCATCGGTGCCGGTATCGCCGCGCTGATGGGCGAAATTTCCACCGGCGGACGCCTGGCCAACACCCCGATCTCCCTGGTGCTGGGCAGCCTGATCTGCCTTTATCTGATGTTCTCGGTGTCGTTCAAGGGCCTCACCGAACGGGTGCCCCTGGCGCGCAAGATCGTCAACTACGGCATGGTCCCGGGCATGTTGATCGCCATCTTTATCGGCATCGCCGTGGGCGAGTACAAGATGCCTGACGTGCGCTTCGGCATCACCGCGCCGGCCTTCGCCGAGATGTGGAACTACCTGCCGTTCAACGTCGGCTTCCCCGGCCTGGACGTGTTCCTGCTGGCAGTCCCCACCGCGGTGATCGCCTATATCATCGCCTTCGGCGACATCATCGTCGGCCAGTCGCTGATGCAGCGCGCCGATGAACTGCGCACCGATGAAGTGATCGAGAACAATATCGACCGTGTGCACCTGGTAACCGCCCTGCGCAACGCCCTGCACGCCTTCTTCGCCCCTTATCCGGGCCTGGCCGGACCGCTTTGGACCGCCGTCGCGGCGACCATGGCCGAACGCTACAAGTACGGGCGCAAGGCCATGGACTCGATTTACAGCGGCGCGGGGACCTTCTGGATCACCGGCTTTATCGCCCTGTTTATGCTGCCGCTGGTGAGCTTCTTCCAGCCGGTACTGCCAATCGCCCTGTCGCTGACCCTGATCCTCACCGGCTATATCTGCCTGATGGTCGGTTTCGAGCAGCTGGGCAACAACACCGAGCGCGGCGTCGCCGGCACCATGGGCGTGGTCCTGGCCGTCTACGGCGCGGGCTGGGGCCTGGCCGCCGGGGCGGCGCTGTATATCCTGGTGGAACGCACCCACCTGCTCAGGTTCGCCTCGAGCAAGGACAAGACCAGCGGTGCCCCCGAAATCGACTGACGCGCTATAACCCTATTCACCCGCTCACCCGCCGCAGGTTCGCCTGCGGCACCCTGCTTTGAGGTGCCCCATGCCCGACTACAACGCCCCCCTGCGCGACCTGCGCTTTGTTCTTCATGAAGTGTTCGACGCCCCCAGCCTGTGGGCCCGCCTGCCGGCCCTGCGCGAAACCGTGGACGCCGACACCGCCGACGCCATCCTCGAAGAAGCGGCCAAGGTCACCGGCAGCCTGATCGCCCCGCTCAACCGCAGCGGCGACGAGGAAGGCGCGCAGTGGGTCGCTGGCGAAGTGCGCACCCCGGCCGGTTTCAAGCAGGCCTACGCCACCTATATCGAGGGTGGCTGGGTCGGCCTGTCCGGCAACCCGGCCTACGGCGGCATGGGCATGCCGAAGATGCTCGCGGTGGCCTTCGAGGAGATGCTCTACGGGGCCAACAACAGCTTCGCCCTGTATTCGGCGCTGAGCTCCGGGGCCTGCCTGGCCATCGACGCCCATGCCAGCGAAGCCCTGAAGAGCACCTACCTGCCGCCGATGTACGAAGGCCGCTGGGCCGGTTCCATGTGCCTGACCGAGGCCCACGCCGGCACCGACCTGGGCCTGATCCGCACCAGGGCCGAACCCCAGGCCGACGGCAGCTACAGCATCAGCGGCAGCAAGATCTTTATCACCGGCGGCGAGCAGGACCTGACCGAAAACATCATTCACCTGGTGCTGGCCAAGCTGCCGGGCGCGCCAGCCGGCCCCAAGGGCATCTCGCTGTTTCTGGTGCCCAAGGTGCTGGTGGCGGTCGATGGCAGCCTGGGCGAGCGCAACGCGCTGAGCTGCGGGTCGATCGAACACAAGATGGGCATCAAGGCCTCGGCCACCTGCGTGATCAACTTCGACGGTGCCACTGGCTACCTGATCGGCGAGGCCAACAGGGGCCTGGCGGCGATGTTCACCATGATGAACTACGAGCGCCTGTCCATCGGCATCCAGGGTATCGGCTGCGCCGAGGCCTCCTACCAGAGCGCCGTCGGCTATGCCCGCGAGCGCCTGCAGAGCCGCGCTGCCAGCGGCCCGCAGGCCCAGGACAAGATGGCCGATCCGATCATTGTGCATGCCGACGTGCGCCGCATGCTGCTGAGCATGAAGGCCATGACCGAAGGCGGCCGCGCCTTTGCTTGCTATGTCGGCCAGCAACTGGACCTCTCCAAGTTCAGCATCGATGCCACCGAGCGCCAGGCCGCCGAAGCGCTGGTCGCCCTGCTCACCCCGGTGGCCAAGGCCTTCTTTACCGACACCGGCCTGGATAGCTGCATCCACGGCCAGCAGGTGTTCGGCGGCCACGGCTATATCCGCGAATGGGGCCAGGAACAACTGGTACGCGACGTGCGCATCGCGCAGATCTACGAAGGCACCAACGGCATCCAGGCCATGGACCTGCTCGGGCGCAAGGTGGTGGCCAACGGTGGCGCGGCACTGCGCCAGTTCGCCAGCGAGATCCGTCACTTCGCCCAACAGCACCCAGCGTCCTACGGCAGCGAGCTGGTCACCGCCCTGGAGCGCCTGGAGGCGGTCAGCGGCTGGCTGCTGGAACAGGCCAAGGCAGATGCCAACGCCGTCGGGGCCGCCGCGGTGGAATACCTGCACCTGTTCGGCTATGTCGCCTACGCCTATATGTGGGCACGCATGGTCGCGGTGGCCGAAGCCCGCCGCACCGATGACGAAGCCTTCTACGCCGGCAAGCTGGCCACCGCCGGCTTCTTCTTCAGCCGCCTGCTGCCGCGCACCCTGACCCTGGAAGCCAGCATTCGCGCCGGCAGCGCCGCGCTCTATGGCCTGCCCGCCGAGCAGTTCTAAACCAGTTGAGCGTTTGCGCGGCGTCCCGCACCGAGGCGTCGCGCTTTTTTATTCGAACCCTCGGCTGCGCCCTGCGCAACCGACAACAGCGCCGGAGTCTCAGATGAGCCCGGCGAGGAGACTCTATGCGTGAAGTGGTAATAGTCGCCGCCCGGCGCACCGCCGTCGGCGCGTTTCAGGGCGCGCTCAGCAGCGTCCCGGCTGTCGCGCTGGGGGCGGCGGTGATCCGTCAGCTGCTGGCGGACAGCGGCCTGCCTGCCGAACAGGTGGACGAAGTGCTGCTCGGCCAGGTGCTCAGCGCAGGCTGCGGGCAGAACCCGGCGCGGCAGAGTGCGCTCAGGGCCGGCCTGCCGCACACGGTGCCGGCCATGACCCTGAACAAGGTCTGCGGTTCGGGGCTGAAAGCGGTGATGCTCGGGGCCCAGGCTATCGCCTGCGGCGATGCCGAGGTGATCATCGCTGGCGGCCAGGAGAACATGAGCCTGTCGCCCCACGTCCTCAGCGGTTCACGCAATGGCCTGCGCATGGGCCACGGTCAGTTGCTCGACAGCATGATCCACGACGGCCTGTGGGATGCCTTCAACGATTACCACATGGGCATCACCGCCGAGAACCTGGCCGAGCAATACGGCATCAGCCGCGGCGAGCAGGATGCCTTCGCCGCCCGCTCGCAGCAGCGCGCCTGCGCCGCCATCGAGGCCGGCCGCTTCCTGGCCGAGATCTGCCCCATCGAAATCCCCCAGCGCAAGGGCCCCAGCCTGATCGTCGCGGCGGATGAACAACCCCGCGCCAGCAGCACCCTGGAGGTCCTGGGCAAACTGCGTCCGGCCTTCAAGCGCGACGGCAGCGTCACCGCCGGCAACGCCTCGACCCTCAACGACGGCGCGGCCGCCGTGTTGCTGATGAGCGCCGACAAGGCCGCCACCCTCGGCCTGCCGGTCATGGCGCGGATCAAGGCCCACGCCAGCGCCGGCGTCGACCCGGCCACCATGGGCATCGGCCCGGTATTCGCCACCTGTAAGGCCCTGGAAAAGGCCGGCTGGGCCCTGGAGCAGCTCGACCTGATCGAGGCCAACGAAGCCTTCGCCGCCCAGGCCATCGCCGTCGGCCGCGAGCTGCACTGGGACAGCGCCAAGGTCAACGTCAACGGCGGAGCCATCGCCCTCGGCCACCCGATCGGCGCATCCGGTTGTCGTATCCTCGTCAGTCTGATTCACGAGATGCAGCGCCGCGATGCGCACAAGGGCCTGGCCACCCTGTGCATCGGTGGCGGCCAGGGTGTGGCCCTGGCCATCGAGCGTTAGCCTGGAACAGGCGAACCGGTGGATGTAAAAAGCGACATCCACCCTACGCCTGCATCCACGTAAACCCGTAGGGTGGATCACGCGTTACCGATCCACCAAGCACGGCCTCGTCAGCTCAATCGAGCACCTATCCACCAAAGGTGTGATGGCCCAAAGCGGATGTTTCATTCACCCTGCAGCAGCGTTCACAACAAGAGAGCACCATGCGAACCCTGACCACCCTCACCGGCAATAGCCAGAAACTCGACGGCGGCGCGATGTTCGGCAACGCGCCCAAGGCCCTGTGGCAGCGCTGGATGACCCCCGACCCGGAAAACCGTATCGACCTCGGCTGCCGCGCCCTGCTGGTGCAGGAAGACGATCGCAATATCCTGGTGGAAACCGGTATCGGGGCCTTCTTCAGCCCAGAGCTGAAACAGCGTTTCGGCGTCCAGGAACAGCGTCACGTGCTGCTCGACAGCCTGGCCGAACTGGGCCTGAGTGATGCCGATATCGATATCGTGCTGCTCACCCACCTGCACTTCGACCACGCTGGCGGCCTGCTCGCCGCCTGGGAAGAAGGCAAGCCGGCGCGCCTGCTGTTTCCCAACGCCCAGTTCGTCACCGGCCGCCGCCAATGGCAGCGCGCCTGCCAGCCACACGCCCGCGACCGCGCCTCCTATATCCCGGAACTGCTCGAACTGCTGGAAGCCAGCGGCCGCCTGCAACTGGTGGACGAAACCGAGCACTGCGAACTGCTCGGCGCGGACTGGCACCTGCACTGGAGCGACGGCCACACCCCCGGCCAGCTCCTGCCAGAAGTGGCCATGGCGGACGGCCCGGTGGTATTTCCCGGCGACCTGATCCCCGGCGCGCCCTGGGTACACCTGCCGATCACCATGGGTTACGACCGCTTTCCCGAAGGCCTGATCGAAGAGAAACAGGCGCTGCTGAGCGACCTGCAGGCCCGCGGCGGCCGCCTGGTGTTCACCCACGACCCAGCGGTGGCCATGGGCCGCGTGGTATGCGATGCGAAGGGCCGTTACGGCCTTGCCGATACCCAGGCCGCCGTATGCAGGCTGGCCGAATAGCGGTCAATTAGCAGGCGCGCGTTGTAGGGTGCGCCATGCGCACCGGCCGATCAGAGCCCGCCGCTGACACTCAGCCGCAACCCCACGGCGGTGGCCAGGGACAGCGGCAACAACAGGGTGTCGAGCAGGGCGCTGGCCGGCAGGTCGAGGGCCGCGTACTTCGGTGCCTTGCAGCCGAAGCGCTCGACGGCGCAGCAGCCACCCTGCAACGCATACAGGTCCAGCCGGGTACCGGCATACACCACCGGCGCGCCGGGCTTGGCCGCATCCAGGGTGGAGACCGTGGCACAGCCCGGCAACAGCGCCACGAGCAGCAGGCAAGCCACCCGGTAGGATGGGTTAGCCGAAGGCGTAACCCATGGGCTTTTCGCCCTATCACTCATCGCCGCTAACCTGATGATGCTCGCCCCAGCGCGGCAGCATGTCCTGAGGAATATTCAGGCAATTGAGGATGCGCGCCACGACGAAATCGATCAGGTCGTCGATAGTCTGCGGCTGGTGATAGAAGCCCGGCGCGGCCGGCAGAATGGTCGCCCCCAGGTTCGACAGTTTGAGCATGTTCTCCAGATGGATGCTGGAGAACGGGGCCTCGCGCGGCACCAGAATCAACTGGCGGCGCTCTTTCAGCACCACATCGGCGGCGCGCTCGATCAGGTTGTTGCAGGCACCGCTGGCGATGGCCGACAGGGTACCGGTAGAACAGGGCACCACCACCATGGCGCTGGGAGCCCCGGAACCTGAGGCCGCCGGAGCCATCCAGTCCTCCTTGCCATACACGCGGATCTGCCCCGAGGACGCCCCGGTGTACTCGTTGAGAAAGGCCTGCATGGCCTGCGGCTTGGCCGGCAGACTGACATCGGTTTCGGTGGCCATCACCAGCTGCGCGGCCTTGGAAATCAGGAAATGCACCTCGCGGTCTTCCCGCACCAGGCAATCGAGCAGGCGCAGGCCGTACTGGGCACCGGAGGCACCGGTCATGGCCAAAGTAATACGTTCCGGACCGCTCATAAATTCACTCTCAATGCTGCTGCGCTTGCTTATGTTCCGTCTATAAGACCGTAGGATGGGTTGAGGCGCGTAGCGCACGATACCCATCAAATCGGGGCCGATGGGTATCGCTTCGCTCAACCCATCCTACAAGCTTATGCCGCCAGGGCCGCCGCCAGCTTGCCATGCAGGCCGCCAAAGCCGCCGTTGCTCATTACCACTATCTGGGTGCCCGGCGCGGCCTCAGCCTTGACCCCGGCAATAATCGCTTCCAGGGAATCGCACACCCGGGTCGGCACGGTGGACGTGGCCACGGTGCCGGCCAGGTCCCAACCCAGGTTCGGCGGCGCGTACCAGTACACCGAGTCGGCCTGCACCACGGACTCGGGCAAGCCGTCGCGGTGCGCGCCGAGCTTCATGGAGTTGGAGCGCGGCTCGACGATGGCGATCAGCTTGGCACTGCCGATGCGTTTGCGCAGGCCATCCAGGGTGGTGGCAATCGCCGTGGGGTGGTGGGCGAAGTCGTCGAAGATGGTCACGCCATTGACTTCGGCGACCTTCTCCATGCGCCGCTTGGCGTTGATAAAGCTGCACAATGCGGCAATGCCCAGTTCCGGCACCACGCCGACATGGCGGGCCGCCGCCAGCACCGCCAGGGCGTTGGCGACGTTGTGCTGGCCGGTCAGTTGCCAGTCCACCACGCCTGCGGTTTTACCCTCGAAACTGACCTCGAAGCGCGAGCCATCCTCGCTCAGCAAGCGCGCCTGCCACTGGCCACCTTCACCCGTGGTCTGCACCGGGGTCCAGCAGCCCATCTGGATCACCCGCTTGAGCGCAGGCTCGGTGGTCGGATGAATAATCAGACCGTCGCCCGGAATGGTGCGCACCAGATGATGGAACTGCCGCTCGATGGCCGCCAGATCCGGGAAGATGTCCGCGTGATCGAACTCCAGGTTATTCAGAATGGCGGTGCGCGGACGGTAGTGGACGAACTTGCTGCGCTTGTCGAAGAAGGCGCTGTCGTACTCGTCGGCCTCGACCACGAAGAACGGCGTGCCGCCCAGGCGCGCGGAGATGCCGAAGTTCTGCGGCACGCCGCCGATCAGGAAACCCGGACTCATGCCGGCATGTTCCAGCACCCAGGCCAGCATGCTCGAACTGCTGGTCTTGCCGTGAGTGCCGGCCACCGCCAACACCCAACGGCCCTGCAGCACATGGTCGGCCAGCCACTGCGGGCCGCTGACATAGGGCAGGCCCTTGTTCAGCACATACTCCACCGCCGGGTTGCCGCGCGACAGGGCGTTGCCGATCACCACCAGATCCGGCGCGGGATCGAGCTGGGCGGCGTCATAGCCCTGGGTCAGCTCGATGCCCTGGGCTTCGAGCTGGGTGCTCATGGGTGGGTAGACGTTGGCGTCGGAACCGGTCACACGGTGGCCCAGTTCCTTGGCCAGCACAGCCAGCGAGCCCATAAAGGTGCCGCAGATACCGAGAATATGGATATGCATGATTTACCTTGAAGGTGCCCTCGAAAACCGGCCAGAACTGGCCCTGAACAAGATCGCCGCAGGTTAGCACAGCGGCGGCGGCACGCAGAGCCTGCGGGGTTGGCACAGGCGTTGCTCGCCCTTTCAATAAGCACTGCCGGCGGCCAGTCGCAGAGGTTGCGCCGCCCGCCAGCGTGCAGCACGCCCGGAACGGGCACCGATTTGGCGCAGATTAAGGTCATTGCGCGGGGGAGAAGTTCAATGTCCGGATTCCGGCATACCATCGGCGGTGAAACCTACCGTTTCGACAGCCTCGCCGAGGTAATGGCCAAGGCCAGCCCGGCACGCTCCGGCGACTTTCTCGCAGGCGTTGCCGCGAGCAATGCTGGCGAGCGGGTCGCGGCGCAGATGGCCCTGGCCGATATTCCGCTTAAACACTTCCTTACCGAAGCGCTGATTCCCTACGAAGAAGACGAAGTCACCCGCCTGATCATCGATAGCCATGACCTGGCGGCCTTCGCCCCGGTCAGCCACCTGACTGTCGGCGGCTTCCGTGACTGGCTGCTCGGCGACAGCGCCGATGAAGCCAGCCTGCGCGCCCTCGCCCCCGGCCTGACGCCGGAAATGGCCGCTGCGGTATCGAAGATCATGCGCGTGCAGGACCTGGTACTGGTGGCGCAGAAAATCCGCGTGGTCAGCCGTTTTCGCAACACCGTCGGCCTGCGCGGGCGCATGTCCACCCGCCTGCAGCCCAATCATCCAACGGATGAACCGGCCGGTATCGCCGCAAGCATTCTCGACGGACTGCTGTATGGCAACGGCGATGCCATGATTGGCATCAACCCGGCCACCGACAGCGTCGTGAGTATCTGCGAGATGCTGAAGATGCTCGACGGCATCATCCAGCGCTATGAAATCCCGACCCAGGCCTGCGTACTGACCCACGTCACCACCTCGATCGAGGCGATCAACCGGGGCGTGCCGCTGGACCTGGTATTCCAGTCGATTGCCGGCACCGAAGCGGCCAACGCCAGCTTTGGCGTCAGCCTGCAGATTCTCCAGGAAGGCTACGACGCCGGCCTGAGCCTCAAACGCGGCACCCTCGGCGACAACCTGATGTATTTCGAAACCGGCCAGGGCAGCGCGCTGTCTGCCGGTGCCCACCATGGCCTCGATCAACAGACCTGCGAAACCCGCGCCTATGCGGTGGCGCGGCATTTCAAGCCGTTTCTGGTGAATACCGTGGTTGGCTTTATCGGCCCGGAGTACCTGTACAACGGCAAGCAGATCATCCGCGCCGGCCTGGAAGACCACTTCTGCGGCAAGCTGCTGGGCCTGCCGATGGGCTGCGACATCTGCTACACCAACCATGCCGAAGCCGATCAGGACGACATGGACGTGCTGCTGACCCTGCTTGGCGTGGCCGGCATCAACTTCATCATGGGCATCCCAGGCTCCGACGATGTGATGCTCAACTACCAGACCACCTCCTTTCACGACGCCCTGTATGCCCGGCAGAGCCTGGGGCTGAAACCGGCCCCCGAGTTCGAAGCCTGGCTGCAGCGCATGGGCATCTTTACCCAGGCCGATGGCCGCCCGCGCATGGGCAACAGCCTGCCGCCGGCGTTTCGTCAGGCGCTGGCGCAGCTTGGTTGATCAAGGAGCCGCTTATGTACGATGACAGCCCACTCAGCGGTGCCAGCGAGAATCCCTGGCAGCAACTGCGCAACCTCACCCCGGCGCGCATTGCTCTCGGCCGCGCCGGCACCAGCATGCCAACCCGCGCCCAGCTGGATTTCCAGTTCGCCCACGCCCAGGCTCGCGACGCCGTGCACCTGCCGTTCGACCACGCTGCATTGGCCGCAGGCCTGGCCAGCCAGCATAGGCAGAGCCTGCTGCTGCACAGCGCCGCCAAGGATCGCGACACCTACCTGCAACGCCCGGATCTGGGTCGGCGCTTGAGTCACGAATCCGCCGAGCTGCTGCGCCAGCACCGCGAAAACAATCCGGACGGTTATGACCTGGCCATCGTTGTAGCGGACGGCCTGTCCGCCCTGGCCGTGCACCGCAACGCCCTGTCCATGGTGGCGCATATCGAGGAACAGGCCGCTGCCGAAGGCTGGAGCGTGTCGCCCGTGGCCCTGGTCAGCCAGGGCCGCGTGGCCGTAGCCGATGAAGTGGCCGAGCTGCTCGGCGCACGCATGGTGGTGATCCTGATCGGCGAGCGCCCAGGCCTGAGTTCGCCGGACAGCCTGGGCCTGTACTTCACCTACGCGCCTCGGGTCGGCCTGACCGACGCCTACCGCAACTGCATCTCCAACGTGCGCCAGGAAGGCCTGAGCTACGCCATGGCCAGCCATCGCCTGCTGTACCTGATGCGCGAGGCCTGCCGCCGCCAGCTGTCCGGGGTCAACCTCAAGGATGAAGCCGAAGTACCGCTGCTGGTGGGTTCAGACA
>Ga0209343_10007430_pt1 | contig 12897 bp, 9 predicted proteins | sample RifCSPlowO2_02_FD_184026 | JGI IMG/M metagenome (GOLD analysis project Ga0209343, IMG submission 184026) | Groundwater microbial communities from Rifle, Colorado - Rifle CSP2_plank lowO2_0.2 (SPAdes) (version 2) | ecosystem: Environmental > Aquatic > Deep subsurface > Groundwater | place: Rifle... | reverse complement strand
GTCGGGCTTGCTATCGGAAAGACGCGCCTTGCTCTCTTCCGCCGTGTTGCCCTGGCCGACCACTTTCAGGTCTCTCTGGGCGTCCAGAACCGCTACCAGACTCTCCCGATACAGAACGTGGTCATCTACCACAAAGATGCGAATTGGTTTCGAAATCATAGCAATATAAACGCGCAATTGTAGCAGAACCGGGGGGGATTCAGAAGGGTTCCCTTAAAATTATCTTCCTGCTCAACTCCCCACCGGATAGATCACCAATCCGGAAAGGAGCTTCGGATAAAAGTCGGTGGACTTTTGCGGCAGCAGCCGTCCCCCCAGGGCGATCTCCCGCACCTGCCCCATGGTCACCGGGTTGAGGAAAAAACAAGCCTGCGCCTTGCCCTGAAGAACGGTTTCCACGCCCTCCTCAAATTCGCGGACATAGGTCAAGACTTTCTCCTGGCGAACGGACTCCTGGTCTATTCCCAGGCATTGCGCGAACACTAGCCGGTGCAGGACCGTCACGTCGAGAGAACGCTGGGCCGGCAATAACTCCGGCCAGAGCCGCTCCAAATCCACCTCCGGCCGCAATTCCAGCAAATCGAAGGAATCTGCGCCCTCAAAGAACGCTCCGATGGCTGTCCGGCCTGCGGCCGCGGCCGCGGCCATCTCCGCCTGCAAACGACGCCAGCCGGCGTGGAGCGTTTCCGCATCGAAGAATCGGTATTGTCCGCGCTCGAAATAGGGGGCGGCTTTGGCGTGGAAGCCCTCGCGGTCGAAGCCGCTAATCCCGCTGACCAGGCGGTGTGTGGGGAGGATGACGATTCCTTCCGCGTCCATGTTGACGAACGTCATCGGCAGGTACGCGCAGTCACCCTCTCCGGCGTGCGGACGGGAGGCCCGGCATTCGTGCGCGAAATTGAGCGCTGTTTCATAGCGGTGATGTCCGTCGGCAATCACCAGCTTCTTATCGCGCATTTCTTGCTGGACGGCCCGGATCGTCTCCGGGTCTGCGATCTCCCACAGCGTGTGGATCACGCCGTAATCGTCTTCCACGCGCGCGGACGGCGGGTGGGCGGTTGCGGCGTCGAGCAGGCGCTCCGCCCGGCGCTCCGGGTCGCTGTAGAGCATGAATATTTGCTCGAACTGCGCGCGGGTCGCCCGCAGCAATTCCAGGCGATCGGCCTTGGGCGCCGAAAGAGTCTCCTCGTGGCGAAAGACCACCCCGGCCTCGTACGGTTCGAGTCTTCCCAAGCCGATCAACGCTTTCCGAACCAGGAGCGGTCCGCCAGGCATCCCCGGTACACAGAACCGCTGCCAATACGCATAGAGCGCCGGGGTCTTGCGTTCGAGAAAGATTCCCTGCTCCTGCCACGCGCGGAACAGGGCTGCCGCCCGCGTGTAGACATTGTTTTCCGGCGTGTCTTCCGTTCGCACTTCCCCCTTGACGACGTGCGCCAGGTTGAACGGGCTGCGCTCAAAGTACGCCCGCTGCATCTCCGGCGTAATCTTGTCGTAGGGCTGCGTGAGAACTTTTTCTAACCGTCCCACCTTCCGCTCGTCGTAGCGGAGGGCGGCGAACGGGACAACTACTGCCATGAATCTGCTCCCGCTTTCCATTCTAACCGTGGTTTCTATTTTGGCATGAAGTCCACTGCCAGGAAAGCGCCCGCCGTGGGCTGCCTCGAACGTGCTCGTGCTGGAAGTCTATTGCAGAATTTCGTGCAGGACGCGGCCTACGGAGCCGTTGGGGGTTTCGACTTCGAGCAGGGTAGCGAGCGTGGGGGCCAAGTCGTTCATCGAGACGTTCTGTGAGTATCGGCCCGGCCTGACTCCCGCTCCCATGATGATCAGTGGTACATGCGTGTCGTAGGAATAGGGTGTGCCGTGCGTGGCGCCGGTGCTGGCGCGTATCCAGTACGGCTCCAGCAGAATCTCGAGGTCGCCGGAACGCTCGGGGTTGAAGCTGCGCAGCACGCGCTGGGAAAATAGGTCGCCGTTCGTTTCCCCCTCCTGGAGCTGGTTCCAGGTGTAGACCCGCAGCACGTGTGGCACCGGCGCTGCCGCCCGAGCCGCTACGCGCCGCACTTCGGCGAGGTCGAGTTCCCTCGCCGCGATGAGGGCGTGGTTCAGATAGGGCGACGTTCCTGCGGTGGCCAGAATCCACTTGCCGCTGCCGTAGGTTTTATCGAGCGCTTCCTGGATGGGATTGAACAGGGCAGCCGATTCCATGCGCCCGCCGGGGAGTTTGCGTTGGCGCAGCAATTCGGGAAGCGGGGCCACGCCGTGGTCAGAGGTCAGGATCACCAGAACCTGGCCGAGACCGATGGTCTGATCAATCTGCGCCAGCAGAGTTTCGATCAAGCGGTCGGTGCGGACCGAGATGTCGCGGACGGCGGGCGAGTCTGGCCCCACGAGATGGCCGACCGCATCGTTGGAGGAAAAACTGACGCTCATTACATCCGTAACGCCGCGCTGCCCGAGCTTTTCAGCCGCGAGAACCTGCTGTGCAAACTCGGCCAGCAGGTCGTTGCCGAAGGCCGAGTTGTAAACGGCCTCGTAAAGCGCCGGCCCCGCCGCAGGCGGCATTTGGAGCATCCTTGCGTTCCTTTCGCCGGGCACCTCCCATTTCTTCCCCGCGTATTGGTCCGCCGGGCGCTTCTGATTGACCGCCTTCACCCAGGCGGGCAGATCCGAAAAATAATAGGTGCTGCTGACGAAGTTGCCGGTTTTGTTGTCGAACCAATAGGCCGCGTCCGCGGTGTGGCCCACGGGAAGAATGGCGGAGCGGTCCTTCAGGGAGATGCCGATGACGCGGCTGGCGCCGCCGTTCGCCATTTTCAGCTCATCGCCCAGTGTGCTGACCAGCATCCGGCGCGGGGAGGAGCCTGTTTCGGGCGATCCTCCCAGCAATTGCACGCTTTCGTCCGAGACGCTGGTCACTTGCTTGCCGGACTCGCGGTCGTACCAGTCATTGCCCATGATCCCGCTCAAAGCCGGCGTCGCGCCGCTCAGCAACGTGGCGTGGCCGACGGCGGTGACGGTGGGGTAATGCTCATGGTGGGCGCCGGTGAAGACCGCTCCGCGGGTGAGCAGCCGGTAAATGCCCCCCGTGTACTGGTCGCGCCAGCGCGTCAAGTAGTCATAGCGAAATTGATCTACCACGATGAGCAAGACAAGTTTGGGGCGCGCCGGGGAGGAGCGCTGCGCGCGGGAGGCTCCCGAGCCGAGCAAGGAAACCAGCACCGCGAGCAGCAAGACTGCCAAAACACGTTTCTGAAAGCGCGGCATGAGACACCTCAGGCGGCACTCACTCTGTGCACATCGAGCGATCAGAAGCTACTCAAAATGTGTAGAGCGGGGTTCATCGCAAGTCGAACCGATTCCGAGCCACGAGCGTAAGTCAGAGATAGCTATCATTCTAGGGCTCCCGTAAGGGCACGGTTTCAACCGTGCCGATAAGCTCCCCCTTCGTCAGGGGTTTTAACCCCTGAGGGAAGTCGTTTGTGGGAAAGCGGCCGCATGCGGAACACCAGGGGTACTCTTTGGCGGAGAGCGCCAATCCCGCCTTCACGGGATTTGCTTCAATGTATCGCACGTGATTCTGGTAATCTTGCGCGTCGCGGATGTGGTGATCCGTGTAACCTCGTTGCCAGACCGGCAAGCGGTAGTTCAACGCCTGCGAAATTCGCCTGGCTGACCCACCCTTCACGAATTGCACTGCCCGCTCCAAGCTGATATTCGGTCCGGGCGTAAGAATCAAATGGATATGATCGGGCATCAGCACGAATGAATGCAGGAGGTAGCTCTGTTTGTCTCGATAATGGAACAAGGTTTCAATCACAATCTCACAGACGGGAGGTTTTATAAAAAGCTTCCGGCTTTCCCACGTGCGGGAGGTCACAAAGTATGTTCCCGGGATGTAGGTGCGTCTCGCTGGAACTGCCATTGGACCCTCAGCGGTTAAAACCGCCTCCCATTCCCGATTCGTTGCGGCACGGTTGAAACCGTGCCCTTACAACCACTCAAGAACGGGCTTTGCCAATCGGCCTATTTCAAAAAAGCGTTTCAGCAAATGTAAGGGCATGGCTTCAGAGTCTGTGTGATCCCGCCCTGCGGGATCGTAAGGGCACGGTTTCAACCGTGCCGTAACTTCCGCAAAATCAATAGGGGCTTTAGCCCCTGAGGGTGCGTGTTCCTGGTTATCACACAGACTCTTCAGCCATGCCGCAAATGCCGCGCCAGCGATCCGGCGTTAGCCGCTGAGGTGCGCTTGCCCTCCCGTGAGGATGTTGTGAGCCGGAAATACATAACCTCAGCGGTTAAAACCGCTTCCGTTCCCTCGTTGCTTTCGGCACGGTTGAAACCGTGCCCTTACAACTGCTCAATCATGCGGCTAAGCCGGAAACTCGGTGTGAAACTGCCCAATGATGTTCAGCACGGTCTCGCTCAATCGTCCAAGCGTTTCTATGACCCTACCTCCGTAAGCTGGCGGCCCATGATCGAACGCTACATCAAACGCGAGACTTGCTTTCACATCCATTTGCGGAGGGATACTAAGGATAGTATTCCCGTGGGTAATTCGCCCTAATTCTGCGCCGTCTTCGATTGGGCCGCTCGGTTGCTTGGAGAGGATTTTGTATCCATGGCGGAACGCTTTCGGCCACATAGGGGAATCGTTGATACTAGAGAGAACATCATCCAATCCAACAAAGCACACGGTCAGGTGCAGATGGCGATGCTTGTCGATGTTCCAGAGTTCTTCAAGAACCACAAGCGGCTCCCGTTCGGGAGCATTCTTCCCTGTGACAAACGGTTGCAGCGCCTCGATGTTTTTGGAGAGACTTGGCCTGATTCCCCAGAGATTTTTTCCCGCGGCCTTCGCCCAACTCGCAGGTTTAATGATAATTGGAAAGCGAACATCACGCCACCGCGAATTATACGGGAGCGGGTCTGCGGGCGGGCTTCCCTGTTGGAGGATAGTCAATTGCCAGACGAGATTGTCAAGGGCCGACCGAAGGTTATTGACTGCATCTCCGATGAGCAATCCCCATTCCCTGAAGGGAGCATCCTTGCGGACTCTGCCTCGCACAATATACTCGCGAGTATTCGGGTCCAGAACAACTTCAATTCCATATGCCCCACCACCGACAAAACTGTTGACGGCATCTGCCAAATTCCGGACATGGACGACCGCCCTCTCCAATTTGGCACAGAAATCATACGGCGGAAGAGAAGAGGTGGTAGCGGTGAGGATGGATTGTGTTGACATTCTCATGTTAAAGCCAACGGCACAGAACCCGTGTCGTGGCTACCCCTCCGTGATAAGTATGGACTGCTGCGGTTCATCTCGCCGCCAAAGACCGGACGGCTTCGGTCAGGGCTGCTTCCTGTTCGGGGAGCACGGTGCGCAGGTCGAGCAGCACCGTGTCATCCTCGACGCGGGCGATCACCGGCGGCTGCCATCCGCGCAGGCGCTTTTCGAGAACCGTTGCGCTCTCGGTCGCATGGCGCACCGCAACGAGGCGCGTAGGGAGCGTCTGGCCCGGCGCGGAGCCGCCGCCGAGCACCGAGAGGCCGTCCACTAATTCGAGGCGCAGTGCACTTGTGCCCGCTCGCTCATCCCTCGACAAGCTCCCTTCGACTGCGCTCAGGGCAGGCGGGGCAGGCTGCTCACGGCTCGGATTGCCCGCTCGCTCCCGCTCGCGGCTCGGATTCGCTTGGCCCTGTCCGCAGGCAGCCACGAACCGCTCGGCTCTCTGTTCCACTTCCTCGCGCGTCATCCGAATCATGCGCAGAGCCGGGATGCGCTCCGGACGGTCCAGCCAGTAGGCCTGCAAGGTGGCTTCGAGAACCGCATAGGTCAGCTTGTCCACGCGCATCGCGCGGAAGAGCGGGTTGCGGCGGATGCGCTCGACCAGCTCTTTCTTGCCGGCGATCACGCCGGCCTGCGGGCCTCCCAGCAGCTTGTCGCCGCTGAAGCTCACCACGTCCACGCCGGCCTTCAAGCTCTCACCCACCGGAACCTCGTCCTCGATCCCTTGCGCCGCCATCGAAACCAGGCAGCCGCTTCCGAGGTCCTCAAACACGGGGATGCCGGCCTTGCGGCCCAGCGCGACGAGTTCTTCCAGGCTGGGGCGCTCCGTGAATCCGACCACGCGGAAGTTGCTCGGATGCACGCGCAGGAGCAGCTTGGTTCGTTCGTTGATCGCCTTCTGATAATCGCCGATGCGGGTGCGGTTGGTGGTGCCGACCTCGCGCAGCACGGCCCCGCTTTTCTGCATGATCTCGGGGATGCGGAACGAGCCGCCAATCTCGATGAGTTCGCCGCGCGAGACGATAACCTCGCCGCCCTCGGCAAGCGTATTCAGCGTAATCATCACCGCCGCCGCGTTGTTGTTGACCACAATCGAGGCCGGCGCGCCAAGCAACGCCTCCAGGACGCGCGAGATATGGACATCGCGTTCGCCGCGCCGCCCTTGGTCCAAGTCGTATTCGAGGTTCGAGTATTGCGCCGCCACCTCGACGGCGCGTGCCAGAGCCTCGCGGGAAAGCGGAGCGCGGCCGAGATTGGTATGCAGAATGACGCCGGTGGCGTTGATCACGGGCCGCAACGAATAGGCCAGGGCTTGCTCGACGGCTTCCCGGACGCGGGTTTCGAGCAGGGCTTCGGAAATCTCCGGCCCGGGATGGGGCCACTCCCCGTCGCGGATTTGCTGCCGCAGCCCGCCCAGCACTTCGCGGACCCGCTCGGTTACGAAACGGCGACTGGTTCGCTCGATCAGGTCGCGGAGTGTCGGCCAGCTCAAAACCTCTTCCACGGCCGGAATCCGGCGAAAGCGTTCCTCGGGGACGCCCGCCGGAGGAGAACTGGCAAGGGAGTGCCGGGTTGGTTTTCGTTTCGGTGCGGGAATTTTCCTGCCCCCTGTTCGGAACCGTCCGAAATTTCCCTCTAAGAATAGCACACTCCCTCGAACGGCCCTTTCACCGGGAAATCCATCCGTCCGAGAAGACCGAGAGAACCAAATTGGCCGAAGAACCGAACAGGCCGGGTCGCCCGCCAGTGTCCCTCCGAATTTGTGGTATAGTAGTGTTCTTTTCCGGTGTTTTTCGATGACCACTGACGAACAGCTTACCGCGCTGGAGGACAGCCTCCGCCGGTTGAAGATCGAGTACGACATTTACTTCAACGGCTCTTCGCCCCGCCCTCCCAACGACACCGCCTGGCGGGTGGATAACCTGGTGAAGCGACTGGCCGATGCCTCCGGAATGAACTACGGTCAACGGTTTCGCTACAACGCCCTGGCGTCGCGCTACGCCTTGTTTTCCGAGCTTTGGAGGCAACGGACTCGCAACAAGGAGGAAGGCCCGCGCAAGACGGCTGCCGAGTTGCGCGAGGATCAAAAGAAGGCCCCCGCCTTCCGAGTCGAGTGGAAGGACCCCGCCACGGAGACCGACAAGGTGGACAAGCTGTTTACCGCCCTGGTCGAGGCCAAGCGGAAAGTGGGCGAAAACGCCGACAATCTTGCCCCGGAAGCGTTCAAGAAATTTGTCCAGCAAAAGACGGCTCAACTCCAGCGCGATTTCCGGTGCGAACAAGTCGAATACGTCGTGGAAGTGGAAGATGGACAGGTCAGGCTGCGAGCCAAGGGCCTCTAGCGGGGAACAGTCCGTTCCCTGGTTTCCCAAATCAGACATCCATAAGGAGACGCACTCTTGAGCCAGATTTCGCGTGCGGTAATCAGCGTGACGAACAAGACGGGCGTAATCGAGTTCGCCCGCGGACTGCGGGACCAGAACGTCGAAATTCTTTCGACCGGCGGCACGGGACGCCTGCTCCGCGAAGCCGGAATCGCGGTGAAGGACGTGGCGGAAGTGACGGGGCTGCCGGAAATGCTCGACGGGCGTGTGAAGACGCTCCACCCCGTGCTCCACGCCGGCATCCTGGCACGCCGCGACAACCCCGAACATCGCCGCACCCTCGAGCGCCAATCCATCGGCTTCATTGACATGGTGGTGGTGAACCTCTATCCCTTCGAGGAAGTGGCCGCGCGGCCGCAAGCGAGCTTCGCCGAGTTGATCGAAAACATTGACATCGGCGGCCCCACGATGATCCGGGCCGCGGCAAAAAACTTCCAGGACGTGGCAGTGGTCACCGCGCCGGAAGACTATGCTGCGATCCTGGACGAGATGCAACGCTGCGCGGGACAACTTTCCCGAGAGACCCTGTGGAGCCTCGCGCAGAAGGCGTTTGCCTACACGGCCCGCTATGACTCGGCCATTACCCGGACCCTCTCGGCCCTGGATCACACCGGAGCGACAATTGTTGCGCCGGAACGCGCGTTGTTCCCCGAACGTTTGGAGATGCGCTTCGACAAGCTCAGCGAGTTGCGGTACGGAGAGAACCCGCACCAGAAGGCCGCGCTCTACGCTGCATCCGGCAATCAGCGGGGCGGTCTCGCCCGGGCGCGGCAACTGCAAGGCAAGGAACTTTCCTTCAATAACCTGGTGGATTTGGAAGCGGCTTGGTCGCTGGTCCGGGAATTTTCCGAGCCGGCCACGGCCATCATCAAGCATACCAACCCGTGCGGCTGCTCTGCCCAGCCAACTTTGGCCGCCAGCTATCTGAGGGCCTACGAGACCGATACCGTGTCGGCCTTCGGTTCCGTGATCGGCTTCAACCATCCGCTCGATGCCGAAACAGCCGAACACGTCGCCAAGCTCTTCGTCGAAGCCATTGTCGCGCCCGGCTACAGCCGCGAAGCCCTCGAACGGCTTGCCGGCAAGAAGAATCTTCGGTTGGTGGAGGTGGACCGTTCCGTCTCGATGGAAGGAGAACTTCACCTGGAGCAAGTGAGCGGAGGGCTGCTGATTCAGGAGAAAGACCGCCACGTGCTTCGGCGGGAAGATTTGAAGACCGTGACCGTCCGCCAACCCACCGAGGAGCAGATTGCCAGCCTGCTGTTTGCGTGGAAGGTGGCCAAGCACGTCAAGTCGAATGCCATTGTGTTTGCGCGGGATGGACAGGTCGTGGGGGTCGGGGCAGGCCAGATGAGCCGGGTGGACTCGGTCCGCCTCGGAGCCAGCAAGTCAGTCCTTCCGCTCGCAGGGACCGTGCTGGCCTCGGATGCGTTCTTCCCCTTCCCCGACGGAGTGGAGGAAGCCGCCAAAGCGGGCGTCGTCGCGGTCATCCAGCCCGGCGGCTCGATCCGGGATCAGGAAGTGATTGACGCGGCCAACCGGTTGGGCCTGGCGATGGTATTCACCGGCGTGCGGCACTTCTGGCATTGACGCTCCCGGAGGCGCACTTTGGTCGCTCGTTCGCTGAAACCGGCAGGAAATCATAAATCCTAAACCCCAAATCCTAAACAAATCCCAATGACCCAAAGTCCAAATTCCAAAACCGGAAATGAGTTGGAAGAACGGACCCGCCTGGAAGAAATCCCTTTGGGATTTAGGATTTGGGGGTTTTGAATTTGTTTAGGATTTAGGGTTTGGGATTTAGGATTTCACACTTTTCCGAAATGATCGCTTTTTCGTTTTGGCTCGTCCGAGTTAGGATATACTGTGTGTAGCAACGTGAGGGACGCGAGAGAGATGGCGGGGCCTTTCGGCGAACAGAGGTTGAGGAATCATCCATGAACTATTTCAGGCGAGGGCAGGGCGCGGCGACGTGGGTTCTGCTGGCGGCGTTGACGGCCGCCGGGACGACTGCGTCCGCCAGGCAGCAACCGGGAACCGAACGCGCTCCGGGCGAGAGTGCGGCCGCCGGGCAGGCGGTCCAGCCCGACAAGGGGCAAGCCTACTATCACTTTACCCTCGGCCACCTCTACCAAGAACGCGGAACCCTGTTCAACCGTCCTGACCTCCTTTCGAAAGCGATTGAGGAATTCAAGCTGGCCCTGCTCTACGACCCCGCTTCTTCGTTCCTGGGCATGGAACTGGCCGACCTGTATGCCATGACCGGGCGCTGGCGTAGCGCCATGGATGAAGCCGAACAGGCCGTCAACCGCAACCCCGACGATGCGGAGGCCCGCCGGCTGCTGGGGCGGCTCTATTTGCGGATGCTGACAGCGGACCGCCGGCAACCGGCGACCGCCGACTTGCAACAGCGCGCCATCCAGCAGTTCGAGCAGATCGCCGAGAAGTACCCCCGGGATTCCGGATCGCTTCTGATTCTCGCGCAGCTTTACCGGGTGAGCGGAGAGAACACCAAGGCCGAAGAAACACTCAAGAAAGCCGTGGCCTTGGACCCGAACTCTGCCGACGCCAACACGCAGTTGGCTCTCCTCTATGTGGACCTGGGGCAATACCGCGCCGCCATCGAACTGCTCACGAAAGTCACCGCGCAAAATGCGGACCCGCAGGTGCTCAGCTCGCTCGCCTATGCCTATGAGCAAGTACGGGACTATAAGTCGGCAGCCGATGCCTACGGCCGGGCGCTCGAACGCGATCCGGAAAACCTGGCGTTTCGGAAGGCCCTGGGACAGAGCTTGCTCTACAGCCAGCAGTACGACCGGGCGCTCGAACAATTCCAAGTTGCGGTGCGGGCCAATCCGCGCGACGCCGAGGCCTTCCTTCGCCTGAGCCAGATCTACCGGTTTCAGAACAAATTCGACCTGGCACGGGAAAATTTGGACAAAGCTCTCGATTTGTCTCCCGATAATCAGGAACTGCAATACAACCAGGTCCTGCTGGCCGAGGCGGAGGGAAAGCTCCCGGAGGCCGTCAGCCTGGTCCGGAAGATCTTGGATTCGCCCCCCCGGGACGGCGGAACGGCGTACACCCCGCAAGATAAGACCAACCGGGGAATCTTCCTGGAAAAGCTGGGCACGCTGCACCGCGACCAGAATCATTTTGCGGAGGCTGCGGACGCCTTTCGCCAGATGATCGCGCTCGACGGGGAAGTCGCCGTCCGCGGCGAAGCCCGTCTAATTGAAACCTATCAGGAGAATCGGGAGTACGAGAATGCGCTGCGGGAGTCGGAACGGGCCGTCCGGCAGCATCCGGAGAACCGAGAATTGGTGATGACGCGCGCCTCGTTGCTGGCTTCCACCGGGGACACCGCCGCGGGGGTAAATCTGCTGAGCTCGTTGCTCAAGAACACGGACGAAGACAGGGAAATCTGGCTGGCCTTGGCCCAGGTGAATTTGCGCGGCAAGCAGTTTGCCCCAGCCATCGAGGCGCTTGCCAAGGCCGAACCGTTCTCGCAATCCGACGAAGAAAAGTCCTACATCCAGTTTCTCTATGGCTCGGTTTGGGAGCGGCAGAAGCAGTTTGAGAAAGCCGAGGGGGCGTTTCGCAACGCGCTGAGTCTCAACCCCGACAGCCCCAACAGCCTGAACTACCTCGGCTACATGATGGCGGACCGCGGAGTGCGTCTGGACGAGGCCGTCAGCTTGATCGAGCGCGCCCTGGAGAGGGACCCCAACAACGGCGCCTATCTCGACAGCCTCGGCTGGGCTTATTTCAAACAGAACCGCCTGGACTTGGCCGAGCAATACCTCCGCCGGTCCCTGGAGCGCGTTCCCAACGACCCGACCATCCACGACCACCTGGGGGACGTTTACTACAAGATCGGCCGGATTCGGGAAGCGCAACAAGAATGGAAGACCGCGCTGGAGCAATGGCGTCGCCTGCCCAAGAACGAGATCGAGCCGGACGAGATCGCCCGGATCGAGCAGAAACTCAAAGAAGCCAACACCAAGCTGGCGCAGGAGACTCCGGAACCTCGGCGGTAGCCCGCCCCTGTCCTCTTCCCATCCAGCTCGTAACCCCAGCCCGGTCTCCGGATTCCAATACCTTGTTTCCAGGGATTCAGTGCGACAACACGGCTGCCGCACTCCGCGCGCCGGGCCCGGTTCTCCACCTATTCTGACTCTCATGAATTCTGTCGCCTGGAAGGCTTACGCGAAGATCAACCTCGGACTGACCGTCTTGGGACGCCGCCCCGACGGTTACCACGAGCTGCGCACCGTCTATCAGAGTATTGGGCTGGCCGATCACCTGGAAGTTACGCTGCAGGCCGGTCCTCGCCGGGTGCATCTGGAAACATCCGGCCTCGCAGTCCCCGAGGGGAGTCAGAATCTGGCGGTGCGCGCGGCAGAGGCAATGTTGGAAGAACTCCATCTGCGCGCCCACGTCTCGGTCGTCTTGCACAAACGGATTCCACTCGGCAGTGGGTTGGGCGGCGGGAGCAGTGACGCGGCAACCGTTCTCCGAGCGATCTCGAATCTGTCCAAACAAATGGTGACGGCGGAGCGCCTGCTTCGTATGGCGGCGGAACTCGGCTCCGATGTTCCCTTTTTTCTCTACGGCGGCCGCGCGCTCGGCCTGGGGCGCGGCGAAGAAGTGTATCCGTTGCCGGAGGAGCAGCGGCGCTGCTGCGTCCTCTTCTTCCCTGGACGGGGCATGGACACGGTGGAAGCCTACCGGCGGCTGCGACGCCCGCGGTTGACTCCGCTCGCCGCAAGCCCTACGATAGAGTTGTTTAGCAGCAGGGTGAACGAGGCCCGCGGAAACCGGTGGTCTGGCCCAGGTCACCACGGGTTGGAAAACGACTTTGAGCCGCTCGTCTTCCGGGAGTTTCCCGGGCTGGCGCGAGTAAAAGAAACCCTCCGGCAAGCCGGAGCCGAGGTGGCCACGCTTTCGGGAAGCGGGTCCGCCGTGTTTGGTCTGTTTCAGAACTATTCCACGGCGCGCCGCGCTGCGCAACAACTCCGAGGCCAGAGCGGACGAGTGGTCCTGACTCGAACGATCTCGCGGCGGGAGTTCCAGGCGCAATCCGTCCGCCCGAAAGCCGCTCGCTGAATTCAACTGGGGCGTCGTCCAGTGGTAGGACACAAGCCTTTGGAGCTTGGTACCTAGGTTCGAATCCTAGCGCCCCAGCCAAATCTTCTTTTCACGAACTCCCGCCCT
>Ga0209343_10007429_pt1 | contig 12901 bp, 11 predicted proteins | sample RifCSPlowO2_02_FD_184026 | JGI IMG/M metagenome (GOLD analysis project Ga0209343, IMG submission 184026) | Groundwater microbial communities from Rifle, Colorado - Rifle CSP2_plank lowO2_0.2 (SPAdes) (version 2) | ecosystem: Environmental > Aquatic > Deep subsurface > Groundwater | place... | reverse complement strand
CCATGCACTACAAGCCCGATGCAGCGCTGGCCTTCGGCTCGGTCGAATACATCATGCGCGATGTGCCCTGGGGCTGGCTGATTCGCTACATGCATTCCACCGGAGCCTCAGCGTTCTTTCTGGTGGTCTATCTGCACATGTACCGTGGCCTGATTTACGGCAGCTACCGCAAACCCCGCGAGCTGACCTGGCTGTTTGGCTGCGCTATTTTCCTGGCCTTGATGGCCGAAGCTTTCATGGGCTACCTCTTGCCCTGGGGCCAGATGAGCTACTGGGGCGCCCAGGTGATTGTCAATTTGTTTTCCGCCATCCCCTTCGTTGGCCCCGATCTGGCGCTGCTGATTCGCGGTGACTTCGTGGTGGGAGACGCCACGCTGAACCGCTTCTTCAGCTTTCACGTGATTGCCGTGCCGCTGGTTTTGCTGGGTCTGGTGGTGGCACACATCATTGCCCTGCATGAGGTCGGCTCCAACAACCCGGACGGCGTCGAGATCAAGGCCACCAAAGGTGCCAACGGCATCCCGCTGGACGGCATCCCGTTCCACCCCTACTACACGGTGCATGACATCTTTGCGGTCAGCGTGTTTTTGATGGTGTTTACCGCCATCATCTTTTTTGCGCCGGAAATGGGCGGCTACTTCCTGGAGTACAACAACTTCATCCCGGCCGATCCGTTCCAGACGCCTCTGCACATCGCACCGGTCTGGTACTTCACGCCTTATTACACTTTGCTGCGTGCCGTCACCAGCGAGATGATGTACGCGCTGATTGCCTGTGTGGTGGTTGGTGCCACGCTGGCTGTGGTCAAGGGCAAGATGCCCACTCTGTTCAAGGGTTTGATTGCTGGTGGGGCGCTGGTTGTTGTGGCCATGATGCTTTCCATTGATGCGAAATTCTGGGGCGTGGTCTCAATGGGCGGCGGGGTTGTGATTTTGTTTTTCCTGCCTTGGCTCGATAACTGCGAAGTCAAGTCGATCCGCTACCGGCCCAGTTGGCACAAGTACCTGTATCTGATTTTCGTCATCAATTTTGTCGTGCTGGGTTACCTGGGCACACAACCGCCATCGGCCATCGGCGGGCGCATCTCTCAAGCCGGAACCTTGTTTTACTTCGGTTTTTTCATGCTGATGCCTTGGTGGAGTCGTATTGGAACGCCCAAGCCGGTGCCGGATCGCGTCACCTTTACGGCGCATTGAAGGGAAGAACAAGTTATGAAAACCATGGGTTTCACTCAAAAAATTATTCTCGGCTTGCTGCTGGCACTTGGCCTGGCCACAACTGCTCAAGCCAATGTCGGCGGTCCGGCCTGGGACAAGGCGCCCAACAAGACCAATGACATGGGAGCGCTGCAAAATGGCGCCAAGATTTTTGTCAACTATTGCCTGAATTGCCATTCAGCGTCGTTCATGCGTTACAACCGCCTGACAGACATCGGCCTGACCGAGCAGCAGATCAAAGACAACCTGCTCGTGACCAACACCAAAATCGGCGACACCATGAAGGCGGCCATTGATCCGCAGCAGGCCAAGGCCTGGTTTGGCGTCAACCCGCCCGACCTCACCGTTATCGCCCGCTCCCGCGCCGGTGCCGGTGGCAGTGGTGCCGACTACCTGTACACCTACATGCGCTCGTTCTACAAGGACGAAACAAAACCCACCGGCTGGAACAATATGCTGTTTCCCAATGTCGCCATGCCGCACGTCTTGTGGCAGTTGCAGGGTGAGCGTCGCCCCATCCTTGAAACGCTCACAGAACATGGCAACGCAGTGGAAGTGTTCAAGGGTTGGGAACAGCTCAAGCCCGGCAGCATGACCGCCCAGCAGTACGACCAGACCGTGGGCGACCTGGTGAGCTATTTGCAGTGGATGGGGGAGCCCGTTCAAAATACACGGGTTCGCGTCGGCATCTGGGTTTTGTTGTTCCTCGGCGTATTCTCCGTGTTAACTTGGCGACTCAACGCTGCCTACTGGAAAGATATCAAGTAGTGCGGGTTTGACGCTTGGGTTGCGCTTGATAAGGCGCGACTTGAGTTTTGCGGAGTGGGGTTGCATTGAGCATCCCACTCCTTTTAGTTTCAGCATGACTTGTACCCAAGTCAGCGTGCAATGAAACTATGTTTTGATTTTTAGGAGCTTCCATCATGATGGTGTTGTATTCAGGAACTACCTGCCCTTTTTCCCACCGTTGCCGTTTTGTCCTGTTTGAAAAAGGCATGGACTTTGAGATTCGCGACGTTGATCTGTACAACAAGCCCGAAGACATCAGTGTGATGAATCCCTACGGCCAGGTGCCGATCCTGGTGGAGCGTGATTTGATTTTGTACGAATCGAACATCATCAATGAGTACATTGACGAGCGCTTTCCGCACCCGCAGCTGATGCCCGGCGACCCCGTGGATCGGGCTCGGGTCCGGCTGTTCCTGCTCAATTTTGAGAAGGAGTTGTTTGTCCATGTGTCCACGCTGGAGTCACGCGCGGCCAAGAGCAACGAGAAGGTGTTGGAAAAAGCGCGGGCTCACATTCGTGATCGATTGACCCAACTGGCGCCGGTTTTCCTGAAAAACAAATACATGTTGGGTGACGGTTTCTCGATGCTCGATGTCGCCATTGCCCCGCTGCTGTGGCGCCTGGATTACTACGGCATCGATCTCAGTAAAAATGCAGCGCCCTTGCTCAAATATGCCGAGCGCATTTTTTCGCGCCCAGCCTATATTGAAGCGTTGACGCCTTCCGAGAAAGTCATGCGCAAATAAGCGCCTGTCCAAAGCTCCATGATTGACGCCACCGACACCCCCTCTACTCGTCCCTATCTCATTCGGGCTTTGTACGAGTGGTGTACCGACAATGGGTTCACGCCTTATCTTGCCGTGGCGGTGGACGACAGTGTGCGGGTCCCGCGCGAGTACGTAAAAGACGGGCAGATTGTGCTTAACCTCAGCCTTGATGCCACGAGTTCGCTGCAACTCGGCAACGACTTCATTGAGTTCAAAGCGCGCTTTGGCGGAACGGCACGTGAAATCGTCGTGCCGGTTCACCAAGTCAGCGCCATTTACGCGCGGGAAAATGGGCAAGGCATGGCTTTTCCATTGAGCACCCCTCAACCGGCTAAGGCCGCTGCATCAGCCTCAAAAAATCTGGTTTCCGTGCCAGCCCGCGATGACACGAGCGAGCGGCCACTGGCGCCGGTTCAATTGGCGAGCGTCGAGTCAGAGCAGCCAAACGATGAGATGGGCAAAGATCCGAGTCCACCCCGACCCCCGACCCCCGGCGCCAGACCGGCACTGACACGGGTGAAATAAAGGTGGCTTGCTCCTGAAATCCAGGATGAGTCCAGTAAAATAAAACAATGCCGATTTAGCTCAGTTGGTAGAGCAACCGCCTTGTAAGCGGTAGGTCGTCAGTTCGAATCCGACAATCGGCACCACATTACCAGTGGAAACTCTTCCAAAACCCGCCTTCTCCACTGAAGAGCGGGTTTTTTCTTGTCTGAATGAGCAGGCCTGCGAGCGGCAAAAAGCAGCCCTGGGTTCCCGCTAAAATCAACGGGCTTGAACAAGGGTAGGCACGGGCTCTCGACGGGCGGCTGCAGAGCCTGTTGCTTGACGCACCTTGAGAAGGCATAAACCTTTCACAATTGGAACAATAAATGAAAAAACACGTTTTGTGGTTGATGGCTGGCCTGATGGGTGCGATTGTGTTGACTGGCTGCGGCAAGAAGGAAGCCCCCGCAGCCCCGGCACCAGCCAAAGCGATTGTTATTGGTCTGGATGACAATTTCCCACCGATGGGTTTTCGCGATGACAAGAATGAGCTGATTGGCTTTGACATCGATCTGGCCAAGGAGGCGGGCAAGCGCCTCGGTGTGGCGGTGAGCTTCAAGCCCATCGACTGGAGCGCCAAGGAATCCGAGCTCAATGGCAGTCGCATCGACGTTTTGTGGAACGGCCTGACGATCACCGAAGAGCGCAAGGCCAACATTCTGTTTACCAAGCCCTACCTCGAAAACCGCCAGATCATTGTGGTGACCGAAAAGTCGCCAATCAAGACGAAAGCGGAACTTGCCAGCAAGGTGGTGGGTGTGCAGGATGGCAGCAGCGCGGTTGAGGCCATTCAAAAGGACGAAGCCACAGCCAAGTCGATCAAGGAACTCAAGAAGTTCGGCGACAACGTCACGGCGCTGATGGATCTCTCTGCCGGGCGCCTGGATGCGCTGGTGGTGGATGAAATCGTCGGCCGCTATTACACCGGCAAGAAGCCGGGCGAGTACCGTGTGCTGGAGGACAATTTCGGCACCGAAGACTACGGCGTCGGCACGCGCAAGAGCGACACCGAGCTGTCGGCCAAGTTGGACAAGGCACTGGACGACATGAAGGCCGATGGCACGGCCGCCAAGATTTCGACCCAATGGTTTGGCAAGGACATCGTCAAGAAATAAGCCGGTCAAATTCCGGGACTGACATCGGTCATCCGGCCATCCGGTAGGCGCACTGCGCGTCTACCCGGCCGGATTTTTATTTCTGGGCTCTGAAACCTTTCCATGAACTACCTAGCCGACATCTTGCCCCCCCTGTTGCAGGGCAGTGGCGTCACGCTTCAGGTCTTCCTGATCACGCTGGTGCTCGCGGTGCCGCTCGGTCTGGGCCTGGCCTTGCTCAGAATTTCACGCTTTCGCTTTCTGAGTGGCCTGGTCAACGGTTATATCTGGCTGATGCGCGGCACCCCGCTGATGCTGCAGATGCTGTTCATCTACTTTGCCTTGCCCTTCATTCCGGTCATTGGTGTGCGTCTGCCCGACTTTCCGTCGGCGATCCTCGCCTTTGTGCTGAACTACTCCGCCTATTTTGCGGAGATCTTCCGCGCCGGCATCCAGTCGATTGACCGGGGTCAGTACGAAGGCGCCCAGGTACTGGGACTGAGCTATCCCCAGACCATGCGCCGCATCGTGCTGCCGCAAGTGCTCAAACGTATCTTGCCGCCGATGAGCAACGAGACCATCACGCTGGTCAAGGACACCTCGCTGATCTATGTGCTGGCCATGAATGATCTGCTGCGCGCGGCACGCGGCATTGTTCAGCGCGATTTCACGACGATGCCGTTTGTGGTGGCGGCCGCCTTCTATCTGTTCATGACCCTGGTGCTGACCTACGGCTTCCAGCGTCTGGAAAAGAAATACGCTGTTTATGATGAATAGTCCGATGATTCGCGCCGTCGATGTGCACAAGCGTTTCGGCCCGGTGGAAGTGCTCAAGGGGGTTTCGCTGGACGTCGACAAGGGCGAGGTGCTTGCCGTCATCGGTCCCTCAGGATCGGGCAAGAGCACCTTCCTGCGCTGCTTGATCCATCTGGAGACCATCCACCGCGGCAGCATAGAGATCGAAGGCGAGATGCTGGTGGCAACCGATGCCCAGGGCCACTGCAAGTACGTGCCAGAAGCCGATATCCGCCGCGTCTGTCGCAAGATGGGCATGGTCTTTCAGCACTTCAACCTGTTTCCTCATCTGACCGTCCTGCAAAACCTCATCGAGGCGCCGCTGACGGTGAAGACGGCGCGCCTGGATGACATCGTCCCCAAGGCCGAGGCCCTCTTACGCAAGGTCGGACTGTTCGACAAGCGCGACAGTTATCCTTCGCGCCTGTCTGGCGGCCAGAAGCAGCGCGTGGCCATCGCGCGGGCCCTGGCGATGGAGCCCGACATCATGCTGTTCGATGAGCCAACCTCGGCGCTGGATCCTGAACTCACCGGCGAAGTGCTGAACACCATGCGCGCATTGGCCGAGGAGCACATGACGATGATTGTCGTCACGCATGAAATGGCATTCGCCCGTGAAGTTGCGGGCCGCGTCGTCTTCATGGACGGCGGGACCATCGTCGAAGCGCGCCCGGCGCGCGAGCTGTTTGCGGCCCCGGAGCATCCCCGCACCCGAGCTTTTCTGGAGAAAATGCTCTAAACAGGCACCGGGAATGTCTGAAGATTTATACAAAATCAGGCTGTAGCCCCCGTGTAATAAACCTTGACAGCTCCTTATTCAGGAGTATTGTTCAAAGCGCACAGGTCAAGGGTTGTCGGTACGCTCCCATCACGCATGGCAAAGGCAGCATTCTTTGGCACTGATGTCTCTAAATTTGCACCCCGGCTCCACGGTCAAGATTAGGGTTTACCCTGCATAATCTGGCACAAGGTTTCACTGAACTCAGGTGTTGTCATGAAAAAATCGATTCCACTCCCGCCGCCGACTGAACGGCAGCTGGCTGCCGCCCAGGCGCTTGATGAAGCGTTTCACTCGCAACTGGTCAAAGTCAACCTGGGTTTGTCACCGATTTCCCTGGCCCTGGCTTACGCCGACTGGGCCATGCATCTGGCCACATCACCGGGGCAACAGATGCTGCTGGCGCAGCGGGCGCTGGCACTATCGCAACAAGCACTCAGCAGCCCTTGGCAGGAGCAACTCGCGTCCGATGACGGGTCTCAGCCAGCGCCAGTCGATGACCCGCGCTTCAGTGATCCGGGCTGGCGCCACTGGCCTTTCAATGTGCTCAAAGAAAGCTTCAAAGCCACCAGTTCCTGGTGGCACGAGGCGAGTCAGGTCGAGGGGGTGTCGAGCCATCACCGCCATGTGGTTGATTTTTTTAACCGGCAGGGGCTCGATGCGCTGTCGCCCTCCAACCTGCCCATCACCAACCCCGAAGCGATCAAAAAGGGGAAAGAATCCCTGGGACAGAGCTGGCTCAAGGGTTACCAGCATTTGGCCCTGGACCTGCTGGAGCGAAGCCAGCACACCGGTGGCGCGTCCCGCACCGCGCTCAAACCGTTGCCATTCAAGGTCGGCCAGGACGTCGCCGTCACGCCGGGCAAGGTGGTGTTTCGCAATCATCTGATTGAGCTGATCCAGTACACACCGACGACCGCTGGCGTCTACCCAGAGCCACTGCTGATTGTGCCGTCCTGCATCATGAAGTACTACATCCTGGACTTGTCGCCCGGCAATTCAATGGTGCGTTATCTGGTCGGGCAAGGGCACACCGTGTTCATGATCTCATGGCGCAACCCGGATGCATCCGACCGCGAACTGGGTATGCAGGACTATCTGCAGCTGGGTGTGATGGAGGCCATGGCGGCGGTGAAATCGCTCACTGGCGCGCCCCGTATTCATGCCTTGGGCTATTGCCTGGGCGGGACTTTTCTGGCTATTGTGGCGGCGGCACTGGGTGCTCGCCAACCGCAGTCGCACCGGCGCGGGCAAGGAAAAAATCAGCACCGTCGGCGGGAAGATGCGGTCGCGCTCGACACCATGCCCGAGCTGGCCAGCGTGACGCTGCTGGCGGCGCAAACTGACTTCACTGAACCGGGCCAGCTGGGCGTTTTCATTGACGACGATCAGCTCAAGACCCTGCGCGAGTCAATGGCGCGCACCGGTTTCCTCTCGGGCAGGCAGATGGCCGGATCGTTCCAGTTCTTGAATTCACGCGACCTGGTCTGGTCCCGCAGTACGCGGCGCTACCTGTTGGGCCAGGACGAGGTGGGCAACGACATGATGAGCTGGAACGCCGACGTCACACGTCTGCCCGAGCGCATGCACAACGAGTACCTGTCCTCGCTTTTCCTGAATAACGCGCTGGCCACTGGCAACTACCGCGTGGCCGGGGTCGGGGTCGCCCTGATGGATATCCATGCGCCGCTGCTGGTGGTGGGCACCCAGCGCGACCACGTGTCGCCCTGGCAGTCGGTCTACAAGATTCATCTACTCACCGACACCCAGACCACTTTCATTCTGGCGGCAGGAGGCCACAACGCGGGCATTGTGTCCGAGCCCGGACATCGAGGGCGCAGCTACCAGATGGACTGCATGGAAAAAGGTCACGCCTGGATCGAACCTGATGACTGGGCGGCGCATGCGCCTTTATTCGAGGGTTCCTGGTGGGAGGCCATGCATCGCTGGCTGCATGAGCGCTCAGGCAAGCCGGTGCCGCCGCCCGCCATCAACCCGGCCACGGTGTTGGGCGACGCGCCCGGGGACTGTGTGATGACGCGCTATGCCGACTGACCCGCTCGCTCCGGACGAAGCACAAGTTGACCGTCTGCGCCAAATGGAGGCATCCATCGAGTCGCTCAACGCACGCATCGCCCGCTTGGCCATCGCCTTGGGCGTGTCGCTGGAAAACGATAACGACGTGGCCAACTTGATGAGCGAACACCACGCGCCGACCGTCTTGCACGAGCGACGAGTCACATCCGAACACGCTGGGGCAGCACACGCCAGCACCAGCCCGGAGCACCGCGTGGCGCACCAACGCGAAGAATTGCGCGGCCTGCTGATCATGCGCTACGGTGTCGAAAAGCGCTATATCGACGATACCGGCGTCACGGTCACACGCCAGATCATGGTCCAGGCCGAGCAGCAGTTGGAGCGCAGAGGCTTCAAACCCGGTGTGGACGGCATTAACCTGGAACGCCTGTTTGGCCAGTCCTGACTTCTACGCCTGCAACGCCAATCACCACGCCGTCGCGTGACCCAACCCTTCTATTGCCCGGTGCCCCGTCTTTTTTCCCCGCCACGTTAAGCCAACCATGAATTTTTCACTGCACGCTGATTTGATTGAAAACGTCACTTTTGACGAAATAACACTGGGGCAAAGCGCCCGCCTGTTGCGCACCCTGACGGTGGCCGACATCCAGGCCTTTGCCGCCGTATCAGGGGACACCAACCCGGCCCATCTGAACGCCGAATATGCCAATGACACCTTGTTCCACGGTGTGATTGCGCACGGCATGTGGGGCGGCGCCCTGATTTCAGCGCTGCTGGGAACACAGTTTCCGGGCCCGGGCACCATTTACCAGGAGCAGGTTTTGCACTTTGTTCAACCGGTTCGTGTCGGCGACACGCTCACGGTGATGGTCAAGGTGGTGAGCAAAAATGACCTCCATAAGAGTGTCGAACTCGATTGCCAGGTATTGAACCAGAAAGGCGTGCGGGTGCTGTATGGCACGGCCCGGGTGCTTGCGCCAACCAAAAAGGTGCGCCTGCCGCGCGTCAATCTGCCACAAATCCAGTTGCATGACCCGCAAGCCCGTTTTAATGAGTTGTTGGCCTTGGGCAAGGGCATGCCTGCCGTGCGCTGCGCCGTGGTGCATCCGTGCGACGAGGGCTCGCTCAGCGGCGCCATGGACTCGGCCAGCTATGGCTTGATCGTGCCGGTGCTGATCGGCCCCGAGCTGCGCATCCGCCGCGTGGCCGAGCAGGCGGGCATTGACTTGGGTGACGTCGAGATCATCTCGGTGCCGCACAGCCACGCCGCCGCCGACAAGGCCGCAGAAATGGCCGCCAGGGGCGAAGTCGAGGTGTTGATGAAGGGTGGTTTGCACACCGATGAGCTGATTCACGCCGTGCTGGCCCGGCCCGAGTTGCGCACCGGGCGGCGCATGTCGCATGTCTTTCGCTTTGACATACCGCTTTACCCCAAGCCGCTGCTGATCACCGATGCCGCGCTCAACATTCGCCCCACCCTGCCCGAAAAAATGGACATCATTCAAAACGCAATCGACTTCGCCCGCATCATGGGGGTGGCAATCCCCAAGGTCGCGATTCTGTCGGCGGTGGAAACCGTCAGCCCCAACATCCCGTCCACACTGGACGCCGCGGCGCTGTGCAAGATGGCCGATCGCGGCCAGATCACCGGCGGCATACTGGACGGTCCGCTGGCCTTTGACAACGCGATTTCAGCCCACGCCGCGCAGATCAAAAACATTGACTCCCCGGTTGCGGGGCAAGCCGACATCATGGCCGTGCCCGATCTGGAATCGGGCAATATGCTGGCCAAACAGCTGGAGTATCTGGCCGGCGCCTCCGGCTCGGGCCTGGTGCTGGGCGCACGCGTACCCATTGCCCTGACCAGCCGCGCCGACGGCCCCATGAACCGGGTGGCGTCAGCACTGCTAGCCCAACTGGCTGCCAACAACGCACGGCGCAACCAGCCGCGCCAGGTCTGGTAAGGAGCATCACATGGCCATACTTTCTGTCAATGCGGGTTCCTCCACACTCAAATTTTCGATCCATCCCTTGTATGACGGCCACGTGCAGCGCAGCGTGCTCACCGGCAGCATTCAAGGCCTGGAGCCCGGTGGCGCGCCGGTGCTGGACTGGACCTTTCAGGGCCACGCCCAACATCGCCAGCTTGAGCGCGCGGCCGATCCGTTTGATCAAGCCCTGCACAGCCTCGGCGACTTGCTGCAGTGCGACCCTGCCGTCCCGACAATCAAGGCGATTGCCCATCGGGTGGTGCATGGTGGACGAAAATTTTCGGCCAGCGTGCGAATCACGGCCCCCATCTTGAACGAGCTGACCGAGTTGATTTCGCTGGCGCCGCTGCACCAGCCGCAAAATCTGCAAGGCATTCGGGCCTTTCAAAAAGCCTTTCCGAGCCTGCCGCAGGTGGCCTGCTTTGACACCGCCTTTCATGCCACCCTGCCTGAAGTGGATTACACCTATGCCTTGCCACAGGCGCTGACAGAGCAAGGCGTACGCCGTTATGGCTTTCATGGCCTGTCGTACCAGTACGTCATGAGCGTGCTGCTGGAGCGCAGCGAACCGGCCAAGGGTCGCGTGCTGATGGCGCATCTGGGCAACGGTGCCAGTCTGTGTGCGGCGCGCGGCGGGCGCAGCTGCTCGACCAGCATGGGGTTTTCGGCGCTCGATGGTTTGATGATGGGCACCCGCACCGGCTCCATCGACCCCGGCGTTCTGCTCTACCTGATGGAGCAAGGCTGGGACCACGACCGGCTGGAAACCCTGCTCTACAAGCAAAGCGGCTTGCTCGGCGTCTCCGGCGTCAGCGCCGACATGCGGCTTCTCCGCGCCGACAGCAGTGCGGCAGCGCTTGCGGCGATTGAATTATTCACCTATCGGGCGGTGCGCGAATCGGGCGCGCTGATCGCTTGTCTGGGCGGGCTGGACGTGCTGGCCTTCAGCGGCGGCATTGGCGAACATGACATTGAGCTGCGGGCACAGATGGGCCAGCGCCTGGCCTGGCTGGGTGTCGTGATCGACCCGCTGCTGAACCAGCAGGCCGTCGGCAACGAGATCATGGCCATCCATGCGCCACAAAGCCGGGTGCAGGTGTGGGTGGTGCCAACCGACGAAGGTCTGGTGGCGGCGCGCGAAGCCGCGCGCCTGATTTGATGATTTCGGCGTGCTTTAACGCCGCCGTGGGTCCGCACTGACGACATTTCAACGCCGGCTTTGCGATACTCAGTCCATGCAGTTACAAGACATTCTTTATTCCCAGGGCTTTGGCACCCGGCGCGTGTGCGCCGGCATGATTCAGCAGGGACTGGTCGGCGTCTATGAGTCAAATCAGGCTCCAGCCCCCGTTATATATACGCAAGCAGCTACTGAATTTATAGCAGAAGGTTTGCGCTTGCGGGTTCAGGGGGTGGACTGGCCGTACCATGAAAAGGCCTACGTCATGCTGCACAAGCCCAGCGCCACCGAGTGCTCCCAGAAGCCCTCCACCTACCCTAGCATTTACACCCTGCTGCCCTCTGCCCTGCGCCTGCGCCCGCAAAAAGGCGCGGTGCAAGGCGTGCAGGCGGTTGGCCGCCTGGATCAGGACACCACCGGGCTGCTGCTGCTCACCGACGACGGCCAGTTCATCCATCGCATGAATTCGCCGCGCCACCATGTGCCCAAGGTCTATGAGGTCACGGTCAAGCACCCGCTCGACGACACCCAGGTGGCCCGGCTGCTGGCCGGTGTGGTGCTCGACGACGACCCCAAACCGGTGCGCGCCGCTGCCGCCGAGGCGGTATCCAGCCACCACCTTCGCCTGACCCTGACCGAGGGCAAATACCACCAGGTCAAGCGCATGGTGGCCGCCGTCAGCAACCGGGTAGAGGCCTTGCACCGCTCGCAAATCGGCGGCTTGCGCCTGCCCGATGATCTGGCACCAGGCCAGTGGCGCTGGTTGAGCGCGACCGATCTGGCCAGCATCGCGGGCGGATAGAGCGAGCGCGGGTATGCTTGCGTCATGAACCTGTTTCTCGATGCCTTCTGGCGCGCAGTGGCCTATTGTCTGCACCCGCGTGTGATCGTGTTGTCGCTGTTGCCGCTGCTGCTGACGGTGGCGCTCGCTGGGGGCCTGGGCTACTACTTTTGGGACAACACGCTGGAATGGGTGCGCGGGGCGTTGGAGGCCTCCACCCTCGTCAACACCGTGTGGGACTGGCTGCAAAGCGTGGGCGCGGGCGGCCTCAAGCTGGCGCTGGCGCCTCTGATTGTGATTTTTGCCGTGACACCCATCCTGGTGATGCTGTCCTTGCTCACCGTCGCGCTGTTGATGACGCCACTGCTGACCCGGCTGGTGGCTGCGCGGCGTTTTCCGCAACTCGAGCGCAAGCACGGTGGCTCCTTTGTGCTCAGCCTGCTGTGGTCTTTGGGCTCGACCGGGCTGGCCTTGATCGCCTTGCTGCTTTCCCTGCCGCTGTGGCTGATTCCGCCCTTGATTCTGGTGCTGCCGCCGCTGATCTGGGGCTGGCTGACTTATCGCGTGATGGCGTTTGATGCGCTGGCCGAACACGCCAGTGTCGAGGAGCGACGCGAGATTTTTCGCCGTCATCGCGGCTGGCTGTTGGGTATTGGCATTTTTTGCGGCTACCTGGGCGCCGCGCCCAGCATGTTGTGGGCCTCAGGTGTCTTGTTTGCCGCGGCGTTTGTCATTTTGATGCCACTGGCGATCTGGCTTTACACGCTGATTTTTGCCTTGTCTTCACTCTGGTTTGCGCATTACAGTCTGGCCGCCCTGCAAGCCTTGCGAGCCGAGGTGGACCCGGGTGCAGCCCCGCCCTCGCCTGGCGCCACAACAATTGACGTGCAGGCGCTAACATTGCCGGATGAACCAACTGCCAATGC
>Ga0209343_10007428_pt1 | contig 12901 bp, 8 predicted proteins | sample RifCSPlowO2_02_FD_184026 | JGI IMG/M metagenome (GOLD analysis project Ga0209343, IMG submission 184026) | Groundwater microbial communities from Rifle, Colorado - Rifle CSP2_plank lowO2_0.2 (SPAdes) (version 2) | ecosystem: Environmental > Aquatic > Deep subsurface > Groundwater | place: Rifle... | reverse complement strand
TATGGACGGTTTGGTGCTCAAGGAAATCCCGCTTTCCAAGGAGCGCACCACCATCGGGCGCAAACCGCACAACGATATCCAGATCGACAACCTTGCGGTCAGTGGCGAGCACGCCGTCATCGTGACTATACTCGCGGATTCATTCCTCGAGGATCTGGGCAGCACCAACGGCACCTGCGTCAACGGCAAGACGGTGAAGAAGCATTTCTTGCAGAACAACGACGTCATCGAACTCGGCAAGTACAAGCTCAAGTACATCAGCGAAGCGGTGCCGGGGGCCGCCAAGGCGGCCGATTTCGAGAAGACCATGATCTTGCGCCCCGGGGCGATGCGCAAACCGCCGGAACCTCAACCGCCTGCGGCCGCCGCCGCGGCGCCGGGACACGCCGCTACGGTGCCGACCGCTGCACCCGCGGCAGCGGGCGCGCCCGCTGCCGCGCCTAGCGCCGCGGCGGCGGCTCGATCGCACGCGGACACCCAGATCGGCGTTACGGCCGCCTCGGTGGGCGTGTCTTCCGCGGCCTCTGCGCCGCCCCCGCCTCCGCCCCCGCCTCCGCCTCAGCCGGTGCGCCACGCCATGTTGAAGCTCCTGTCCGGCGCAAATACCGGCAAGGAACTCGAACTCACCAAGCCGCTCACCACGCTGGGCAAGCCCGGCGTGCAAGTTGCGGTAATCACGCGCCGGCCGCAAGGCTTTTTCATTACCCACGTCGAAGGCGCGAACAAGCCGATTGTCAACGGCAAACCGATCGAGCTGCAGGCGCATGCGCTCAACGACCACGATATCATCGAGCTTGCCGGGGTGAAAGTGGAGTTTTTCTTCAAGCCCTGACTTCCCGCTCCTAGAATATGAAGGAGGTGGCTTGAAACAGCATATCGTCAGGATTGCGCTTGGCCTCGCGTTGATGCTGCTATTCGTCGGGCATGTCGCCGAATTCTACAACATCGGCTTCATTACCCGGCTCGACAATATCATCTATGACACGCGGCTCGCCCTCACCATGCCGGGCGGGGTGGATCCGCGCATCGTCATTCTGGACATCGACGAGCGCAGCCTGGACAAGACCGCGCTCGGACGCTGGCCTTGGCGCCGCGACAAGATCTCCGCATTGCTGACGAAACTTTTCGATGAATTCGGCATCGTCATCGTCGGCTTCGACGTGGTGTTCGCCGAACCCGACGAAAGCTCGGGCCTGCCGGTGCTCGACAAGCTCGCCAAGGGCAGGTTGAAGGACCTAGGGCAGTTCCAGTCGGCGCTCAACGAACTTCGCCCGGAACTCGATTACGACGGCATTTTCGCCAAGACCCTCAAGGGGCGGCCCATCGTGCTGGGCTATTATTTCAACAGCGAGGAGGACGCGGTGCAGTCCGGCGCGATCCCCGAGCCGGTACTGCCCAAGGGAACTTTTCAGGGCCGCAATATCAGTTTCACCACCTGGAGGGGCTTTGGCGGCAACCTGCCGGAATTTCAGGCGAGCGCCGCCAACGCGGGCCACTTCAATCCGCTGGTCGATGCCGACGGCGTGTCGCGCCGCGTGCCGATGCTGGCCGAATACCAGGGCGCCTATTACGAGGCTCTGTCGCTTGCCATGATCCGGGTGTTGGCGGGGTACCCGAAGGTGGAGCCCGGTATCGCGCCCGGTCGATTCGTCAGCAAGAGCTACTCGGGGCTGGAATGGCTGAAGGTGGGGCCGGTCACCATCCCGGTGGACGCGAACGTCAGCGCGTTCATTCCCTACCGCGGCAAGCGCGGCAGCTTCAAATACATCTCGCTCGCCGACGTGTATTTCGACAAAGTGCCGAAAGACGAGCTGCGCGGCAAGATCGCGCTGATCGGCACTACCGCCCCGGGCCTGCTGGATCTGCGATCCACGCCGGTCGGCAGCGTCTTTCCGGGAGTGGAGATCCACGCCAATATGATTGCGTCGATGCTGGACAACGACTTCAAGCAGAAACCGGCCTATATGCTTGGCGCCGAGGTGGTGCTGCTGCTGATCGGCGGCATCGCGCTATCGATGCTGGTGCCCCTGCTGAGCCCGTTGAAGGCAACGCTGGTGTCCCTGCTGGCGATTGTGCTCATCACCGGGTTCAACGCGATCGTTTGGACCAAGGGCGGCATGATTCTGCCCCTCGCCTCGAGCCTGCTGATGATCGGCGCTTTGTTCGCGTTCAACATGTCGTGGGGCTACTTCATCGAGTCGCGCAGCAAGCGCCAGTTCACCGAATTGTTCGGCCAGTACGTGCCGCCGGAGCTGGTCGACAAAATGGCCGCGGATCCGGAGAAGTACAGCATGGAGGGCAAGAGCGAGGAACTCACGGTGCTGTTCTCCGACATCGTCGGTTTCACTTCGATCTCGGAGAGCCTGGAACCGAAGGAGCTATCGCAGTTCATCAACGACTATCTCACCTCCATGAGCATGGTAATCCGCAACAACCGCGGCACCCTCGACAAGTACATCGGCGATGCTATCATGGCCTTCTGGGGGGCCCCGGTGGAGGATCCCGAGCATGCGCGCCAGGGGGTGATCAGCGCGATGGCGATGCAGACCGAGCTCGACAAGTTGCGCGCACAGATGCTTGCCCGCGGCTGGCCCGACATCCGCATCGGCGTCGGCGTCAACTCCGGAAACATGCGCGTCGGCGATATGGGTTCGAAGCTGCGCAAGGCCTACACGGTAATGGGGGACGCGGTTAACCTGTCATCGCGCCTGGAGGGCTTGACGCGCGTCTACGGCGTCGGGGTTCTCGTCGGCCCGAATACCAGGCGGTTAGTGAAAGACGTAGTATTCCGCGAGGTCGACCGGGTCAAAGTGAAGGGCAAGGACGAGCCGGTGGATATTTTCGAGCCGATCGGCATGGAGGGCCAAGTCGACCAGAAGGTCGTGGACGAGATCAAGCTGTGGCACAAGGCGCTCAGGGCCTATCGGGCGCAGAAGTGGGACGAAGCGGAGATGGATTTATTCAACGTGCAACGCATGTCGCCGGAGTGCAAGCTCTATCAACTGTATTTCGAGCGCATCAAAGAGTGCCGTGCCGATCCGCCCGGCCCCGATTGGGACGGCGTGACCACCTTCAAGACCAAATAGGGATCGGGCGATGAAGCTAAGGGTGCTCGGATGCAGCGGCGGAATCGGTGGGCGGCATCTGCGCACCACCTCGCTGCTGATCGACAACGACATCCTCATCGACGCCGGCACAGGCGTGGGCGACGTGTCGCTCGCGGAATTGACGCTGATCGATCATATATTCGTCACGCACTCGCATCTGGATCACGTCTGCTCCATCCCGTTTCTGGTCGATACCGTCGGCGGCATGCGCAACAAGCCGCTCACCGTCTATGCGGCCGAGCCGACGCTGGAGATCATGCGCAACCACCTGTTCAACTGGAGCATCTGGCCCGATTTCACCCAGATCCCGACCCCGAGCAAGCCGTGGATGCAGTACCGGGCCTTGCAGCTCGGCGAGACGGTGGAGATGACGGGGCGCAAGATCACGCCGCTTCCGGCCAATCACGCGGTGCCGGCGGTCGGCTATCAGGTCGAATCTGGCCGAGGAAGCCTGGTGTTTACCGGCGATACCACCACCCACGATCCGCTGTGGAAGATCGTGAACCAGATCGCCAACCTGCGCTATCTCATCATCGAAACCGCCTTCTGCAACCGCGAACGCGATCTTGCGATTGCGTCCAAGCACCTGTGCCCAAGCCTTCTGGCCGAAGAGTTGGCCAAACTGGAGCGCAGCGCGGAGGTGTTCATCACCCATCTCAAACCGGGCGATATCGAGTTGACCATGCAGGAGGTCGAGGAATGCGCCGGGCAGTACAAGCCGCGCATGCTGCAGAACAACCAGGTGTTCGAGTTTTGATGGCAGCGGGAACAGATGTCTTTCCGGAAACGCGCATGGCAGCCAGCAAAGTCAGCGTAGAAGCGTTGAAACACCTCGAGCCGCTGTCGCCGCTGTCGGACGTGCGGTTGAAGGAACTCGCAGACCTGTGCTATATCGAGTCTGTCGGCCGCAACCTGGATCCATTCCGCCTGCGCCCGATCGCCGGTCAGTCGGTTTATCTGCTGCGCGGCGAACTCGCGCTGGCTTATGGCCAAGGCAGATCGGAGGTAGTAGTCGGTGGTTCTGCCGACGCGCGCTACCCGCTGGGCAAGCGACGCAGTTTCATTTCGGCCAAGGCGGTGACTGAGGTGCAACTGATACGCATCGACGACGACCTGCTCGACATCATGCTCACCTGGGACCAGGTGGCCCTACAGGAGCAGGCCGGGGTGCGGCAGAGCGCCGAGCGGCCCGCCAGCGGCGCCAACTGGAGCGTCATGTCGGGGCTGTTCGGCATTAACAACTTGCGTTTTGGCGCCTTTTCCCAGTTGCCGCCGGCGCACATCGACGAGTTGCTGCAGCGCTTCGAGCGGATCGAGGCGAAACAAGGCGAGGTGATCATCCGCGAGGGCGCGGAGGGCGACTATTACTATCTGCTCGAGTCCGGCAGGTGTCAGGTCGAGCGCATGGTGGGCGGGGTCAGCATGACGCTGGCCGAGTTGAAAAGCGGCGATACCTTCGGCGAAGAGGCGCTGGTAGCGGAGGCCAAACGAAACGCAACCGTCACCATGAAAACCGAGGGCAGCCTGTTGCGCTTGAGCAAGCAGGATTTCAACGCGCTGCTGCGCGAACCGCTGCTGCGCGGGATCAACATGGAGCAGGCCAAGCAGAAGGCGCTGGGCGGCGCCGAGTGGATAGACGTGCGCTACATGTCCGAATATCAATACGACAAGTTGCCCGGAGCGGTCAACATCCCGCTATCCGAAATCCGCAACGCATTCGGCGCATTGGACATAAACAAGGAATATGTCGTCTATTGCCAAAGCGGCAGGCGCAGCGCGTCCGCCGCTTTCCTGCTGGCGCAGCGCGGCTACCACGTCTATTTGCTCGAAGGCGGGCTATGGGGCGGGGACAGGCTGCCGTGAAGGCAGAAACGGCCCACGGGCCCTCCGCGCAGCGGCAGCGGCGCGGGGGGGCAAGCCGGCACGCAAATCCCGGCGACGGGCGGCCCGGAGAGCGGCGCAGACGCCTTTTTTTGTCGTATAGTATGAAACATGTTGTTGTAGCCGCAGCCGCCGGTTGCGCGGATCCATTGGCGAGGTCACTATGAGTGCAGTTCTGAATACCCCAGCGGCTGCGGCAGCGGGACCGGCCGACGTCAACGCCAGGTTGATGTTCTCGAAAAATCTGCAGAACGTCACCAACAAGATCCATGCCACCTCCAACATCGACGAGATCATGCTCGAGGTTTCGTCGGATATCTGCAGCCTGTTTAACGCCGACCGGCTCACCATTTACGTCATTGGCGAGGACAAGCAGTCGATCGTGTCCAAGGTCAAGACCGGGCTCAATTCCTTCAAGGACTTGAGGCTGCCAATTGCCGAGCAATCTGTCGCCGGCTATGTCGCTTTCGCCAAGAAAATGGTCAACATCAGGGATATCTATGATGAAGTCGAGCTGAAGGCGATTAACCCCAACCTGCGCTTCTTGCAGGAGGTGGACAAGCGCACCGGCTACCGCACCAAGCAGGTGCTGGCGGCGCCGGTGGTGGACGGCGAGGAGTTGATCGGCGTCATCCAGATAATCAACAACAAGGCCGGCGTGCCTTTCACGCCGCTGATGGAAGAAGGCGTGATCCAGCTGGCGCAGACCCTGGCCATCGCCTTCAGGCAGCGGCAGAAACCCCAAATCATCAAGACCAAGTACGATTTCCTGGTGAGCGATGCGGTGATCTCGCCGGCCGAGTTCGAGCTGGCGGCGCGCTCGGCGCGCAAGAAAGCGGTGGATGTCGAGCAGGTGTTGGTAGAGGAATTCCAGGTCAAGCTGCCCGCCATCGGCCAGGCCCTGTCGAAATTTTTCGGTGTGCCCTACGAGCCGCACAAGACCGACCGCATCAAGCCGCCGGAACTGCTGAAGAACCTGAAGCGGGAGTACGTCGAGCAGAACCAGTGGGTGCCGATCGACGACAGCAAGGACGGAGTGGTCGTGTTGTGCCTCGATCCGGAGCGCGTAAAGAGTTCGCGCATCGTGCAGAACGTGTTTCCCAAGAGCAAGCTGATCTACCGCGTTACCACGCAGCGCGAATTCAAGGAAACGCTCAATATCTTCTACGGCGCCGAGGTAGTCGATACCGGCGATATCGGCGATTTGCTCTCGGGATTGGAAGACGATGACGAGGCCGGGGGCGAGGTCGCCGGAGACGATCTCTCCCAGGCGGCCGACAACGAGTTGGTGAAGCTGGTGAACAAGATCGTCATCGATGCCTACAACCAGGGGGCCTCCGACATCCACATCGAGTCCTATCCGGGCAAGGGCAAGACCGAGATCCGCTTCAGGAAGGACGGTTCGCTCGCGCCCTACATCGAAGTGCCGTCTTCCTACCGCAACGCCATTGTCGCCCGCGTCAAGATCATGTGCGATCTGGACATTTCGGAGAAGCGCAGGCCCCAGGACGGCAAGATCAAGTTCAAGAAATTCGGGCCGCTGGACATCGAACTGCGGGTCGCCACCATTCCGACCCAGGGCGGAGTCGAGGACATCGTCATGCGTATCCTCGCCGCCGGCGAGCCGATTCCGCTCGAAAAACTCGGCCTCACGCCGCACAACCTGGAAACGCTGAAAGTCGTGGTGAGCAAGCCCTATGGCTTGTTCTTCGTCTGCGGACCTACCGGCTCGGGCAAGACCACCACCCTGCACTCGGTGCTGAAACACCTCAACACGCCGGATACCAAGATCTGGACCGCCGAGGACCCGGTCGAGATCACGCAAAAGGGTTTGCGCCAGGTGCAGGTGAACAAGAAAGCGGGGCTGGACTTCGCCATGGTGATGAAGGCGTTCCTGCGCGCCGATCCGGACATCATCATGGTGGGTGAGATGCGCGACAAGGAAACCGTCGGAACCGGCATCGAGGCTTCGCTTACCGGCCACTTGGTGTTCGCCACCCTGCATACCAACAGCGCGACGGAATCGATCATCCGCCTGCTGGATATGGGCATGGATCCGTTCAACTTCTCCGATGCCCTGCTGGGCATCCTGGCGCAGCGCCTGGCGAAGCGACTGTGCGCCAAGTGCAAGCAATCCTACAATCCCGCTGCGGAAGAAATGAAAGCCTTCCTGACCGAATACTGCAGCGAACTGCTCAATACCTCGACCTTCAAGCAAAACCCCAAGGAGGGCTACGAGAACGTGTACAAGGAATGGGTCAAGGACTACGGCAACGAAAAGGGCCAGTTCACCATGTACAAGAAGATCGGCTGCGACGCCTGCGGCGGCAGCGGCTACAAGGGCCGGGTCGGCCTGCACGAGCTGCTGGTAGGTACCGATCCGCTGAAAAAGCTGATCCAGGAGCATGCGCGCGTGGCTGAAATGCTGGCTTGCTGCCTGAACGAAGGCATGCGCACCCTGAAAATGGACGGCATGGAGAAAGTCCTGATGGGGCTCACCGACATGCACGTGGTGCGCGCAGTCTGCATCAAGTAGGCGCAGAGCAGACGGCAATGGGGAAAACATAACGTGGAGGCGGCGCCGAAGGCCCAGGCAATGGCGATCCAGAACGTGGAAGACCTGTTTCGGCGGCTGGAGCAGCTGAACGAGATCGGCGCGTCGCTGTCGGCCGAAAGGGATATCAACCGGCTGCTGGAAAGCATTCTCCTCGCCGCCAAGGCGATCACCCGCGCCGACGGCGGCACGCTGTACCTGCTGACAGAGGATGACGGCACCAAGCGCCTGAAGTTCGAGATCATGCGCACCCAGTCGCTCAACATTGCCATGGGTGGGACCACCGGCACGCCGATTCCCTTCTATCCGATCCATCTGTACGGCAAGGATGGCACGCCCAACAAGCAGATGGTGGCGGCATTCGCTGCGCTGACCGGCCAGACGGTCAACATCGCCGATGCCTATACCGCGGAGGGTTTCGACTTCAACGGCACGCGCAGCTTCGACAAGAAGACCGGCTATCGTTCGAAATCCTTCCTCACCGTGCCGATGAAGAATCACGAGAACGAGATCATCGGCGTGCTGCAGCTGATCAACTCACAGGATCCGGCCAGCGGCGAGGTGGTGGCGTTTTCCGATCCGGATCAGCGCCTGGCGGAGTCGCTCGCTTCGCAGGCAGCCATCGCGCTCACCAATCGCCAGCTGATCAACCAGCTGGAGGCGCTGTTCGAGTCTTTCATCGCCATGATCAACACCGCGATCGACGAAAAATCCCCCTACACCGGAGGGCATTGCCAGCGCGTGCCGGAACTCACCATGATGCTCGCCGAAGCGGTGAACGAGACGAAGCTGGGGGCGCTCGGGGATTTCGACATGAGCGACAAGGACCGCTACGAGTTGAAAATCGCGGGCCTGTTGCACGACTGCGGCAAGGTGACCACGCCCGTGCACGTCGTCGACAAGGCGACCAAGCTCGAGTCGATTTTTGACCGCATCCACCTGATCGATACCCGCTTCGAGGTGCTCAAGCGCGATGCCGAGATCGAGCTGCTCAAGAGCACCGCCGCGCTGCAGCGGCAGGGACTGGACGAATTATCGCTGCGCGAGCGAGGCAATCAACTGGAACAGGCCTACAAATCGCGCTTGCGCCAGTTCGACCAGGATCGCGAGTTTCTGCGCAAGTGCAATATCGGCGGCGAATTCATGCCGCCCGAAGCGCAGGAGCACGTTAAGAAAATCGCCGGCTACAAGTGGCTGGACCAGTCGGGCAATACCGCCCATTTTCTTACTGACGACGAAATCGAGAACCTCAGCATCCCGCGCGGCACGCTCACCGCCAAGGAGCGCGAGATCATCAACTATCACATCGTGGCCACCATCAAAATGCTGGAGGCGCTGCCCTGGCCCAAACATCTTCGGCACGTGCCGGAATACGCCGGCGGGCATCACGAGCGCATGGACGGAAAAGGCTATCCGCGCGGCCTCACGCGCGACCAGATGTCGGTGCAGGCGCGCGTCATGGGCATCGCCGACATCTTCGAAGCGCTCACTGCCAGGGACCGTCCCTACAAGAAGGGCAAGACATTGACCGAGTCACTGCAAATCCTAGGGAAGTTCAAGGAGGGCGGCCACATCGATCCCGATTTGTTCGACGTGTTCATTCGGCGCAAGGTATACCTGCGCTACGCCGAACAGTTCCTTGATGCGAACCAGATCGACCGCGTTGACGAGACAAAGATTCCCGGTTATTGCCCCTGAGGCGAGCGCGGCGCCAGGCTGTCCGGGAGCGGTCTCAGGTCCTGGGGGATGGGCCCCGGGTCACGTAGACGATCAGACCTTCGGTGGCCATGTCGATGAATTTTTCATCGTAGCCCATTTCCTTGAGTTCCCAGCGGAACTCATTGCCCAGTTTGGCCTTTTTGTACCAGCCGAGCTTGTTCTCCCGATTGAATTCGGCCGCGCGGGTAAAAGCTTCTTCGAGAATGCCGGACAGGCGCTTTTGCGACACCATCTGGGCGGGATTGTTGGCGATCGCGGGCGGATAGCGCTTGGCCACGTCTTGGGCCAGGATCTTGGCAAATTCAGTAACCTTGCGTGTGGAAAAAAACTCTAGAATCATGATGCTCCCACGGAAGATGGCCAAGTAAGAACCCAGCGCAAATTATACCAGCCCCGTCCTTGCGCAAGAAGCGTGAATTACGCAGCATCCGTGACTTGCGCACGCCCAGAGCAAACGTGCATGCTGCATGATCTACGTTTGAATATATGGAAAGATGCGGATGCGCGCCCCTGTTTCCGCCGGCGCCGGAAGCATTGAGGCCGATGCTAGAGGAAGTGGCTTGATCAGGATTTTCATTGGATTCGATCCGCGCGAGACGGTTGCTTACAATGTGCTCGCGCACAGCATCCGGGCGCGCGCCAGCGTGCCGGTCGCCATCGCGCCGCTGGCGTTGTCACAACTGAGCCAGGTGCTGACGCGCGAACGCCATGCGCTGCAATCGACTGATTTTTCTTTTTCCCGCTTCCTCACGCCTTATTTATCCGGCTACGCGGGGTGGAGCCTGTTCATGGACTGCGACATGCTGATGCGAGACGACGTCGCCAAGCTGTGGGATCTGCGCGATGAACGATACGCCGTGCAGGTGGTCAAGCATGATCACAAACCCAGGGAAACCACGAAGTTTCTCGGCGCGGTGCAGACTGCATATGCGAAGAAAAACTGGTCGAGCGTGATGCTGTTCAATAACGCCAGGTGCAGAACGCTGACGCCGGACTACGTCAATACCGCCGGCGGCTTGGAACTGCATCAGTTCAAGTGGCTGGAGAGCGACGCTCTGATCGGCGAGTTGCCGCACCGCTGGAATTATTTGGTGGGTTATGATGCCCCCAGCAAGGATATCTCCCTCGCGCACTACACCATCGGCGGCCCTTACTTTCCCGAATATGCAGACTGTCCCCTGGCCGACGAATGGCGTGCCGAGCGCGACGCCATGCTCTACGCGGCTTCGCAGCGTTAGAACGCGCCGTCTGGCGGGAGATCGGGACGTGTTACAAAGGCTGAAAAGTTGGCTCGCGGGAGCCGGCGCTCGACGGCGCGGCAAGGCGCCTACCGCCACGCCGCCGGCGGTGCCCAGGGCGAATACGCCGCTCGAAATAGCACTGTCCGCCTGCCCCGACGACGCAGATCTGAATTACCGCGTGGGTCTCATCCATCTCGCCGAGGGTGATGCAGCCGGGGCCCTGGACTATTTTCACTTGGCGTTGCACTACGCCCCGCATTTGTTTCCTGCCTGCGCAGCGCGGGTGCGGGCGCTGCTTGCTTTGGGCAGGTCGTCCGAGGAGGCTGGCGCGTACCGCGAGTTCCTGCGGGCAAATTCGGGTCACCCTGGCGCGGCATACGCGCTCGCCGTTTGGCACCACGCCCGGGGCGAGCATGAGTCGGCGCTCGAACTTCTGCATCCCCTGGCCGACCGGCGACCGCCCGACAGGGATGCCTGTAACCTGCTTGGCCTGATCCTCGGGCGTGAGTTCGGCCAGTTCGAGGAAGGAGAGCGTTTGCTGCGGCTGGCGCTGGAACCGGACCCGCTCTGGCCGGTGGCGCTCAGCAACCTGGGCTGGATCCTGCTGGAAAAGGGCGACTATGTGCAAGGTCTGAAATTGCTGGACTCAGCTCTGGCGCGCGATCCGGATGATCACGAGACGCGCCTCGTGCGCAGCTACATGAACCTCAAGCGCGGTGAATTCGAACAAGGCTGGCGCGATTATGAAGCGCGTCATCATAGCCGCTTCGCGATGCGTCGGCCTGTTCACTTTCCGCAATGGGACGGCGCGTGGGTCGGCGGGAAGACCTTGCTTATCTACGGTGAACAGGGCTTTGGCGATCAGATCATGTTTGCGTCTTGTTTCCATGAGGCGATCGAGCGCGCCGGGCGTTGCATCATCGAGTGCGATCCCAAGCTGGTGACGCTGTTCCGGCGGTCCTTTCCGTCGGCGGCCATCGAGGCGAGCGCGTCCTCGGGAGAGCGGGCGGCCTGGACGACGCACGCGCAGGCCGTCGATTACCAGATTCCGATGGGCAGCCTGCCGGGGTTCTTCCGCAAACGCTGGGAGGAATTTCCGTGCCATGCAGGTTACTTGCGCGCCGCGCCCGAGCGCGTTGCCTACTGGCGCGGCAGACTCGATGCCCTTGGGCCCGGACCAAAAATCGGGTTGTCCTGGCGCGGCGGAATCGCCGTCACGCGCCGGCATTTGCGTTCCCTGGCGCTGGAACAGTTCCTGCCGCTGCTGCGCCTGCCGGCCAGGTTTGTCAGCTTGCAGTATGGCAACTGCTCCGACGAGCTGGATACGCTGCGCCGGAGCCAGGATGTGATCCTGCCGCACTGGCAAGACGCGATCGAGGACTACGATGAAACTGCGGCATTGGTTTGCGCGCTTGATCTTGTGATCAGCGTGTGCACCGCGGTCATCCATCTGGCAGGCGCCCTGGGCAAGCCCGTCTGGGTTCTGGTTCCGGCGGTAGCGGAATGGCGCTATCTTGACCGGGGTGAGAAACTGCCCTGGTACCCAAGCTCGCGCCTGTTTCGCCAAACGGAATCAGGACGATGGCAGGATGTAATAGGGCAAATTACCGAACAATTTGACCGATTGCCTGACAGCCTGTTGAAAAACTCATAGGATAAGCAATTGTTTGCAGGAACTGCACATGCTCCTGCTCTCGATCGCACTGACCTGGCGGACGCACAACGGGGAGTCCCGCCTTTTTCGACGCCCTCCTGAAGTGATCGATCCATATTCCATGTGACGTTTATTGTCATTTAGTGCCCCACGCGGGAAGCGAATTTAGCTGCGAAGCGCAGATCGAATATGGAGTCACAGGCAATATTGGGTAAGCTCTTGCAGATTGGCCGTTTTTTTGAATTGCGGCTAGCCGGTGCCCGTCACCATGACCCCGACCTGCAGCACGCTGACGGGCACGATCACCTGGTCGTGCGTCAACAGGCCTTCGAAGTATCCGCCCGCGCCAAAGGAGTCGGTCCACGTCGAATATTGGCATACAGCTTGCTTTGGTAAGCATACAGCGGCGAACAGTCGCTGCAATTTTTTGGGAGATTTTGGTATGAAAGCAATGCAAAAGGGCTTTACCCTGATTGAATTGATGATCGTGGTGGCGATTATCGGTATTCTGGCCGCGGTGGCATTGCCGGCCTATCAGGATTACACCGTTCGCGCCAAGGTATCGGAACTGATGCTTGCGGCCAGTGGCGTACGCACCGCCATCTCGGAGAAATTCCAGACCGACCCGAGCAACACGGCCTGCGCCGGCGGCGGGGCGACCATTCCGGTGGTGGGCAAGATCGCGACGGCCACGGTAACCGATGCCGGCTTGGTGACGGTTACCGGTAGCACGGCCTCGACCAGC
>Ga0209343_10007424_pt1 | contig 12903 bp, 10 predicted proteins | sample RifCSPlowO2_02_FD_184026 | JGI IMG/M metagenome (GOLD analysis project Ga0209343, IMG submission 184026) | Groundwater microbial communities from Rifle, Colorado - Rifle CSP2_plank lowO2_0.2 (SPAdes) (version 2) | ecosystem: Environmental > Aquatic > Deep subsurface > Groundwater | place... | reverse complement strand
ATCGGTTTTGCGCCAAGGCGAGCATAAGCTTTACGGCTTATCCGAGCAAGTTTGCATTTGGTCAGCGCTTTTTTCCGGAAAAGTTGATGATGTGCCAACCGCTGATCTTCCAAAATTTTTCAGCGAGTTTATTGACTTCATCAAGCACGCAAGCTCTAAGCTTTTTGACGACATAGCGGCGAAAGAATGGGGAGAAGAATTGCAAAATAAAATTATCGGGAATTTGGAAAAGTTTAGGCAAATGCGAACCGTATGAGAAATATTTACGATCTCAAACAAGAAACCGGTGATTTGAAAGATGTTCGGGATGTGATTGCGACGCTGGAAAGAATTTCCGCGGCATATATTCCGGCTTTGCGCAATCATTTGAATACGCTGGATGATTATGTGGCGGCCGCGCGCAATATTTATAAAAAATTGGGAGTTAGAGAAAAAAAACAAAACGATGAAGACAATCGCGAATTGCTGATTGTATTTTCCACGGACCGCGGTCTGGTGGGCGGCCTGAATGGTAAAATCACCGACAGTGCGGCCGGATATTTGAGAGAAAATCCCGGAAGCCTTTTGGCGGTTTTTGGAGAAAAAGGCAAAGAATTTTTACAAATGCTTCATTTTTCCCCGGATTTATTTTTTAAAGCCCCGAACGACAAACCGGAAATTAACGAAATTGATGATTTTTTTGAACAAATCTTCGGCCAGGATTTTAATTTTTCGCGAATTTCGGTTTGCGCTCCGCAGTTTGTAAGCGTCTTGGAGCAAAAGCCGGAAATTTCCGTTGTGTGGCCGGCCGAAAATAGCGATGATGAGTCGGAAAATCTTGAATCGTATTCTTTTGTTGATCCGTCAAGAAAGAGAGTGGCGGAATTTTTGCGCCAAAAATTGCTCAAATTATCCATTTATGAAAAAGCTTTAAACGGCAAATTGTGCGAACACGCGGCGCGAATGATGGCGATGTCCGATGCCGGCAAATCAGCCGGAAAAATTATTGAAAATCTGGAGCGGCAGTATTTCAAATCCCGCCAGCAGATGATTACAAAAAGGCTTTCAGAAGTATTTGCGGCTAAGCAGAGCTTAAGACAGGAAGTTTGATAAATTTTTAATTTCCAATTTTATAAATAATGTTTAAATTTTTAAAATTGAAACATTAAAAATTGTTTAAAAATTACAAAATTAAAAATTGTTATTTTGGGCTTTAATTTAAAAAAACCGTTTGAAGAGTTATGACAATAAATGATAATAAAAAACAAAGTAGAAGATCAGCTGGCCGCATTATTGCCGTTTCCGGCCCGGTGGTTGATGTTGAATTTTCTTCCGAAAGCGAAGAGAGCGTAAATTTGCCCGGAATTTATAACGCGCTGACGGTTGATTTGCCGAAAAGTTCCAATGAACGCAAAAGAACCGCGCTGGAAGTGCAAAAGCATATGAACGGCAAGGTGGCGCGGACGATCGCTTTGTCGGATACGCAAGGCTTGGAATTCGGAATGGAGGTAATTGATACCGGCGGTCCTCTAAAAGTGCCGGTGGGCGAAAAGCTTTTAGGGCGGATGATCAATGTCTTAGGAGAACCGATTGACGCTAAAGGAAAGATTGGTGAATTTAATCAGCCGTACGCGAGCATTCATCAGGAGGCGCCGGCTTTGGCCAGGGTGTCTTCCGAAGAGAAAATTCTGGAGACCGGCATCAAGGCGATTGATGTGCTTACACCATTTTTGCGCGGAGGAAAAATCGGATTTTTTGGAGGAGCCGGGGTGGGTAAGACTGTCTTGATCACCGAGCTGATTCACAATGTGGCTTTTCAAGGAAAAGGCTATTCGGTGTTCGGCGGCGTGGGCGAGCGATCCCGGGAGGGCAATGATTTGTACCGCGAATTGGAAAGATCCGATGTTTTGAAAAATACGGCCTTGGTTTTCGGCCAAATGAACGAACCGCCCGGCGCGCGATTTCGCGTGGGGCTTACGGCCGTGACGCTGGCCGAATATTTTCGCGATAATCTTTCTCAAGATGTTTTGCTTTTTATAGATAATATTTTTCGTTTTGTCTTAGCCGGAAGCGAAATGTCAGCGCTCTTGGGCCGGACGCCGTCGGAATTGGGATATCAGTCTACTTTGGCGCAGGAAATGGGCAAGCTTCAGGAGCGCATTACTTCAACTGACAAAGGATCAATTACGGCTGTGGAGGCGATTTATGTGCCGGCCGATGATTTTACTGACCCGGCCATTACCGCCACCTTTACTCACATTGATTCATCCGTAGTGCTTTCCCGGTCGGTCGCCGAATCGGGAATTTATCCGGCCGTTGATCCTTTGGCATCTGTGTCCGCGGCCTTAGACAGCGACGCGGTTACCTTGGAACACGCTAAAATAGCTCTGGAGGTGAAGAAGATTTTACAGCGCAATAAGGAGCTCCAACATATTATTGCCATTTTGGGAATTGACGAGCTTTCCCCGCAAGACAAGATGTTTGTTTCCCGCGCCAGAAAAATAATCAAATTTTTATCCCAGCCGTTTTTTACGGCCGAAGCGTTCACCGGCCGCCAAGGAAAATTCGTGCCGTTGGAAAAATCCCTTGAGGGATTTAAAAAGATCATTGAAGGAGAAATGGACGAGGTGAGCGAAGAAAAGTTGTATATGATCGGATCTATTAATGAAGCACTTATCTAAAAACGCGAAATCCGAATATCGAAATCCGAAACAATATTAAATATTAAATTCTCAAAATTCAAAACGCGTTTTAATTATTTTAATTTGGAGTTTTGGATTTATTTGGAATTTGGTGCTTGGAATTTAGGATTTTTCAATTTTATGTCTTTTAAAGTTCAAATTCTGACTCCCGATAAAACAATTTTTTCCGGCCCGGCCGATGCTGTTTACGCTCCGGCGGAAAACGGCGATATTGGCATTTTGGAAGACCACGCGCCATACGCAAGTACCCTTAAAGATGGTATGATAGAAATAATCCATTCCGGCAAAAAAAAGGAAATACAGATTGCGGACGGGGCATTGGAAGTGAAGGAGGATGGGGAAGTGGTAATCCTTGTTTAGAAATTTTATTATTATGTTCTCCCAAATTGACGAAATCAAATCAAGGCTGGATGTGGCGGAGGTGATTGGAGAATATTTAGAGCTAAAGCCGGCCGGGCACCAGAGCTTTAAGGCGCTTTGCCCGTTTCATAACGAAAAATCGCCTTCTTTTTTTGTTTCGCGCGACAAACAGATTTGGCACTGTTTCGGATGTTCTTTAGGCGGCGATGTTTTTGAGTTTATTAAAAGGATTGACGGCGTGGAATTCCCGGAAGCATTGCGCATCTTGGCTAAAAAAGCCGGAGTAGTTTTAAAGCGCGAGGATGCCGCCGCTTCAAACCAACGCACTAAGCTTTTGGCGGTAGAAGAAACAGCGGCAAGATTTTATGAAAAAAACTTACGGGAAAAAGACAGCGAACCGGTTTTGGAATACTTAAGGGAAAAAAGAGGATTGCGGGATGAAACGATCAAGCAATTCAGATTTGGCTATGCTTTGGAGTCCTGGGATAATTTGTCGTCCTATTTGCGCAAAGTGGGATTTTCCGACAAGGAAATTATTGAGGCCGGATTAGGGATAAAAGGCCAGCGCGGGATTTATGATCGTTTTCGCGGACGGGTGATGTTGCCTATCGCCAATCATCACGGGCAAGTAGTCGGCTTCACCGGCCGAGTGGCGGATTTTTTGCCGTCGTACAAAAAAGACGAAGACAAAAGCGGAAAGTATGTCAATACTCCGGAAACGGAAATTTACCACAAGCGATTTATTCTTTACGGCTTGGATCAGGCCAAAGTCGCCATAAGAAAATCGGGATTGGGAATAATCGTAGAGGGCAATATGGACGCGGTGGGCTTGCATCAAGCCGGATTTACAAATACCGTTTGTTCCGGAGGGACCGCTTTGACCGCGGAACAATTTTCCTTGCTCGCGCGCTACGCGCAAAAATGGATTTTATGCTTTGATCCGGATGCGGCTGGAGAGGAAGCGACCAAGCGCGCCTTTCGCGATTGCTTGAAAACCGATTTGGAATTTTACGCATTGCCGCTGCCCGCGGGCCTTGATCCGGACGAAGCGGTGCGGGATAATCCGGAGATTTTCAAAAACGCGGAGAAAAACGCCCTGCCGATGATGGAATATTTTTTCAAGCTGGCGCTTGAGAAATTTTCGCCGAGTACTTTGGAAGGGAAAAAGGGGATTACCAAAATTCTTTTGCCGGCCATCAAAGACATCTCGAGTCCTGTTGAAAAATCGCATTTTTTAAAAGAGCTTTCCTTACTTGTCAATGTTGATGAAAAATCCCTGAAAGAAGCTATGGATAAAATAAAGGCCGCTCCGGCGCAAAACCATCCGATTGTTTATAATCTTTCCCGGAGCAGCGGCAAAGCGCCTCCCGTTTCGCGCGAAGAAAAAATTTCCAAAGAATTACTCGGCATAATTATGGGCCGCTCGGATTTTATAAAAGCGGCCGAACAAAAATTGCTGCCGGAAAATTTTTCAAACAGCCGTTTTGCCGAGCTTTACAAAGAAATCGTTTCGTATTATAATACGGCAATTCAGGGCGCGGATTTTAAAAATGATTTTTTTGCTTCTTTTACCAAGTTTTTATCAGTTCATCATCCGGATTTAGCGCCGCTCGCCTCGGAGGCGGCGCTTTATTATGAAAAGGAATTTGCCGCTAAATTAGACGAGGAATTGGAAGAAGACGCGGTGGAGCGGATGCAGGTCATTTTGCGCGAATTTACGCGCCGCCAAATAAAAAATCTTCGGGATAAAATTTCCAAAGCCGAGCGGGAAAAAAATAAAGAAAGGGTGGAGGAATTGACGCAAGAATTCAAAATATTGATGCAGGAACTTAAGAATTTAGAAGAAAAATAGTGGAAATCCTAAATCCTAAATAATATCAAAATTCAAAATATTGAAATTCAAAACCGTTTTGAATTTGAGATTTGATTATTTGAGATTTATTTGTAATTTGGATTTTGTAATTTGTAATTTTCAATGTTTATGGCCAAACGACAACCCAAAAAAATTATTAAAAAATCCGCCAAGGCAAAATTGTTAGCTAAAAAGGAAAAAGCGGCAAAGAAAAAAAAATTGCCGGATGAAGCCGTTTTGCATAAAGTTTTGGAAAAAGGCAGAATGCGCGGATTTATCACCGAGCAGGAAATTCTTTTTTGCCTTCCGGAATTGGAAGAATATCCGGAAGCGTTGGATGATATGCTGGATCGGCTGGATAAGCTCGGCGTGCCTTTAATTGAGACTGTCGGCATTCTGGATACGCATAAAGCAATAAAATCAAAAAAAGAAGAAGCAGAGCACCATTTTAATCTGGGCGACATTTCGGAAGATTCCATTCAAATGTATTTGCGGGAGATCGGGCGCGAACCATTACTGACGGGCGAAGAGGAGGTTACTCTGGCCAAAGCCAAAGAGCAGGGAAGTAAAGAAGCGTGCCAAAGATTGATTCGTTCCAATTTGCGTTTGGTCGTATCTATTGCCAAAAGATTTACAGGCCGGAGCCTGTCTCTTCTAGATTTGATTCAGGAAGGAAATATCGGCTTGTTTAAGGCGGTGGAAAAATTTGATTATCGGCGCGGATATAAATTTTCCACTTACGCCACCTGGTGGATCAGGCAGGCGATCACCCGGGCGCTGGCCGATCAATCACGCACTATTCGCATTCCCGTGCATATGGTGGAGACAATTAATAAATTCCAGCAAATTGAAAGGCAATTGATCCAGAATTTGGGCCGGGAGCCTTTACCCGAAGAAATCGCGGCCGAGATGGGCGAGGAGATTGAAAAAGTATTGCACATTATGAAAATATCCCAAGACACGATTTCCTTGGAAACATCGGTGGGGGATGACGACGAGGAATCAACTCTCGGCGATTTCATTGAAGACATAAAGACGATTTCTCCGGATCGGATGGCGGCGCTGGAGCTTTTGAAAGACCACATCAAGGATATTTTGAAAGAGCTAAGCCCGCGCGAACAGAAAATTTTGGAAATGCGCTTCGGCTTGGTGGACGGCGTGGCGCACACTCTGGAAGAAGTCGGTTTGGAATTCGGCGTGACCAGGGAGCGCATCCGGCAAATTGAGGCCAAGGCCATAGAGAGAATCAGAGATCATCGATTCGTGAAGAAATTGGGGCATTATTAGAGCGGCGGATGGCGGGTGGCAGACGGCGTATGGCAATATTGCGGAATTCATAAGGATTTAATATAATAAGACCTATTGATATGTTAACGGGTTTAATTATCGGAATTATCGTTTGGCTGATATTTTGGAGTACCAAAGAATTATTGAAGGACAGAATGATCTGACCATTATACCGGACGGAGAAAAAAATAAATTCCTCACCCAATTGCTGGCGGCCGATTCCGGAGAGGAATCCAAGAAAGATAAGATTTGACAAGTATCGGATATTTTGAATATAATGCGATGGTTGGCTGTTAAGTTCCGGCGTTAGCTCAACTTGCCCGCCCAAATTTTTTGTGTTAAGGTGATAGAAAGAAGATAACGCGCAAGGCAGAAATTCGAACTCCGGTGTAGCTCAATGGTAGAGCAGCTGACTGTTAATCAGCGGGTTGCAGGTTCGAATCCTGCCGCCGGAGCTCGGATGTTTGTGTAAAAAATTTAGGCGGGTGAAGCAGAGTAGCTGACTGTTAATCAGCTTGTTGCAGGTTCGAATCCTGCCGCCGGAGTTTAGCAGCTTGATTTGCAAAAATACTGGCGTTTGCTATACTTACAGCAATTATTAACAAGTAAATTATTAGCTAACTAATTTAAGTCATCTATGGCAAAAATGACAAAAGCGCAGATTTTGGCCTCGTTGGCCGAAACATCAAATGTTGCCAAAAAAGATGTGGCAACCATTATGGACAAAATGGTCGAATTGGCGTATTCGGAAGTGAAAAAGAGCGGCGAATTCGTCGTTCCGGGCATCGGCAAGCTCGTGAAAATGAATCGCAAGGCCCGCACCGGCCGCAATCCGGCCACTGGAGCGACCATTCAAATTCCGGCCAAAACGGTCGTGAAATTCCGCGTCGCCAAGGCTGCCAAAGAAGCTGTATTGTAAATCGTTGGTACCCTTAAATGAGGGGCTCGCCCGCCTAAGTTTGCGAAGCAAATTTGGGCGGGTTTTTGTTTTATTTAAAATGTTGTATAATATAGGGGAGTATGCCCGGTAGTGAAAATTCGACTTCTATGCACGAGCGCGTAAAGAAAAAGAATTAAAGCTTGTTAGGGATATTTATCATAATTACAAATAGCGATGTTTTTAAAAAATGTCGAATTTCTACTACCGGGTATGGCGAGGGATAAAATTTTGATTGCAATTTTTGTTATTATGCTTTTGGGCGGAGGCGGCTTTTTGGGTTGGAAATTGTTTTGGGAAAAACCGAAAGCGGCTACTTTGACTAATAATAACAATAACAATGATAATAACAATGACGATGACATTGTAAGCGATAATAAAAATTCAGAATATGTTTTTCTTAATGTAAATGGCGAAATGGTAAATGTCGCGGTTAATTCTTCCGAAAACACAAATTCGGAAAATTCAAATATTAATGCAAATCAAAATCAAAACATTAACGAAAATTCAAATAATAACCCCGGTTCATTAAATGCTTCCGGATCATTGCCGACTGGAGGAGGGAATTCCAATACTCGTCTAAATACGAATTCATCCGTGGTGGTAAATTCCAATACCAGTCAGCCGTCCGCAAATCAAAATAACAATTCAAGTCAAAATGCAAATACCCCAGCCAATGCCAATATTTCAAATAATACTAATAATTCTTTGAACCCGCCTCCGCCGGACAATAATCCGCCCCCTTCGGATAATAATCTTCCTCCTGATGATGGCGGAACTCAACCGCCAAACGGCGATGAAAATCCGCCGCCGGACGAAGATCTCGGCCCACCGCCGGACACCACGCCGTGCACATACGATCCAATGCATGATATTTGTTATTAAATTAATTTATGCTTAATAAAATACACAGAAACGGATTTACGCTCGTAGAGCTTTTAGTGGTTATCGCGATCATAGCTATTCTTTTCGCGGTTGTATTAATTGCCATTAATCCGGCACAAAGATTTAAGGATTCTCGCAACGCGCGCCGTTTATCCGATGTCGGATCAATTGTCGGCGCGGTGACCACTTACACGGCCGACAAACGAGGCGTTGCGCCGGCCGATATTCCGGATTATCAATGTGTCGGAACAAAAACTGTTCAGGACTTTCAATCAACAGCGCCAACCGACAGTATTGCTTTTTGGAGGATGGACGACAGTGGTGCACCGTTAGTCGATGTTGCCGGAACCGCAAATAATTTGACGGCCACAAATATTGATTATAATGTCCCCGGAAAGATCGGATCTGCTATAAAATTAAAAAATGATTCTTTGGTGGCGACAAACAACCAAGCTGAACTTAATCCATCTGCGGCAATTACGATAGAAACATGGCTTAAATTAGGTAGCGAGTATTCTAAAAATAAACAATTATCCGTTGGGCTGATTGATAAAGGAACTTATAGGTTGGAGTTTGATCATCAAAGCAATTCGCTTCTTTTCGAATTAGACAATAATGCGGCTGAGCCAGGCTACACGATTGCGCAAGATACTTCTAATAGCCCTAATACTTGGTATGGGATTAACGCTTTTGCCGCTTATAAAAATAAATTTTACGCCGGAATAGCCACAGATGATGATTCAACCGTGAAACTATACAGCAGTGACGACGGGTCTGCGTGGTCATTAGTTTCTTCATTGCAGTTTACGCCGGAGATGATTTTGTCATTAATGGTTTATGATGACAAGCTTTTTGTCGGATTTGGCGGCTGGTCGAGTAACGATGGAAAAATTTATTCGTTTGATGGCGCGGATTGGAAATTAGAGCATGAAATACAGGATAATGATGTCAGAGCCATGACAATAATGGACGGCAAATTGTATGTGGGCGGCGGCGGTTCTTATCCTAAAGTTTTTGAATACGATGGCAATAACTGGCGCGACATCAACTTTTCTTATACGATTAATTACGGAGTATATGCCTTAAAAGTTTATCGAGGTAAATTGTATGTGGGCACAGGAGGCACTGGTGGACCCGAATTAAGGCGATGGGATGGAGGATCAAACTGGACATCTATAAATATTCCCAATCAACCATCTCCTAACTTTAATGGAACTTACGCGTTAGAGGTATTTGATGACAAACTTTACATTGGACATGGTAAGGGTGGAAGCAACGATTATAGCAGGATCGATGTGTACGATGGATCGTCTGTCGCTGTTTCAGACTGCGGAGCTTGCTCGGCTTCCGATAAGGTTTATGCGTTTAAAGTTTATCAGGGTAAGTTATACGCGGGGTATGGCGGCACTACGATTAGCGATAAGAAGATTAGAGTGCTTACTCGATCCGGCGCGTCTTATGTTTGGGGTCCTTACAGTAATATTCCAACAGATAACGCTGAGGAGATTTCATCTTTCGGCGATTTTAAGGGCAAGTTATATATTGGACAGTACGATGATGCAAAGGCCAATGCGGATATAATTAGAGTTGGAGATTCTGAGAGGATGTATTCAGAAAAACAATCATGGAATCCGAATCAATGGTATCATGTGGCAGCCACATGGGATCAAACATCAGCAATTGGTAAAATATACATCAACGGATTTGAAAACAAAAGTGCGCAAATGACCGTAACATCTGTTAACGCTTCGGATAATTTGCTTTATATTGGCAATAATCATTCGGATGGCCAGTTTTCCGGTACACTGGATAATGTATCTATTTACAATTCAGCCGTTTCAGCCGCCGACATCGCCTCCCACGCCGGGTGTTATAATTTAGGCCAATATTTGGTGTCCGAGTATATGGGCGCCTTGCCCATTGATCCGTCATCAAGTATAATTGACGGATCGGATACGGGGTATATGATTTCCAAAGATCCGGGCGGCGTGGTCACTATTACCGCTCCTTTGACCGAGACTACTTCCAGTATTCCGGAAATAATTAAAGCGAGCAGGTAAAATCAAATATGAGTTTATTTAAAAATTTAACCATCGGCCGACGATTTATCATTATCGCTTTGGGCGGGCTTATTCTTCTGATCGGCACTATAATTTTGTTTCATTTGAGCGTGGAAAGGGTTTTTCAAGACCAATTTCTGGCAGCCGGCTCTTCCATCTTGGACGACAAAAAAATGTACATTGAAAAAATGTTCCAAAGCTGGGCAGACGATCTTTTACTGGCTTCAAAAAATCCGGCCTATGAGCGCTATCTGACCGACACGGAAGATAAAATTTCATTTTGGGAACAGGAGCAAAAGAAAAGCTTTACCTATATCAGGCGGCTTTATCAGACTGATGAGATTTGTTATATTCGCAAAGACGGCCGGGAGCTTTCCCGCCTGACTTATGACGATTTTGCCGGTGCGGATGATTTATCAGTCGATGAATCCGCCGCTCCTTTTTTCAGTCCCACTCTTGGCTTGAATCAAGATGAAGTTTTTCAGTCCCGGCCGTATGTTTCCGGCGACACGGGGCGTTGGGTGATTGCCACGGCCACGCCCATTATTTCGGAAATCGGAGAGAAATTAGCCCTGCTTCATTTTGAAATACCGGTATCTTGGTTTCAGGGAATGATAAAATTATCTGAATCCGGACAAATCGCCGGTAAAAAAAGCGCCGAAGGGACGGTTTCGGATATATTTATCATCAATGATAAAAAAGAATTTGTCGCTCATACGAGCCTGGCAATAAGCGAGCAAAAATCATTTCCCGGCGCTTTGAGCGGAAATAAAGAGGATGCCGAATATGACGCGATCATTGAAAAAATGGCCGAAGGCGATACTGGCGGCGGAAAATTTTCGCAAACGGCGAGAGAGCTTTATATTTTATACGCGCCTTTGAAATTGCCGGAAAATAATATTAATAAATGGAGCATCGGCGTCGTGCTGGACATAAAAAAAACCACGGCTTTGGCTTTGCCTTGGATTAATTCTTTCTTAATTGTCGCTGTGTCGGGAATTTTACTCTTAGCAATGGTGTTTGGGATTTCCGCCAATACGGCGAGAGTTTTACGCCAGAGCATAGAACAAATTATATCGGCTTCTTCTTTGCTCCGCGCATCAACCAAACAGATTTCATCCGAGGCCCAAAAAAATACTTCGGTGGCCCAGCAGGCGGCGGCCGGAGCCATGCAGCAATCCAGGCAGGCGGAAGAAATTTCCAAGTCGGTTTCGCAAATGGCCTCGGCCATTCAGCAAATGTCTTCGGCCACCCAAGAAGTGTCGTCCACGGCAGTGCGGACCGCCCACCTGATTCAAACAACCGGCGAAGAGGGGGAGCATTCTCAAAAAAGTTTGGAACAAATAAAAGGAACAGTCCAGAATACCACCGGGATGATCAAGGCGATGTCCGATCGTTCGCAGCAAATCAAGGACATTGTTGACACCATTACGAATTTATCCGAGCAAACGAATCTTTTGGCTTTGAACGCGGCCATAGAAGCGGCCCGGGCCGGAGACGCGGGCCGCGGATTTGCGGTCGTGGCAGACGAAGTGAGAAAATTGGCCGAGAGCTCCGGAAAATCGGCTGAAGAAGTCAAAGGAAAAATCAAGGAAATACTGCAGCAGATCAAAGACACGGTTTCCGCCGCGGAAAGCGGAGTGGGCCAGGCTGATGAAAGTTCTCTGGTCATCGGCGACACATTGTCCAATCTTCAAAATATCGCGGCCTCGGTTCAGCAGGTGTCAACAAAAATTCAAGAAATATCCGCCGGCATAGAGCAGCAGTCGGCTCTGGTCCGGCAAATCGCCAAGACTATGGAATCGGTGGCGGTGGTCGCGGAACAAAACGCGTCCGGCGCCCAGCAATTATCCGCTTCGGTGGAACAGCAAAATTTGGCCAATCAGCAGGCGGCGGGAGCGGCGGAAACATTGCACGCTTTGGCCGCTGATCTGGAAAAGTTAACCGGCCAGAGGCGAGGATAGCGAGTATAGAACGCGCTAAAGCAAGCTGGTCTGGACAAAATGCGATTTTTTTGGTATAATGATAATATAAAAATAACCCTCCTGCGCATAAAGCTACGGAGGGCGAAGAAACAAAAATGAAAAATTATAATTTATTTAAGCTTAAAAATTGAGCTGCCCTGATTATTTTGGGGTGGTTTTATTTTTTTTAAGCCCGCCTTCTCCGCCTTGGGCGGATTCGGCGAGGCGATGGAGGGATATGAAAAAAAGTTCAAAATTATTGAGGATTATTTTATTGTCGGCCTTTTCTCTTATTATTGGAGGCGCGTTTTTTGGACTGGGTCTTAATCAAGCAAGCGCGCAGAATGTCTCCATCAAAGGCCAAGTTTTGGAACCGACCGGAGATGCGAGCTATGTGGTAAACGCTTATATTTCCATTCAAAATTCCAATTATTCGGTTTATCAATCTGCCTATACTGATTCACAGGGCAGATTTTCTTTCTTGGATGTGCCGGCCGGATCGTACACTTTGCGCGTGGACGGGTATAACGCAAATTATCCGGATCCGTTGCCCATGGCCGTGGCCGTCACGGCGGGCGAAACAAATGACCTTGGACAGATCAGATTAAAAATCCCGAATATTTCCGGCAGAATTACCGATCCGACAGAAGCGGCCGGACAGAGCAATGTGTCCGTTTATTTATCCGGCAATGGCATTTGGGATAATGCCGCGACCACATCCCAAGGATATTTTTATTTTTATATTGAGGCAATCGGCGCTTACTCCCTTCAAATCAATCCGTCTTACAGTTCGTCTTATTTTGCGCCAAAGCCGGATCCGTCGTTTTCTTTTTCCGGATCAAATGTTGATTTGGGCAATATCAAATTATCCGCGCCG
>Ga0209343_10007421_pt1 | contig 12905 bp, 10 predicted proteins | sample RifCSPlowO2_02_FD_184026 | JGI IMG/M metagenome (GOLD analysis project Ga0209343, IMG submission 184026) | Groundwater microbial communities from Rifle, Colorado - Rifle CSP2_plank lowO2_0.2 (SPAdes) (version 2) | ecosystem: Environmental > Aquatic > Deep subsurface > Groundwater | place... | reverse complement strand
TGACGGCCTGCGCCGGCTGGTAGGGCACGTGCGTGATGTCGACACCGGTAGCGGTCTTGATGCGCTCCATCGAGAGGTGCGTGGTGGTTCCGATGCCCGATGAGGCGTAGGCGAGCTTCTGCGTTCTTGCCAGGGCGATGAGTTCCTGCAGGTTGTTGGCCGGCACCGACGGGTGCACGGTGATGATGTTCGGTGTGCTGGGCCCCAGGATGACGGGAGCGAAATCCGCGATCGGGTCGTAGCCGGCGTTCGCGTAGAGACTTGGATTGACCGCATACGCAACGCTGATGACGAGCAGCATGTAGCCGTCGGCGGGCGCACGCTTGACGAATTGCGCCGCGATGTTGCCCCCTGCGCCCGGGCGATTCTCGACCACTACGGTCTGGCCGAGCGCCTCCGAAAGCTTCGGCGCGATAAACCTGGCGACCAGATCGGTCGTGCTGCCCGGGCCGAATCCAACGATGAACTGGATCGGCTTACCCTTGGGCCAGTCCTGTGCGCTCGCCGCCGGGGATAACAATGCCAAGGCCGCAGCAGCGGCAACGATCGCGCCGCAAAGCGAATTCCGACGGCTATTCATGATCCGTTTTCCTCCTGCGCAGATTCGGAGACAAGGACACGACACTTTTGTAGGTGGATCGCGCAAGAGTCTATCGTTTATCGACCATCCACGCTGGTAGCGGTCCGATCCGGGAGGCGCTGAATCGCCTGGCCGGTATTGCTCGAAAGCCAGTATCCATGCGGCTTCCGGCCACTTTTCTCCCGAAAATCACCCACACGACTTCCCGAAGACCCAATTTTCCATCAACTTCTCGACCTAACCGGCATTACAATCGGCCGAGCGCAGGCGCAACGTGCTCCCAGCGCAATGCTCGGCATCGGTGAATCGGCCCGAAACCGTCGCCGGCGGCCAGACGCGCGAAAGAGCAGGTTTGAATTTCCTTCCAACGATGCACCAGCCACGGAAAATCTGGCATTCAACGGAGGTGAGAAGATGAACTGGGAGGTGAAATATTATCCAGAGTATTGGGACGGGAAGAAGCTAGCGTATCCCCATGTGCCGGCGGAACACCCCAAGTTTGCGCAGAGCATGGTGGTCGGCAACATCGTTTTTGTTTCCGGTTGCACTGGCCAGGATACGATCACCGGCAAACCCACGCCGAAGAATTTTGCAGACCAGATGAAAATCGCTCTTGATAAAGCGCGGATTGCCATGGAAAACGCGGGAAGCTCCATGGAGAACATCGTCAAGACCTTCTGTATGGTCAGAAGTCTGGATGATTATCCGCAACTCCGCAAAACCGAGGTGGAGTATTACGCGGAGCATGCCCCCTATCTTTTGGAAAACCCGCCAGCCGCGACGTTCATTGTGGTCACCTCCCTGGCAAGGCCGGAATTCCTTGTCGAGTTTGAAATCGTTGGGGTGGTTGACAGAGCGGCGCCCGAATGGGGTGTCAAATATTATCCGGAATACTGGGGCGGCAAAAAACTGGCCTATCCCCATGTGCCGAAAGAACATGCGAAGTTTGCCCGTACCGAGGTTGTCGGTAACCTCGTCATTATCTCCGGATGCCAGGCTCTGGACCACGATACAGTGAAGGTGGAAACGGACGATTTCAAGGAACAGACTCGAATCGTTCTCGACAAGATTAGAGCAGGCCTGCAAGAAACGGGCGGTTCTATGAACAACCTGCTCAAGACCAACGTGCTGCTAAAAGATATCAATAATTACCCTTCATACCGGGAAGTCGAGCGCGCGTTTTTCCAGAAACATGCTCCGGATCTGGCCAGGAATCCGCCGGCCAGCACGGTCATCATTGTCAGCGAATTACCGCGCCGCGAATTTCTGGTGGAGGTTGAGGCTTTCGGCGTGGTTGACAAAAGGGCGCTTGGTTGGGCGACAAAATACTATCCGGGAAACAACGATGCTTCCCGCGCCGTTTCGGCGGGCAAGCTGCTGTTCCTTTCCGGTTGCGACGGATCGAATCCCAACACGGGTGAAGTGGAAACGGATGTCGTTGAACAGCAGATCATCGTGGCCCTTGATAAGGTCAAGTCAGCCATGGAAGGCGCCGGGAGTTCAATGGACAAGGTGGTCAAGACTGTGGCGATGCTGAGGCATCTCGAGGACTATCCGAAGATGCGCAAAACAGAATTGGAATACTACCAAAAGCATGCGCCACACCTGGTTGACAACCCTCCGGCCAGCACTTTTTTGGAGCTGCCCTGCATCACAAGTCCTGAGACGCTGTTTCAGATCGACGTGACCGCCGTTCTTTAAGCTCAAAGACCGCGGGGCCGGCGGCCGGCGCGCAACTCCGAGGCCACGCGCGCGCGGCCTGGTCGCAGAAGGGCTGGGGCCGCGTGACCGTCCGAGCCTCGTTCACCCGGGCCCCGCTCCCGCGTAGAGTCAGCGCGTCAGTACACTGTACACGGTACAATACACCCCCGTGCCGGACCGCGCGCGGACCTCGCCGTAAAGGATCGGGGAGAAGGAGGAGATGCATGCATCACGTGCTTCGTGCGAAGGCTATCCGCCTCGGACCCGCATATCCGGGCAACAGCAAATCTTTTACCCGTTGTCCCCTGGTCGATGGATCGGTCGGCTCGGTGCACATGGGCGTGGGTTTGTGCGGGCTGAAGGTGGGCGGGTGGATCGACACCCATGTGCACTCGTTCGAAGAAAGCTTCTACGTTCTCGATGGTGAACCCACGCTGATCCTGGACGGCCGCGGCTATCCATTGGTGCCCGGCGCGTGTGGCCTCATTCCGGTAGGTGTCCAGCACGCATGGCTGGGACCGGCAAAGGGAAGTGCGAAGTGGATCGATATGATGGCGCCGCAGCCGCGCGCGAAAGGCGCGCCGGACGACACGTTTTTCCTGGGTCAGCCGGCGAAATACCAGAAGAACAACCTCGATATCCGCGACCCTCGCTCGCGCCATTTCTTCCGCATGGCGGAGGACGACATCGTCCTCGACAAGCTCAAGGTGGGGGCGCGCGCGGATGCGCCCAAGGTTTCGGCAAGCATGTCGACCGCGCTGCTCGCCTACAGCGGGATCGCGTTGAAAATGCTGGTCGACCAGCGTCTGGACGCCCAACTGCACACCATGTTCATGGTCGAATACCAGCCCGGCGGCATCGCGCACCCGCACGACCACCCGATGGAGGAGTCGTACGTCATCCTCGACGGTGAAGTCGATGCGGTCGGCGACGGCAAACGCTACACGCTGCGCAAGGGCGATGCATTTTGGACCGGCGTCGGCTGCGTCCATGCCTTCTACAACACCAGCCCCCGCACCGTGCGCTGGCTGGAAACGCAGTCGCCCCCGCTTCCGGCGAGGCACGGCTACAGATTCAGCCGCGACTGGGAGTACCTCAAGGAGAAACTCGCGCAAGAGAAACTCGCGGTGAAGACCTCGTCGGGGAGAACAAAGCGCTGATACGGCGGGTAAACGGCGTCGACCTGTACGCGGATGGTGGCTGGATGCTAACCTGAATATCTCAAACCTGGCCCCGATAAGGCCGAATCAATGGATGGAGGAGAAAAAATGAAAACTGCAAAGCGTCTTGTATTTGCCGCAAGCGGGATGCTGTTATCCCTGGTCTTGACCATGCAGCCGGCTGCAGCCGCGCCCTCGGGACCGCCCGTGCGGATCGGCAGCACCCTCGCGCTGACCGGGCCGCTGTCGGCGACCGCGTTGATCCACAAGCTCACCGGGGAAATCTTCGTCGAGGAGCTCAACAAGAAGGACGGCCTGCTCGGCCGCCCGGTGGAATGGATCGTGAAGGACGACCAGTCCAAGCCGGACCTCGCGCGCACGCTCTACGAGCAGTTGATCACGGTGGACAAGGTCGACCTGCTGATGGGCCCGTATGCGACCGGCAACATCCTGTCCGCGATGGGCGTGGCCCAGCGCTACAACAAGATGCTGGTTCATCACACCATGGGCATACCGAGCCTGGCGAAGTACGACATGCAGTTTCCGGCCTGGTCGGTCGGCGCCAATCCGGAAGCAACGGGCCCGAATACGCTGTTCGACGCGCTCGCCGCAGCCGGGAAGATGCCGAAGACGATCGCGATCGCCACCAGCAAGTTCCCCTCGGTCTACTTCATGGCGGTTGGCACCCGCGAGGTGGCGAAAAAGCGCGGCGTCAAGGAACTGCTTTTCCTCGAATGGGAATTCGGCAATCGCGATTACGGCCCAATCGCGAGCCGCATCAAGGATGCCAACCCCGACTTCGTTTTCGTCGGGGCCATCGGTCTGGAGGGCAACCTGCTGCTCGATGCGATGAAGAAGATCGACTATACGCCGCCGATCCATTACCACATGTACCCGGCGCCGGTCCCGCTGGCCAAGGCGCCGGAAGGCAAGAACGCGCTCGCCGCGTCGATTTTCGAGCAGCACCCGCCGTTCACCAATAATCCGCGGGCAGCCGAATTCGTCAAGATCTTCAACGCGCGCGCCATCAAAGCGGGTCTGGCGGACAACGCGGTGGAAACCCAGGCCGCCGCCTCGTTCTCCGCATGGCAGGTGCTCGAAGCCGCGGTCAATGCCACCAAGAGCCTGAACGACAAGGCGATGGCGCAGTGGCTGAAGAAGAACCGGGTGGACACGATTACGGGACGGCTGCGCTTCGACGGGCCCAACAACTACGGTGATGACCTGGTGCGGGTGAAGCAGGTGCAGAACGGCCGTTGGGTCATGGTGTGGCCGAAGGAATGGGCCGCGCCCGGCGCGAAGCTGATCACGCAGTGATGTTCCACCTTCGGATCGGGTTCTGACAGAGGCGAGGAAGGTTTTAGATTTTTGTGATCTCCCCGTTTCCGCAGCTTGCAGACTTCGCAACCTGCGGAAACGGGGAGACGTAATAAAACCAAACTCGCCACCGGTTCTGTCGGAACCGGTTTGGTCAGTGACGAAATGACGCTACCGAGCCTCACTCTTCTCGGCCAGTCGCTGCTATCCGGGATCTTCATCGGCGCGCTCTACGGGCTGCTGGGGCTCGGGCTGAGTCTGTCCTGGGGATTGCTGCGCCAGATCAACCTGGCGCATTTCGCGCTCGCGTTCCTGGGCGCCTATCTCACCTATCAGCTTGCCAGCGTCGGCGGGATGGATCCGCTGCTGACGCTCGCGATCGTTGCTCCCTGCTTCTTCGCCTTCGGCGTCCTGATGCACTGGCTGCTCGCGCGCTTTTCGATCAGCCCGTTCAATTCGCTGCTGGTGAGCTTCGGTCTCACGGTGATCGTCGAGAGCATGATCCAGTGGATCTGGACCGCCGATTATCGGCGGCTGGAGTCGGCGTACGGCGGGATGAAATTCAAGATCGGCACGCTGTACCTGCCGGTGCCCGAAATGATCACGCTCGCGACGGCGGTCGCGCTGTCGCTGCTCACCTGGGCGGCGCTGCGTTATACCGATCTGGGCAAGGCGATGCGCGCGGCTTCGGAGGATGCGCCGATCGCGGCGGCATTCGGCGTCAACGAACGGGTGTTGTCGCTGATTCTGTCGGGTTACGCGGCCGCGCTGGCCGGAGTAGCCGGATTGTGTCTGGCGCTCAGCTTCACGCTGGCCCCCTCCCAGATCTATGTCTGGATCGGCGTGGTGTTCGCCGCGGTGATGATCGGCGGGCTGGGCAATCCCATCGGGCCGCTGGTCGCCGGCGTCGTGATCGGGGTCAGCGAAGCGCTCACGATGGCGCTCACCGCGCCCACCTGGGCGCCGCTGGTGTCCTTTTCGCTGCTGATCGCCGTGCTGCTCGTGCGCCGATAGCCCACGGGAATCCAGGATGCGGATATCGGTGCCGGGATGGATTGGCGTTGCCGGACTCGCGTTCGCGGCGGTCCCCTTCCTCGAGCTGCCCGCGTTCTACGAGACCTTCATGTATCTGGTGTTCCACTGGATCGTGCTCGCGACCTCGTGGAACATCCTGAGCGGCTATTCGGGTTATTTCTCCTTCGGGCACGGCGCATTCTTTGGCGCCGGCATTTACACCACGGCGACGCTCGCAGGCAGCTACGGGGTGCCCTTTCTCTGGACGCTGCCCGCGGCGGCCCTGGTCTCCGCGCTGTTCGGCATGGGAATCGGGGCCGTGGTTTTCAGGGTCGGACAACTGCGCGGCGAGCTGTTCGCGCTGATCACGCTTGCCGTCACATTCGTGCTTGCCACCATCGTTCTGAACACGCGGATCGACGGCGGCCAGGGCGTCAACCTGGGTGGCGTGGCGCTGCCCGCGATTCTGTCTTCGCCCTCCTCGACGTTCTATGTGCTTGCGCTCGCCATGATGCTCGCCACGCTGTGGATCGCCTACGGCATCTACCGCTCGAAGCTGGGTACCGGACTGTTCGCGATCCACGACGACGAAGACGTGGCCGAAGTGATGGGCGTTCCGACCTTCCGCTACAAGCTGCTGGCGTTCGGGGTGTCGTGCGGACTCGCCGGGGTGGCGGGCGGAATTCACGCACTTTTCGTTTCCTACGTCACCGTCGGCGAGACATTCTCGATTCTCGTGCCCATTACTGTCGTCCTGATGAGCGTGCTCGGCGGCACGCGCCACTGGCTCGGCCCGGCCGTCGGCGCGACGGTCATCACCGGGCTGCTCTACGCCTTCACCGCCGGCGATTACGCGGTGGCGGGCCGCGCCGCCCTCGGGTTCATCCTGATCGTCGTCATCCTGTTCCTGCCCGAAGGACTGCTGGGCCGGTTCATTCCGCGCCTGCAGGGGCGGCGGCGTTCGGCGGCGATGCCTGCGGCCGCGCCCGCGGCTCCCGCGCCGCGCCGCGGCGTGACCGCGACCTTGCTCGAGGTGCACGGCGTCTCCAAGGCGTTCAGTGGCGTGCAGGCGCTCGACGGCGTCACGCTGCAAGTTCGGCGCGGCGAGATTCTCGGCCTGGTCGGACCCAACGGGTCGGGCAAGTCGACGCTGATCAACGTGGTGAGCGGGCACTACCGTTCGAACGACGGGCGCGTCGTGTTCGAAGGACGCGATCTGGGCGGACTCGCGGCACACAGAATCGCCAGGTCCGGCATCGCGCGCACCTACCAGATTCCCAGGCCGTTCGCGCACCTGAGCGTGCTCCAGAACGTCGCGCTCCCGGCGATGTTCGGGCACGCTGCGCTTGACCGGGCTGCGGCCGAACGCGAGGCGCGCCACTGGCTCGAGTTCACCGGGCTCGCCGCGAAGGCCGATGCATTGCCCGAAGATCTCAATCTCCACCAGCGAAAGTTCCTCGAACTCGCGCGCGCTCTCGCCTCGCACTCGAATCTGCTGCTTCTGGACGAAGTGCTCTCGGGCCTGACGCCCGCCGAGATCGACCATGCGATCCGTACCGTCCGGGCGATCCGCGACCGGGGCGCGACCATCGTCTTCGTCGAGCATGTGATGCGCGCGGTCATGGAATTGGCCGACCGGATCGTCGTGCTCAACTACGGCCGCGTGATCGCCGAGGGCGGTCCCAAGGAGGTGATGGGCAGGCCGGAAGTCGTGACCGCGTATCTAGGCAAACCCCAGACGGGCAAACCCCATGCTTGAGGTCGATCGCATCCAGGTCGCCTATGGCGCGGCGACCGCGCTCTGGGACGTCTCGATCAGGATAGCCGCGGGCGAACTGGTGTGCGTCGTGGGTCCGAACGGCGCCGGCAAGACCACGCTGATCAACGCCATCGCAGGCCTCAACCCGATCGCGGCCGGCACCCTGGCCATGGATGGCCGGAATCTGAACCGGTTGCCGCACAATCAGTTCTGCGACCAGGGCATTGCCATCGTCCCCGAAGGCAGGCGCCTGTTCACCGGGTTGACGGTCAGGGAGAACCTCGAACTCGGAAGCTACAGGCGCTCGGCGCGGACCCAGCGGAGGCAGTCGCTCGATCGGGTGTATTCCATCTTTCCGGTGCTGCGGGAACGCCCCGATGCGCCGGCAGGCACACTATCGGGCGGGCAGCAGCAGATGCTTGCGATCGGCCGCGCGCTGATGGCGCAGCCCCGGCTGCTGCTGCTCGACGAACCATCGCTCGGTCTTGCGCCCTCGGTGGTGCTGGAGATGTTCAAGGTCGTCCGGGAGATCAACGGCGGCGGCGTTGCGGTCCTGCTGGTCGAGCAGAACGTCGCCATGGCGCTCGAGCTCGCCGCGCGCGCTTACGTGCTCGAAGAGGGCAGGATCGTGGCCGAGGGCGCGCCTAGCGAGTTGCTGGCGCAGCCTCACATCCGGCGCGCCTATCTCGGCGACGCCGCGGATTCGTAACTGGCAGGTCGGGATTCGACTCGTCTTGCCGGCCGCCCGAAACGCTTGCGAGTCAGCGCTCGCGCGTGAACGTCAACAGACCCTAGGCACCGGGGTCGTAGAACACCAGGCCTTCGATGCTCTCAGCGGCCTCTTGGTCGAGCCGGGCTCGCAACTCGATCACGTTGCGGTCCGGGTCGCGCACGAATACCGACACGTGGCCGTCGCCGAAGGTCACCGGCCCCTGGGTGATCTTGATGTCGTTTTCCCTGAGGGTCGCCATGGTCGCCTTGATGTCGGCGACGCGGAAGGCGACGTGGGTAAAGCCCGGGTGCTTGTCGGGCACGTCCATCAGAATATTCTTGCCCCCGGACGTATCGACTCCGTTGACGATGAGGTTCAGCTCCACGTCAGCCGCATTCTTGATTATGATGACGGCGTCGAATTCGACCTCGTGCTCGATCCTGAAGCCGAGCGTCGCGTAGAACGCAAGCGCTCGGCTCCTGTCCGTGATGCGAATGCCGAGATGGTCGACTTTTTCGATTGCGATCATGGCGGCCTCTCCGATCGGCTATGGAAAAACGACCCTCAGATCGCCTCGAACTGGGCATCCTTGAGCGAGCCGGCCAGGTCGTAAAAGGCCTGGTTTACTTTTGTCCAGCTCGGGCGCGCTTTCATGTTGCCGAGCCAGCGCGTGATGTTCGGATAGGCCGAGAAATCGCAGCGGACGACTTCGCCCAGCGTCAGCATCGGCGCGCCGAAGTAGTCGGCGATGGTGATCTCGCTGCCGCACAGGTAGGCATTCTTGGGCCCGATCAGCTTTTCATCGAGAACCTTCAGCCAGCCCTTGGCCTTGTCCTTGCCCCAGGCAATGGTGCCCGCCTGCAGCTCGTCGCTCGGCCGGCGCAGGTGCGGAAAAAGCTGCGGATAGATGAGTCCGTATCCGTAATCGCGGTAGAACTGCGTATTGAGCCAATCCATCATCTCGTTGATCTTCGCCCGTTTGCGCAGATCCGCAGGGTAGGCCGGGGAGCCGGTCTTTTCGGCGAGGTATTTGAGGATCGCCGAGCTCTCCGTCAGCCGGAAGTCGCCGTCCTCCAGCATCGGGACCATGCAGCTCGGATTCAACGCGGCGTAGGCCGGCTGGAGGTGCTCGCCGGTAAACAGGTCCACGATCTTGAAATCCGCCTTGAGACCGGTCTCGGCGGCAAACAGCATCAGCATCCGGCTGGTGGTTGAAACCGGGTGATAGTAGATTTTCATGTCCTTGTCTCCTGGTGTGGTTAAACGATGTTTTCTCGTTGGCGCATTGCTGCAACTTGCTGCGGGAATTGTATCAAGGGATTCAGGGTCGCGACTGGCCGTTCTTCTTGTCCGCGAGGAGCTTGAAGGTTCCAATCGCCTTGGCCAGGATGAGGCCTTCGGCGTCGCGCGCCTCCGACTCGCAGAAGGCGGTCGAGCGCCCCGCGTGCAGCACCCGGCCTTCGGCGAATACGTCGTCCTTGCCGGCATTGAGAAATCCTATGCTCATGTCCACGGTGAGCACGCCCGCGCCGGGGTCGTTGTAGTGGCCGCGGACCGCCATGCTCATGACCAGGTCGAGCGTGGTCATGATGACGCCCCCGTGCGCTGCGCCCCAGCTGTTGAGGAGATCCGGCCGGCGCTTCAGCGACACGATGGCGCGCTCGCGGCTCAGCTCTACGAGGTGTATGCCGAGCTGCTCGACAAAGGGAATCGTGACCCCGAATTCGGAACGCCCGCTCATCAGACGACGCTCGATCCCCCGTCGACCGCGATGATCTGGCCGGTGATGTGGCGCGAGGCATCCGAGGCGAGCAGGACGGCGATGCCCTTCAGGTCCTGCTCGTCGCCCAGCCGCGCAAGCGGCGTGCGCGCGATCACCTGTGGGCCGATCTGATCGAGGAAGTCCCGGCTCATTTTAGACCGGAAAAAACCGGGCGCCACCGCGTTCACCGTGATGTTGTACTCGCCCCATTCGCCGGCAAGCGCGCGGGTGAAGTTCACCAGGCCGCCCTTGGTAGTGTTATAGGCGAGCGTTTTCATCGCGCCGACGGGATTGCCGCGCAGGCCGGCAACCGAGGCCACGGTGATGATCTTGCCGTAGCGGTTGGGAATCATGGAGCGCTTGCCTACCGCCTGCGTCACGAGGAAGGTTCCGGTGAGATTGAGATTCACCAGCTTCTGCCACGCCTCGAGCGGGTGGTCCTCGGCGGGCGCGCCCCAGGTCGCACCGGCGTTGTTGACGAGAATGTCGATTCGGCCGTAATGCTCGAGCACGCGCTCGACCATCGGCCCGACGGCATCGGGCTCGCCGACGTCGCAGGCTACCGGCCAGGCCTCGACATGCTCGCCTGCAAGCGTGTGTCTGGCCTGCTCGAGCTCGTCCGCCTTGCGCGCGGAGAGGGCAAGGCGTGCGCCCATCTCGCCGAGCGCTTCGGCGATCTGCAGTCCGAGGCCGCGCGAGCCGCCGGTGATGAGCGCCACCTTGCCCGTGAGGTCCAGTAGTTTCATGACGCCCATGGTGTCTCCTCTTCTCCAGCGAATCCTACCACCGCCGCCCCGCCGCCGTTAGAATGCGCCCTGCAATCTCTCGCGGGGGCTGTGCGCTGGACCGGCATAGGCGGAAGCAGAACGATTGGCTCGCTTTACGATCGCTGATCTCCCGTTTTGGAGCAGTTGCAACGGCGCAACTGCGCCAAAACGGGAGACGTATTTAAACCCAAATACATCGCCCGTTATGTCATGACCTGCATGCGCCAGTCATAAGAGACCACATCTGATGCCATTATTGTTCGCGGCCACGATTTTCCTTTCGTCGTTCCTGCTGTTTCTGGTTCAGCCGATGATCGCAAAGCAGATCCTTCCGTGGTTCGGCGGCGCCGCGGCGGTGTGGACCACCTGCCTGCTGTTTTTCCAGGCGCTGCTGCTGGCCGGTTATGCCTACGCGCACGCCTCCCTGCGCCTGGCGAGTCCTCGGGCACGGGCGATCCCGCACGTGGTGCTGCTTGTCGCGAGTGCGGCGATGCTGCCCATCATCGTCGGGCCGGATTGGAAGCCTACGGGAGATGAGGAACCCGTGGCGCGGATCCTGCTGCTGCTTGCAGCGACGATCGGCCTGCCCTATTTCATGCTGTCCACGACCGGCCCGCTGGTGCAGGTGTGGTATGCCAACACCCTGAAGCGTATTCCGTACCGGCTGTTTTCGCTTTCCAACATCGGATCGCTGCTCGCGCTGGTGCTCTATCCGGTGGCGATCGAGCCGTGGGTGGCCACTCGCGCACAGGCGCTCGGATGGTCGGCGGCATTCGCGGCCTTTGTACTGCTGTGCGCGATCGCCGCGGTGCTCGGCAGCCGCGCGCGGCCGCCGAGCGCGGGCAATGCGCCGGAAGAGGCTGCCGGCGAGGCGGGTAGTGACCCCCGCGGCCGCGATTACCTGCGCTGGATTGCGCTTGCGGGGCTGGCTTCGTACATGCTGCTCGCCGTGAGCAACCATATCACCCAGAACATCGCTTCCATTCCATTCCTGTGGATTCCGCCGCTCGCGCTGTACCTGCTGTCTTTCATCCTGTGCTTCGACCACGACGGCTGGTATCCGCCGCGGGTGGTCCTCGTGCTCCTGATCGTCGCTTTGCCGGGAATGGGATGGCTGCTCGACAGCCTCGAGCTGCAATACGCGATCCCGGCCTATCTTGCGGGCCTGTTCCTGGTGTGCATGTACTGCCACGGCGAGATAGCGCGCCAGCGCCCCGCGGCGCGCTATCTCACCGGGTACTATCTGACGATTTCGCTGGGCGGCGTGCTCGGCGGGCTGGCGGTCGCCGTCGTCGCGCCGTTGCTGCTTTCAGGTTATTTCGAACTCGGATTCGGCCTTGCAGCCTGTGCGATGCTGGTGCTGATTCGCCGCTCGGCGGCGGACAGATGGGCGAAGGTGCTGTTCGTTCCGGTGCTGTTGTTCGCATTTTTCTGCATTTACCGGCAGTGGGAGGATTACGGCAAGGACGCGGTGGTGACCGAGCGCGATTTCTACGGCGCGCTGCGCGTGTTCAGCGAACCCAGGAATGGAGGCGAGCTGGTCACGCTGCGACACGGGCGCATCATGCACGGTGCGCAGTGGGTCGAGCCGCCGGAGCAACGCGGCATGCCGGTTTCGTACTATGGACCGGCGAGCGGGTTGGGGGTGGTGCTCTCGGCGCTGCACCCGGGATCCGCGCGGCGGCTGGGCATGGTCGGACTGGGCGCGGGTACGCTCGCGGCCTACGGCAAGGCCGGCGACGTCGTGCGGTTCTACGAAATCAACCCGCAGGTGGTGAACATCGCACGCACCCGGTTTCATTACCTCGGCGACTCGCGCGCGCAGGTCGAGATCGCGCTCGGCGACGCGCGCCTGTCGCTCGAACGCGAGCCGCCGCAGCGTTTCGATGTGCTCGCGATCGACGCATTTTCCGGGGATGCGATCCCGACGCACCTGCTTTCGGCCGAGGCCATGGACCTGTATTTGCGCCACGTTCGGCCCGATGGAGTGATAGTGTTTCACGTCACCAACCGCTACCTGTATCTGGCTCCCGTCGTGGCCAAGATTGCTGCGTCACGGGGTTTGCGCGTTGGGATGATCGAATACGAACCGACCGACGAGGAAGAGGGGCTGTACCACTCGAGCTCCGACTG
>Ga0209343_10007420_pt1 | contig 12905 bp, 17 predicted proteins | sample RifCSPlowO2_02_FD_184026 | JGI IMG/M metagenome (GOLD analysis project Ga0209343, IMG submission 184026) | Groundwater microbial communities from Rifle, Colorado - Rifle CSP2_plank lowO2_0.2 (SPAdes) (version 2) | ecosystem: Environmental > Aquatic > Deep subsurface > Groundwater | place... | reverse complement strand
TGTGTAAGCTTCCGTCCGATCAGGATAAAAGTGTCGGAAAATATCTATCCAATTTTTAGAAATGAGTTTATCCATCCACGCTCTCTCGATTGGCAGGAAACCAACGTGGGTTTCATTTTCTTTTGGTCTGGCTAGATCTATTGTTTCATGTGCAACATTTAAATCACCACAGAAAATGATATTTGGATGTTTCTTATGTAACTTATTTATGAATTCTAAGAAATAATCATAAAAATCAAGCTTGTAACGCAGTCGTTCCGGCGGTCCTCCACCATTGGGAAAATAACAATTAATTAACGTAAAACCTGCCCCGTCATCGGCGAGGTCCTTATATTCAGCCATAATTAGCCGCCCTTCTTGGTCAAATTGCCTAATTCCCATATCACGTGAAACTTTTAAAGGTTTATCTTTGGAATATATTGCTACACCACTGTAGCCCTTCTTTTGAGTAGGGAAGTGAAAATGGGCGTGGTAACCATTTGGGGTGCTTAATTCCGCAGGAAGCTGGTCTGGTAGTGATTTAGTCTCCTGCATACAGAGAATATCAGGTTTCATATGTAACACCTGTTCAATGTTTCCCTTACGATGCACCGCTCTAAGTCCGTTAACATTCCAGGAGATGATGGTTTTCATATGTTTAGTATGGATGAATAGGAAAAAGTTATCAATGTTTTTAAGGAGTTCAACATTTTATTTCATATATAAACTCATGTTTCGATGAGTACTCTGACCCTTCTTCTCGTCCGCCAGTATTATCGATGGTGGATGATGATGGTGGTTGATTCTTAAATCAATAATGCTAAAATGCGACTATGAAAACTAGCGTTCAAAAATACATAGAGAAAATGCTTGAGCGAGCCAACTATGAATATGACGATAGCGTTAAGATGTGGATTGGTTCTATCACTGGCGTGCGTGGCGTTTATGCTCAAGGGAAGAGTGTGGAGGAAGTTCGACAAGAATTATCAGAAATACTTGAGGAAAACTTACTTCTCGCGATTCAAGATAAAAAGAAGATAAGCGGTTTCAGCATGAGTGCTGTCCATGCTTAAGCCGATTAAACGGCGCCTTCTCATAGAGAAACTTCGCCTGTTGGGTTTCGAGGGTCCTTTTTCTGGTGGCAAACACGAGTATATGGAAAAGGGTGGGCATCGCATTTTCGTCCCCAACCCGCACAAAGGAGAAATTGGCATAGTCCTGCTGAAACTTATTTTAAAGGAATTAGGAATTACTTTCGATAAATTCAATCAACTGTAAAGCAACCTACGAGTCCGTTAACATTCCAGGAGATGATGGTTTTCATGTGTTTGATCGATTTTACCTTAGAATAATATGTCATGCTAAGGTATTCGGGTAAAGTAACGCTGTTAATGTTACTCTTAAACAGAATTTATGGCCTCTTTCGATGCTGACAGTCAGAAATTGAGGGAAATTATAAAACGTGATGTTTTAGTTACGGCGCAAGATCAAAAAATAGTTTCTCCCCACGGTAGTGATAGCAAGTGGCTCTTTGATTTTAGAAGAATATTGCTAAAACCGGAGTGTCTGAATCTCATTGCAGAAATTTTTTGGAAACGTTTCAAGGACCAGTACCCATTCCAGGTTGGGGGACAAGAAACGGCTGCTATTCCGTTAATTTCGGCAATTGTTATGAAAGGTTGGGAGCTGGGTGTGCCGGTCAACGGTTTTTATCTAAGAAAGTCAAGGAAAAAAGATGGACTTCAGAAAATTGTAGAAGGCGCGCTCAATAGTGAAAAAATCATATTGGCTGATGATTTGATAAATAGCGGTGGTACTTTTGTCAGGCAACTTGAGGTTTTGGAGCAATTGAACAAAAAGGTGTCGCATGTTTTTGTTTTAATGAACTTCCGAGATTTAAATGATTATACTTTTGGTAATGAGAAACATATAGAACTGATTTCGCTACTGTCCCTGCTTGATTTTGATATGCCTCTGTTGAAAAAGGAAGAAAAAAAGTTACCCGCTAATAATTTTGATGTCGTCTGGTATTTTAAGGGCGAAAATCCGAATTATTTTTACGTGGTGTCCAAATCGGCACCCACGTTAGATAACGAAAAAATTTATTTTGGCAGTGATAATGGCTACTTCTGGGCTCTTAACCAAAGCGATGGATCAGTGGCTTGGAAATATAAAGTTGGTTGGCATGCACAGGGTAAAAGTATCTTTTCTTCTCCGGCACTTGGACAAAATTGTGTCTATTTCGGTTCTTACGATGGTAACGTTTATGCTCTAGATACCGCAACCGGGAAGCCGAAATGGATCTTTATGGAGGCGGACTGGGTAGGTTCTTCTCCTGTTACAGCGCCGGATCTTAACTTGCTTTTTATCGGCCTTGAATTTGGGTTATGGAATAAACGAGGGGGGATTGTAGCGCTTGATCTTGATAGTGGCGAAAAAAAGTGGCAATACACAATGTCCGAATACGTGCATTGTTCGCCGGCATATTCACAATCAAGGGGTCTGGTCGCCATTGGCGGTAATGATTCAACGGTGTATCTTTTTAAAGCAAAAAATGGTGAACTGCTTTGGAGTTACAAAACCGGTGGTGAAATCAAGGCGTCTTTGGTGTTTGACGAAAAAAGAAATTTGCTTCTCTTCGGTTCGTTTGATGGTAATTTATACGGTCTTGATTTGAAATCCGGACAACCGATAATCACATATAAAATGCAGGCCGGTGTGTATTCTACACCGCTAGTTTATGGCGACAAAGTTATCTTTACCTCACTTGATAAATTAATATATTGTCTTAATCTTGATACTCAAAAATTGGGCTGGACATTTAATGCCGGCGCGCGAATATTTTCTACGCCAGTTATTATTGATGGCCGGCTCTACGTCGGAGCAAACGATGGGCGTCTTTATGAAATTGATCCAGCAAATGGCAAATTAACCAGCTTTTTTCAAGTGGCGGAAAGAATTACAAACAAACTAGCATATAATGCGGTTACTAAAAAATTCTTTCTTCCCACTTATGCCAATGAGATTTATTGTCTGACAAAGAAATAAATTAATGTTAATGTGCTTGTATAATAGTAAAGATGAAAGTTTTAATTGTAGGTTGTAAGGGTAGTGAACATGCGCTTGCGTGGAAACTACATCAATCCACGAAAGTAAGCAAAATCTATATTGCACCCGGAAATGCTGGCACTGCTAGTTTGGGAGAGAATATTCCGATATCAAAAACTACTGAAATTATTGAATGGCTGAAAGTAAATAAGGTTGATCTGGTTGTAATAGGTTCAGCGCGCTATTTGGAAAAAGGATTGACTGATGAATTATTAAAAATTGGAGTGCCTGTCTTCGGACCTACAAAAGAAGCAGCCCAAATTGAATGGTCAAAATCGTTTGCAAAAAAATTCATGCACAGAGCTGGAATTCCAACAGCTCCTTTTGAAATTTTTAATGATGTTGAACAGGTAAAACATTATCTGAAAAATCAGAGTTTTCCACTTGTGATAAAAGCAGATGGCTTAGCGTTCGGGCTTGGTACGATTATCGCGAAAGATCTTGGAGAGGCTGAATTAGCTCTACACAATTTAATGATAAAAAAAATATTCGGTGATGCTGGTAAAACCGTGGTTATTGAAAAATTTTTGGAAGGGCGAGAAATTTCTATACACGCTTTTTGCGATGGTGATGATGCGATACTTTTTCCAGCCTCTCAAGACCACAAGCGACTTTTAGATGGTGATAGAGGTCCTAATACTGGAGGCATGGGGAGTATTGCGCCGGTTCCGTGGGTGACATCCGAAATAATGAATGAAATTAAGGAAAAAATTGTACTACCAACTCTTCGCGGATTAAAAAAGATTGGGAGACCTTTTACGGGTATTCTATTTCCTGGTGTTATGATAACCTCAAGAGGACCTGTGGTCTTGGAATTAAATGCAAGATTTGGTAATCCTGAAACTCAATCATATATGCGAATTTTAAAAACCGATCTAGCGGAAATACTTCTTGCTTGCGTAAATAAAGATCTGAAGAATTTTTCCATTGAATGGTCTAATAAATTTACCTGCTGTGTAATGGCGGCTGCCGAAAACTATCCGCGGAAATATAAAAAGGGTATTAAAATCAATGGTTTGGCAACCTTTGGCGACAATTCGGATGTAGTTATATTTCAAGCTGGAACAAAAATTAACGGCAATGACACAGTCGTGGACAAGATGGGGCGAGCATTGGGAGTAAGCGCACTTGGAAATGAACTAAATTCAGCAATAATAAAAACCTACAAAGCATTAAAAAAAATAAAATTTGACGGCATGCAATTTCGAACCGATATTGGTAAAGAGGCATTAATACCGCTCAGATGAATAATCAAGAAAAATTAGAATTTCTTATTTCTCCAGAAAAGTTTTTTCCTATGAATATACGGCGCGCAACACTATTTGGGAATATGGAGTTTATCACTGCTGCAGAAAGGTATCTGGATATTCTAAAGGAGTCAAATTTTTGGCCAAAAGAAGAAATTGAATATATTCAAATACAAAGATTAAAAAATCTATTGAGCCGCGTTAACAAAAGATCTTCGTTTTGGGCAGATTATCTCATAAAAAATGGCGTCAATTTTGAGAACCTGTTGAATTTAAGTGATCTTAAACATTTACCGGTCTTAAGGAGAGATAAACTCGCTGATTTTGGTAATAAAATTTATATTTCTCCTCTTCCCGACGAGCTACCTACTTTTTCTATATTTTCCAGTGGGACGACCGGGGTACCTTTCGCAATGCTTTTTAGTGAAAGAGAGAAGTTAATTAATTTCCCTTTTCATTTTCGTCATTTACCGTTTCAGAAACAGACTTTACGACAAATGCTTTCCAGGAAATCGTATGTCATGTTGGGGTTACCGGGCTTTCGATATCTATTCGAAAAAGATTTTTTTGATAATACTTTTGCATTGTTACGACCATCTGATTTATATGAAAAAGAAATACGTGAAAACATATATAGAAAGATTCGCGATGCTGCCCCGGCTTTTCTTTTTGGATACGGTTCGCTTATTGCGAAGCTAGCTCTATTTGTTTCTGAAGACGAAGTGAAACTCCCACTTTTTGCCGTCCGAATTACAAGCGAATCGATTTCACCAGTAGAACGTGATTTGATAAGGCAAGTATTTAACGCGCCCTTGGTAGAGAGTTATATTAGTACTGTTGGAGGAAATATTGGTTTTTCTTGTGCCGACAAAGAAGGTTTTTTTCATGTAAATTCTGAAGCTGTTTTTCTTGAAGTTCTCGACGAAAATGGTCATTCTGTTCAGGAGGGTGAGGAAGGAGAATTGGTCATAACGTCAGCTGTATCAACTATTACACCCGTGATTAGATACTCGCTAAATGATATGGGAAGTTTATTTTTACATAAGTGTTCGTGTGGTAGCAATCTTCCCATTGTCAAATTCAGTGGCCGTCGAGGTTATAATCTTTGTTTACCGAGTGGTCGAAAAATCAGAAGCATCACTCTACATAGTAGGGCATTATTGGTAGACACAGGGTTGATCCGATTGGCAAAACAATTTCAGTTTATCCAAGATCGGCTAGACAAACTTCTCTTGTTGATTGTACCAAGGCGAAAAGTTACTGATGTAGATGAGATAAAAATTAGACTGGCAATTACTGAATTACTTGATGGAGAGAAAATGATTATTGAAATTAAATGTGTAAATATTATTCCAAGTAGAAATGGTCACAAACCGTCGTTTTTCATTCCTCTTTCCGAAATTCAGAAATAACAATAGATTAGACAGAAGATTTTTTTCGGCACAAATAAATTGGGAAAGATTCGGCTGAATAATCAGAAGCACATTCGCTTGTTTCTAATGAAAATTCCTTAAATAAGTTTTTTTCAACCTCATTCTTAGTTTGGGAAATAAATGGTAGTTCTAAATCAACACGAGATGAAATCATTTTAATTATTGCCCTTAGGAATTCTAATTTTGTTTCCTCATAAGTTTTATATTGGAGTAGTTCCTCCACAATTTTATTGGAAGAGGTGGTTTGTGTCTCTTTATCTCTTAATCTATTTCTTAATCTATAAAGTAATGCTAATCTTTGTTCCACTGTATTTTCAAAAGTTTCAGAAGTCAAAATTTCCTCAATAATTTGTTTCGGGTCTTTATTATCAAAATCTGTATCACATATCTGCATTCTTCCTATAAATCTCCCCTCTTGTTTTAAGAGTGATGCAAGTTTTTCTGTAAAAAAATGTTGTCTTTTTGGTTCAATTTGTGTAAAAACCATATCTCCTACAATACAGTCAAAAGATTCCGGTTCAAGAGGCATATCTAACCAATTTGACTTAAGCCACGTTTCATTTTCGGGGTCGATATTAATGCCGAGTTTATCAAGCGCTCTCAAACTATTCTCAATCGTGGTAAATGAAAAATCAGCTATAACATAATTTTTGATACCCACTTCACTTAATAAACCACGCAGTAGTGGAGTAGAACCAAGTAAAAGCACCTTTTTATTATTTCCATCGCCTATTAAATATTTTTTATAAATATTCAGATCGCCCCTAGACGGATTTATCAGTGGTATATGCAGGTTACGTGTATAACCATTGTTATCCCAAAACAATCTAAACCGTTCGTTACGAGAAAGTTTATTTGCTAAAATTTCTATTATAAGTCTTTGAATATACAGAAGGTCCCTGTTTGAAAATCCTTTCAATATTGAGTACATTAAACGCATAAAGAATTATTGCTTAGTATATACTAATACTTTGGCGATTAATATTTCTGAAATGAATAAAAAAGAAAAAGAGATTTTGATTGAAAACTTATATGATTCATTGCCCGCAACGATTAATTTAAAAAATTTACTAGGCAATGAAGTTTTCATCAAGTGGTTTTTGCCAAGAGTGAAACTCATAAAAGAAATTCAGCGTTGGCCTCAAGAAAAAATTGATGAGATTGTAGAAATAAGATTAAGAAATTTGCTCAATCATTTAGACAACCACTCCACCTTTTGGCGTACATATTTTAGTAAGTATGTTTTGAATCTCAAATCTACAAATATTTTTTCCGAACTTCTTAAACTGCCAGTCGTAGATAAAACAAAATTAATCGAATGGGATGATAATGTGGTCGTCAAAGATAATAACTCGCCCACCACCGATTATTATACAAGTGGGACCACCGGTGTTCCGTTAAGGGTGAGAATCGATGAATGTGAGAGTATCAGAAATGAGTTGGTTTATATGTTTGAACCTGATGTATTTAAGATACAACACGTTGGTGCACTTTTACGCCGGAAATTTATCCTTTTACTTGGGAGAAGAGTGCCGAGACAGTATGATCCTTATTCGGAATTTTTTCCTCTTGATGCTTTTTCTTCTATAGGTGACAAAAATACAAGACAAAGAATATATAATACAATTGTTGAAAATTCTTACATTTATCTCTTTGCTCATTCTTCGATAATTCTCGAATTAATGAAATACGTGAGAGAAGACGGTACGAAGCTTCCTGTTATTGCCAACCTTTCAGGCGAAGCAGTCTCATTCGAAGAAGAAAGGTTTATATATGAGACAACAGGAGTGCCCATAACTTTTGCCTACAACTGCAAAGAATCTGGGAAAATTGGAGCCAAATGTCCCATCAACATTGGTGCAAATCTTTACCATATTTATCGTGAACGAGTTTTGGTGGAAATTGTTGATGATGATGGCAAGCAACTTGAGAATGATATGGAGGGCAACATTGTTTTAACTGTATTAGATAGAACGGCGATGCCTATTATACGGTATTCAAGTGGAGATAAGGGCAAGATATTATCGAAACTGTGTTCATGCGGAAGACTTTCCCCACTTCTAGAATTACAGGGAAGACAAAATGACGTTATTTTGCTACCCAATGGCAACACTTTCGGTGTTCTTTTATTCCGAACCCTTTTTGTAAAAGAAATTGGATTAAAGAACATAATAAAATATCAAATTATACAAAAAAAGAAAGATTATCTGGAGATTAATATTATGCTACGAAGAAATATTGGTTTCGAAAAAATAAAACTTACTGAAACAGTTATGGAAAATGTATTAAGTAATCAATTAAAGATTAATATTCAAGAAATGAACAATATAAAGACTTACAATAGCGGGAAAAATAAAGTTTTTGTTTCGCTTGAAGAGTTTGAAAAATTGGGAATAGGGGATTATGCGATATAAAAGAGGGCCTTCTTTCTACCGTGAAAGAAGGCCCAGTCTATGTTTGTTGTGGGAGCTGGGAGAGAAAGCGCTACAGGTTCAGGTTCGTTTTCTTAGGACGATTCCCTGATTGATGAGGTTCCTCTCTGGGGTCTTTCGAATATTGTACACGGTCGTTGTTCCCTTATAGACTGTAACTTTAATAATGTCGCCGTTTATCTCACCAACCATTTGACCCCAACCGACCTGCCCGAGTTCGTCGTTACGGCTTTCTTGCCAGCCGACGATTTTGTTGTTATCAACCACCTTGAATTCAAATGTTTGCTCCCAGTTCATACCTTTCCCATTCCACACCCCGTTTAGCCAGCTGTAAGCCGGATCGCCCGGAAGGTGGTTTGTTGTTGCACAGCTGACCCACGCTAGCCCTGCCAACATTAAAACCCCTATCAATAAGTTAAGCTTTTTCATCGCATCCTCCTTTTTTGACCGATTTTTACCATGCTCAATTCTAACTGAACCCTATCATATAAGCTCCATAAAATCAAGGTGTGGTTATACACACACATTCTTTTATGTTCCTGTGAAATTATATTGCCAAGTGTTATTATTGTGGCATGGATCAGGAATCTCAAAGAACAAAATATCCGAAAGTCTTATTGTTGTTTTTGTTAATTGTACTCGTTGGAGCTGTTGGGTATTATTTTTATACTTCTTATTATAATCCTCCAGTCAACCATTTAATTGATGGAGTTCCTTATTACGGCGTATATAATCTATATCCAGATTTCACAAGTTCTGCGACATCGATTGCGACAATCTTGCGTTATTATAATGATGAAAGAGTGTCATTTAGTGAACTCAAAAACAACTTCCCTGATTCGCGACACGATACAGATGATCTATCCCATTTTCGGAATTCATTGTCTTTTTTTGAAACCCAAGGATATAACACTTTCAGCTTGGGTCTTGCATCAAAAAAAGGCAAAGAAATTAATGAGATTAAGAAATATATAAATAAAGATATTCCAGTAATTGTAATTCAACAAAAGCGTCTCGATACAAAAAATGATGATATAGAGAGATTTGGTTGGAGAGTGGTAATCGGTGTTTTTGACGACAAAAAAGAAATAATTGTGCACGATGCAAGTTTGGGGAATAATTATGTATTTTCGTACGCTGATTTTGAAAAATTGTTTATTCCGGGCGCCAGAAGAATGTTGGCAGTTTGGCCGAAAGATGAATTGGCGCAGAGTTTATCAAAACCTGGAAATGATCAGCCGTATCCAGAGAAGTCGCTTGTGGCGGAAGGGTTCTACGATATCATTGGGGCCGCAGGACGTGCTAGAGCAGCTGCGGCTGCCGCGGATGCTCTGTGTTCAAGTATTGATTATGATGATGATCCTACCCCCGAACAAGTCAGTGAATTTATCAGGTTTCATAAAGAGTCTATTAAACACAGAGATGAGGTGATTAATAATCCTGTTTTTAAAGATATGTTGTCTATTTTTCAATTCAGAAATAAATTTTGGAAAGCACGATCACTCGTACGCATAGGTGAAATATCAAAAGCCAGGGAGATCTTATTAAATGAGCTCATTCCTGCCAACAAAAATCTTAACGAGACAACTGAAGGATTTGAATTAGAAGTTGATTTATCTGAAGCCACGGAGTCAAGTCGGTATTCAAAAGTTATTGATGGTCAAATGCCTGCTATTTATGAGGTATTAATGGTCTCGTATCGCTATGAAGGTAAATACAAAGAAGCTATTGATGCATACATGCCATATTTCTTACTTGACCCTAACGATGAAGATGCATTAAAAAATCTTGCTCTATTGCGCGATGAGTTGCGCGATCCTTCTCTAAGAAAGATTCCAAAAGGTGTTAAATGCATGGGTGGGAGAAGCGTGATAAAATAGAGGTCAAGAAATATGAATAAATCAAATCGCCCAATATCTCAAAAATTAGTTAAGGTTTTTAGATTGTTCAAATACGTGATTTTGGGCACTGTTTTTATCGCATTTGCTTTTTTGCGCGGGGTTTCTGGGTGGAATTCCGATAAACCGCTGGATGCTAGGAAGTTATCCAAAGATGACCTGAATAAATTATTTTCTCAGATTCCTAAAGTAAATGCTGATGTTGCTGGTGATGATGATGGTGATGATGGTGATGATGGTGATGATGGTGGTGATGGTGGTGATGGTGATTAGTGGATGTTAATCAAGCGGATGAAATTGGGAGAGTGCCAAATACCTAGAAAAGATTTTTCCGCATGGATTTCAATCTTCGCATTTTGGGGTTTGCGTAAATGATGGTAATAGTAACTACCCACCCTTCTCTTCCATGCCTTAATTGCTCGTATGTTGTACTGGTTTGTGATATCATGAATATATGTCAAAAGAATTTGAATATAAAATTGAATACGAAGCAGATAAAGAAACGGGCGAAATTACAGCTACAATTCCTGAGTTGAATCATATCTCATCTTTTGGGAATTCTTTTCCTGAGGCTGAATCAAATGTAAGGGAGGCCGCGCTGGGCTATCTGGAGGTGCTTAGAAGGGAAAACAAGGAAATACCTGAGCCATCCTTTCATACGGAAGGAACATATCTCAAAATTCTTGTTCCAAATAACCCATAATAAATATGGGCAAACTTGCCAGACTTCCGGCCAAAAGAGTAATTCAGAAGCTGAAGAATGCCGGATTTGTCGAGACCCATCAAAGGGGAAGTCATTTGTTTTTAAAAAGTGAAGATGGAACTAAGGTTGTGACAGTTCCGGTTCATGGATCTAAAGAAATTCCCATTGGAACACTTTACAATATTATAGTCAGACAAGCGGGTTTGTCTGCGGAAGAATTTAATAATTTATAAAATTATAATATTATGAGCAAGGACGAACGAATAAAACAAATTGCTGAAAAAGCAGCTCCGGTGTTTGAGAAATATGGCGTAGAATATGCCGGCCTGTTTGGCTCATACGCGAGAGGAAATGAAACAGAAGAGAGCGACATTGATATATTGGTAAGGCGCGGCAGCAAGTCGTTGTCACTTTTTGATTTTATTGGCATGAAGGATGAAATCTCAAATATATTAAACAAAAAAGTTGACTTAATTTCAGAGAAAGCAGTCATCCCTTATTTCAGGGATCATATTTTAAACGACCTAAGGGCTATATATGGAGAAAGATAAACTTGCGCATCTAAAGCTTATGCTAGATGCTTCTCGGAACATTAAGGATTTTATTTCTATAGCAGGATTGGTAATGAAATTTTCTGATTTTGAAAACGACCGCAAAACCCAAAGCTCCGTAATTATGCAATTACAAGTGATTGGAGAGCTGGTTAAAAAAATTCCGGAAGATATAAAATCCAGTATAAATTTACCATGGAAAAAGATGGCTGGAATGAGAGACATGGTGGCCCACGATTACTTTAGTCTTGATCTTGAGGCCGTGTGGAATACTGTAACCAAGGACATTCCTGAACTTGCAAAAGACATTAATAAATACCTTATGAATGCCTAGAAAAGATTTTTCCGCATGGATTTCAATCTTCGCGGTTTGGGGTTGCGCATTTTTAGTTTTTGTGATAAATTATCGATATGAAATACTCTGTAATAATCAGAAAAAGCAAGTACGGATATGATGTGCACGTCCCAGCTTTGCCCGGGTGTCATAGTCAGGGAAGAACACAAAAGGAGTCTTTGGAAAATGTAAAAGACGCCATTTTTACTTATTTGGAAATGGAAAAAGATGAATTAAGGGGGGCTGAAATCAAGGAAGTAGACGTGGTATTTGCATAACCTATGCTTTTTACGGACGTTTCATCTGAACGAGCCGTCAACGCTTTTTGTAAAGTCGGATTCTGGATTTCAAAAAGCCATGGGAAAAGGCATGTTGGAATGAGTAACGGGACAAGGAAAATTGTTATTCCAAGACACAAAAGATTAAATCCATACACTCTAAAGGGAATTGTTCGCGATGCTGGATTGACCGACGCAGAATTTAAAGATTTGATTTAATGCTAATCAGACGTAGTACTCTTGCATAAATTCGCATGACTAATGTAAAATAGTAGTATGTCTAGCGTAACCATTCAAAAAGTAAAAATAGAGAAAGAAAAAGGCATAGTTGTTTTGCCGATTCTAGAGTATAAAAAATTACTAGAGCAGAGTATCCCTACACATTATTTATATGGCAAAGATGCCAAGAAACTTGACCGTTTGGTGGCAGAAGGACTTAAGAAGTACAAGGCGGGAAAAACAAAAAAAATTAAGTCCCTTTCTGATTTAGATTAACAAAACAGCGCTTCATGATTGCCATTCGCGTAAGTTCAAAATTTGAAAGGCAATATAAAAAATTATCAAATAACATTAAGAATGTCGCGAAAAACAAGGAAAGAATTTTTCGCATAAATCCGTTTGATCCGCGTTTAGATACGCATAAGCTTCACGGAAAAGATAAGGACATGTGGTCTTTTTCTGTCACCCGCTCATACCGAATTAAATTTATATTTCTTGCCAAGGTGAGTATCTTATTTTTAGAAATCGGTACACACGATATTTATAAATAAAAAATGACTAAAATGAAATCGCAAAATATACCTGGATTAGTACGGATTTTTGTGCTATGATTAAATTATGCATGAAGATCACAGACTTGAATTATTGCGGAATTTTATCAAAAAACGCCCCTATTTAATTTGGTATGTAAAAGATTTGACTCGACTGTCGGAGGAAGCAATT
>Ga0209343_10007419_pt1 | contig 12905 bp, 15 predicted proteins | sample RifCSPlowO2_02_FD_184026 | JGI IMG/M metagenome (GOLD analysis project Ga0209343, IMG submission 184026) | Groundwater microbial communities from Rifle, Colorado - Rifle CSP2_plank lowO2_0.2 (SPAdes) (version 2) | ecosystem: Environmental > Aquatic > Deep subsurface > Groundwater | place... | reverse complement strand
GCCAGCGCCTCGCCGGCGGCCTGATTGATGTCGGTCAGCAACACCTTGGCGCCCTCTTCCACGAACATCCGCGCGATGCCCGCGCCGATCCCCGATGCGGCGCCGGTTACCAGCGCTACTTTGTTCTTGATTCGTTGCATACCTACCTCGTTCTTGTTCGATTGGTTCAGTCGGCGGCCAGGTACTTGTCCAGTGTCTGGTGCAACTGACGAATGCGCACTTCCTGATAATTACCTAGGGTTTCGCCGACCTTGAGGCTCGACTTGAAGCCGCGCTGCTGACCGATCAGGTTGCTGGTGTCCTGGTCGTAGATGGTCGCCAACCCCGGATCGAGGCCCGGCACTTCATGGAAGGATTGTTCGAAGTCCAGCTCCACCGGTTCGGCAGGCTCCGGACGCTCACCGGAGTCAGGCAGGGGCTGCATGTAGAACAAGTCAAAAATGCAGGAGTCCACATCGCGGCCATTTGGGCGGAAGCGATAGACCATCGGGAACAGCAGCGACGGAAAGAAGCAGGTATTGGGGAACAGGTGGTACTCGATGGCATCCATGGTCTCGGAAATGCTTACCCTCGACAGGTCCTTGCCGTAGGCCTCGCCCAGCACCTTCTGCATATGCTCGGCGAATACCTGACGCGCAGTACCGCCTTCCGGCACCAGCAGTTTGCTGCCACCGGTGCCTTCCACCACGCCCTCGGCCATCAGCGCATCGAGCAATTGCTGCTGCGTGTAGGTGTCGGTCAGGTGGGGGCTGGGGAAGCCGACCAGGTGCACGAAGCGCGAGACTGTGTCTCCATAAACATCGTACTGCGTGTTGGCATCGCCCACAGTGAGCACGCCCTGGGGATGGGTTTCCAGCACATGAAAGGACTCCAGGAAGGCTTCCAGGCAGGCCTTCCAGTTGGCCGGCAACAGCTTGCGCACGTGCAGGGCGACGAACTTCTCGGACAGGTCCCAATTGGCGAAATGCTCGGGCAGGATGCCCAGGTGTTCGGCCAGAGGCACGGCATTCTGGTCGAAGTTGATAAAGACGAAGCCACCCCAGGTATCCACCCTCAGCTCCGGCAGGCGGAAGTTGTCGTCGCGGACATGGGGGAAATCCCATCGGCAAGGCACGTCGGTCAGCTTGCCGTCAAGCGACCAGGTGAAACCGTGGAAAGGACAGCGCAACTCCTTTGACCGGCCACAGGAGCCGGCCGGCTTCAATTGGGTGCCGCGATGCAGGCAAGCGTTGGGGTAGGCCTTGATTTCACCACTCTCGGTACGCACCACCAGCACGGATTTCTCGACGATTTCGTAGACAAAGTAGTCGCCCGCTTCGGGGATGTCATCCTCACGGCAGGCCCATTGCCAGACGTGGCCCCAGAGCTTTTCCTCTTCCTTGGCGAAAAAGGCACGGGAGGTGTAGCGGGCGAAGGGAATATCCGCATCGCCGATGAAGCTATAGGACTGCTCGGTCAGGTGCGCCGGGGCGTGATCGCCATCCGAGGCGATAATTTCGGCAGTCGTGCGGCCTGGACAGCGGGCTTCGCCCGGCGCCAAGTTCGGGGCTTCACTCATTTCAACCTCCAGAGTCATTGTGGTAGAGGTAAATCACTTACGGCCTGTCAACCCTGCTCCCCCCGACTGGCCAGATGCAGCGCTGTCTGCTCCTTGAGAAAGCTGTCCGCTGCCGGATCGGTCCGCGCCCAGTCGACGATCTCCTTGCGCCGGAAAATCTTCCAGCCATCGCCACGGTTCTCGTACTCGTCGTGATAGCGGCCGGCGACGAACAGGTCGAGCTTCTCGCCATTCTCCGTCGTGCGGTGGTGGGCGATGAAATACACCTCGCCCTGGGCACGCTTGCCGTCCAGCTTGATGTCCACCTGGCCGATCAGGTGCTGGCTGGCATCGCACTGCGCCAGAAAGCCCTGGGCGAAGTCGACGAACTCCCACGCCCGGCCGGCGAACAGCCCGCAGTCGACCCAGGCATCCTCGTGGAAGGCCTGGCGCTGCAGTTCGGGCAGCAAGCGGTCCTGGCCACGCATGTAGTCGTTCAGTGCCTGCTGGATATCGCGTCGCGCGGTCAGGTCGGCCAACTCGGCGCGCAGACTGTCGAGTTGCTGCAATTCGGTCTCGCTCATGAAACCTCCTGGTGTGGCGAGACCGGGGAAGGCACTCGAGCCTTCCCGGTCCACCATTCCTCTCACATTGCCGGGGTCAAGACTCAGCGAATACCGCTGCTGGTCAGACTGTTGGGTTGGTAGAAGCCCGAGGGCTTGGCGTCTTCCGGCTCGGTCACCACCATCATGCCCTTGCCGGCCTGGGTGTAGGCCTGGCGTACATAGGCGCCGCTGGTCATGTCGTGCACCACGAACTCATGCGGGTTGTGACCGGTGGTTTCGTAGAAGGGGTAGTAGTTGGTCTGGGTCACCCGGTAGATCTTGCCGGCATCGTCGTAGTTGTCAGCCATGCCGACCGCGGGGATATCCTCGTCCCAGTAGAAGGTACGCTTGGGATAGACGTGGCGCTTGCCCGGCTTGAGCGTGGCCTCGACTTCCCAGACCCGGTGCTTCTCCCAGCGCACGCAGTCCGGATTCAGGTGGTTGGGGGTGAACACCTGCTCGTCCGAGCACTTCTGCGGATCGTGCAACTTGAAGGTATTGTACGGAATGTACATTTCCTTCTTGCCTACCAGCTTGTAGTCGTAGCGATCCTGGGAGCCATAGAACACCTGGGTGTCATCGACGGTGCCCACGCCACCACCGGCCGGGCTCGGTGTGTCATAGGCGACATCCGGGGACAGCTTCACGCGGCGCTGGCCCGGCAGGTAGGACCAGGCCCGGCGCCCTACTTCCAGCATGTCCACCGAATCGTGGAGGACCAGCTTCTCACCGGCCTTGCGCACCGGTGCCGTCCAGTCGACACGGCCGTATTCGAGCATCTCGTTGGCCGCGATCGGAGCGCTGCGCTCCGGATCGTAGTGCGGGTAGGTCTGCCAGTAGGAGAAACCCCCGGTCTGGATCTGCCGGCCGGTGGAGTCCACCAGCATGGACAGCTGCGCCGGCGAGTAATAAGCGAACTGATCGTACTTCAGGGTACGGTTCCACATGACTTCGGAACCGCTCTTCGGAATCGGGAACGGCACACCGCCGTAGCAGGTGCCGGCCAGTTGCAGGAGGTTGTCGGCCAGGGCGCAGGTCGTGGCATTCTTCTGCGTGTTATCGATGACGTAATCCGGGTATTTGGCCGTACGATGGGTCGGGTAGACATCCATGCGAAAGGTCGGGTACTTGTTCAGCATTTCCTTGAAGCCTTCGGTCACCTTGTCCCCGTGCTCGGCCAGGTTGGCGGCAGTCACGCTGAACAGCGGCTTCTCGTCGGCGAAGGGGTCTGGGCGGATGCCCGGCTTGGCAGGATCATAGCTGGCCGGCGGCTTGGTACCACCGGTGTAGGCGGGAATGCTGCCGTCGGCATTGCCGGCCTTGATGGCGCCCCAGGGCGTCAACTCGGCGCCCAACTTGGCGATTTCCTCCGGGCTGAGCGCTGCCCAGCTCGCATTGGCAGCACCGACTGCAAACAACAGCACGGTACACTTGGCAAAAGTCTTCATAAGTTTCCCCTGTCTTTGTACTTGTATGGTGGTTACTCGTTTTTACCCTTTACCCTCTACCCACTCGCCTAGCGGCAAGGCAACTCGACGCTCGCCGAGATTAAGCCGGGATAGCGGTACCCTTTTTCAGCCTCAGTTGTTCTTCGCCCCCTGCTCGATCCACAAGCGAATCAGTTGCAGACTGTCCTCCGGCAGCGGCGGCTGAGCGAAGGGCATTTGCACACCCGCACCGCCGACATCCAGATGTGTTCCCTGCAGCTTGTGCAGCAGGTAACTCTGCTTCGGCTTGCCGGGCGCCACCCGCTGCAGCGGGCTACCCGCTGATGCCACACCAACCAGACTCTGGTACGCGGCCGAGGGATACAGCTTCATGCCGCCCGGTTCGTCTCCACTCATGTGGCAAGTGGCGCACTGCACCCTGAGAATCGGCGCAACCGCCTTGGAGAAGCTGACCTCGTTCGCCGCATGAAGCCCGGCGCAGGGCAAGCCCAGCGCGAGTAGCGCCAGCAGCCCTCTGGTCATGGCGCTCATCAGGCTTGCTCCGCGGCATGCCGGGCGGCCAGATAGCCGAAGGTCATGGCCAGGCCGATGGTGCCGCCCGCCCCCAAGTAAGCCGGCCCCGACGGACTGGCGATGCAGTTACCGGCGCCGTACAGGCCCGGAATCGGCTTGCCCTTGGCCGAGAGCACCTGAGCATGCGGATTGATCGCCGGCCCGGCATTGGTGTCGAGCGCTCCAGGCGCCAGGATCACCGCATACAGGGTGCCTTTCTGATCGATGGGGTACATGGTCGGATTGGGCTTATCGTTAGCCGGGAACTTGGCGTTCTTGCTGACCGGCGAGAACAGCTTGTTCCAGATCCGATCGTAGTCATGCAGCCCGCGGTCGAAGTCTTCGTCACGGCCAGCCTCGGCGAACCGGTTGTAACGCTCGATGCTGGCATCCAGGTTCTGCGCGAAGTCATCGGACAAGGCCAAATTGCCGATCTTACCGGCCAGGCTGGCCAGGCGCTTCTTGATGTTGGCGGTCAGTTCCTGGGGATTGCTACCTTCGATCAGCCACTTGGACTCGCGTTTGTCGAGTGGCAGCGGTAAGGCACCGGCATAGCGATCCAGGGTGCGATCGTCGAAGACCATGAACATGAAGCGGTTCGGATATTCGGCATTGACCGGATCGAAGGTGAAGTGCGCACGAGTGCGGTCGTTATAGTTGCGCTTCTCGTTCATCGCGCGCTTGCCATACTTGTTCACGTGGATCATCGAGTCGCCCGGCGCAAAGAACACGCCGTGGGGGACGGCGCGGTTCTCCAGCGCCTGCTCCAGAACCACGGGCGAACGCCAGGCAGTTCCCAGCGGCCCCATCTTGGCCCCGGCCTGCTGGGCGATGGCGATGAAGTCACCAGTCGACCCGGCCGCCGCGCAGGCGCCGTAAAGCCCCGGCTGATGCAAACGTACCAGTTCGACGTTGTGGGCAAAGCCGCCGGAACCGAAGATCACGCCCTTACGGGCACGGATGCGCAGGGTCTTGCCGGCGTGCTCCACCTCAAGGCCGACCACTCGCTCGCCGTCCTTGATCACGCCGACAGCCCGATGCTCGAGCAGGAATGGCACCTCACGCTTGGTCAGCCACTGCTCCAACTGATAGGCCAGGCTGTTGCCGCCACCAGCGGAGCTGGCACCGACCGCCGGCTCCATGGCGCGCATGTTGTTTAGCTTGTTTTCCGCCAGGTGGTCACCGTAGTCCGGCGGCGCGGTATCCACGTCCCACATCTTGAACTGGCGGAAGTGCATCGCGTCGACCTTCTCCATCCACTCGACCATCTTCGAGCCGTTGTCATAGAAGGCCTCGAGCATCTGGAAGACGTCTGTTGGCAGTCCTAGGGTCGCGCTGTCGGCCGCGTACATTTCCGGATAGGCGTAGCGGGCCATGTAACGCAGGCAGTCGTCACGGTTGTCCTGTAGCCCTTGAGCCGCGATGAATTTGTTGTTGGGAATCCAGGTTACGCCGCCGGATTTGCCGGTGGTGCCGCCAGGCATGGGCATCTTCTCGACGACAATCACCTTGGCTCCCAGCGAGGTGGCGGTGACCGCAGCCGAGCAGGCTGCTGCGCCGGAGCCGACACAGACGATGTCGGTTTCCATGTCCCAGGCCTGGCTGTCCTTCGCAGGCTCCTCGCCGGCAGCGAGCACCGAGCTGGCCAGGCCGAGGGTGGAGGCAGCGCCGGCAACCAAGCCTGCACCGATCAGCAGCTTGCGCCGGGAAAGATTGTTGCCTTGGTCGTTACTCATCGGCTTGCCTCGTTCTTGTTTTTTTGTGTGACGCTATTCCTGGACCAGAAAAAACCAACCTGATCGTTTTTATTAAAACTATCCTAAAGTACCACACGGGTCAACCCTTAGAGAATCTCTTGCAACTCGAACACATTGCCGTCCGGGTCGCGCGCATAGGTCGCCTTCACGGCGCCCAAGTGCTGCGGCGGGACATGGAAACGCACCCCCGCTTTCAGCAGGCGCTGATACAGCTCGTCGATGCCCTTTACGTCCAGGCAGAAATGGGTGATGCCGTGGCGATTCACCGGCCGCTCACCCTCCTCCGGCAGAGTCTCGGGCAGGCTGAACTGGAACAGCTCCAGGCACAGGTTGCGCCCCTGGAGCATGACCTGGGTTGCAGCGGAGTCCTCTAAGCCGAGTACCTGGTTGATCTGCAGGCTGCCGGCCGGCCAGCTGGTGCGACTGATCTCCTCCAGACCGAGCAGGTCGCGGTAGAAGGCCACGGCCCGTTCCATGTTGGGAGTGGAAATGGCGACGTGGTGAAAAGCGTGGCTCATGGATAGCTCTCTTGGGCAATAGCGAATGCTGGAAGCCCTGTTGCCGGGCTTCCATCATTCCGCTTATTTGATGGTTTCAGCGTTATCTATAACCAGCTGCGTACCATTGATGTAGCGCGACTCGTCGGAAGCAAGGAACAGCACCAGGTTGGCTACATTTATCGGCTGCCCCATCTCCTTTTTCACCTGAGACAGCGCACCACTATCCGGATCGATATCGCGTAGCGCGGCGGCGGTCATCGGCGTCTCGTGGCCGCCGGGGAGAATGGCGTTGCAACGGATCTTGTACCCCTTGTCCTGGCAGTGGATGGCCACGCTGCGCGTCATCGACAGGATGGAGCCCTTGGCGGCGGCATAGGAGAAAATCTCTCCGATCCCCTTGATTGCGCCAACCGAGGAAATGTTGATGATCGAGCCACCTCCACTGGCTGTCATCGCCGGAATGGCATGCTTGCAACCGAGGAATGTGCCCTCGGCCGTCACTGCGTTGACGAAGCGGTACTGCTCCAGGCTGATGTTCTCCACATCGGCGAAGACCACCACCCCGGCGTTGTTCACCAGTACATCGAGACGGCCGAAATGCGCCAGGGTTTCGGCAATCACTTCCTTCCAGCGCTGCTCGTCACGCACGTCGTGCTTGAGGAACAGCGCTCCGGGGATGCTCGAAACGACCTCGCGCCCCAGCTCCTCATTGACGTCAGTGAGCACCACTCGGGCACCCTCTTGCGCCAGCAGCCGGGCATCCGCGGCTCCCAGCCCCGATGCCGCTCCGGTGATCAGAACAACCTTCCCTGCTACACGTCCCATGGCTTGCCTCCCAAGCACGGCGACACCTGCACCGATCACTTGATGAAATGAAATAAAATAAACGAAGTGTCGTTGCAATCAGCCGCGGATTGGCGGCGGGGTCATGCTGTCGATCGCGGATATCGAATACTTGCGCACATTCATGTCGAGCAGTTCGATATCAGCGACGCGCTTGAGAAAAGTATTGATGTGCGGGGTCGCGAAGTGTTGCTGAAGGGCCTCGTCTGAATCCCACTCCTCGCTGACCCAGATGACGTTGGGCGTCAGGATGTCCTGGGCAAAGGAGTAGTGACGGCAGCCAGGCTCCCGGCGGGTGTAGGTCATAACCTCTTGCGCCGCTGCGAGGTAATCATCGACCCGCTGCGGGGCGACTTCCATGCGGGCACTGATCGCAATGGTGTCCATGCGCAATCCTTCACTGTACTCATTATTTTAAGGGAAAAGGTGGCATCCGTGCCGCTGGATGCCACCCGAGGCAGGATCAGATCCTGCCGGTAATGTAGTCGTTGATCACTTCGTGGTAACGGCGCACGCGGGCCTCCTGGTTAGCCAGGTAGGCGTCGCTGTAGCCGCGGGAATGCAAGCCTTTCTGCTGGGCGACCGCGACGCTGAGATCCTGGTCGGCGACGAAGCCCAAGGATTTTTCGCCATGCTTGAAGACGTCGTGCTTGGCGGCCTCCAACGGCCAGACACCCAGCGGCGTGGCGGCCTCGGTCTCGCCATGGGCCGGACGCACGAAGTACCAGTGGTCGAACAGACACTTCTCTGGATCGGTCGGGTGCGGCATCGGACGCAGGATCTGGTAGGACTCGGCGGCCATGGTGAACGACATGTTGGGGAACAGGGTGTAATGGTAGTAGTCGGTCAACTGGTCGTCGGTAAGGTTGGCGTATTGTGCATAACCACGCGCCTCGCCGAGCTTGCGCTTCTGCTGCTGCAGCGCCAGTCGCACATCGCCGGCCCGGCCTTCGTACTGGTCAGGATTCATCTCCCATGCCCGCATAATGTCGTCCAGCGGTGCCTGGACTTTTTTCGACTTGCCACTGCCGGCGGGCAAGCAGCCCTTCATCAGCATGCGGCTGTGGCCATTGCGGAAGACCTCGAATGCGGTGTTCTGGTAGTGGTCGTCGATGAAGCTGCCCAGTTCCTTGTGCAGGCTCTGGACGTGATAGGCCTCGTTGAAGTTGTCCTGAATGACCTTCCAGTTGCAGTTGACCTCGCCGGTCAAGTGCATGACGCGGACCATCTTGTCCATCTCGTAGGGCTCGAGCTGGTCGGCGACGATGCCCAGCGCATCGCGCAGGCTCGGGGCCTCGGGATCCATATTGAACCACACCAGGCCGCCGAAGGATTCGCAGCGCAACTCCTTCAGGCCCAGCTTGCCGACCGGATTGCCCTGCGGAAAATCCTCTGAATCCTTGGCGATCAGCAGGCTGCCATTGAGGCCATAGCACCAGCTGTGGTAGTTGCACACCAGGCGCTTCACCTTGGTTTCTTCGCACTGGATCATGCGGTTGCCGCGATGCTGGCAGACGTTATAGAAGGCACGAATGCTGTTGTCGTCGCCGCGCACCATGATGATGGACTCGCTGCGGACCTCGGCCGTGATCACGCACCCCGGCTCAGGCAGCTGGGCAACGGTGCCGCCCACGTGCCAAGTGCGCGTCCACATGTGTTCCCATTCCTTCTCCATGAACTCCTTGGCGTAGTAGCGATCGCCAGTAATGGGGTCGCCACGCAGGAAATTGTCGTCGACCAGGGCTTCCTTGGTACGCTCGACAAGCGATAGCTGATTCATGATGGTCATCTCCTGGCAGACCACGCTCTTGGAGCGCGGAATTTGTTGTTGTTTTTAGCAGTCGACCGCCTTAGCGGCCGACCCGAAGGGCATAAGCCGGGTCCTGGCTGCTGCGGCTGCCACGGCGAAACTCGTCGAAAGGGGCGTCCTCACGCTGGCTGTACGGCCAGAAGGCGTTCCAGTCCACCACCAGCCCGCGTGAATACATGCGCCAGATGCCGTCGCGTTTCTCCCAGACGTCCAGGTAGCGGATGTTGTCCGGGAAGTTGAGCATGGTGCCGTCCGGCGAGGGCGCAGCCGCGTTACCCAGCATGTACGACTCGGCAACGGCGCGAGTATCGCTCTGGAATTCGATGGTGGCGGTGCTGAAACGGTGCGCCCCCATGCTCAGGTTTTCCTTGATGAAAGGGATATCGAAATCGCAGAACTCGTGGGCGTTGCCGTCGAAGATACCGAAATGCACCACGCCGTCGGCATGGAAGGTGTACTTCAGCAGTTCCAGATCACAACGGTCGACGGCCTGGATGTAGCGCGCCATCTGCTCAAGTATCGCCTGATAGTCCGCCGCACGGCGGATGCGCTGGGAAATGTCCATCGGTCACTCCCCGAACAGCTGGTAGGACGGATCTTGTTTGTCACGCCGGCCCTTGAGGAACTTGGCGAACATACCCTCCTCGAGATTGGCGCTCGACGGCAGGTTTATATTCCAGTCATGGACGAAGGTGCGCTGGGCGATCCTCCACTGGCCGCCCTCTTTGCGATAGCGGTCCAGGTAGCGACCACCGACCAACCGATCGATCTTGCTGCCGTTTTCCAGCACGATGCTGACAATGATCACCGAAACCTCGCCGATAGCCGCGTCGCCATCGACCTCGAAGTATTCCGTGGATACCGAGTGGAAGCTGCGCTCGAGGTTCGCGTCGGTAGCGGTGGCTGCGATCACGAAGGGTTTGGCCGAGCCCTTGTGCGCGCCCCAATCGATCTGGCCATCGTCGGTCCAGAGGGACACCATCAGGCAGCGGTCCATGCGGTCCATGGCGCGGGAGAATTTTGCGTTGAGCTGCTGCAGGGCCTGCTTCGCCTCGACTTGCTCGAGGAGGGCCAGATCGGTCATTTCGCTAATTGCGTTCATTGTGCCTCTAACCTTTTTATTGGGTTTATCAGGTCTTTCTGGCTGGTTCGACAAACTGCATGACGAACCTGGCTGGTTGTCTAGCACCTGAGCTAGCATATTTTGAAAGCTAAACTCAAAGTCAAAACAAGTCAACTTGTTTTTATTTAATGTTTGGTCGGTACTCCAGCTCCTGACCTGCCTGGCACAATCGGGCATGCCGGTGTCTATCACACGCCACGCTGACTGCTCCGTGCGCGAGATGCCAGGATCTGCGCATGCTTTGCTTCATTCTCGCGGCTTGAGCCGCCCCCTGGCACTCTGGTTCAGGCTCCCCGGGAAGCCCCTCGAAATAGCGACCCGCCATCGACGACCACTTCCGAGCCACAGAGGTAGGAAGCTTCGTCGCTGATCAGGAAGAGTGAAGCCTGGGCAATTTCGTTCGGCCGGCCGATGCGCTGGATCGACTACTGCCGATAGGCACTATCGAGGGCATCGGTGTCCTCGTCGAACATTTCGCCAATGTTAGTGTTGATGCCCCCGGATGGATCGAGTTGACGCGCACGCCTTCGTGCCCCAGTTCCATCGCCGCCACCTGCAACACTCCGCGCATCCCCAATTTGCTGGAACAATAGGCGGCCGTCGAATTCCACGCCGTCATGCCACCTATGGAGGATATGCTCATGATCGAGCCCCGCCTCTGCTCGACCATCACCGGAGCTACGGTCTTGATTCCCAGGAACGGTCTGATCAGGTTGACACCAAGTACCCGCTCGAAGTCGGCCTTGCTGTTCACGACAATCACCTGAGCGTGTGCGATACCGGCATTGTTGATCGGCCCCCCCCAGCGCTTCAGGGTCGCCTTGACTGCGGCCGACCAGGCCGACTCCTGCGTCACATCCATATCGCAGAAGATCGCCTGCTCACCCAATTCACCGGCCAGCGCCCCTCGGCATCCAGCGCATCCGCGATGACCACCAATGCCCCCTCGGCGCCGAACAGGCGGGCCGTGACAGCCCCATACCGGGGGCTGCGCCGGTAACCAGGACGATCTTTCCCTGCAATCGTTTCATGATTGCCCGCCCTCTGCATTGGCCAATGCTTCACGCGCCGCGGCGATACCGGCCAGACGGCCGAATACCACCGCATTGCCGATGCTCAAGCCGCCACCGCCGTAACGCTCGCCCTGGAAGCAGCCCAGCACCTCGCCTGCGGCATAGAGCCCGGGAATCGGGCTTGCGCATATCGAGTACTCGCGCCTGGTCATCAATATCGAGCCCGGCAGCCATGAGCCCGATGATGGCAGAGCGGATTTCCACCGCGTAGAACTGCGCCTGCTGCACCGCAAAGAACGCTGGGCCTGCTTGAGGAACTGCGAATCGCAGCCCTTGGCGCAGTCCTGGTTGTACGTACACCTCCACCGCCTGCTCCAGGGCGATGCCGTCGATGCCGACCTGCTCGGCCAGATCGCGCAGGGTATTCGCCACATTGCCCCGGCCCTTGCTGACCTGCTCGCGCAGGGTCGATTCCTCCCAGGTCGGGATGCTGATACCGGTGCTTTAGGGGTCGAGATACTTGGTATTGGCGCTGGCCTCGACCAGCGCCTGCTCGTCGAAGATCGCACAGGCGCGGCGCTCGGTCTGCTCGTTGAGCAGGTAGCCGCAGACACTGTAGATTGGTGTGCCGCTTTAATGGGCGGTCCAGTCGCCATCCACGCTGAGCAAGCTGCCGTGCATGAAGCAAACGTCCTCCGAGGCTAACCAAAGCACTGCCTTGACCACCTCCTCCACTTCGCCCTGCTGCCCGATCGGAGGCAGGGCCACCAGTTCGGCCAGATTCGAATGGTTGTTGAGCATCGCGGTGCGGATCACGCCGGGAAAGATGGCATTGATGCGGATGTTGCGGCTAGCATATTCCAAGTCGGCAGTCTTGGTCAGGCCGGCCACGGCATGCTTAGTCGCGTTGTACGTCGCCGAGTCCTGTCGCACGGTCAGGGCCAGAGCCGAGGCCGTATTGACGATCACCCCGCCGCCCTGCTCAAGCATCTGCTCGATGGCGCACTTCATGCACAGCCAGACCGCCTTGAAATTGACCGCGACCACGCGGTCGAACTCGTCTTCCTCAATATCGGCGGTGAAATCGTTGCTGCCACTGATTCCGGCGTTATTGTGGACGATATCCAGACGGCCGAAGCGGCTGACGGTGGCGGTCAGCGGATAGCGCATCTGCGCCGCCGAAGTGACGTCGACCTAGAAGAATACCGCCTGCCCTCCGTCTACCTTGATGGCCTCGAGGCATTGCTGCCCCTGTTCGGCATTGATATCAGCCAGCGTGACCCGCGCACCTGCACGGGCAAACGCCTGGGGGCCACCGGCACCGATACCGGAACTGACGACGGTGACCAGCACTACCCTGTCCTGAAATTGCATGCTGGCTCCCATCGATTGAGCGGCGGACAGAAACTCAGCGTCCCTGCCGCCTGATCGCTTAGCGAGTATTGCGAGCGCTTTCCCGCGTGCTCATGCCGTCCAGCCAGCGCGCCAGGTTCGGGCAGCGCTCGCCGTCGAGCCCCTGACCGACCTGCCCGCCGAAATCGAGGAAGCTGAGCAGCAACAGGTCAACCACGGTGAGCCGCTCGCCGCAGACGAATGGCTGCTCGCCGAGCTGGCGGTCGAGCCAGACCAGGCCCTCCCGGGCCGCCGCCTTGAACTCGTCCGCCACCGCCGGATAGCAACGCACCCGGTCTTTGAACAGATCGAGACCTTCGGCTGC
>Ga0209343_10007414_pt1 | contig 12908 bp, 13 predicted proteins | sample RifCSPlowO2_02_FD_184026 | JGI IMG/M metagenome (GOLD analysis project Ga0209343, IMG submission 184026) | Groundwater microbial communities from Rifle, Colorado - Rifle CSP2_plank lowO2_0.2 (SPAdes) (version 2) | ecosystem: Environmental > Aquatic > Deep subsurface > Groundwater | place... | reverse complement strand
GTCTTCACTCTGGTTTGCGCATTACAGTCTGGCCGCCCTGCAAGCCTTGCGAGCCGAGGTGGACCCGGGTGCAGCCCCGCCCTCGCCTGGCGCCACAACAATTGACGTGCAGGCGCTAACATTGCCCGATGAACCAACTGCCAATGCCAACACAACCTTCTAACGCAGCACCCCGTTTCGGCCTGATCATCATTGGGGATGAAATTTTGTCAGGCAAGCGCGCTGACAAACACCTGCCCAAAGTGATCGAACTGCTCAAGGCGCGCGGCCTGTCACTTGACTACGCCGAGTACGTGGGCGACTCACCCGAGCGCATCACGGCCACCCTGAAACGTGCCTTTGCATCGGGCGACGTCGTGTTTTCAACCGGCGGCATTGGCGCCACCCCCGATGACCACACCCGCCAGTGCGCCGCAGATGCCCTCGGGGTTGCGTTGGCGCTGCACCCCCAAGCCGCCGAACTGATCCGCCAACGCATGCAAGACCTCGCCAAGGAACAGGGCAGCGTCTATGAGCCCGATCACCCTGACAACCTGCACCGGCTCAACATGGCCGTGTTTCCGGTCGGCGCAACGATCATTCCCAACCCGTACAACCGCATTGCGGGCTTTTTCTGCCAGGCGAAGGGGCAATTTTCCGCCGGGCCGCCCCAAGCTCTGAACCGCTTGGCGGTCAGCCGCGGCAGCGAAAAATTAGCCCCCGCAGGGGGCAGGGACCCTCACGCAGTGGGGGAGCGTGGGGGCGTCTATTTCGTGCCCGGTTTTCCGGTGATGGCCTGGCCGATGATCGAATGGGTGCTCGACACGCATTACCCGCAGTTGCATCAGACTGCCGCCTGGATCGAGCAGTCGGTCATCGTGTTTGGTGCCATGGAAGCCACACTGACGCCGCTGATGCAAGACATTGAGCGGCGCCACATCGGCGTCAAGGTGTTCAGCCTGCCGAGCGTGGATCATCCCGAGTACGGCCGGCACATTGAACTGGGCGTCAAAGGTGAACCAGCACGGGTCGCTCCGGCTTATGCTGATCTGCTGGCGGGCCTGCACCGTCTTAACGCCAATCTTGGCCCTGAATTGGTGCAAAAATAATCCCGACAACTCAGCACTGACAAGTGACTGCACCTAATTGGTGCCAAACTCATTGATGCGATGTAATGTTTGTGCAACGGGGTCGGCAGCGACTGAAAGTCAGGGCAAAATGTTGCATTGGACATTTAGGTCGCAGCGCCGCAACTGGCACAAAAACTGCATGACACCTAACCATACCCTTTTCAACAACGATTCAACCAGGAGTATTTGATGGCCAAGACCGTCGCAGACGTCATGAAGATGGTGAAAGACAACGAGGTCAAATTTGTTGACTTCCGCTTCACCGATACCCGGGGCAAGGAACAGCACGTGACCGTGCCGGTTTCTCATTTTGATGAAGACAAGTTCAGTTCGGGCCACGCCTTTGACGGCTCGTCGATCGCCGGCTGGAAAGGCATTGAAGCCTCCGACATGCAACTCATGCCCGACCCCAACACCGCGAACATTGATCCGTTCTTTGAAGAAACGACGTTGTTCATGAGCTGTGACGTGGTTGAGCCCAATGACGGCAAAGCCTATGACCGCGACCCCCGCTCCGTCGCCAAGCGTGCTGAAGCCTACCTCAAGGCCTCCGGCATGGGAGACACCGCCTTTTTCGGCCCTGAACCAGAATTCTTCATCTTTGATGACGTGCGCTGGAACACCGACATGTCGGGCACTTTCTTCAAGATCGACGAGTACGAAGCGCCCTGGAATTCCGGCAAGAAGATCGAAGGCGGCAATCGCGGTCACCGCAATACCGTCAAGGGCGGCTACTTTCCAGTGCCCCCGGTGGACAGCACGCAAGACATGCGCGCCGAGATGTCCCTGATCCTCGAATCGCTGGGCATTCCGGTTGAAGTGTTCCACCACGAAGTGGCGGGCGCCGGTCAGAATGAACTGGGCACCAAGTTCAGCACGCTGGTGCAACGCGCCGACTGGACGCAAGTCCTGAAATACGTGGTGCAAAACGTGGCCAATGCCTATGGCAAAACCGCCACCTTCATGCCCAAACCGATCGTCGGCGACAACGGCTCCGGCATGCACGTGCACCAGTCGATCTGGAAAGACGGCAAGAACCTGTTTGCCGGTGACGGCTATGCTGGTTTGAGCGACTTTGCGCTGTACTACGTGGGCGGTATCATCAAACACGCCCGCGCCTTGAACGCCATCACCAACCCCGGCACCAACAGCTACAAGCGTCTGGTGCCCGGCTTTGAGGCCCCGGTGAAATTGGCTTATTCGGCCAAGAACCGCTCGGCCTCGATCCGCATTCCGTACGTGGCCAACCCCAAGGGCCGCCGCATCGAGGCTCGGTTCCCCGATCCGCTGATGAATCCGTACCTTGGTTTTGCGGCCCTGATGATGGCCGGTCTGGACGGCGTGGAAAACAAAATCCATCCGGGCGAAGCTGCCACCAAAGACTTGTACCACCTGCCACCAGAAGAAAACGCCAAGATTCCGACCGTCTGCCACAGTCTGGACCAGGCGCTGGACTGCCTGGACGCTGACCGCAGCTTCCTGACCAAGGGGGGCGTCTTCACCGACAGTCTGCTCGATGCCTACATTGAACTCAAGATGGGCGAGGTCACGCGCTTGCGCATGGCCACCCACCCGATCGAGTTCGACATGTACTATTCGCTGTAAACCACGACAGACCCTTGCGGGACAGAGCGCAGCGAGCCAGCTCTGTCCTCAACTGACAAGGAATGTGGTAAAAAAGGACGGCATTTGCCGTCCTTTTTCATTGGCGTGGATTGAACTTTCTTCACATGATGTGTAACTGACGCATACTGACAACTTCATCCATGCATTTTTCCAGCGTGGAAAATTTATGAACCATGCTTTATTGATTTCCCTGGCGGCTTGCTTGTTGGTGGGCAACAGCTTTGCCCAGGAGCGAATTTACCGCTGTGGCAACGAATACACCAACACCGTGCCCAGTGCCCAGACAAAAGGCTGCAAGCTCATGGAAGGCGGCAACGTGACCGTGGTGCAGGGCACCCGCCCCCATGCCGCCCAGCAGAAGCCAGCAGCGGCAGCGCCGCAAGCTGCGTCTGCGCCCGGGCAGCGGGTCGATGCCGCGGATCAGAAGTCGCGTGACTCGGATGCGCGCCAGATTCTTGAACAGGAGCTGAAGAAAGCCCAGGCGCGCCAGGAGGAGTTGCTGCGGGAATACAACAACGGCGAGCCGGAAAAGCAGGGCAGCGAGGCGCGCAATTACCAGAAATACCTGGACCGGGTGGCAGACCTCAAGGCCAGTCTGGCCCGCAACGAGAGCGACATGGCCGGCATTCGGCGTGAACTCGGACGACTCGGCGTTCCGGCGGCGGCACCTGGGGCGAAATAAGTCGCTTGGACAAGCCCGATCACACCCCGACTGCCCCCGACGTCGCACCCAGCGCCGCGGCGACGCTGCGCTTCCAGTCTTTTGACCTGCTGGCCACGCTGGTGGCAGTGGTGCACAGCAATGGCACCGTCCTCTTTGCCAATGCCGCCTTGGAAGATGCGCGCGGCATGTCACGACGCGCGATTGTGGGCTCATGCCTGTCCGACAGCTTTACGGAACCCGCCCGACTCCAACAGGCCTTGCAAAGCGCGGATGACAATGAATTTGCCGCCTTGCGCTATGACACCTGGCTCAAACGCTTGAACCACGAGCCACTCCCGGTGCACGTGATCGTGACCCGGACTGAAACAGAAGATGAAATTGTGGTCGAGTTGCTGCCACTGGAGCAGCAGGCGCGTCAGGACCGGGAGGAACGCCTGGCTGAGCAGGCGCAGGCCAACAAAGAGCTGATTCGCAATCTGGCGCACGAGATCAAGAACCCGCTGGGCGGTATTCGCGGCGCGGCGCAGTTGCTGGAGCTCGAAATGGACTCGGCAGAGCTGACCGAATACACGCAGGTCATCATTCATGAGGCGGATCGTCTGCAAACACTGGTGGACCGGCTGCTGGCGCCACACCGGCGCCCGCATCTGGTGGGGGATGTCAACATCCACGAGGTCTGTGAACATGTGCGGCTGCTCCTGTCGGCCGAATTCCCCAAGGGCCTGCAGGTGGTGCGCGACTTTGACACCTCGATTCCCGAGTTTCGCGGTGACCGCGAGCAGCTTATTCAGACCGTACTCAACATTGCGCACAACGCCTGCCAGGCGCTGGCAGCGCAGATCGCGCAAGGGAGCGCCTGCCTGACTTTTCGCACGCGAATTGCGCGCCAGATCACTTTTGGTAAACAGCGCTATCGGTTGGCACTGGAATTGCATGTGATTGACAACGGGCCTGGTGTACCAGACTCGATCAAGGACCGCATTTTCTATCCGCTGGTGTCAGGGCGCGAAGGCGGTTCGGGGCTGGGACTGACATTGGCGCAAACCTTTGTCCAGCAACACCACGGCTTGATCGAGTGCGACAGTGTGCCGGGCTGCACGGATTTCAAGATATTGATTCCACTCCCTTAACCGTTCTCGCCATTGACCTGAGGTAAGCGCACATATGAAGCCGATTTGGATCGTAGATGATGACCAGTCCATCCGCTTCGTGCTGGAGAAGGCGCTGCTGCGAGAAGACCTGCCCACGCGCAGTTTCACCAGCTCGCGCGAGGTACTGGCCGCGCTCAGTGACTGCAACGACGACAACGCGCCACGCGTGTTGGTGAGTGACATTCGCATGCCGGGCGGCTCGGGTTTGGATCTACTGGAAAAAGTGAAGGAAAAATACCCTGCGCTGCCGGTGATCATCATGACCGCGTATTCCGATCTGGACAGCGCGGTATCGGCCTTTCAGGGCGGCGCGTTTGAATACCTGCCCAAGCCATTTGACCTGTCCAAGGCGGTGGAGCTGATTCGCCGCGCGGTAGAAGAAAGCCAGCGCGAAGAAGTGGCGCAAGAACTCACCTCCGACGCCCCCGAGATGCTGGGGCAGGCGCCGGCCATGCAGGATGTGTTTCGCGCCATTGGCCGTTTGAGCCAGAGCAACGTCACGGTCATGATCACCGGCGAATCTGGCTCCGGCAAAGAGCTGGTGGCGCGTGCGCTGCACAAGCACTCGCCGCGCGCCAAGGGGCCGTTTGTGGCGATCAACACCGCGGCCATCCCCAAAGACTTGCTGGAATCCGAACTGTTCGGGCATGAGCGCGGCGCCTTCACCGGCGCGCAGGCGATGCGCCGGGGCCGCTTTGAGCAGGCCGATGGTGGCACGCTGTTTCTGGATGAAATTGGCGACATGCCGTTTGACCTGCAAACCCGCTTGTTGCGCGTCCTGAGCGACGGCCATTTTTACCGCGTCGGTGGTCACAGCGCCGTCAAGACCAATGTGCGCGTGATTGCCGCCACGCACCAAAACCTGGAGCAACGCGTCAAGGAGGGTGCCTTCCGGGAGGATCTGTTTCACCGGCTCAACGTCATCCGCCTGCGCCTGCCGCCCTTGCGTGAGCGCAAGGAAGACATCGCCGTACTGACGCGCCACTTTTTGCAGCAAAGTGCGGCCCAGCTGGGTGTCGAGCCCAAGAGGATTTCAGAAGCGGCCTTGGTGTGGCTCGGTAACTTTGCCTTTCCGGGTAACGTGCGGCAGCTGGAAAACATCTGCCACTGGCTGACCGTGATGGCGCCAGCACAAGTGATCGAACCCAAGGACTTGCCGCCGGAAGTGGGGGTGATGGCAACTGGCCCCAGTGAGACGCCGGCCGCCATGCCCTCGCCCGCAACCCTGATGATGTCTACCCCACCCGAGTCATCGGTGCTATCGGCCACCGCAGGCCCAGAGTTGATACCCGCCTACGGATCGGCTGCCATGGCGCCAGCGCAGCCTGGCAGCGCTGGTGAAGTGGTCGGGGCGGCTTGGGAGTTGGGGCTTGAAGCCGAGGCCCTTGCCTTGCTGGCAAGTGGTCGCAATGATGTGTGGGACGCCCTGACGCACCGTTTTGAGGCGCGGTTGATTCTGGCCGCACTGGCTGTCACCCGGGGCCGACGCATTGAGGCAGCCCAAAAACTGGGCATCGGGCGCAACACCATCACGCGCAAGATTCAGGAGTTGGGTTTGGAGTGAATCAGGCTACAGCCCCCGTCCAGACTTGACCAGAAGCTATCAAAATAGCAGAAAACTAGACCTTCTCGGCGTCCGCCAGCGTCACCACCACTGGCGCGTGGTCGCTGGGGCGTTCATTCTTGCGCGGCGCCTTGTCAATCACGCAAGCCGTCACCAGCGGCTTGAGTGCATCACTGACCAGAATGTGGTCAATGCGCAGGCCATGGTTACGTCGAAAGGCGAAGTCGCGGTAGTCCCACCAGGAGTAGCTTTTCTCGGGCTGCGCGAACAGGCGGTAAGTGTCATGCAGACCCAGCGCAATCAGGGCGCGCAGGTGGTAACGCTCCTCTTCGGTGCAATGAATCGTGTCTTTCAGGCCCACCGGGTCCCACACATCGGCATCGTCAAAGGTGATGTTGTAGTCACCCATCAGCACCAGTTTGGGGTGCGTCAGCAATTCGCCGCGGACCCAGTCGCGCAAGCCCTTGAGCCATGCCATCTTGTATTCAAACTTGTCGGAGCCCGGCTCCTGCCCATTGGGGAAATAGGCCCCGATGACACGCACACCGTTGACCTCGGCACTGATTGAGCGCGCCATGTCGTCGGCAAAGCCGGGGACGTTGCGCACCACGTTGAGTGCCGGTTCCCGGCTGAGCAGCGCGACGCCGTTGTAGGTCTTCTGGCCGAAGCATTCAGCGTGATAACCAGCCTGCCTGAAAGCGTCGACAGGAAACTTGTCGTCGGTCAGCTTGAGTTCTTGCAGCGCCAGCACATCGACCGGGTTGGCCTGGAGCCAGTCCAGCACCTGCGGCAAGCGCACGGTCAGCGAGTTCACGTTCCAGGTGGCGAGTTTCATAGTCTATTATTTTTCAAGTAAAATATGGCTCTAGCCCCCGTGCTTGTTGGGATCGCAGCTATCAAAATTGATTTTTCAAGAGCCGGTTTTTCTGCGATAGGTCACAAAACTGAAACTCAACCCGGTGCTCGAAACCAGCCGCTCGCGCGCAGTCTCGCTCCACTGGGGGCCGAATTGCGGTGCAAAAGCATCGCCTTCAAAATTGGCGTCAATTTCAGTGACGACTGCCGTGCTGGCTATTGGCAGCGCCTGCAGGTACAGCTCGGCGCCACCGATGACCCAGGCATTGCTGTCTGAAGGACACAGGGCGCATGCCTCGGCCAGCGAATGCGCCGTTAAGGCACCTGCTGCCTGCCAGTGGGGCTGGCGCGTTACCACGACGTTGAGGCGACCGGGCAGCGGCCGGAATTTGGGCGGCAAGGAATCCCAGGTCTTGCGCCCCATGATGACCGGCGAACCCAGTGTGGTGCGCTTGAAGTGCGCCAAGTCTTCGGGCAAATGCCAGGGCAGCCTGCCATTGATACCAATGACGCCGTTCGCCGCACGGGCAAAAATCAGGTGGAGCTTCATTTAGACCGCCACCGGCGCCTTGATGGCGGGATGGCACTCGTAGCCGAGCACCTCGAAGTCTTCATATGCGTAGTCGAAGATCGACGCCGGTTTGCGCTTGATGTTGAGCGTCGGATAGGCAAAAGGCGTGCGGCTCAGTTGCAGCGCCACTTGCTCGGCATGGTTGCTGTAGACATGGCAGTCGCCCCCGGTCCAGATGAAGTCGCCGACGTCCAGGTCGCACTGCTGCGCCACCATGTGGGTCAAAAGCGCGTAGCTGGCGATGTTGAACGGCACACCCAGAAAGATGTCGGCGCTGCGCTGGTAAAGCTGGCAGCTCAATTTGCCTTTGCCGCCAGGGGTTTGCGCTGGCGCCACGTAAAACTGGAAAAAGGCGTGGCAAGGCATGAGTGCCATCTTGTCGAGCTCGGCCACGTTCCAGGCGCTGACGATGATGCGACGCGAATCGGGGTTGGTTTTGAGCGTCTTGATGGCTTCGGCCATCTGGTCGATATGGCCGCCATCGGGTGTCGGCCAACTGCGCCACTGCACGCCATAGACCGGGCCCAGATCACCGTCAGGGCGGGCCCATTCGTCCCAGATGGTGCAACCGCGCTCTTGCAGCCATTTCACATTCGAGTCGCCGCGCAAGAACCACAGCAATTCCAGCACGATGGCCTTGAGGAACACCTTTTTGGTGCTGACCAGCGGAAAGCCCTCGTTCAGGTCAAACCGCATCTGATAACCAAACACGCTGGTGGTGCCGGTGCCGGTGCGATCCATCTTGAACACGCCGTGGGTGGACACGTGGCGCAGGAAGTCCTCGTATTGGGAGCGGATGGGGTGGCTTGACATGTCAATAAGAACCAAAAAGGGTGTCCAGTGCGGCGACGATGTCGTCGCGGTGAGTCAACAGACTGGCCACGGGTTGCTTCAAACCCGCTGCCGGGAATGCGGCCAGTGCTGCGCTATCCAGCACCACGTCCTCACCGGCGATATCAAAGAGCGGATTCAGATCGCGCATGCGCGGGCCAAAAGCGGCTGCATGACGCAGTGGAATCACCACGCGGCTCGCAACCCGGTCGATGAAGTTGTTTTGCACGTCCAGCAAATAGGGTGTGAGCTTTCGCAGCGCAGTGTCCGGGTGGCGATAAACGTCAAAACGTGCCATCTGGAGCTTCTTCAAAAGGACCGGTACTTGGCCAGCGGCAGGCCTTCACTATCAATGCGGGCGTTGTAGTGATCGATCGCCGCCTGATTGTCTTCATTCCATTTTTCCCAGTAGCGGCGATTGACTTCTTCACCAAGCAAGGCATCCACGGTTTTGGACAGGTTCATGCCAAGTGCTTTGGCCTTGTCAATCGTGTCGGCGGTGATGGACAGATTGACCGGGCGTTTGGGAGCCTGAACAGCAGTGCGCATAGAACTCTCCTTGCTGAATGTGCATTATTTATGCGCACTATAGCATGTGCATAAATGACTTAAACACGCACCACCCGCCCCGGATTCATCAGATTCCGCGGGTCCAGCGCCTGCTTGATGGCGCGCATCAGGCCCAAGGCAACGGGGGACTTGTAATGCGCCAGATGATCGACTTTCAGGCTACCCACGCCATGTTCGGCCGAGATCGAGCCGCCAAAAGCTTGCACCGAGTCAAACACGAGGGTATTGACCCGCGCTTCATGGTCACGCAAAAAATCTGCCGCATCCACCCCCTCGGGCGCCTGCACGTTGTAGTGCAGATTGCCGTCACCCAGGTGGCCGAAGTTGACCAGTCGCACACCAGGAAGGGCTTGCTGTAAGAGCGCGTCAGTGGCGCGCACAAAGTCAGGAATGTTGGAGACCGGCACCGAGATGTCGTGCTTGATGTTGAGCCCCTCCAGCGCTTGCGCCAGCGGGATGCTTTCACGCACATGCCACAGTTGTTTCGCCTGCGCCAGGGTCTCGCTCACCACCGCATCCGTGACGCAGCCCTGGTCGAGCGCGATTTCCAGCAGGTGCTCGAACTGCGTGTGCGCGTGCAACTCGGACTCGTGATCCGAGTTCTCCAGCAACACGCAAAACGGCGCATCCAGATGCAGCGGCACCCGCAGTTGCGCAAAGTGTTTGGCGACCAGACTCAAGGCGAATTGCCCCATCGCCTCAAAGCCCGTCAAGCCCGCGCCCAGGTGCCGATATGCCAGCCCCAACAAGGTGACGGCCGCCTCCAGCGACGGCACGGCGGCCCACGCCGTGAGCCGGGCGGCGGGCAGCGGATACAGCTTCAGGGTGGCGGCGGTGATGATGCCCAGCGTGCCCTCCGACCCTATGAAAAGGTCTCGCAAGTCGTAGCCGGTGTTGTCTTTGCGCAAGCCCGAGAGGCCATGCCACACCTCGCCCTGCGCGGTGACCACTTCCAGCCCCAGACACAGGTCACGTGTGTTGCCGTAGCGAACCACCTGGGTGCCACCCGCGTTGGTGCCCAGGTTGCCGCCAATGGTGCAGGTGCCTTCGGCAGCCAGGCTCAGCGGAAACAGCAAATTCGCTTCCTCGGCGCGTTCCTGCAGGTTTTGCAGAATGCAACCCGCCTCGACCGTCATGGTCAGGTTGTCGGCGTCCACACCGCGCACCGTGTTCATGCGTTGCAGGCTCAGCACAATCTGGCGACCGGAATCGTCGGGTGTGCTACCGACCGCCAGGCTGGTGTTGCCGCCCTGGGGCACGATGCTGACGCCGCTCGCAGGGTTGGCGCTCACATAGTCGGCACAGGCTTTGACCACCTGTGCCACCTCATCGGTGCAAGCGGGCCGAACGACGGCCAGTGCTTTGCCGTGAGAGCGCTTGCGCCAGTCCTGCTCCCAGGCCGTCAGGTCGCCATCGGTGAAGACGTGGGCGTTTCCGACGATGTGGCGAAGTTCATTCAGCAGGGTTTGCATAACATCAGCCTTCTTTGATCGGGTTTTTGAGGCGCCAGCGAACGTGCAATGCGCAGGCGGCGAACAGGCTCAGACAGAGTGCCACTTCGACCAGGGCCAGATAGTTGCCCGGCGCTTTGTCGCTGTAGGCGCGCACCGCCCCTTCGGTGAAATACAGCCACACCATCAGGCTGACCCAGCGGTAGGTGTACATGCGGTTCTTCAGCAGCCCGGCCAAAGGCAGGCACAGTGGCAACACTTTGAGCGCCAGCCAGGAGCCGCCCGGACGAATCGGAGCCAGCCACAGCTCCCACGCCAGCCCCAGCACGATCAGCCCCAGCAAACTGCCCACGGCCAGCACGCGTGTGCCGCGCACCTGTGCTGAGGCGCTGTTTTGTTCTTTGTTCATTGACGTCTTCATTGGAGTGGCATCATAGCGGCCATGCACATGCCCCCTCACCTGCCCGCCCCGCCGCCCTTGAGCTGGCCGCAACGACTTGAATCTTTGTTCAAAGACCTGTCGAACTTTCCCTGGAAGAGCTCGGCGCGCACCCTGCGTGAGCGCTTCTCGGAAGATCGCCTGGGCCTCACGGCGAGCAGCCTGACCTTCACCACCACGATGGCGCTGGTGCCTTTGGTCACGGTGGCGCTGGCCATTTTTACCGCCTTTCCCATGTTTGCCAAGCTCCAGAGCGTGCTGCAAAAGTGGTTGGTGACCAGCCTGATTCCCGACAATATCGCGCGCCAGGTGCTGGGCTACCTGACCCAGTTTGCCGGTCAGGCCAGCAAGTTGGGAGGCGCCGGGATCGCCCTGTTGTTGGTCACGGCGGTGGCTCTGATTTTGACCATCGATCACACGCTCAATGGCATCTGGCGGGTGCGCACCCGCCGCTCCCTCGGCCAGCGCGTGCTGGTGTATTGGGCCGCCCTGACCTTGGGACCGCTGGTACTGGGGGTCAGCCTGAGCATCACGTCTTACGCCATTTCGGCGTCCAAAGGCGTGGTGGGCGTCATGCCGGGCGGGGTGCAATTGCTGCTCGATGTATTGCAGTTTTTTATGGTGGCTTGGGGCATGGCCGCGATGTACCACTTTGTGCCCAACACCTGGGTGAAGTGGTCTCATGCCTGGGCCGGTGGCCTGTTTGTCTCGGCCGGCCTGGAGCTCGCCAAGAAGTTGCTGGCCTTGTACCTGGGCAAGGTGCCAACCTACTCTGTGCTGTACGGCGCCTTTGCCACGGTGCCCATCCTGCTGATCTGGATTTACGTCGCCTGGGTCATTGTGCTGCTGGGCGCCGTCATTGCGGCCTACTTGCCCAGTCTGACCTCAGGCATACAACACCGGGGCCGTTCGCATGGCTTGCAGTTTCAGTTGGCACTGGAGACGCTGCAGCAGCTGGAACGGGTGCGCTCTGGCGCAGTCAAGGGTTTGACGATGCAACAACTTGCCCAGTTGCTGCGGGTAGATGCCCTGCAACTGGAGCCGGTGCTGGAAACCTTGTCTGAACTGGACTGGATCGGCTTGCTCGATGAGGAGTTCAAGGGCGAAGCAGCACGCTACGTCATGCTGGCCAATCCAGATGCGACCGCACTGGCACCGCTGCTTGACACACTCTTGTTGCGGCGCGAGGAAAGCACCCAAAATTTATGGGAAAAAGGACGCTGGCCCTTGTTGAATCTACGTGATGTGCTATAAATTGCATAGCACATTAGACGTAGCGAGCGTTCGACACCTATCGGGTACGCAAAGCAATAGCTGATTTTTTCACCAACGCCCCTGCACGGGCGGAAAACGGGTGCTTTCACGCTGGCCCAAGGTGCGATACTTCACTTGCTGCGGTTGAACTTCGTGTCCGCGTTAGTTTCAAAACGGGTGGAGGACGGCGTCGCCTGCCCCACCAAAGCAGCAAACCAGAAAATCAGGGTGATGCGTATGCGGGGAAAGTGGCTTTCGATTTTTTTCTGGTTCAAGGTAACAGTGGCATCGTCGCTGCTGCTGGGGTTGGTCGTCGCGGGTCTGCTGGTCGCGCACGAGCTGCGCACGTCGGACTATCAGGCGCGTTTCTTTGCCGGGTTGGCGGGCAAGGCCAGCTACACGCTCGGTGCCGGTCCGAGTCCGTCCATCCGTTTCCCGCAGAGCGCGCCCTATGACGATCGTCTCGGATATTCGCTGCTGCCGGTGTTTTTCGGCAAATTGCAGACGCGCAATTTCGAGATCATCGAACAGGCCCGGATATCAGCGGACATGGCCGATATTGTCGACAAAGGTTATTTCGCCCCCTATCCGGAAAAGATCCAGGGCGGTCTGAGCATCCTCGATTGCCACAAGAACAGCCTGTTTCAGGAGCGCTATCCGAAACGGGTGTTCGAACGCTTTGACGACGTCCCACCCTTGCTGGTGCAAAGCCTGCTGTTCATCGAGAACCGTGAACTGCTCGATCCGGAGCACCCCAAGCGCAACCCGGCCGTGGAGTGGGACCGGCTGGCCCATGCGGTGCTGATCAAGGCCCAAGGCACCC
>Ga0209343_10007411_pt1 | contig 12913 bp, 5 predicted proteins | sample RifCSPlowO2_02_FD_184026 | JGI IMG/M metagenome (GOLD analysis project Ga0209343, IMG submission 184026) | Groundwater microbial communities from Rifle, Colorado - Rifle CSP2_plank lowO2_0.2 (SPAdes) (version 2) | ecosystem: Environmental > Aquatic > Deep subsurface > Groundwater | place: Rifle... | reverse complement strand
ACCCCATGTCCGGATTGCCCTGGACTGCGTGCTCGAAATGCTGTGGAACGGCTGCTCGTTATCGCGTGGAACGACTGCTCGAAATGCGTGGAATACGCAACCATCGGAATGGACTGTCGTCCAAAGGCGCGCCCCGACTTCCCCTCGTTTGCACGCCAGATACCCAATGTGCAATGGTACGGAGTGATCTTAGAGGTAGTTTCCCCTAGATAGACTGCTACAGCATCGGCGTAGGCGCTGGCACCGGTGCCGCCGGTGGCGAGCCGCTCGTCGTCGTCGGGCATTCCAGCGGTGAGGGCATCGCGCTTCGCGCGCTCACGTGCTTGGCCCACCAAATCGGAATAGGTCGTCAGAGCCACGAGTTGGCGGGAGGTAAAGAGGTCGCCCCATTTGGTCAGACCGTATCCATAGCACGTGCCGCCCGTCAGTCTGGCGGGCACGTCGCCTTCGGGTCTCCACTCTGGTTTCGCCCCACGCGCAACCATCTCGATCTCGTCAGATGGGGACACGTAGACACGTCCGCGGTCGCCCTCAGCAACGATGGCCATCAGCCGCGCTCCCATGCGACCGGCACGCGCCTCGTTGCAAATGTGTTCCGATCCGATTGGCGTTGCAGACATCAGACACTCGAAGTTCGCACCGCGAGAGAGCTTGGTACCGTTCTTCGCCCCCGCCGGATCTTTCGGCTTCCCCACCTTGACCGTGAATTGGTACCCGCGGCGCCCAAGCAACGGCTCGACGTACGCCTCTTTGCCCGGCTTGGTGGAGAGCATGAACGTCGAGGCAAGCGGCACATCGACTTGGGCGAAGGCTGGATTTGGGCTCTTCACCGTGCGTGCCCACAGCCACGCGATGACAACGAGTTCTTGACCTACGAGCCGCTTGAGGTCCGGCCGCTCCTTCGCCATCTCGGCCGTGACTTTGACCTTAGGGTACAAATGTTCGATGCGCTTCTTGGCCTCCTCGCCCATCCACCGGCCGTAATAGCGCACATCCTCTGCTAAGCCTTGGGCGCCGTGCCAGGACCTCTCGACGAGCGACCTTTCGCTCCGCGCCTCCGGGTTCACCGGCGGTTTATCGGCGAACTTGGGCGGAATTTCGATCATCGCCTTGTTGATCAGCACCGCCACAGGGTTCAAATCGCAGGCGTAGCTCTCGAGCCCAAGCCGCTGCGCCTCAAGTGGCAAAGCGCCGCCGCCGGCGAACGGGTCGTGGAAAGCCGGCAGCTTCTTGCGGTCGAAAATTTCCTTCGCCCGCGGATGGTCCGCGTTCTCGGCACAGGCCCGTCGCCAACTCTGCCAGATCTCGTCGCGCGCAACTTGCAGCACCGTCTCGTTGGTGGTGTTCTCCCACAGCACCAGGTTTTCGATTATGTGGAAGAGCCGCTGGCGCTCCTGGTCGGCCAGCATGTCGTCGAGAGTCGGGGCCGGACCCGGTTCCGGCACTGAAAGGTTTGTCCCTTTGGCCTTTTCGGCGATGGTTCGAGCCTCCTCCCACAGCTTCCGACGGGCCTTGAGGGCGGTCTCCGCTTTTCGGCATAGCTTCGAGTCGGCCCGAAGCACGTCAACGTAGGCCGACGGGTCGTCTACCATCTGGGCGAAGATCACTGCACGCGCCACCGCCAGCGGCCGGCGCGCCCACCAAAGGTGTAGGGTGCTTGGATGGCCGTGTGCAGATGCTCTGTTGATCGACTTCTCACGCGCGCTGGCCTTGTTGATCGCCTCCAGCGGGAGGGCGACTTCAATAAGCTTCTTTTTCATTCTTCAGACCCAAACGGCACGTCGTCGCTGCCATCATAGAAAATCCGAACGCCAGACATGAACAGCACGTAATGCGAGTTGCTTCTGGCGTTCGTCAAGCAGCGGCGGGGTCCATTCGTCGGGGGCAAGCTCCGGGACGGCGCGAGTGATCGCGTACGTGCTCCTCCCGTATTCCAAACTTTTGGGCGCGTATTCCTCGTTGCCTACCCGGCGATTGGCGACAGGTTCCAGCAATGTCAGGTTGCCGAGCCGGTACACGGCGGATTCCCAGCGGTCGCGCGGGAATGAGGCTTCCCAAGCGTCAACAGGGTTCTCCGGCAATATGTGCTCGATGGTGCCAGGATCGGTGTCCGGATCGACAGCACGATTCGATGCATCTGCCTCGATCCGCCCGAGGATGTACTTGGCGAGCTTCTTTCGCTGGCCGCTGGTGTCGATGACAAAGCGTGCAAAGTCCTGCTCGAATTTCACATCGTCCACATAAATGGGCTTCAGATGCTGGAAGACGGCCGCCGGGTTTGTCGCCGCGCGGTCGAGCAAAGCCTTGGCCGCCTGGTGATAGACAGGTTCCAGCGCATTGGTATTTAGCCCGCTTACCACGGAGTACCGAAACGAAAGCACGGCCACAAGCTTGAGCACGCGAGCGAAATCGTGCCGCGAAAGGCGCTCCCAGGCGGCAAACAGCAGGGGCGTCATCTGTCGCACGCGGAAGAGCTGAAGCTCACGTACGTAAGGCCGGGCTTCCGGCGTTTCCATCCAATAGCCGTGATTGGGGTCGGAAAGTGCGGCGAATAGCTCCGCGCGGCGCTCCAGCGCCTCCATCAGCCCAAACACATCCTGCGGTGTGCGGACGCGCTCACGAACGAGCTTGAATAGCCGCTGACTGCGGATATGCGGCTCTTCGCACAGCAAGTGGTAGCGAAGAAACTCGGGAAATCGCTCCTGTTGCACTGTTGCGAGTAGCGCCCGCCAGCGTCGCTCAAGAGATTCAAGGTCTGTGCCGACCTTAAGCCGCGAGAACAAATAGTTCTTGAGCAGATCGGTAGACGAGAGTTCGAGGCCGCGCGCGTTGAGCGTCTCGAACACGGTGTAAGCATTCAGCTCGTCGTCGACCGTAATCAGAATGAACATGAGCTGCCGGCCAACAGTTTCGGCCAGCATTCCCGCGAGCGCGGCACCGTCCTGCGCAAAGGCAGCTTCCTGTGCGAGGCGATTGCTGAAATACTTAAAGCACTCCCACAGAAGGCGATTGGATTTCGGCAGGCCACGTGGGTTCAAGGGCTCACGCAACTGCACGAGGTAATCCTGATAGAAGGCGTCGTCCGTCTTGTTGAGGAACAGCTTGCTACTTTCTACCAGTGAAGCCGGGTCTTTTTCGCCGATGAAACGGCTCCGTAATCCTGCTGTACGTTCACTATTTGCTTGAGTTTCCCGGCCAGCATCAGCCATGCCTCTTAGTTGCTTGATGGCGGCGAGCGCGAGAAGGCTTAGCGTGGCAAGCCGCTGCTGGCCGTCGATAATTAGGAACTCGCGGTCGCTTTTACCCTCCACCACGAGCGCGCCCATGTAATGCCGGTCGTCGGGCCTGCCGCGCAGTTCGACGGTGTCGTTCCAGAGATCCTCCCATTGCTCCTCCTCCCAGGAGTAGTCACGTTGGTAGGGGGGCACGCGGTATATCTTGCCGTTGCCGACCAACTCGAGGAAATTCGTGGTACGAGTATTCAGGAGGTTCGTCTTCGCCATAGGGCAACTACCTTTCTCAAATCGAACCGTTGACCGCCGAGTCACCTACCGATACATCCAATAGTGTCGGCGTCGAACTCACGCCGGCGTTTCTGCTCTGGCGACCAAATCGGCAAAGTCGTAGTTTACGCTGGTGACACCGAAATCCGGTTCGCGCCGGAACGGCTGGCGCAGGTAGTGCACGCGATGGGCGTCGTCCGATTGGAACTCGACGATGGCGAGGATGAAATCATCGGGCTTGTTGAGCGAGTAGAGGATTTCATTCTTGGTAACTGTGATCGTGGCAGCCCCCTCGACACGTCCCTTGACCTCCAGGAAGCGCAGCTTGCCGGTGCCGGGTATGCGGCTTTCGACGTCGTAGCCGAGTTTCTCGAACTCGCGGTCGGTCGGCTCGAAGCCGAGGCCCCGCTCGACGTCCATCACGATCGCGCGGGCGCGTGCTGCGCTCGCCTGGGTGTCCGCGGGGCCCGTTGGCGCAGACACGGGCCGACCCATTATGGCCCCAAGCAAGCCCATCGGCACCACCAGCAGCCCTCCCAGCACCACGGGGGGTAGCGGCGAGACCTGGCCTTCGAGCTTCAGCTCCTCCAAGCGTTTCTGCAGTCGCCCCTGAAGCAGGTCTGCCCGTTTGCGCGCCTCTCCCGAGTTGAGCCTGGCATTGACCCTTCCGGCCTGCTCTTGCGCCTGAAGCTGCGCCGCGCGGTGGTCCCAATAGGTAATCTCCTTCGTCAGCCGTTCCTTAACCGCCGCTTCGGTCTTCGCGATTAACGCGAGCCTCGGGCCGCGAACCTCTGCCAGATGCTCGGGCACGACATGGGCTACCGCATAGCCCTGCGCTTTCTGCTCCAAATCGCGGTTGATCCATGTGCACTCGGGCCGGTCGAGTAATGCTTCCACACCGGGTTCGTCAGCACCTAACGGCCGGTAATCGAGGTACGGCGCGTAATGCACATGGCGCGCGGTCCCGTCGGCGTCAAGCTCAACGTAGAGCATGCGCTTCGAGACGATGCGCCGGTCACCCGACTTCGTGAGGTTCGCGTCCTGGATCGAATGCTCGATATAGAAGAGTACGCGCGGCCGGGTGCCGCTGTCGCGCTCGTCTACCAGCACCGTGCCGCGCTTCAGGAGATCGCGGTGGCGCTCAAGCGTGAGGTCGATAACGGAGTCGAGAAGGGGATGACCGGGGCAGACGAAGGCGGCCAGCGGCTGCCCCTGCGGCGCCACCAGCGACTTCTCGAACGCGATGCGCTCGTACCGAGGCAGCACCGGCTCGCCGATCCCGATCAGCCGGTCGCGGTTGCGCACCGGGGCCGGAACGTGGGTGATCTCGTACCGGCGCGGTTCTCGCTGCTTGGCCGTTCCGCCCATTCGTTGGAAGGCTTCGTGAAAGAACGATTCGATGTAATGCGGCTGCAAGCGGCGCGCCTCGGCACGCTCCATGTTCTCGCGGATGCGTTGGACACGGCTCGCGTCCATGGCATCGGGAGCCAGCGCCCGATCGTCAAGCAAGTCCTGGAGATGGCCGCGGTCGAGCGCCTGGTCTAGAACGGTGGTGAGGTAGGCCTTCACCTCGGGGCGTTCGCCATACCGGATGGCCTGGATGAGGAGATCGCGCAGCGACTTGCCCTCGAACTGGAGCTTGCCCAGCACGTCGAACACCTGGCCGCCAAGGGCTTGACGGGCCTGCTCCAGCTTTTCCAGCAGCCTGCGATAGACATCGCCTTCGCGCGTCTCCTCGGCTACAAGGTTCCACAGGTGGCAGACCTCGGTCTGGCCGATGCGGTGGATGCGGCCGAAGCGCTGTTCGATGCGGTTGGGATTCCACGGCAAGTCGTAGTTCACCATCAAGTGCGCGCGCTGGAGGTTGATACCCTCACCGGCCGCGTCCGTGGCCAGGAGCACCTGCACCTCGGGATCGTGCCTGAACGACTCCTGCAACTTCGTGCGCTCTTCTCGGCCGATGCCGCCGTGGATGATCACCACGGCCTCCTTTCGACCGAGCAGCGTGGTGATACGGTTTTCAAGATAATTCAGCGTGTCGCGGTGCTCGGTGAAGATGACGAGCTTCTGGTGGGGTGAGGGCGTGGGCGGCGGTATCGCGCCGGCGCCATAGGGCGCAGCGGGTTCGGCGACGTGGTGAGCAATGGCCCCCGGGGTGAAAATTTCACTTAGCAGGCTGGCCAGTTCGCGCCACTTGGTATCGGTGCCGCTGCGGCGGACACCCAGGGCATGGCCCTCCAGCCCTTTCAGGGTTTCGATCTCGATGCGCAGCTCGGCAATGGAGCGAGCGGCGGTAGCCTGGTCGAGAATCTCTTCCTCGGCGGCTTCGACCTCGTTGTCTGGTGCGTCTTCCAGGTCCTCCACATCTTCGCTATCCAGGACAGGAACGGTGGGCGCAATGATGGGTGCGACCTGCCCGCCGCGATGCAACACTTCGAGTTCCCGCAGCCGGCTTTCTAGGCGTTCGCGCCGCCGCCGAAGGGACTGATAGATGGCTTCGGGCGAGGACGCAAGGCGCCGTTGCAGGATGGTTAGTGCAAAGCCAACGGTTCCGGCGCGCTTGTCGTTTTCCAGGGCTTCGGCGCGATTGAATTCGTCACGTACGTAGTCAGTGACGATTTTGTAGAGGTGGGTTTCGGCATCCGACAGCTTGTAGGGCACGGTGTGGGCGATGCGCTCGGGGAAAAGCGGCGTGCCATCGAACTTGACCAGCTTTTCCTTCACCATCCGGCGCATCAGGTCCGAAACGTCGGATACATGGACCCCGTCGCGGAAGCGGCCCTCGAAACGGTCGCCATCAAGCAGTGCCATGAAAAGCTGAAAGTCCTCCTCCTTGCCGTTGTGCGGCGTCGCCGTCATCAGCAGGAAATGCCGTGTGAGGGTCGAGAGGAGCTGGCCGAGCCTGTAGCGTTTGGTGTACTTGGTCTCGCCACCGAAGTTCGTGGCAGACATTTTGTGGGCCTCGTCGCAGACGACGAGATCCCATCGGCAATCCGGCGCCTGGAGCTTTTGCTGCACATCCTCGTTGCGCGAGAGCTTGTCGAGACGCGCGATGACCAGATTGGTCTCCATAAACCAGTTGCCGGTGCGCGCGGCTTCGAGCTTGTCGTTGGTGAGAATCTCGAACGGAAGGTGGAAGCGCCGATAGAGTTCGTCCTGCCACTGCTCCGCCAGACTGCCAGGGCACACGACGAGACAGCGGTGCAAGTCGCCGCGGGCGATCAACTCCTTGATGAGAAGCCCCGCCATGATCGTCTTGCCGGCACCGGGATCGTCCGCAAGCAGGAACCGTAGCGGCTGGCGGGGCAACATGGATTCGTAGACCGCGGTGATCTGGTGAGGGAGGGGATCGACGACAGAGGTATGTACCGCCAGCACCGGATCGAACAGGTGCGCCAGGCGGATGCGCTGTGCCTCGGATACGAGACGAAAGAGGGCACCGTCACCGTCGAAGCTCCAAGGCCGCCCGTGTTCGACGACTTCGAGGCGAGGCTCGTCGTGACGGTATAGCAACTCATTTGCCACTCGCCCAGCGGGCGTTTTGTAGGTGAGTTCCAGCGCCTCAGAACCAAACCACTTCACGCTTACGACCGTGATCAGTGCGTCCGGCAGGATGCCTCGCACTGCAGCGTTGGAACGTAGGTCTTCCAGCTTGCTCAAGCCCTCTCCTGATCTTGGCGTGACACATCGGTCGAACCCCGGGGCTAGCTGGGTTTTTACCGCTCCGCCAACCTGTCTATTGCGGCCCGGATCTGCTCGTCGCTCGCATGAGCGAAGCGCCCCAGCATGATAAACGTTTTACGACCAAAAATGCACCTGACGGGTGAGGAAATCAACACCCTCTTGCACCAGATATGGAAGCCTCAGTGTCAGGCCGGCAACGCGACCGCGAACGGCGATTCGACGGCACTTTCGAAGCCACTCCACGCGCCCGTCAAGCGTCGCGGCGATGTTGGTGTGAAATATTTTCCGGCAAACGTGCCGGCGCCAGAAGTGCAATCACGTGCAAAGCCAGGGTGAACGAACAATTGGAGAGCGGACATAAAGCTAGCGGTTCGGGTGTCAGCACTGCTGACGCTCTCCCACAATCGCATTGTCATTTTTTTGGGAACTCGTTTCGGTGTTCTACGGTCAGAGCATCAACCGCGACCGCTGCTGCATGATCGTTGGCTCTAGTCGGACTTAGCTGGACGATGTGCAGTACCGTGAAAGTCGCGGAAGCGCCAGACAAGAATTGGATTTTCGGTGGCCCCGCCAGCCCGCTTGATGCTCGTTAGCGCATCGGCCTTTGCTCGCAAGAGCGCCTTGAAGCCGGGAAAATCTCCTGAGAACCGGCGGCCGTAAGGTTCAGAGATACCCGTAAGCATTCCGCCCTCGAGCGGTTCGTGAAGGCACAACGCGCTGATCTGCGCCCGTGCCATCGCCATCGTTACTCCTGCTGCATCGGTCGAGGGATACGCAGTTGACCGCGCGTCCCTGAGCGGCAGCCGTCGTTCGTCCTTCGTGGCAGATACCGCCTGTACCCGTCGTAAGCGAGGCGTGCCCCGTGCACACCCGCACTTAGCTCACGCCGGCCGGATGCACGCCCGCAAAGCGCAATAGCTGCGGCAGCGGCGAGCACTGCGCCGACATTCGTCCGCACTTCTGCGCCAACGTCTGCAGCAGCAATCGCGTCGTCACTACCCCGGCGCCAGCCGGTAGTGACGACGCGCCGAAAGTCCCGCGCGTCAACAACTTACGCCGCCCTGGCGCAAGTGACGTTCCCAAGTGATGGGGTCCCCGACCCATCGTCCCGTATGACCGTGCAATGCGGTCTGTCCTTTTGCCCGAAGTCCCGGGCAATCCTCATCGCGCCGATACGGCGCTCCCCCGAGCCCTGGGTCAATGGCTCGATGAGTCCTGCTCCCAACAGGGAGAGCCATCGATGCCAAGAGCGGGTGCAGCCGCGGCAAGCAGCAAAAACCCTGCACACAACGGGAGTGGTGTCCCGCGTCCCTCGTGGTTCTCGCAACGCCAAGGCGTTCGAGACGGACAGAAACACTGACCGGATAGGCAGCACACACCAGCAGCACGGAGTGGCAGGACAGCTGGCGCAACAGACGAATGGAGGAAGCTGGCTCAGAACAACAGCGGAGGGGATGGTTTGGCGAACCGGGGTCACGCGATACTGCGACCTGGGGAGGCTATCGGCTTGGAATTCCGCTGTTAACGCCGCTAACGCCGGCGCCTATCAATGTTGTGCCTGCGAACTCGCGGCGTCGGAAGCCTCGACCGCCGGAGCAGGGCATAGTACGCTTCGATCTCATGAAAAAACTGGGGGATTCCTTTGAGCTCAGCGCGACCGATCTGGTTGCGTACCTCAATTGCCATTTCCTCGCGGGCCTAGACCGTGCGGTGGCCGAGGGGACTTTGCAGAAACCGAAGGTCTGGGATCCCCTTCTGCAGATCTTGTTGGAACGCGGTGCGGCCCATGAGCAGAGCTATGTCCAACACCTTACGAAAGTGGGCCTGAACGTCGTCCGAATTGACGGTGTAGAAGTGACCAATGAGGCCGTGTCCGCGACCGTAGCGGCCATGCGAGACGGTGTTCCAGTCATCGTGCAGGCTGCTCTATCGCACCAAGGCTGGAACGGACGTGCTGATATCCTGCGGCGCGTCGAAGTGCCCAGTGCATTAGGCGGTTGGTCTTATGAGCCGATCGACACGAAGCTCGCTCGAGAAACGAAAGCGGGGGCGATCCTCCAGCTCTGCCTCTATTCTGACCTGCTGACCGAAACGCAACGTCTACCGCCGGAATACATGTACGTCGTTGCTCCCTGGTCGGAGTTCCAACCGCAGCAGTATCGGTTTGCCGACTACGCCGCCTATTTCCGGAAGGTTAAGCGGGCATTGGTGACGGCCATGGCGGGGCCGGCGATAGCTGGCACCTATCCCGATCCGATCGAGCACTGCGACATCTGCCGGTGGCGGGAAGCTTGCGACAAGCGCCGCCGCGACGACGACCACCTCTGCCTCGTGGCCGGCATTTCGAAGATTCAGATCAACGAGTTGAAGGGCCACGGTATCGCGACGGTGCAAGACTTGGCCGGTGTGCCGCTGCCACTCCAGTGGAAGCTCGATCGCGGCTCGGCCGACTCCTACGTCCGCATCCGCGAGCAAGCGCGGATCGTGGTCGAGGCCCGTGCGGCAGGTGCAGGTAAGTTCGAGCTGCTACAGGTGGAAGCCGGGTTCGGGCTTACCCGCCTGCCCGAACCAACCGACGCTGACGTTTTTCTCGATATCGAAGGTGATACCTTTGTGGGCGAGCATGGTCTCGAATATCTGTTCGGTTACCTCTTCAAGGACGCGCACGGCGTCCTCGTCTACGAGGGCGACTGGGCCTTCACCCGCGCCGACGAGAAGCGCGTCTTCGATAAATTCATCGATTTCGTCATGACACGGTGGGCGCAGTTTCCTGGCCTGCATATTTACCACTACGCGCCATACGAGCCCGCGGCCTTGAAACGCCTGATGGGCCGCTACGCGACCCGTGAGGAAGAGATCGACCGCATGCTCCGCGCCGGGCTTTTCGTCGATCTTTACCAAGTCGTGCGCCGGGGGCTGCGCGCAAGCGTGGAAAGTTATTCGATCAAGCGATTGGAGCTGTTCTACGCATTCGAGCGCGCGATACCGCTCACTGATGCTAATGCTGCGTTAGCCAATCTCCAGGCGAATCTCGAACTGGGCGATGCTCCGTCGGTTTCCGATGAGATCAAGGCCGCCGTGCGAGCCTATAACGAGGATGACTGCCGCTCCGCCTCGACCTTGCGCGACTGGCTCGAAACGCAGCGGGCCAGGCTGATCACCGAGGGGGCCGAAGTGCCCCGCCCGCAACCCGGCGACGGTGCGCCAAACGAGAAGATCACCGACTGGCTGATCAAGATTAACGCGCTGATCGAGAGATTGACCGCAGGCATTCCCGTCGATGCCGCAGAGCGGGATGAAGAGCAGCAGGCCCGTTGGATTATGGCCAATATTGTTGATTGGCACCGCCGGGAAGAAAAGGCAGTGTGGTGGGAGTATTTCCGGCTGGCCGATCTTTCGGCGGAGGATTTGCTCGAGGAGCGTGCTGGACTTTCTGGTCTCGTCTTTGTCGGTGCCGTCGGCGGCACCGCAAAGGCGCCGATCCACCGTTACCGCTTCCCGCCGCAAGAGACGGAGATTCGGGGTGATGAGAACCTTTGCAATCTCGGTGGTACCAAGCTTGGCAAGGTTACGGCGATCACCTTCGACACCAACACGGTCGATATAAAAAAGCGCCAGGATACCGCCGGTTTCCATCCGCAAGCGGTCTTCGCGCACAGGCATGTCGACACAAAGGTGAAGGCCGAGGCGCTGGTGCGCATCGGAACGCACATTGCTGACCACGGCTTGGCCGGCATTGGGCCTTATCAGGCAGCGCGCGACCTACTCATCAGAGATCGCCCGCGCGCCGGCGGAGAGCCGTTGCATCTCGCGGGAGAGACGACAGTCGAAGCTGCCGTTCGTTTATGCGGTCATCTGGCCGGTGGCGTGCTGCCGATTCAGGGGCCGCCGGGTGCCGGCAAGACCTTCATTGGCGCACGCATGATCTGCGAGCTGGTCCGTCGCGGGAAGAAGGTTGGTGTCACGGCCAACAGCCACAAGGTAATCCGCAACCTGATTGGCGCGGTCATCAAGGCTGCAGACGAGCTGGGTATTGATCTCCAGTGCTGCCAAAAGGCCGACGAGGTCGAAGACCCGCAACACCGCCTTTCATTCGCCAAGAGCAATGAGGAACTGTTTGCTGCGCTGAGGGGCGGCGCATCGGTTGCCGGTGGCACGGCCTGGCTGTGGTCTCGACCGGACGCGTTTGAGATGGTCGACGTCCTGTTCGTAGACGAGGCCGCGCAGATATCTCTCGCCGATGTACTCGCGGTAACGCAGGCGGCTAAGACAGTAGTGTTGATCGGTGATCCACAGCAGCTCGACCAGCCGATGCAAGGCAGCCACCCGGAGGGCACTGATGTGTCGGCGCTCGATCACATTCTGGGCGGCGAACGGACGATCCCCGCGGACAAGGGGCTGTTCCTCGAAGAGACTTGGCGATTGCATCCAGCGATCTGCGCCTATACCTCCGAGCTCTTCTATGACAGCAAGCTCCGCTCCCGGGATGGACTCGAACAACAGGTCATCAAGGGAGCAGGGCCTGTAAATGGATTCGGTCTGTATTTCATGCCTGTCGCGCACAACGGCAATCAGAATTGCTCGCCTGAAGAGGCTCAAGCGGTCGGGCATCTTGTGCGGGCTATCCTCGTCGGTGACCCGACCTGGATCGATCGCGAGGGGTTAGAGAAACCGATTGCGCTCAACGATATCGTCATCATCACGCCATACAACGCGCAGGTCTTCGAGATTCAGCAATGCCTGCCCGGGGCGCGCGTCGGCACGGTGGACAAGTTCCAGGGCCAGGAAGCGCCAATCGCTATCTATTCGACCGCCACCTCGAGCCATGCGGATGCGCCGCGCGGGATGGAGTTCCTCTACAGCCTCAATCGGCTCAATGTCGCGACGTCTCGTGCCAAATGCGTGTCGATCCTCGTCAGCTCGCCACAGATCTTCGAAGCGGAGTGTCGCACACCTCGGCAGGTTCAGTTGGCGAACGCCTTCTGCCGATATCTCGAGATCGCGGAGCGTCTCATCGCCGGGTGAGTTTGTGAGGGCGAGAATGAAACATGCTGCAAAAAACGCGGGGAATTCGTGACGTATTCTGCGATTCTCGGCAATCGGAAGTGATTGAGGGCGGGCCATTTCAAGTTAACGTAAGCACCCGTTTTCCAACTCACAAATCCGTTCCTCAGGCGGCTTTCTTCACCTTCAATTCGATCCGCATGCCGGCGTGGCCGAGCATGTTGACCAGGGCGTCGAGGCTGAACTTGTCGATCTTGCCGCGCAGCAGGTCGTTGAGCCGCGGCTGCCCGACGCCGAGCGCGCGCGCGGCCGCGCCCTGGGTCATCTTGCTCTTGCGGTAGAAGTCCTCGATCCTCATCATCAGTTCAGCGCGCAGCTTCAGGTTCTCAGCCTCCGCCTTGCTGAATCCGATGTCGAGAAACACATTGCCGCTGCCGCGCGTGATCTTCACCTTTTCCGTCATCGTTGCTTCCTCTCGTTCACCATTGCCCGGTAGCGCTCGCGGGAAAGGTCAATCTCGGCCTTGGGTGTCTTACGCGCCTTCTTCTGGAAGGCATGGAGCACGTAAACCGCTTCCGGGAACTTCGCTACGTAGATCACCCGGAAAGCGACACCCTCGCGGACCCTGATTTCGTTCACGCCGAGCCCGACCGAGGGCATCGGCTTCCAGTCCGCCGGCTCCTTCCCGGCCTGGACGCGCTCAAGCTGGTAGCCCGCTTCAT
>Ga0209343_10007408_pt1 | contig 12919 bp, 14 predicted proteins | sample RifCSPlowO2_02_FD_184026 | JGI IMG/M metagenome (GOLD analysis project Ga0209343, IMG submission 184026) | Groundwater microbial communities from Rifle, Colorado - Rifle CSP2_plank lowO2_0.2 (SPAdes) (version 2) | ecosystem: Environmental > Aquatic > Deep subsurface > Groundwater | place... | reverse complement strand
GGGCAATGTTGCCGCCGACGATAAGCACGGCGCCGACCTCGGCGACGGCGCGGCCGAAACCGGCCAGGATCGCGGTCAGCAGGCTGAAGCGCCCTTCCCATAACAGGGTCATCACGATGGCAAGGCGGCCGGCGCCCATGGAGCGCAACTGCTCCGAGTATTCTCCCCAAAGATCTTCCACCGACTGGCGCGCCAGCGCGCAGATGATCGGTGTTACCAGGATGGTCTGCGCGATGACCATTGCGGTGGGTGTGAACAGCAGCCCGAAATCGCCGAGGGGCCCGACGCGTGAAAGCAGCAGATAAACCACCAGTCCCACGACCACCGGCGGAAGTCCCATCAGTGCATTCAACATCACGACCACGCCGCGGTATCCGGGAAAACGGCTGACGGCCAGCGCAGCCCCGAGTGGGAGCGCCACCGCGCTGGCCAGCAGTACCGCGGCGCAGCTGACGCCGAGCGAACGCAGGACAATTTCAAGCAGGTCCGCGTCCAGCGCCGCGATCAGTTGCACGGCCAGGCCCAAAGAATCTGCAATCTCACTCAATCGGGCATTCCATGGGTTTAGCTAAATATGCAAATAAAGTCATATTTAAAAGTCATACCATTTCTGTGATTATCAGCGCCCCGCACAGTATACGCAATAATAGGCAGTACAGAGCATATATAAGGAGATAAAAATGGCCACACCAAAACTGAGACTGGCAAGGCTGGTTCTGGGGCTGGCAGCCCTTCATGCCATGCCAATGGAATCCTGGGCTGCGGACGCCGCGTTGCTGGAAGTGCTGCGCAACAACAAACTTATTAGCGAGGAGCAATATCAGGCCCTCGTTACAGCCCAGGAAGCGGCGCCACAGGATGTTGGAAAGCAGAAATTGCCGGCGGACGACGAGGACCTTCTGGATGTGCTGTTATCCAACAACCTCATTTCCCAGGAGCAGTTTGCGAAGCTGCGTGTGCAAACCGGAATCGCGAAGAAAACTGATCCGGAATCCAAGGCGTCGTTGAAGGAAGGCATCAAATTCAAATCACAGGACGGGGCGTTTCAAGCGCAGGTCGGCGTCTACATGCACGCAGATTCCGCAATCCACAGCAATGATCGAACCGACTTCTCCAACGGGACCGAATTGCGCCGGGGCCGGCTCTCCGTGGGCGGCACCGCATTTTCAACCTGGGACTACAAGTTTGAGGCAGACTTCGCCGGCAGCACCTTGGGTGGAAGCACGAATACGGTGACCGTGACGGACGCCTTCCTGCGGTACACAGGATTCAAGCCGGTAACGCTGACCGCGGGAAATTTCAAGGTACCATTTAGCCTGGAAGCTGTGGGATCGGCAAAGTACATGACCTTTATGGAGCGTGGCCTGCCATTTGCGTTCCTGAGTACACGGCGGTTGGGTGGCATGGTGGGCACCAACGGCGATAACTGGACGCTCTCAGCAGGCTGGTTCGGGGATGGAATCACCTCTCAGAACGCAGATGATGAAGGAAACCAACTGGCAGGGCGCGCCACATTCGCGCCAATATTCGGGACCGACCGCGTTGTACACCTGGGTTTCTCAGGCGGATGGATAGAGCCTCAGCACGCGGCTGGGGGCAAGTTGGAGACCGCGCGTTTTCGTTCCAAACCCGAGGCCAACATCATCTCGGACGGTCTCGTGGAAAGCTCATTCCTGACCGATGCCAACGGCAATGCCTTTGGCCTGAGTTCAGGCCGGCTCGTGGACACCGGCAGCATGGGCGGCGATGTCAGCAGTTACACATTGTTCGGCGGTGAGCTAGCCACGGTCCTGGGCCCATTTTCATTACAGGGTGAATACATCCGTGCTGATGTAAACCGTAGTGCCGCGTCCGATGCTGGATTCGACGGGTTTTACGCTTATGGCAGCTGGTTCATTACCGGCGAATCCCGCGCCTACAGGGCCGACAAGGGCGTGTTCGACATGTTGGTGCCGCGTAAATCCTTTAATCTGAAATCCGGCGACCCCGGGGCCTGGGAGATTGCGGTGCGTTACAGCAATCTGGACCTGAATGATGAGGATATTCGCGGCGGCGAACTGAACGACCTGACCGTGGGCCTGAATTGGTACATCAATCAGTACGTGCGCCTCAGCGCCAACTACGTGAGCGTTCTCGACGTGTCAGGCGGTGCCCACGACAACGACGAACCCAGTATCTACGAGATGCGCATGCAGTTCGCATACTGAGCAGGGATATTCGACCCGGGGCGCTGGCGCCGCATGTTGCCAGCGCCCCGCTCCATTCTGGCAGGAAAATTTCACGGTCCTGCCGCTGGCCGAATCTATAATTCCTCCAGCATCCGCGGCCTCTGCCCGGCGCGGTGGTCACAGGAGGTGTCATGCAAACCAGAGATACAATCCGCCATCAGCGCGACCTGCAGGGAATTTTTCAGGAGCTGGCCGCGCTGCTCAGCCGTCAGGACGTCGTGACAGGTCTGGTCGGGCGGCAGGACACGCCGCGCCGCGAACTGGTGCAGAACCTGTTGCAGCGACAACAGTCCGCGGAATTGCAGCGCAAATTGCAGCAATTGCATCCGGCGGACATCGCATTTGCGCTGGAGAACCTGCCTCCGGAACGGCGGGCGCTGCTTTGGTCGCAGGTCCCGGAAAAGGAGCGTGGCGCGATCCTGCTGGAACTGGCCGACCCCGTGCGTGAGTCGCTTATCGGCGTCATGGGTCATGAGGAAATCCTCAGCATGGCCGCCTCTCTCGACCCTTCCGCAGTGGCGGCGCTGGTGCCGATGCTGCCGCGGGAAGCAGCCCTGGATGTGCTCAACGCGCTCGATCGGGACAACCGCAAGGAAGTGCAGTCGGCCTTATTGTTCCCGCGCGACAGCGTCGGCTCGCTTATGGAGTTCGACATGGTCACCGTGCGGGAGGACATGAGCATGGAAGAAGTGCTGCAAAGCCTGCGCCGCAATCCATCGCTGCCGGAGAATTTCAACCAGATATTTGTCGTCAACCAGGACGGCGGGCTCAGCGGCGTACTGGCGGTGCGCGATCTGATGCGCAGCGACCCGGCGGCGCTGGTCCGCGACCGGCATGACCGCGAGGCGGTGGCATTCCACACCGACGATTCCGCCCGGGAGGCGCTCGGCGCATTTGAGCGCTACGACCTGATCAGCGCCCCGGTGATGAACAGTCATGGACAGCTGGTGGGCGTGGTCAAGATCGACCGCATCGTGGACTTCAAGGATGAGATGGCACAGAAGGAACGCCTGAGCCAGGTGGGGTTGAGCGGCGACGAGGACCTGTTCGCCCCGGTGGTCATGAGTGCGCGCAACCGGTGGTTCTGGCTCGGCCTGAACCTGACCACGGCGTTCGTCGCATCGCGCGTGATTGGAATGTTTGAATCCACGATCCATCAGTTCGTTGCGCTGGCCGCGCTGATGCCGATCGTGGCCAGCATCGGTGGCAACACCGGCAATCAGACCGTCGCACTGATGATTCGGGGCATCGCATTGCAACAGATCACGCCGGACAACCTGCGCCGCTTTCTCTCCAAGGAACTGCAGATCGGTGTCATAAACGGATTCATCTGGGGCTGCGGAATGGGCCTGGTGACGCTGTTGCTGTACGGAGAGATGCGACTCGCGCTGGTGATGCTGGCGGCAATGGTCGGCAATTTTTGCGTCGCGGCGCTGGCGGGTGTGTCAGTTCCGGCGGCCCTGCACTACCTGGGCCGGGATCCGGTCATGGGAAGCAGCGTGTTATTGACGGCCTTGACCGACAGCATGGGATTTTTGTTATTCCTGGGCATCGCGACCTTGGTTCTGATTTGACTCGGGCCAATATTTTTATTTTAAATTCATGCAGTTGTGCGCTTTCCTGTGAAGCCGGGGAGCCGGCGTGATGCTTCGCTACCCGGGCCCGGGCCAGGCATATAATGCCGGACGTGCCGCGCGACCCCGGGGGTCCCCGCGCGGCAATAAGTTCATCGGCAATCATTGGAGATGACCGATTTGGACGTGGAAGCCATCAAGCAGGCCGCAGCCGCCCTGTACTCATCATCGCTGCCCTATCACAACTTTAGTCACGCGCTGGCCGTTGTAAAAGAGGCAGAGCAGATCGTGGAAAAGTGCAGAGCCGAGGGTGTGCCTGTGGATGGTGATGTGGTGATCCTTGCGGCCCTGTTTCACGATGCCGGGTTTCACGACGATCACGCCCGCCTTGGCTTTGCGTCCAAGGAGGCATATTCCGCGGAACTGGCGCAGCGTGAACTGGGCAAATACGGTGCCGCACCACAAATTGTGGAGCAGGTATGCGACGCGATCCTGAGCACCCATTACGATGGCATCTGCCGCAGCAACGAATCGAAGGCAGTGCGCGCGGCGGATCTGGCCGGACTTGCCGCGGAGTACAGCATCTTCAAACGCAACACCGTGCGTCTCAAAAAGGAGCATGAACTGCTGTCCGAAACCCGCACCGAGTGGCCGGAATGGCGGGACAGCGCGATTGCCAGGGTGAACCTGTTTCTGCGTCAGGATCTGAATCTGACCCGGGATTACTTCGATGCCGAAGGGCATTCGGTATTTCACCGGCGGACCCAGGAAAATTTGCGCCGCTTGCAGGCGGATCCGAGCGATGAGGTCATGGAGGACAAAGAAATTGCCTGTTTATGATTATCTTTGTCCGGCCAACGGCCGGACCGTGGAGGTCGTACACGATACTGCCGTGACATTGCGAACCTGGGGCGAGGTTTGTTACTTGGCGCAGTTGCAGCCTGGAAATACGGACCCGGGCGCCGCAGTCCAGCGTGTCTTTCGTTCCGCTCCGGCTGTTGTCACCAATGAATCCAACCAGGAACTCAGAAACCTGGGGTTCACCAAACTGGTGAAAAGAGAAGAGGGCGTCTACGAGAATGTGACCGCCGCCCACGGTGAATCCCGGTATATGGTGCGCGGCAGGAAGGAAACCGTGCCGCACGTACACAAGAAAGTCGGCGACTGAGTCACTGCGGAGCAGTCCTGGATGGCGACCGCAACCGTCGACACCGACATGCAGACGCTCCGGCGCCTGGTGGATGTTTCCACTGAACTGGCGGTCAATTACGGATTTCAGGCCTTCGGCGCCGTCATCATCCTGGTGGTCGGATGGTATGCCAGCCGCTGGGTCGGAAAGATTGTTGGCGCCTTTTGCGATCGCTCGCACATGGATGTCACGCTGGCGCGGTTCTTCGCCAATCTCGCGCGTACTGTCGTGCTGCTGTTTGTGGTCATCATCGCGCTGGGGAAATTCGGCATCACAATTGCGCCGTTCATCGCCGCCCTCGGCGCTGTTGCGTTTGGCGGCACGCTGGCATTGCAGGCGCCCCTGTCAAATTACGGCGCCGGACTCTCCATCATCCTTACGCGCCCATTTGTGGTCGGGGACACAATCCGCGTGGCAGGAATCATCGGTGTTGTCGAGGACATCCGGCTGGCGCACACGCAGCTCAGCAGTGAAGACGGGGAGACCATCACCATCCCCAACAAGGATATCGTCGGCAAGATCATCCATAACTCCTTCGGTAACCTGGCGGTGGAAGCGGTGGTCAGCGTGGACTACGACGCCGATTTGGATAAGGCCATTGCCTTGATCCGCGGTGCAATTGCCGCCTGCCGGGAGGTGCCGGGAAAACCGGCGCCCAACGTGGGTATCCAGCGATTCGGCGATTCGGGAATTGAAATCGGGTATCGCTACTGGGTCCCGACGCGTCGCTACTACGAGCTAATGTTCGATGTGAACGGGCGCATCCTGACTGCGTTCCGGGCCAGCGGCATTCATATTTCCTTTCCGCGACGCGAAGTGCGCATGTTGCCGGCGGGCTGACGCCGGCCTGCCTTCCCTGGCAGGTTTCGGGCGCCGGCAGGATTGCTGCTCGCGATCAGTTCCAGCTCTGTAACTTGATTTTCCAGCTGCCGTCGGGCTGGCGCGCCAACACGTTGGTCATCTGCCCATCGAGACTGTTGACCTGGCCATTGCTGGTGAACTTCGATGTCCACACCGCGCTCTGGTACAGCGTGTCTCCTTCGAGCCGTTCGTTGACGCTCAGGAACCGGAATTCGCTCGCGCCGGATTTGCGCTTCGCAATCCAGTAATCGCCGATGGCGCCGGGCGCGGCAATGAGCTCCGTCCCCGGAGACACCAGCACGGCGTCGTCGGTGTAAAGCCTGGCGATGGCGGCAGTGTCACCGGAGTTCACGACACTCGCCCAGGAACCCGTCTGAGGCACGGTTTCCGCCAGGGATGCTGCGGAAGCCGTGCCGATGAATGCTGCCAGAATCAATTTCGAATATTTCATGGTGTAGCTCCTCAAGTAGTTGATGGAGCCACTGTATAGGGCTGCATATTGTTTACAATAGCACTTACATTGACATACTGTTTCTAAAAAGGAGACAATAGGCCAATGGACCGGCTGGAAAGCGTACGTGTATTTATGGCCGTCGCGCGACTCGAGGGGTTTTCGGCGGCCGCCAACGAACTGGGGATATCCAAGGCCGCGTGCTCAAAACACGTGGCGCGCCTCGAAACCGATTTGGGTGTCCGTCTGCTCAACCGTTCCACGCGCAGCGTCGGGCTGACCGAGGCCGGCGCCGCGTACCGGGATCGGATGCGGGAAATCCTTGCGGACATTGAGGAAACCGAGTCGGTCATTGCGCAACTCAACACGGAACCGCGCGGACAACTCCGCGTTATGGCGCCGACTTCCTACGGCTCATTCCATCTCGCTCGTGCGATTACGGATTACCAGGCGAAATTTCCCGATGTCAGTGTGGATCTCATCCTGGTGGACCGTCCGGCGGATCTGGTGCAAGAGGGCATCGACGTTGCCATCCATGTGGGTGAACTCGAGGACTCCAATTGTGTAGCGCGCACGCTGGCCCGCGTCCGCATGGTGGTCTGCGGCGCGCCTGCGTACCTGGATCGTGCCGGGCGTCCTGCGCGGCCAGCGGAATTGAACACGCACAACTGCCTCGTGTACTCCATTCGACATCCCATCGGTGCCTGGCATTTCAACCTGCCCGGACGTGATCAGCAGATCATCGTGACAGGGACATTTCGATCGTCCGCGGGGGAGGCCCTGCGCACCGCGGCAATTCAGGGCTGTGGACTGGTCCAATTGCCCACTTATATGGTGGGGTTGGACATTCAGGCTGGCAGACTGGAACCGGTTCTGGAGGATTACGAACCTCCGCTGCGTCCAATAACGGCACTATTCCTGCACCGTCGTTATCTTTCCGCAAAGGTGCGGACGTTTGTGGACTTCATGCAGGCCCGCTATCAGCCGCAGCCCCTTTGGGAACAGTGGGTCGCCGCCGGTTCCGGATGAGCCCGCGTTAATGCAAATCTTCCACCTGACCTGCGTGCCGTTGTCCGAAATTCAGCAGGCAATGATTCCCGTTACATGATGACCCGGTTTTGACAATCCGCGCTACCTGCCCGAGAATTCCGCCCCCGCGTCGTTTTGCCGAATGGAGGTCATCATGCGCTACCAACCGATTCTCGCCGCACTCCTGCTCACGATTCCCGCCCACTGCCTGACCGCTGAACCGGCGTCCGTCCCGGAGGGAATTGAGTTGAAGGTCAGTCTCGGCACGAAGGATGGGAAGTACAGCATTACGCCCAACGATCTGACCTTCGAGCGCGGAAAATACTACAAGCTCGTGATCCATAATCCGAGCAGCGAGGATCATTATTTTACCTCGGACGCCTTTGCCACTCATGTCTTCACGCGCAAGGTTGAGGTCACGGATGGATCCGGCAAGACCATCGCCGAGGTTCACGGGGCCGTGAATGATCTGGAGTTGAAACCGGGGGCGACAGTCGCCTGGTATTTCTACCCGATGACCAAGGGCGAGAAGCTGCACCTGTTCTGTCACAAGGAAGGACACGAGGCAAAGGGCATGACCGGAAGCATCAGTATTGTCGGCCCACCACCGTTTTCAAACTGACACAGTCCGCAGCGCCGGACTGTCATTCGATTGGTTGCCAGGAGTCCCGGTCCACAGCCGGAACCGATGATCGTCAGCAGCTGAAATTGATGGTGGCTATGGGTGGACTCGAACCACCGACCTCAGCATTATGAGTGCCGCGCTCTAACCAGCTGAGCTACATAGCCAGATAATGGTCTGCGAGCCAGATGTCAGGCCCCGAAGGGGCGGGGATTCTGGGAGCAGGTGCCGGCGCTGTCAAGCGCCTGCCTGGCGCTTGGTTCGGCGACAGGACCTTGGCGCTTACCGGGCCCGCAGTACGACGATGGCCCGGCCGGAGGGACTGATCAAATGATCTTGCTCAAGGTCCTTGAGTACGCGGCCAACCATTTCCCGGGAACAACCGACAATCCGGCCCAGTTCCTGGCGCGTGATCCGGATCAGCATGCCATCGGGATGAGTCATTGCATCCGGTTCGCGCGACAAATCCAGCAGCGCCCGGGCCACGCGGCCTTTCACATCGATGAATGCCAGATCACTGACCTTGCGGCTGGTGCGCCGCAGGCGGATCGCCATTTGCGAGGCAATCTGGTACAGCAGATCCGGAAATAGTTCATGCTGGCTCTTGAACTTCTCGTAGCTGATGTTGGCGATTTCACACGCGGTGCGGGCGCGCACATAGGCAGTGCGCTTGTGCTCCTCGTCGAACAGGCCTATTTCGCCGAAAAAGTCGCCTGGATTCAGGTACGCGAGCACAATCTCCCGGCCGCGCTGTTCCTCGATCATCACCGTCACTGATCCGCGCACAATGTAATAAAGATCCTTGGAGGGATCGCCCTCCCGGATCAGTATGTGTTTTGCAGGGTAGGACCGAATGTGGCTATGACTGAGAAAACGCTCGATTACCGAGTCCAGCCCGCGTCTTCCATTATCTGGCATTGCCATTCCCCCCGAGTACCGGTGCAGCCCGCACGCAGCGCTCTGCGCAGCGGCCTGTATGCTACTCTCCTCGCATCAATTGAACCAGTTGAGGCGCGTGATGCAGACTAGCATAACTTGGGCCGGCGGCGCGGCCTTCATCGGTGAAACGCCGTCTGGTCACAAAGTGGTCATGGATGGCCCACCGGAAGGTGGCGGACGAAACCTGGGTCCGCGCCCGATGGAGACATTGCTGCTCGGCATGGGGGCATGTGCCAGCTATGACGTCGTGGCAATCTTGCGCAAGGGCCGCCAGGACATCACCGATTGCCGCGTTGATATCACCGCGCGCCGGGCGGAACAGGACCCCAGGGTGTTCACCGAGATACATATTCATTTCATGGTCATCGGCAGGGATGTGAAGCAGAATCAGGTCGAGCGGGCGATAGCACTCTCGGCGGAGAAATATTGTTCGGCGACCATCATGCTGGGAAAAACGGCTGCGATATCGCATACCTTTGAGATCCGGCCGGCCGGGGAGTAGTTGCCGGTTTTCAATGCCGTATCCGCCGGCACGGAAATCCTGCGCGGGATTTATTCGGTGGCGTGGATCAGCAGCCCGACCGGGCCGGTGACAATCATGTGCACCAGCGCCGAAAGTCGGTTTACATTGGTTTTCGCGTAGATGCGTTTCAGATGCGTGCGCGCGGTGTTGTAGGTAATCCCCATCGCCTGCGCGGCGTCCTTGAGTTCCGGATTCAACACCAGCTTCGCGGCAATTCGCGCCTCTTTCGGAGACAGGTTGTACAACGAGCGGATGACATCCTCGATACGCTGGGAGTTTTTTGCCGACTCGAAAATGTAGACAATGGAAATGGGCAGGTTGCGTCCGTAATTCTCGCGGTGTGAATGCAACGGCGAGACCAGCAGATGCAGCGGGGGCAATTCACCACCGCGCTCCATGGAAAAGGTGGAACTGGAGCCTTGTAATACCTGGCGCTGCAAATGCGCGGTGCGATCCGCAGTCCGGCAGCACAGCAGGCCGTCCCGGATCAGCAGCTCTGAGCCCTTGGCCAGAATCTGCTCTGCGGCCTCATTGCTATGGAATATCTTCAGGTTTTCATTTACAAAAATCACGCCCGTGGCCAGGTGATCCAGCGCCTCGGACAGTGTCGCCTGTTGCACATTGTCGCTGACCATCTGCGCATGCGCGGTAATGTCGGTAACGCGTATACGCACGGATTTTCCGCGATTTACCGGCCGGTACTCCCAGGAATAGGTGCGTTGCCCGGTTCGTGTCGTTATGAGTTGTTCGCGACGAGCGTTGACACAGTTCTGAATCAGGCGCCCGTGGTCTGCCGGCAGCAATTCTTCCAGCAATTCATGTCCGGATTGGCGTAGCGCCGCCCGTTCGGACTGCGTGAGGCGGTTGATCTCGCCATCCGCAGAGGCGCTGAACTGCATGTGCCAGGCAGTGTCGCTGCCGTGATAGGTGGCCGCCTCTTCCTCAACTCTTTCCGCCTGATTGATGGCAAGGGCGACGGCGGTGCGCAGGTCAGTGTTACGAATCGGCTTGTTCACATAGCCGAAAGGCAGGGTCTTCTTGGCGCGCTCCAGCGTTTCCTCGTCCGCATAGGCCGTGACATATACCACGGGCACGCTGTATTCCTTGCGAATCAGTTCCGCCGTGTTGATCCCGTCGCCGCCCCGGCCGAGGTTGATATCCATCAACACCAGGTCCGGCTCATGCGTCCGTACCATGCGAATGGCTTCGTTGGCGGTCCTCGCGCTGCCGATCACGTTGTAGCCCAGATGGCTGAGCTGCAATTCCAGAACCTTGCAGATGGTCCGATCATCGTCGACAACGAGTATGCTTTCCGCAGTCATAAGTCAGTCCCTTTGCTTGAATTGCCTGCGACCGCCATGTTACACGGCTATCATTGCGCTTCGAAATACCTCAGTTGGTGTAGTTTCAACGCGGCTTAGATCGTCGCCGGTGCAGCGGCGCGTTGAATGATAAATGTAATGACACCACCGCTTTCGCTGATGGAGAGGATCTCGTGGCCGGTACGGGCGCAGTAGGCCTGAAAGTCGATGGTGGCGTGGGGATCGGTGGCCTCCACGCGCAACACCTGCCCGGGCTGCATGCGATTCAATATCACTTTCGTACGCAGCACCGGCAGTGGGCAGTTCAGTCCCTTTGTGTCCAGGGTCTGATCGAACGCTGGTGTACGGTTGGCAGTTTCCGTCGGCATCAGGGAATTATAACCCGCGTTACGCCGCCGCCGGTCAGTATGACAGGCTGATCCCTACGATCGCCGCCCGGCCCGGCAGCGGCGCCCGATCCTTCAGGAAGGACGTGTGGCGCCGGGCGGTTTCATCCAGGAGATTGGTGCCACGCAGGTAGATGGAGGAATCCGTACCGGCCCAATCCAGGTCGCGGCGCAGACCCAGATCCAGCACGACGTAACCGGCGGTTTCGGTTTCCAGGGTCGCCGTCTGTGATTGGCGGAAGACGTTCATCAGCACGACGTCTGCATGCCACTTGCCCCGGCTCCAATCCAGGCTCCCGCCGAGGCGGGCCGGAGAGATGCGCGGCAGGTCCCCGCCCTGTTGCAGCCGCGCCCTGACCCAGTCGCCCCAGAGCCTGAGATCCAGCGCCCATTCCTCGCGCTCGATCAGAGTCCGCGTAAACTCTGCTTCCAGGCCGTAAAAAAACGCATCGCCCTGCATCTGTCGGACCAGCAGCAGATCGCCGCCGGGATTTCCATCCTCGCTCACGCGATCCGCGCTTCCGTCCCCGTCGCCATCCTGTTCCCGCTGATGCCCATGCCCATCGCCGCGTTGACCCTGTACGCGATCTATACATTCTTCATGTCGATGGCGCCCGGGCCGCAGAATGCCGCGCTCGTGATGATCACACCGAATCAGATGCGGGCGCAGGCCTCCGCCCTTTATTTCTTCCTGTACAACCTCATCGGATCGGGGCTGGGCCCATTGCTGGTGGCGGGGTTTACCGATTATCTGTTTGGGGCGGACTCGGCCCTGCGCTACTCCCTGAGTTTGCACCTTGCGATCCTGACCCCGGTCAGCGCCTGCGTGATCTGGTTTGGCCTCAGGTCCTATGGCGAGACTGTCCGGCGAATGAAGACATTGGAGTAAATAGAGAATGATCATCTGAACGCATCTCTGCGTCTGCCGTTACGACTGTACTCTACATCCATCCTTTGATAACGGCGATGCTGTATATCAAGATTGACCCTGAAGGACTCTCTTGAGATCTCAGCGACAGCCCTGGGAATATCTATCTTTTCAAAACCCGTCAGTTCCCAAAGATGCCATAACGACGTTGTCCCGGTATACACTGGTTTCGGAAAACCCGAATCGGCCAGCATATGCTTGCGAATATTCTGACGCGAGCAATGTAATATTTCAGCAACATCTGAAAGGCCAACCAGGTCAGGCTTCACCTCAATTAATTCGGCTCCGGGAATCGCCGCCTTAACGCTCGCAATTGCTGTTTTTATGGCTGCCGCGGCGGATCCGGCTTCACGTACGAACTCCAGGGAGATACTGCCTGATTGCCCGGTGCCTATGAGGGCATCATCACAACCTGCTTTATAAAGAGCATCCACGTAATCATCAGGATCTTGCTGCTCACTGGGCAAGGCAAAGTTCAGTGCAAATTCATATTTATTCATCTGAATCACCTTGACTGTATTGACACCCATCGATCTTCTGACGTAACTGGCGGGCATGCGTTTCGGCATTTTTAGGAGTGCTCCATATCGACATTTGGCAAAACTGACCACACCGGCAATCATCCCTGTTATGTGGGCAACGCAAGCTACCCCAAGCATGTCCTTTTCGTTCAACAACCCGCCAACCTTTCGCCTCCGCATAAAAAATCGCGGCCTCAATTTCCTTATTCGGGTGTTTCTTCCTCATGTCGCATTCCTTGCATTTTAGAAAGATTAGGCATGGTTGTCAATTGACAACCATGCTGAAGCCATGCGAACGATTCCATGAGGCATAACTAGGGAACCTCTGATTAATTACCGGTGTAAT
>Ga0209343_10007406_pt1 | contig 12920 bp, 10 predicted proteins | sample RifCSPlowO2_02_FD_184026 | JGI IMG/M metagenome (GOLD analysis project Ga0209343, IMG submission 184026) | Groundwater microbial communities from Rifle, Colorado - Rifle CSP2_plank lowO2_0.2 (SPAdes) (version 2) | ecosystem: Environmental > Aquatic > Deep subsurface > Groundwater | place... | reverse complement strand
GGGAAGCCGGTCCGCGCACCACTTCCACACGCTCCAGTGTGTAGGGGTCCGGACGGATGTTGTTGTAGTTGCCAAACAGCATGCGCAAACCGTCCTGGTATTGCACAAAGGCCGTGCCGCGGATTTGCGCCCAGTCGCCACGGTTGTCAAAGCCGTAGGTGTTGGCAAAGACGCCGGGGGTGTAGCGCAGCGTGTCCTGCAGGTTGGCCGCACCCTGGTCTTCGATCAGCTCGCGCGTGATGACCGAGATCGACTGTGGCGTTTCGTTCAGCAGCGTGTCGGTCTTGGTGCCGCTGGCCGAGCGCTTGGCCCGGTAGCCGACGACGGGGCCGGTGGCAGTCTCCTTGACGGTGTCGGCCTGGATAGTGATGGTGGGCAGGGTTTGGGCATTCACCCGCTGCGCCGTCAGCATTTGCGTGGTGCACAGCGCCAGCAGCGAGAGTGAACAGGGCGCTATTGTTTTAATGGCTGATTGCGCCCTATTTACAAAAGCTGGAGATCTGCTTTTCTTGATTTTCATGATTCAACTTGAACAAGCTCAGAACTTCACGCGCAGCGCAAGCTGCAGCTCACGCGGCGGGCCAGGCAGGATCAGGTTGTCGTGGCTGCCATGGGCAGAGACGAAGTGTTTTTTGTTGGTGACGTTTTTCAGGTTCACGCCCACCTCATAGCGGCCGGTCTTGTAGCTGCCGGCCAGGTCGGCCGTCAGGTAGGACGGCAGGGTGACCCGGTTGGTGAGGGATGTGAAGCGCTCGCCCACGTAGTTGAGGCCACCGCCCAGGCTGAAGCCGCCCCCCATGAAACCGCCCAGGTCCTTCATGGCCCAGACAAACGCAGAGTGGCGCGGCGTGAGCGCAGGCACCTTGCCCAGCGACGGCACCGCCACGATGGGCAACTGCGATGTCGTGGCGGTGGCGATGGACTCGACCATCTTGCCGTTCAGGAAGGCATAACCGGCGCTTACGTCCCAGCGGCCTGGCAGGCGGCCGTTGGCGGTCAGCTCCAGGCCGTTGGTGCGTTGCGTGCCCACGTTGATCTGCCGCGCCGGGTTGGCCGGGTTGGTGTTCTTGATGTTGCTGCGCTGCAGGTTGAACAGCGCGGCCGTCACGCTGAGCGCGCCGTCCAGAAAATCGAGCTTGCTGCCGATTTCAATATTGCGGGTGATCTCGGGCTCATTGCCCGCGTTGTTGGCGGCCAGCGCAAAGGCCTCGGCCGAGGGCTGGAACGAGCGGCTGTACGACAGGTAGTAAGACTGTACATCCGAGGGCTGCCACACCAGCCCGGCGCGCGGGCTGAAGCTGCTGTCGGTGCGGGCCAGCGGGCTGAGCTTGCGGTCCCAGTGCGTGGCCTGCTTGAACTCGTCATAGCGCACGCCGGCCAGTGCCTTCCAGTCCTTGGCCAGGGTGATCTGGTCTTGCAGGTACAGGCCCATGACGTCCTGCCGGGTGTGATTCGGGATGGCGCCGTCGGCCGTGAAGCTGGCCGCCGAGAAGGCCGGCGGCACCACGCGGCCGGGGTTGAACAGGGACACCCGGTCCACCGTGCCGCCCGAGATCGTTTCGGCGCGGCGTTTCTGCTGGCCCAGCTCCAGCCCGAACAACCACTCCTGTTTGAAGCCGCCCAGCATGTTCTTGTAAGTGAAGTCGGTCTGGTTGAACCAGCCCGATTCATCGCGAAAAACCGCGCTGCGGGTGCGCCCCACCGTCAACGCCACCGGGTCGGTGGTGCCGCCAGGCAGGGTGTTGTAGCGGTCCAGCTCGTAGCTGTAGTAGCGGCTGATGTTGCGCACGCTGAACGCATCGTTGAAGTGGTGGCTCAAGGTGGCGGTGTAGGAGTCCACCAGACTGGTGCTGGTGTCGTCACGCCTGGCGTTGCCCGAGCCGTAGTAGGTGCCGGCAGGTACATTGACGGGCCGGCCGTTCAGCGCGGGGATGCCGAAGTCCGTCACGCGTTGGTCGCGCGCCCTGGTGTACTGCAGCAGCAGGTTGGTCTGGGCACTGAACTTCAGCGCCAGCGAAGGCGCAAAGCTGTAGCGGTCCACGAATTGCTGGTCGCGGTAGCTGCCCGAGTCTTCGCGCGCCACGTTCAGGCGAAAGGCTGCCGCCTCGCCCAGTGGCGTGTTCACGTCGGCCTCGATGCGCTTCAGGCTGTGGCTGCCCAGACTTAAGCCCACCTCGCCCGAGGTCTCGCCAAATTTGGGTTTCTTGGTGATGCGGTTGATCAGCCCACCCGAGGAGCCGCGCCCATACAGTACGGCCGACGGGCCCTTGAGCACCTCCACCCGCTCGATGTTGGACAGGTCGCGAAAGTACAGTGCGTCATCGCGTACGCCATCGACAAACTGGTCTGAAATGGCCGAGAAGCCGCGAATGACCACCTGGTCGCGCTGGCCGTCGCCATGGCTGGCCGCCACACCGGGCACGTTGCGCAGCGCATCCTCCATGGAGCGCGCCGCCTGGTCGCGCAACAACTGACCCGGCACCACATTGACCGATTGCGGAATATCGCGCAATGGCGTGCTGCTCTTGGTGGCGGTGCTGCTGGAGGTCGGAGAGTAACCCTGGTCGATGTCGGCCCGGATGGTGACGGCGGGCAGGGTTTGCGCGCCAGCCAACTGTGCGGCGCATAGCGCCAACGGCGTGAGGGCAAAGGTTGCTACAAATTTGCTAGCTGATCGTGCGCGTCTGGCGGTGGCTACAGGCGGATTTGATTGGGAAAAAAGAGGGAAAAAGCGGGTGTGGACAGTCACGGTGAAGCTCAGGCTCAGGCGGGTTGCTGGCTGGCTTCAACTCGACGAGTTGGTGGCTGGCGAAAGCGTGTATTGTAGCTTTGTAATGAGAATCACTATCGTTTGTGGCGCAAAAAAACCAGCCGAAGCTGGTTTTTCTGGGGCAGAAACGAACGCTCAGCCGATCTCGCCCATCTGGCTCTGCAGGTAGTTCTGCAGGCCGACCTTGGCCACCAGCTCAATCTGGGTTTCCAGAAAGTCGATGTGCTCTTCGGTGTCATCCAGGATTTCCTGCAGCAAATCGCGCGAGACGTAGTCACGCACGGTCTCGCAGTGGGCGATTCCTTCCTTGATCGTGGCTTGGGCGCCTTGCTCGCTCTTGAGGTCGCAGTTCAGGATCTCCGGTACGTCCTCGCCGACCAGCAGCTTGCTCAGGTCCTGCAGGTTGGGCAGGCCCTCCAGCACGAAAATGCGGTCCATCAGCTTGTCGGCATGCTTCATCTCGCCGATGGATTCTTCGTATTCCTTCTTGGCCAGCTTGTCCAGGCCCCAGTGTTTGTACATCCGGTAGTGCAGGAAGTACTGGTTGATGGCGGTCAACTCGTTTTTGAGCTGGGCCTGCAGGTGTTCAATGACTTTGGCGTCGCCTTTCATGGGGAATCCTTTTGTTTTTGACTGCACTGATTGTCGGCAGGCGGGCTGCATTAGGCAAGCAAAAACCATAACCCTTTGCACCTGTTATGAAGGCAAATGGGAGTGATAGGTGTTCTTGTTTTCGGAAGGATTGGCTTACCCGGCCGCGCCTATCAAGGATAGCGGGCCAAGTTGCATTGTGTTGCGTTGGGCCGGCTCAGGCCGCCACCGGGGCCGATGCGCGGATCAGGTGATCGAAGGCGCTGAGCGCTGCCTTGGCGCCGTCGCCCGCCGCAATGATGATCTGCTTGAACGGCACGGTCGTCACATCGCCGGCGGCAAAGACGCCCGGCACCGAAGTCTGGCCCCTGGCATCGACCACAATTTCGCCGTGCTTTGACAACTCGACCGTGCCTTTGAGCCAGTCGGTGTTGGGCACCAGGCCGATCTGCACGAAAACGCCTTCGAGCTCGACCTTGTGCAGCTCGCCCGTCGTGCGATCCTTGTAGACCAGGCCGTTGACGGTCTGCTCGCCGGTGATCTCGGTGGTTTGCGCGTTGGTGATCACGGTCACGTTCTTCAGGCTGGCGAGCTTGCGCTGCAGCACGGCATCGGCGCGAAGTGCGGTGTCGAATTCGATCAGCGTCACATGGCCGACGATGCCGGCCAGGTCAATGGCCGCTTCGACACCCGAATTGCCGCCACCAATCACCGCCACGCGCTTGCCCTTGAACAGCGGGCCGTCGCAGTGCGGGCAATAGGCGACACCCTTGTTCTTGTACTCCTGCTCGCCGGGCACGTTGATGTTGCGCCAGCGTGCACCGGTCGAAATGACCACCGATTTGCTCTTGAGCGAGGCACCGCTTTCAAGCCGGATCTCGATCAGGTTGTTGCCTGGCCCGCTGTTCGGGACAAGCGCCCTGGCCCGCTGCAGGTTCATGATGTCCACATCGTAGTGGCGCACATGCTCTTCAAGCGCCAGCGCGAATTTCGGGCCGTCGGTTTCCTTGACCGAGATGAAGTTTTCGATGCCCATCGTGTCCAGCGTCTGGCCACCAAACCGCTCCGAGGCGACGCCGGTGCGAATGCCCTTGCGCGCGGCATATACGGCGGCCGCAGCACCGGCGGGTCCACCGCCGACGATCAATACGTCGAAGGCTTCCTTGTTGTTAATTTTTCTGGCTTCGCGCTCCACGCCGCCGGTGTCGATCTTGGCGAGGATTTCTTCCAGGCTCATGCGGCCCTGGCTGAATTCGGTGCCATTCAAAAAGACAGTCGGAACCGCCATGACCTGGCGTTCCTTGACTTCGCCCTGGAACAGCGCGCCGTCAATCATGGTGGTCTTGATGCGCGGGTTCTGCACCGCCATCAGGTTCAGTGCCTGCACCACGTCGGGGCAGCTGTGGCAGGTCAGCGATACATAGATCTCGAACTCGAAGTCGCCGTCAAGCGCGCGAATCTGCTGCAGCACCGCGTCGTCGACCTTGGGCGGGTAGCCGCCGACCTGCAGCAGCGCCAGGACCAGCGAGGTGAATTCGTGGCCCATGGGCAGCCCGGCAAAACGCGGGCCGTGGTTTTCGCCGGGGCGGTTGATTGAGAAAGACGGTTTGCGTTGGTTGTCGCCGCGGCTCTCGGTCACCTTGACCAGTGGCGACGAGTCCGTGATGTCCTTCAGCAGCGACTGCAACTCGCCCGAGGCTTGACTGGCGTCGAGCGAGGCAACGATTTCGATCGCTTGCGTGGCGCGGTCAAGGTAGCTTTTCAGTTGGGCTTTGGTACTGGCGTCGAGCATGAGGGACTCACATTCAATTCAAAACAAGGAACAAAAAAGCCCGGGCATCAACGCGCCCGGCTTAATGCAAAAGGCCCGGGCGCAAGCGCCCGGGCCGTGGCGCATGAGGAGGTGCTTAGATCTTGCCGACGAGGTCGAGCGAAGGCTTCAGCGTCTGGGCGCCTTCGGTCCACTTGGCGGGGCAAACTTCACCGGGGTGTGCGGCCACGTATTGCGCAGCCTTCACGCGGCGCAGCAGTTCGGCAGCGTCGCGGCCAATGCCGTTGTCATGCACTTCGATGGTCTTGATCTTGCCGGCGGGGTCGATCACAAAGGTGCCGCGGTAAGCCAGGCCTGCGTCTTCACCTTCTTCGATCAGCACCTGGAAGGCGCGGGACAGTTGCTGGCTCGGGTCGCCGATCAGCGGGTACTGAACCTTGCGGATCGTATCGGAGGTGTCGTGCCAGGCCTTGTGGGTGAAGTGGGTGTCGGTCGATACGCCGTAAATCTGGACGCCCAGCTTCTGGAATTCTGCGTAATGGTCGGCCAGGTCGCCCAGTTCGGTGGGGCAGACGAAGGTGAAGTCGGCGGGGTAGAACACCACGACGGACCAATGGCCCTTGAAGTTCTCGTTGCTCACCGGCACGAATTTGCCGTTGTGGTACGCAGTGGCTTTGAATGGAATGATTTCTGTGTTGATCAGGGACATGTCGGCTTTCTACTGGGGGTTAAAAAAATGCGTGAGTCGATAGTATATGTATTTTGAGTTGAATTTATCGATAGTTAGTAACTATTGATAAAATTGCCGCCATCAATTCTGCGCATCGCTTGGGTGACTTAATTGCAAATGAGAATTATTCGCATCTACTAGCCTCACTTTTGAGCCAGCCACACCATGCCGCCCCGGGCTTTTTGCCCGCGCAGGCCAGCAGCGAGCCCTTAACTCCCTGTTTTGGGCTGCTTGTGGCATCTACTTCTCTGTATCCCCGTTTTGCCTTGCGCGAAGTTTCCTGTCTCATCGGGCTGGCGTGCGGGACTGTTTATCCGGCGCAGGCGCAGACGGTGGCGCTCAACACCACCTTGAAAGAAGTCGTCGTCAGCGGCTCGCGCAATGAGCAACCGAGCGACGATTTGCCCATGTCGGTGGATGTCATCAACGCCAAGGACATCGAAGAAGGGCAAATGCTCGACATTCGTGATGTGGCCAAAAACCTGCCCAATGTCTCGGTCAAGCGCGCCCCGGCACGCTTCGGCTTGGTGGGCGGCAGCAGCGACGGGCGTGATGGCAATGCCGGCTTCAACATCCGCGGGCTGGGCGGCAACCGCGTGCTGCTGCTGGTCGATGGCATTCGCGCGCCGCGCAGCTATGTCTTCAGCAGCTTTGCGTTTGGCCGCGACTCGTTTTCCCTTGATTTACTCAAGCGCATCGAGATCATTCGTGGTCCGTCATCCGTGCTGTATGGCTCGGATGGCCTGGCCGGGCTGGTCAATTTCATCACCCACGAGCCGGCTGATTTCCTGAATGATGTCAAATCAGAGGGCCAAACCATTGGCGGGCGTGCCTCCACCAGCTACAGCGGCGACAACGACGGCGTGACGGTCAGCGGCACGGTGGCCGGGCGTGTTAATGAGTCGCTGGCGTGGCTGATCTCGGCTTCCACGCACCGCGGCAAGGAGCTGGACAACCAGGGCACGAACGCGGCGGCCAACGTGGACCGCACCCGGCCCAACCCGCAAACCGACCGCGCCAATGCCCTGCTGGCCAAGGTGGTGCTCAAACCCGATGGGCCCAATGGCGCGCAAAAGCATGTGCTGACCCTGGAGCATGTCGGGAAAAAGTCTGAATACGATTTGCTCACGGCGCGCGCCAAGCCGCCGCTGGTGGCCACTTCGGTGCTGAAAGGCGATGCGCTGACGACTGCCGAGCGCACCCGCCTGACCTGGGACGCGCGCTACAAGGTGGGCAGCCTGCTGGCCGACAACCTGCAAACCATTTTGAGTTACCAGGACGCCGCCGCGCGTCAGCGCACCTTCGAAGACCGCAACACGTCCCTCGATCGGGTGCGCGACATGACCTATGACGAGCGAACCTGGCAGGCTGGCATCCAGGCCGACAAAACCCTTCGCACGTCACCCGACTGGGCACAAAAAATCACCTACGGTTTTGATTACTCACGGGCCGACATCATCAACCTGCAAACCGGCCAGGTGCCGGCGGCTGGTGAGACTTTTCCGCTCAAGCGATTCCCCGACACCACGGAAACGAGTGCCGCGCTTTATCTGCAAGACGAGTTCATCAGCAAAGGCTGGAGCATCACACCGGGTGCGCGCCTGGACCAGTTCAAGCTCGCCGCCAGCCAGGCGGGCTTCATAGCGCCGGCGGCTTCGCTGTCGGGCTCGGCGGTGTCGCCCAAGCTGGGCGTGTTGTACCGGGCCACGCCCGAATGGAGCGTGTTTGGCAATTACGCCAGCGGTTTCCGCGCGCCCAACGCCAGCCAGCTCAATGGTTTTTTTGAAAACGTCACGCAGTTCTACAAAACCATTTCCAACCCCGATCTCAAGCCCGAGAAGAGCAGGAACTTTGAAGTCGGCGTGCGCGGCCGCCTGGACCGCCTTTCGCTCGATGTGGCGGCCTTCGCTGGCAAGTTCAACAACCTGATTGAAGACAACGTGATCGTGGGCGGCGCCGGCGTGGTGGGCAACCCGACGGTGTTCCAGTCCATCAATGTGGGCAACGCCACCATCAGCGGTTTTGAGGTCAAGGGCAATAGGGACTGGGGCCAGGTGGCTGGCGGCAGGCTCAGCACGCTCTTCAGCTACGGGAAGACGCGCGGCAAAGACAAAACCACGGGCCGCCCCCTCAACTCGATTGACCCCGCCAAGCTCCATGTCGGCGTGAAATATGAAACCGCCGCCTGGGATGTGCGCCTGGATACCAGCCGACATTCAGCCAAGAAAAGCAGTGATGTGTTTGTGGCTGCAACGTCGACGCAATTCCTCGTGCCCGCTGCCACCACATTTGACCTCGGCGGCCAGTGGCGCATCAGCAAAAAACTGCGCGTCAACGCCGGCATTGCCAACCTGACCGACAAGAAGGTGTGGAACTGGTCTGACGTGCGCGGCCTGGCCGCCACCTCGCTGGTGGCCGATGCCTATACCCAGCCGGGTCGCCACTTCAATGTGTCGCTGGTGGCTGATTTCTGATTCTGATTTGCCCTATCTCTCGTTTGTCTGTCTTCATAAAAGGAATGCCCATGAGCCCCTATTCCAATTTTCCCGACCACGGCATCAACGATCCTGATGCGCAGGACGACCAGGCGCATGGACTGCCCAGTGCCGAAGCCCTGCTCGCAGGCACGCTGGCCTTGATGACCGGCCATGCCCAGGGCTGCTGCGAGGGACACCGTGAACTGATGGCGAAAAAAATTGTGTCTAACCTGTTCATGCTGACGCTGCACCCCGCTGCTGCCCCCGCGTTCAAGGCCATGGCCATGCACCTGCATGGCCTCTGGGTCCGGCAGGTGCAGCAACTGCAACAAACGCAAGAGCAGGGGCGCGCGCATCAAGCCGCACAAGGCGAAACCCCTCAATCCGATCAGCATCGCGTGCTTTGGCACACCACCCCGGAGACCCTTCAATGAGTGCAGTTCTTCAAACCCAGACGCGGCCCGTTGCCGAACCGTATCCGGCCGCTGCATCCATGAATGCCGCCAGTTTGCGTGCGCTTTTCAATGCCGCACGCGGCAGCGGCAAGCGCGCCAAAGAGGCCGCCGAAAGCTTGGGGCTAAGCGAGGGCGAGGCCATCGCGGCGCATGCCGGTGCCCATGACTACGCCCTTAAGGCCACGCCATTGCGGGGCCCCTGGGTAGAGGTGCTGCAGGCCCTGCAGCTGTGCGGTCCGGTGATGGCGCTGACGCGCAACACGTCCACCGTGCATGAAAAGATTGGTGTTTACGAAAACATCAGTGCCACCGGCCACATGGGCCTGGCGCTCGGTGAAGACATCGACCTGCGCTTGTTTTTCAGCCGCTGGCATGCGGGTTTTGCGGTGTCGGAGCCGGCCAATGACCCGAAGAGGCAACCTTCGCAGAGTCTGCAGTTTTTTGACAGGCATGGTGTGGCGGTGCACAAGGTCTACGTGCGGCCGGAGACCGACCGCGAGGCTTTTCATGACATCGTGAGCCAGTTCAGTGCGGCCGATCTCGAGGTGAGGTTTACGCCGGCGCCGTTGAAGGAAACCATCAAACCGGACACGGACATCGACGCGGCCGGCCTGGCGCAGGGCTGGAGCGAGATGACCGACACCCACCAGTTTTTCGGATTGATCAGCAAGTTCGGCGTGGAGCGCCAGCAGGCTTTCCGGTTGATGGAGGGGCAATTTACCCAGCGCGCCGATCTGGGCATCGTGCGCAATCTGCTCAATGAGGCGGCCTTCGACGGCGCATCCATCATGGTGTTTGTCAGCAGCAGCGGCTGCATCCAGATTCACAGCGGGCGCGTTTTGCGCGTCGAGCCCATGGTCACGCCCACCGCGCAGTGGATCAATGTGCTGGATGCGGGCTTTAACCTGCATCTGCGTGAAGACATGATCCAGAACGCCTGGATTGTGCAAAAGCCCACGGCCGACGGCCCGGTGACCTCGGTCGAGGTGTTTGACGGCGAAGGCGAGCTGATGGCCATGTTTTTTGGCAGCCGCAAGCCCGGTGTGCCCGAACAGCAAGCCTGGCGCGACATTGCGGCGCGTTTGCCGCGGCTGCGAGCCACGGCATAACGGCTCTCACAGCATGACAACTGCGCACAACAAAGACAAGGGCTCCCATGACCACACCTCACCCCCCTCTCCGGCGACGCGACGCGTTACGGCTTTTTTCACTGCCGGCGGTTTCCGCCGCCTGCGCAGCATCCAGCCTGTCTGCCCCTGCTGCGTGGGCGCAGACACAGCAGACAGCGACACGGAAGCTGCCCCGTATCGTTTCCGTCAGCGGGGCAACAACAGAAATCGTTTACGCACTGGACGCTGAAAAGCAGTTGGTCGGCACCGACACCACCAGCCTGTTCCCCGAAGCGGCGCTGCAAACCCCCAAGGTCGGCTATATGCGGCAGTTGTCGGCCGAGGGGCTGCTGTCGCTCAAGCCCGATGCCGTGATCGGCACGACGGAAGCCGGCCCGACGGTAGTGATGGACCAGGTCCGCAACGCCGGTGTCAAGGTCGAGCTGGTCGAAGCGGACCACAGCTGGGCCGAGGTGCAGCGCAAGGTGGCTGCCGTGGGGCGGGCCACATCGCGCGTCGCGCAGGCGGCGGCCCTGCAGGCCAAGCTTGACGCCCAGTGGGCTGAGGTGCTGGCGGCTGTCGCGCGCAAAGGCGGGCGCAGGTCCCGGGCCATTTTTATCCTGTCGCATTCGGCCAGCCCGCAGGCGGCGGGTGAGCACACCGCTGCGCACGCCGTGCTCAGCTACGCGGGCCTGGACAATGCGCTGGCCGGCCCCGGCAAGCCCCACAGCTTCAGCGGCTACCGCCCCATGACGGCAGAATCCCTGGTGACCGCTGCGCCTGACCTGATCGTCACTACCACGCAAGGCATCACGGCCAGCGGCGGGCTGGAAAAGTTCTGGTCGCGCCCCGGTCTGGAACTGACGCCAGCCTACCCGCGCCGCGCGCTGGTGGCGCTGGACGCCCTCTACCTGATCGGTTTTGGGCCACGCCTGCCACAGGCGGTGGCCGAGCTGCACCAGGCGGCGCTCAAGGTGTCGGCATGACACCGGCCATGACGGAAGTGCTGTGCACTCGCGTGCCGGCCGTGCTGCACTGCGCCGACCTCGGCCGCACACAGGCCTTTTACAGGAAGAACTGGGGTTTTGAGGTCCGGCACCAGGTGCCCGGCGTGATTGCCGTGCTGGTGCGCGAAGCGGTGACGCTGCAGCTCTGGCAGCGCCGCGCCGACATGAAAGCCCAGAGCCTGAACTGCCGCCTGGCGGTGGACAAGCTGGAGTCGTGGCAACTGGCCCTGCGGTCGGCGCCGGGCCAGGCGCCACCGGCGCTGGTGGAGCAAGCCTGGGGCACGGAGTGGGGCATCAGCGACTGCGAGGGCAACCGGCTGCTGCTGGTCCAGCCATCGCTGCGGCCCATGCAGCGCCGGGCGCGGGCGTGAGTGCCGTGATGTGGCCGGGCGAACGCCGGCGTTGGCCGGCGCGGGTCGTTCTTGGCCTGGGCGTGCTGTTGCTGCTGGCCAGCTTTCTGGTGGGCAGCGCCCGGGGCGCTTACGCCATCAGCCCCCTGCAGTTGTGGGCTGTGCTCGGGGACGTGCTGGGCGGCGTGGTCCCGTCGTCACCCGAACACCTGGTGTTCATGAACATCCGCCTGCCGCGCTTGCTGCTGGGCGTGGCCGCAGGCGCGGCGCTGGGGCTGTCGGGCGCCTTGATGCAGGGCCTGTTTCGCAACCCGCTGGCCGACCCTGGACTGATTGGCATCAGCAGCGGCGCGGCGCTGGCGGCGGGCACCACCATCGTGCTGGGCAGCCTGTGGTTTCCCGATATGCCACGCACCCTGGGCAGCTGGACACTGGTGCTGACGGCCTTTGCCGGCAGCCTGGGCGTGACGCTGCTGGTCTACACCCTGGCGCAGCAGGACGGCGCCACGCGGGTCGGCCTGATGCTGCTGGCCGGCATCGCGATCAATGCGCTGGCCGGCGCCGGCCTGGGCTACCTGACCTTTCTGGCCACGGACGAACAACTGCGCAACATCCAGTTCTGGCTGCTGGGCAGCCTGGGGGGCGCGCGCTGGAGTGCGGTGCTGCTGGTGTTCTCCATCGTGGGTGTCTCGGTTGGTGTTGGCCTTACGCTGGCCAGGCCCCTCAACGCCATTGCACTGGGCGAAGCGCAGGCCGCCTTGCTGGGTGTGCCAGTGGAGCGTATCAAGCGATCTGCCGTGCTGGTGACCGCGCTGGCGGTCGGCGCGGTGACGGCCACCACCGGCATCATCGGGTTCATCGGCCTGATGGCGCCGCACTGCGTCCGTCTGGTGGCCGGCCCCGACCACCGCATCGTGCTGCCGGGCTCAGCCCTGCTGGGTGCGGCACTGGTGCTGGCGGCCGACAGTGTGGCGCGTACCGTTGTCCAGCCGGCCGAGCTGCCGCTGGGCGTGCTGACGGCTTTTGTCGGCGTGCCTTTTTTCCTGCTGCTGCTGCGCCACTTCAGGAGCCGCCTGTGAATGCGCGCAGCCTCGCCGATTTCTCACTGCTGCAAGGCCTGCTGGAAGCGGTCGATGTCGTGGTGGAGGTGCCGGGCAAGACCTTGCTGCGGGCTGCGTCGGCACGCTTTGCCGCGGGGCAGGTCAGCGCCATTCTGGGCCCCAACGGCGCCGGAAAATCCACGCTGATGTCGGTATTGACCGGCCAGCGCCGGCCCGGCGGCGGCCAGGTCCGTTTGGCCGGACAAACGCTGTCGGGTTATTCGCCCCAGGACCTGGCGCGTGTGCGCGCCTGCGTGGCGCAGGAAACGCAGGTGGCGTTCGAATTCACGGTGCGCGAGGTGGTGGAGCTGGGCCGCTACCCGCACCGCGGGCAGCCGGCCCGGCACGAAGCAGCCATTGCCCTGCAGGCGATGCAGGCCACCGCGGTCGATCATCTGGCGGACCGGCCGCTCAACACGCTGTCGGGCGGTGAAAAGGCCAGGGTCCACCTGGCCCGGGCGCTGGCCCAGGTTTGGGAGCCGGTGGGCGAGCGTGGGGGTCTTTTTCCGCCGGGCCGTCCCAAGGAAAAAAGCGCCCCCTCCGGGGGCAGCGAGCCACAC
>Ga0209343_10007405_pt1 | contig 12923 bp, 10 predicted proteins | sample RifCSPlowO2_02_FD_184026 | JGI IMG/M metagenome (GOLD analysis project Ga0209343, IMG submission 184026) | Groundwater microbial communities from Rifle, Colorado - Rifle CSP2_plank lowO2_0.2 (SPAdes) (version 2) | ecosystem: Environmental > Aquatic > Deep subsurface > Groundwater | place... | reverse complement strand
CCGCCGCCGTTCCTCGAGGCGGTGCGCAGTTTGCGGACCAACGTGCTCTTCTCGTTCGCCGACGAAGGGATGAAGCTGGCGTTCTTCTTTCGAGACGCCAACGAGAAATATGCAAATGACTACCCGGCGGCGATTGGCCATCACATGACCAATACCGACTCGACCCCGTTCATGGATTTCGCTCCCTCGATCAGCCTCCGCGAGAACGAGCGGGGTATGCACATCGGCGCCGGGTGGGATCCGCACTGGCACCAGCCGACAGATCGGTACGCGACATTTTCGGACAAAGACTTTCGTCTTGGTCTGAACGCTGCGCAGACGACGCTGGCAGCCGTCGCCCAACTGGCAGGTGTAAGTCTAAGGCGGTGAGCTGGACCCGGTGGCCTGAGAACGTAATGGGCCCGTTGCCGCGGCAGTAGAATCGAGCGTCACAATCGTTCCAGGAGGCCACATGGCCTTGTACGTAGTGCGGCATCAACATGCAGCGGAACGCTGCCCGGCTCAAGACCCGTATATGGGCGCGACGCTCCTCAATTACTTGAGCCGACCAAACGTCAGACGGCACGGAGTTCAGATCCACGGTGAGGCCGTCGTGCAGGGCCAACACACGTTCTATCTCATCGCGGAAGCTGCCGACGAGGTCGGCCTGCGCGCCTTCATGCAGCCGTTTGAAATGGCTGGCAGCGTGGATATCTACCCAGCCTCAACCTGCGCCCGTGTGGTCGCCAGCGGCGGTTGCGCCTCGGCCATGCCGCTCGGCGGGCTTGGACCGGCGATGGATCCAGAAGAGGCGTGCCAGCAGGCCATTGATGCCGGGTTGGTGGTCCATCGAGCGCATCCGCTCAACTGTGAAACGTCGATCCCGGCGCTGATCGGCGGCGTGGTGATGCCAAGCGCCCGCTTTTATGTGCGCAATCATTTCCAGATTCCCACGCTCGACCCGGCGACCTTCCAGCTCACGATTGGGGGCCTCGTGGAGCGCCCATTGAGCCTCGGTATGCGCGACCTCCATCACATGCGGTCCCAGACGCTGGTCGTCACGCTGGAGTGCGCCGGCAACGGCCGGGCGTTCTTCGATCCCCCGGTGGCCGGCGTGCAGTGGGAACGAGGCGCGGTCGGGACGGCCGCGTGGACCGGCGTGCGCCTGGCCGACGTGCTCCGGCGGGCGGGCGTGAGAGCGTCGGCGCGGTACCTGTGGCTCGACGGCGCGGACCGCGGCCCCGGCCGCGCGCCCGATTTCATCAGGTCGCTGCCAATCGACAAGGCGATGGATTCCGACACGCTGCTCGCCTACGAGATGAACGGCGAGCCGCTTCCGCTGTCCCACGGGTTCCCGCTGCGGGCGATCGTTCCCGGGTGGGAAGGCGCCCATTCGATCAAGTGGCTGACGCACATCCAGGCGAGCGCCCGGGACCATGACGGTCCGTTCGTCCAGGCCGGCTACCGTTATCCGCGGCGGCCGGTGCCGCCGGGCACCCTCGTGCCGGCGTCGGACACCGTTCCGCTGCGGGCGATGCCGGTGAAATCGCTCATCACCGCGCCGGCCGACAACGCGGCGGTGATGCGGGAGGGAATCCCGGTGACCGGCTTTGCCTGGGCGGGCGACGGCGAGATTCGCCGTGTCGACGTGTCCACCGACGGCGGAAGGACCTGGGCCGAGGCCGCGCTCGGACGCGACCGCGCGCGCTACGCGTGGCGGCGGTTCGAGTACGTGTGGCGGCCGCCCGACGCGGGCTCGTATGTTGTGATGTCGCGCGCAACCGACGGCCGCGGACGCACGCAGCCAATCGTGTCCGAGTGGAATCCCGCCGGCTACGTCTGGAACGCGATTGACGCGGTGCGGGTCAATGTGGGGGCGTAGCGCCGCCGCGCTCGTTGCGACGACGCTCCTCGGAGCCTCGCCGTCACCGGACCCGTTCTCCGTACGTAGGCCGGGTGCCGCGGAGCGGACCCGGCAAGCCTCATCCGACCTCCTTCGGGCCAGCTGTCTTACGTGCCATGGGCCCGAACTCATCGCCCAGCAGCGGCTGGCGCAGGACGGCTGGTCGCGCGAGCTGGACAAGATGGCGGGATGGGGCGCGTCCATCGAGGCCGCGGACCGGCCGGCGCTCCTCGAGTACCTCACGTCGAGCTTCGGCCTCGAGTCGCCGCCGGGCGATGCCGGCGCCGACGCGGGCGCCTCGCTCGTTCGGGCGCGGTGCCTCGTGTGCCACGATCTCCGGCTGATCGAACAGCAGCGGCTCGACCTCGACGGCTGGCGGCGGGAAGTGGACAAGATGATCGGCTGGGGCGCTCTTGTCACGCCGGAAGAGAAGGAGAACATCGTCAATCGGCTGGCCGAACGCTACGGGGTCCGCCGTCCGGGTGCGCGCTGACCTCCAGGCGTCGTCCAATCACGGCCGTCTATACGCGGCTTCATGCCGCGACCGGACGTTGACGACGCTGAAGATGGTCCCGATCGTCGAGGCGCTGGCGCCGCTGCGCAGGAAGTAGGACGGACCCGGGTCAGACGACGCCTCGGTGCCGAAGCGCGCCGATGTCGTCGGCGCTCAACCCCAGTTCCCCGAGAATCGCGTCGGTGTGTTCGCCGAGCGCCGGCGCGGCGTGGTCGGCCCGCCGCGCGGCGCCGGAGAGCCTGACCGGGCTGCCCACCAGGCGCAGCGCGCCGGCCGTCGGGTGGACGACGGTGGCAATCATGTCGCGCGCGGCCAGTTGCGGGTCGGCGAGCATCTCGCCGATCGTCCGGACGGCGCCGCACGGGACGCCCGCGGCGCGAAGCACGCGCGTCCACTCGCCACGGGCGCGTCTCCTGAGCAGCGGCGCGAGCAGCGGCAGCAGCACGCCGCGGTGCGCCACCCGCTGCGGGTTGGTCGCGAAGCGCGCGTCGGAGGCGAGCTCGGGAGCCCCCACGGCGTCCGAGAAGCGGCGGAACTGATCGTCGTTGCCGACGGCCAGCATGAGCAACCCGTCGCTGGCGTCGAAGGTGCCGTACGGAACGATGCTCTCGTGCGCGTTGCCCATGCGCGGTGGATTGTCGCCGGTGGCCAGCGAGCCCGCGGCCTGGTAGGTGAGCAGCGCCGCCACCGCATCCTGCATCGCAATGTCGACGTACTGCCCCTGTCCGCTGACGCCGCGCGCCAGCAGCGCGACCAGGATCCCCTGCCCGGCGAAGAGACCAGACACGAGGTCGACGATAGGCAGACCGAGCCGGAACGGCGGCCCGTCCGGGTCGCCGGTGATGCTCATGAGGCCGCCTTCAGCCTGGGCCACCGCGTCGTAGCCGGCGAGTTCCCGCAACGGGCCGGTCTGCCCGTAGCCGGAAATCGAGGCATAGACGAGGCGCGGGTGGCGCGGGGCGATCGACCGATAGTCGAGGCCGAGCCGCGCGAGCGTCCCGGGCCGGAAGTTCTCGACGAGGACGTCGGCGCCTTCGAGCAGGCGGTCGAGGATGCGGCGTCCCTCGGGCCGCTTGAAATCGAGCGTCAGGCTCTCCTTGTTGCGGTTCACGCTCAGGAAGTAGACGCTCTCGCCGTTGACGAACGGCGGTCCCCAGGCGCGCGTGTCGTCGCCGCGCTGCGGATGTTCGATCTTGACGACGCGCGCGCCCATGTCGGCGAGCATGAGCGTGCAGTAGGGCCCCGACATCACCCGCGTCAGATCGACGACGGTGACGCCTGCAAGGACGCGGGTGCTCACCGCGCCATCTTATGCCAGGCACGTGGGGCGCCGGCGCCTCGATTGACTGTCGGAACGATTGCCATATACTTGGCAACCACCATCAGTGTTCGCAGCCACACGTTCGCCTCGTCGGTGGCCGCGGAACGCGACGGCATCCTGCACGATGGCAGTGGCGTCGCTCGCCGGCCTGCTCGTTGCGCCGCCGGCGGGCGCGCAGACGGAGCAGGACCGGCCGTGCACGATCCTCTGCGCGCCCGAGCTGAAGCTCGAGCCGACGTTCACGATCGAGCATCTCGCAGGACGGCCGCGCCTGAACGTGGATGGCGCGGTCGAGCGCGTGCCGCGCGAGACGACGTTCGAGCTGATCCTTGCGCTCGACGTCCCGACCGAGATTCCCCGCATCGGACTGACGTTCGAGGCCATCCTGGTTCCGTTCGGCGAGAGGCCGGTGCACCCGTTCACGGGAGTCGCCGCCAGCGAGCTGCGGCGGTCGTCGATCCGCGACAACGGGATTGAGATCGAGTCGGAGCTCAATGTCGAGCTGATCGACACGGACCAGACCGCCGGCTGGGTGTCGTCGCATGTGGATCTGGTCGACAAGCTGAGTCCCGGGGAAACGCCCCGGGCGGGCAGCGTGTACACGCACAAGCTGAATTTCGAGTGGGACACCGCATTCCGCGTCTTCCACCGGCTGCAGCACGCGCCGTGGCTGCGCCGCGTGGAAGTGGAGCTGTCGCTCGACTATCTCGCCACCGGCCTGCCGAAGGCCGGCGACGTCATCGGCGGCGAACAGTACCTCGACAAGGCGAGCCCGTGGTCGCTGTCGTTCGTTTTCGTCTTTCCGCTCGCGCCGCTGGGTCCTTGACGCGGTGGAGTCGACCGAGGCTGAGATGCAGCAGGAGCGCGTGACGAGACGTTTCTGGCTCGCAGCATCACTCCTGACCGTGCTGCTGCTGGCGGAGGTGATGCTGCGAGCCACGGCGGCAACCACTGCGGCCGCTCAAGCACCCGGTCGGGCCGGTCAATTCACGGGCCGGGTGCTGAGCGCGTCTTCTGCGCCGGTCGTGGGCGGCGCGCCTGCCAATCCGGGCCATCCGGTTGCCGGCGCCATGGTCCATCTCGTCCCCGTCACGGCGATCGACGTCACGACGCGAATGACCGCCAGTGCGATCTACGCGCCGCCGTACCCGGCGGAAGCCTACGATGAACCGCTCGAGGACGCGATTCGACTGCGGGGAGCGGGATTCCCGCACGCCACGACGGACGCTCGGGGCAGCTTCGTCATGTCACACGTGCCCGACGGCCGGTTCTTCGTCCATGTGACGCCTGGCGCCACCGACACCGAGCACCTGCCCGGTGGGGACCAGAGCCGACGAAGCCGTCCAGCCGAGGAGTTGCGCGGCCGGTCGATGACGATCAAGGTCTCGAGCAGTCCCTCTGCAGCCGCCCGGTACGCCGGCAGCTCGACTTGTCTGTCCTGCCACACGGACAAGGAACACTGGAAGCAGACAGCCCACAAGCTCGGATGGACGGTGCCCGACGCTCCAGGGCGGATGCAGGACTATTCCCGACATCCGAAATATTTTGCCGCGCTCGAGTCCTTCCCAGCGGTAGAGAACTACGTGCGCGGAACGCGCCTCGAACTCGGCGACTACGACCCAGGCAGGGGTGACGACAAGTTCACGCTGCGAGCCTTCGGCGACCTCCGGCTGCCGATCGGGGCGGTCTATGCGGATGTCTATCTGTGGAGGAATACGGCCAACGGCAAGTACTCCATCACGATGGTGAATCGGCTGAACCCGCAGGACCCCAACAGCCCGGCCCACCTGGAGGTCAAGCTGCTCTACGGCGGGGCGGTCCACGACCAGCGGTACATCGTCTCGGTGCCGCCGGGACTGGGCGATCGTCAGGGGTGGTACACCGTGCTGCGGTACAACATGACCGGGCGCGACAACAGGCTGAACCGAGAGCGGCGCGTCTGGCAGGACTACAAGTTCTACATGTGGTGGTCGGCCGGCGCGGACACCCGATACGGAACGGCCGACGATAGGCTGACGGCGCCGCCGGTCAACGACAATGCCGTACAGACCATGTGCGCGAGCTGTCACTTGACGGGCTGGGAGCGATATCAGGACAAGACGACCGGTCAGTTTCTCGTGCGGGCCGTCAACGACCCGGGCGGCGAGATGAACATCGACGACGATCCGGAGCCGGACGAGATCAACATCGGCTGCGAAAGTTGTCACGGCCCGGGGTCCGAGCATGTGGCCAACGCCGGCCGCTCGCGATTCATCGTCAACCCCAGGTACCTGTCGGCGGAGCGGTCCAGCGTGGTTTGCGGCCGATGCCACGACCGGAGGCAGGGTTATGGGGGGCCGACCATTGGCTATACGCAGGCGATCAGCCAGGCAGGGGATCTCGCGAGGCCCGGAATCGGCCGCCACGAGCTGATTACGAAGTACACCGACCCGGTCAAGAAGGGGCCCACCATGCGAGGTCCGGGGCGGGAGGACAACATCTGGCCCGACGATGTCCACTCGAACAAGCCGCATCAACAGTACGCGGACTTCCTGAAGTCGAAGTTGTACCGGAACGATCGCGTGCTGGTCGCCTGCTCGGATTGTCACGACATGCACGGCGGCACACCGTACCCGCGCTGGCTCATTCACGACCCTGACGACTCCGCCTCCCCGCTCTGTCAGCGGTGTCACACGGTGGACGTGCTGTCTCACATGGAAACGAAGCTGAACGCGAAGATGAAGGGCCGGCAGACCCGTTGCATCGACTGTCATATGCCGGGCACCGCCAATACGGGGGGCATTGCCGGCGATTTCGGCAGGATGATCAAGACGCCGCCGTATGCCGTTGCGCAGGAGGAGGAGGACAACGCGTATTGGCAAGGTCCGTTGAAGTCCCATGTGTTCGACGTGCCGCGAAAGACCAACGTGGCCGTCGACGGGGTGCCTCCGGGCCGGGCGATGCCTGTTCCGTACACGGCCGCCTGCGGCACGTGCCACGTGGTGAGCGAGTTACCATTCAAGTAGTCGATGCTTCCGAGCTGGGCGCCGAACCTTCATCCACTCGTCGCGCACTTCCCGATCGTGCTGCTGCTGACCGCGGCGACCGCCGACCTGTTGAGTGCCGCGATCCGGCGACCGGCATGGCTCGTGCCGATGGCCGTCAGCCTGTATGTGACGGGCGCGATCATGGCGTTTGCGGCGTTCCTGTCGGGCACCCAGGCCGCCGATACGGTCTTTCTGCCGGGGATGGCGCATCCGATCGTGGATGCCCATCGTGCCTGGGCGCTGGCCACCACGCTGATGACCGGAGTCGTGGCCATGGTGCAGACGGCGGGGTTCATGTCTGGCGCGCCGTGGAACCGGCCCCTCCGCCTGGCGCTGGCCGTCGCGGGACTACTGGCGGCGCTCCTCGTCTACCAGACGGCGGAGCGTGGCGCACGGCTCGTCTACGAGCAGGGTGTTGGCGTCATCGGCGCTTCCGAACCTCGCCGGGGTCAGTAATCCAGCAGGCGCGTGTACTTGGCGATGAAGGACCGCCCGAGCAGCTCGTCGACGACAGGCTCGACGCGGGTCACGCGCCGAGGCGCGTGAGGCCCGGAACAGCGTCGAACGCGGCGTCGAAGCTCATGACGCGCGAGACGCCGTGCTCCTGCATGCTGGCGACGTGAATGGCATCGCGGGCCGAGAGACGCGGATACGCCAACACGAGCGACTTCGCGCGGTCGACCACCACGGTATCGATGGGAAACACCTCGTCGACCAGGTCGGTCAGCAGGTCGAAGGTCGGCTGAATTGCGTCGCGGCGGTCGATGGCTACGTAGCGATGAAGAATCTCCTGGAACACCTCGGCGTCGGTAACGAGTCGATCGCGCCCGAGCGCGACGCGTTCGAGGAGTCGCTGTGCATCAGTCTTGTGTGGGTGAGTCGCACCGACGAGATACATCGGCACGTTCGTGTCGATGAGAATCACGGCGTGGCCGACCCCAGGTAACCACGCTCGATCTCGGCGTGCATCTGCGCGAGGTCGGCAGTCGGAAACCGGTGGCGCGCGGCTCGTCGGATAGCCGACAGCTTCCGGTCGGCGTCCTTCGGCGAGGCCTGCCGCTGGGCCGAACGCAGGGCGCGGCGGACCCACTCGGCGACCGTCGTGCGCTCGGCGCGGGCGGTGCGCCGCAGCTCCCGCCACTCCGCCTCTTCGAGGAGCACCTGGAGTCGCTTAGCCACATCGCGAGCATATCTGACTCATCATGATGAGTCAAGCGGAGGAACCCCCGGCGGCGTTCCCGGCCCGGTGGGAGCGAACGAGACGCGGTCGGGTCTGTCGGAAGAGGCATGCAATCGCGGGGTTCACCCCAACGCGGCGGAACGTGGCATGCCGTCTTGTCTGTGAGTTGGTAGCTCGTTCTCAGAGGGCTTCGGCTCCGGCTCGGTCGGGCTTGAATGCCAAATCCGCGCCATTGGAGAGCAGGTCCGTTTTGAGAAGTCCGGTAGCATCATTACGTTGCTCCCGTGATCATGAAGACAGAAGAGAGAGGAGAGCCGGAGGCACTGCGCCTCCGACTCCCTTTCGCTGTGGGTCGCACAAGGGCCTTCGGTTGAGCCTCGCACCGGGTGGGAAGGCCGAATGGTCCTTATCACGCCGGCGTCCTGCTGACGGATCAGCGCTCGCTGCGCCGGCAGATCTTCTCGCCCTTCACGTTCCTGACCAACTCCGGAATCGCTCTGACCGCGTCCCGGTCGTACTCCTTGATGTGGTCTTCCAGCTCCGCCCATGGCCGGAGATTGGGGCTGGTGCGCTTGGCCTCGTTCTTCGGCTTCACCGCGTACGTCCACCCGGCGAGCAGGCGCTCGGCCACCCACCGGGCGTGTTCCATTTCCGCCAGGAGCTCGACCTCCCCGGCGCTGAATGCAGCTTCCGGCCGAGACTCGGACGCCTGAACGAGTTCGCAGCCCACCGCACGCAACTTGATGGCGATGTGGTCGACCTGCTGTCGATTGGACTCCTTGTAGTCTTCGTTGACGAGGTCCTCCCACTGCTTCACGGCCTCGTCGAACGCCCTCTGGCGCCCGTGTGACGTCGCCAGCTCCACGAAGTTGACGTGAACGACTGTGGCCATCTGCTCGCGCGCGTCCTCGTCCAACAGACGAGCGATGCAGGCCTCATCGAGCCACCCGAACGCACGCAACGACCGGCTGGCCTCGGGTGGCGCCACGTGTTCCGTCAGCAGCGACGTGAGCCCATCCGCGCGCGACATGCGCACCGCGACGGGAATGCTCGTGTCGTGGATGATCGGAAGCAGGCGCATGGCCACATCCAGCGCGAGGGCGTCATCGTCCAGGCACACGGCGATGCTCGTCATCGTGTCGTTGGCCGCGCACCAGCCCTCGATCAACTGCTGACCCTGCGTGGACTGGATCGCACACTCGTGGAACGTCAGGTCGCACGTCTGCCGAATGCCCGGGTAGCGGAAGAGGATCTCCTGCTCTCGCTCGCCGGCGGCCCGATCGATGACCGAGATCCGCACCGGCCGCCGGTTGGCGAAGTGGCCAAGCTGCGCGGCTTTGATCGCCACCCTGCGGCCCATCGCTCCCAACCCGACGATGACCAGGTGTACCTGCCGTGGGTCGCTGTGGCCGATGCCCTGGCGGTCGAGCGGCAGTTGAGTGAGCAGCACGTCACGGGCCGCGTCGTCGAAGAAATCGAAGAAGCGCACGCGGCATCGTCCGTCCTGCACGGGGAGGTGGCGGCGGCGCAGGCTGTCCCGCAGATCGACATCGCTGACTTGCGCGTGGCAGTCGAGCGGCGGCGCGGTGGACGGACGCGATGCGCGCGACAGCGCCCACGCCCTGACGGCGATCTCGACATTGGTGCCGTCCTCTTCGTACACCGCGATGAGGCGCTTCGCCTTCGAGAGCCGCGCCCGCTCCAGGATCAGGCTCGGACGTCCGACGAGCACGATGGCGTGGAGCGCGTGGCACCCCTCAATCAGATCCGTGTCATCGGCAGCCGCGATCACCACGACCCGCCGGCGCGGTGTCCTGGCACGCTGACTCCGCACCATGTCCAGCACGATGCTTCCCCGGCCGCAGATGACGACATGTTCCTTGATGAAGCTCAGTGTGATCGCCCCGACCTCTCCCGTGAAGATGCGGTACGCCGTGATCGCCGCCGCAGCCACGAGAATGCCCAGCGCGAGCCATCGACCGAGCTCCAGAGGAAGATTCAGCGGAGGCGGAAGAGCAGGCGCATTGAGGATGAACAACTGCGCGGCGAGGTAGAGGGCATCGAGCACGTGCCCCTCGCCGCCGTGGTCCACGTCATACTTCCAGAACCCAACGGCGCCGAGCGTGTAGGCTGATGCGATCGCCAGCGCCAGCGCCCACCATTGCCAGCGCGGACGCTCGTGGTGCAGGTACGACGGATGACTGCCGGGGCTCATGGACGACCTCGAATCAACGGCGACAGGGTCTGCGCAGCCGCACGCTATCCGAATCGTCGGTCGAATGGAAGGGCCGGCGGCCCGGACCGATGCGCGCCGGGCGTGGAGGGAGGACGCAGGGAGGGTGGAATGGTCCAAGTAGGAGTCACCGGACATCGACGGCTGGTTCCGACCGAAGGCCTCGAACGAGCGATCGACGAAGCCCTCGGGCGGATCGCGTCCGCTTTGTCCGGCCCGCTGACATTCGTCTCGCCGCTCGCCGAAGGCGCGGACCAACTCGTCGTGCGGCGGGCCTTCGCACTGGGCCATCGGCGGCTCATCGTGCCGCTGCCGTTGCCCAAGAACGACTACCTCCGTACGTTCGCGTCGGCCGACGCCGGGGCGGAGTTGCTGCGTCTTCTCGCGCAGGCGGATGAGGTGGTTGTCATGGGCCAGGCCTCGACCGACGTGGAGGCCTATCACGCCGTGGGACGCTGGGTGCTCGACCACGCGGACGTGCTCGTGGCCGTGTGGAACGGCCGGCCGCCGCGCGGCAAGGCGGGGACGGGCGCGATTGTCGAAGAAGCGCGGGCGCGCGGACTACCGATGGCGTGGATCCACGCGGACCAAGGCCTCACCCGCGCTGACCGACTCGCGGCGTCTCGGCGCCGAGAAGTGGTCGTGACGTACGAACGGTTGTGACGCAGTCGAAAGCCCAACGCCGAGCACACCACCTGGACACTGTGTCGACGCTTCATCAGAATGTGGCGCCGACTCCGCGAACTCTGCCGGCAGCATGGCTGTCTCCGCGCTGCCGGACCACGGCATGGTCGACGACGGGTGCCGAATCGCCCCGCGCGGTATGCTCTGAGCCCGCGGCCGGAATCAGGGCCGGTCTGACCGGAAGGAAACGCGACCGATGAGCTGGCGCGCGCGCGCGGTCTTCGTGAGCGGGACGTTCCGCGACATGCACGAGGAACGGGATCTGCTGGCGGCCCGGGCGTTTCCCGCCCTCGAGGAACGGCTGGCGGAGCACTACACGATCCTGGAGCGGGTCGACCTGCGGGTGGGCGTCGAGACGCGGGGGCTCGGCGACGATCACGCCAAGCAGGAGCTGGTGCTGAAGGTCTGCCTCGATGACGTCAAGCGCTGCCGGCCGTTCCTGATCGTGCTCATCGGCGACCGCTATGGGTGGGTCCCGCCGCCGGCTCGGGCGCGGGCGGCGGTCGAGGAGGCGGGGTTCCGCACCTCACTCGAGGGCAAGAGCGTCACGGCGCTGGAGATCGAGTTCGGGCTGTGGGGCGATCTCGATCAGCAAACACGCAGCCGGATCTACTTCCGGACGCTCGACTACACGGGGATGGACGAGGCCCAGGCGATCGTCTACAGCGACGAGCGCGCGGCGGCCTCGGCGCTGGTACCGGCCGCCGACCGGGCGCGGGCGGCGGAACGGGCGACAGCACTTGCGGCGTCGAAGCGGAAGCTGCGCGACGACCCGGTGCTGGGCCCGCGGTGCCGCGACTACTCCGCCCAGTGGGATCCGATCGCAAAGACGGTGACGGGCCTCGGGGCGTTCATCGCGCACGTGGTCAGCGATCTCCTGCCCGAGATGATCGCCGAAGCGAAGGAGCAGGTCGCCGCGGCGAAGGCCGGGACGCTGCCAACGCCGCTCGAACAGTTCGTCGCCGAGCGGTCGCGCGGGTTCAGGGGACGGGCGGACATCGTCGGGCGGCTTTCGGCGCACGCGACGGACCCGGACGGCGCCGACACGCGCGGCCGTGTCCTGGCGGGCCCCTCGGGCGGCGGCAAGAGTGCGGTCTTTGCCCGCGTGTACGAGCAACTGGCCGGGGCGAATGGGGACGACTTCTGGTTGCTCGCGCACGCGGCGGGGATCGATCCACGGTCGACCTCGGTGGTGAGTCTGCTCGAGGACTGGGTGGCGGTTCTGGCCGGCAAGCTCGGCGTCGAGAACCCGCTGGCGGTTCCCCCCCGCGGTCCGGACGCACGTGAGTCACGGGTAACCGCGGGCATCGACAAGCGGCCGAAACCCCAGGAGGCGTTTGCGGAGCTGCTGGCCAGGGCCGCGGCGAAAAGGCGCGTGGTGCTGCTCCTCGACGCGCTCGACCGGTTCGAGCGGACGCCGGAGGCCGAACAGCTTGCCTGGCTGCCCGCGCGGCTCCCGGCGAACGTCCGCCTGATCGCGACCGCGGTCACCGGGCCCGAGACCGAGGCGCTCGCCCGGCGGCCGGACTTCGTCGTCGAGCCGCTCGTCCCGCTCACCGGGGACGAAGCCGGCGAAATCGCGCAGAGCGTCTACGATCGCTACCATCGCCAGCCGAACCGGGACGCGGTTAAGGAACTGGTCGAAAAACCCGGGCCCGACGAGGCGCCCGCGCACGGCAACGCCCTGTGGCTGGTGTCGGCGCTCGAGGAGCTGAACCTGCTGGACGGCGACGACTTTCGGCGCGCCGAGGCGGGCACCGAGGGCGCCGACGAGGACCGGCTGCACGCGATGGTCGTGGGCGAGGCGCGCGCCCTGCCCGGCGACGTCGAGGGGCTGTACGCGCGCCTCTTCGAGCGGGCCGGACGACGGGTGTCGGACGATCCGCGCGAGGGGACGGCGCTGGCGCGGGCGTTCACCGCGGCGGTCGCGCTGTCGCGCGGGGGCTTCCGCGAGCGGGACCTGGCCGCGTTGATCCCAGGTGTCGCGCGCCTGCTCGATCCGTCGGCCCCATCCCTCGCATGGGACGCGCTTGGCTTTGCGTCGCTGCGCCGCGCGCTGCGCGCGCACCTGGTCCGCCGGGGC
>Ga0209343_10007403_pt1 | contig 12925 bp, 7 predicted proteins | sample RifCSPlowO2_02_FD_184026 | JGI IMG/M metagenome (GOLD analysis project Ga0209343, IMG submission 184026) | Groundwater microbial communities from Rifle, Colorado - Rifle CSP2_plank lowO2_0.2 (SPAdes) (version 2) | ecosystem: Environmental > Aquatic > Deep subsurface > Groundwater | place: Rifle... | reverse complement strand
AATTTCTGGAAAAGTAAAATAGAAGCCGCTTACAAGTTTAGAAAGCAATTGAATTTGGTAGATAATCCTGCTACTAATTGTTATCGTTTGTTTTTTGCCGAAGGCGATGGTTTGCCCGGATTTATTATTGATTTTTATAATGGAACGGCTGTTTTTCAATCCTATTCCATTGGCATGCATTTGATAAAAGATCAGTTTGTTAAGGCTTTGCAGGAAATAATGGGTGATTCACTGGTTGCAGTATTTGATAAAAGTGAAGATACCATGCCAAAACAGGCACCTGTGAAAGCAACAAATGGTTATCTTTATAAAAGAAATGAATTAATTCCAATTAATACAGAAAATAATAATAAATTTTATGTTGATTGGGAAGGCGGGCAAAAAACCGGATTCTTTTTAGATCAACGTGAAAATCGGGAATTACTTGGTGGTTATTCAAAAGATAAAGTGGTTTTAAATACATTTTGCTATACAGGAGGGTTCTCCGTTTACGCTGCTAATGCGGGAGCGAAAGAGGTTCATTCCACAGACATTTCTAAAAAAGCAATTGAGCTGACCGACAGGAATATTGAATTGAATTCTATCAAAAATCATCAGTCTTTCGCTGTTGACACTTTTGAGTTTTTAAAACATAAAGAGAATACATACGACATCATTGTACTTGATCCTCCTGCTTTTGCAAAGCATCAAAATGTAAAGCACAATGCCATTATGGGTTACAAACGGTTAAATTATGAAGCCATTAAACAAATTAAATCAGGTGGGTTATTATTTACCTTTTCCTGTTCTCAGGTAGTTGATAAAAATACGTTTAACAGTACAGTGATGGCTGCCGCAATTGAAGCAGGACGTAATGTCAGGGTTTTGCACCATCTTTCGCAACCTCCTGATCATTGTGTAAATATTTTTCATCCCGAGGGAGAATATTTAAAAGGATTAGTAGTTCATATAGAATAATAATAAAAACTTTCCCGGATTTTCTCCATGAAAGCGAATAACAAATACAATTGCTGAAAAAGAGGCAGGACGGAAAAAACTTCCATGATATTGGCTGGGGCCAATAACACTATAAAACATGGCTACTTCAAAAGGAAATAAAAAACATACAGTCCACAACCATCAAAAAAAGGAAGCACAAAAAACAGTGTATCCTATTAAATACATATGGGGAATTGTTATTGCTGCTGTGGCTTTTTTATTGTATTCCAATACTATTTTTCATGAATATGTATTAGATGATTCAGGAGCCATTACCGGAAACCGTTTTGTACAGGAAGGTTTTGCCGGTATCACAAAATTATTGAAAGTTGATTTTTGGCATTTTTCCAACGTTCATTTAGGCTATTATCGTCCCCTGGCCCTTATTACTTTTGCTATCGAACACCAGTTTTTTCATGGAGATCCGCATGTCAGCCATTTTATAAACTGTTTGATTTTCGCAATATCGGGCTACCTGCTTTTTATAGTATTGAGTAAGATTTTTAATACTTATAATGCATTATTTCCTTTCTTCATTTCTTTACTCTTTGTTGCGCATCCCATTCATACCGAAATTGTTGCTAATATCAAAGGCCGCGATGAATTGCTCAGTTTTTTCAATGTCATGTTTATGTTATGGTTCGCGTTAAAATATACTGACACAAAAAAAATATTTTACCTGGCAATTAGTTTATTCTTTTGTTACCTGGGAATGATATCTAAAGAAACAGCCCTTACCGGAGTAATGCTCCTTCCTGTTTTTTTATATTATTATAAAAATTATAGCGTATTGGAGAGTTTGAAAAAAAGTATTCCTTTTGCGCTTATCGTGATCCTTTTTTTCATACAAAAAAAATATTTATTAGGTACCTTAAGCGGTATTATTCCTTCGGATATTGTAAACTACCCATATACTCAAAGTGCTGTAAAATTGCCTACCACTTTTATGTTATTTGCCTTTTGTTTAAGGCTTTTGATTGTTCCTCATCCTTTGCGGTACGATTATTCATTTAACCAGATTCCTGCCATCGACATGGGTAACGCCTGGGCCTGGCTTGGAATTATTTTATTTTCAGCGGGGGCTTTTTTCGCTTTCAAACAATCATTAAAAAGAACAATCTGGGGCTTCGCATTCAGCATATTTTATATCACTCTTATTCCGGCCCTGGCATTTACAATTTTAAGAGGCGGAATTTTTGCAGAACGTTTTTTGTTTTTTCCTTCCCTGGGTTTCTGTATTGCCCTGGTATATGGAGCAGCTCTATTAATTAAAACCGACATATCCTCTGTTATCCTTTCCACAGCAAAGTGGATAAAAACAAATGCCAGGTTTGTTTTTATTTTATTCATCCCGTTTATTTTATATTCTTTCAAAACAATAACCAGGAACATGACGTGGAAAGATAATTTCACTTTATTCAGCGCTGATGTGCAAACCGGTGAAAACAGTGCACAGAACCAGCACCATTTTGGAAACCAATATATTTATCTTGCCTCCATTGAAAAAGATTCTGTAAAAAAAAATGAGTATGTAACAACAGCAATAAATGCATTACGGCAATCACTTTTTATTCATCCACGGTTTGGTGAAAGTTATTATCTGCTGGGACTTGCCTATCAAATTATTATTCCTGATAGTGATTCTGCTATATACTATTACAATAAAGCAATAGAAACAGCACCCGGCCATTCCGACAGTTATTATCATTTAGGAATAGTTTATCAAAACCTGGGAAAAAACAATGTGGCATCCTTTTATTATAACGAAGCTATTAAATACAATCCCGAATACCTGGAGCCCAAAAAAGCCGCAGCCGATCTAAAAGCGGCCGGTATAGATGTTTTTATAAACCCATTAACTTCAATGGTTGATACAACAACTTCTAATAAAGACACCAGATATTATTTCGAGCTTGGTAACTACTATGCGTCTCAGGGGGATTACAATAAAGCTGCTCAAAATTTTTCAAAATCGATTGAGCTGGATGCTAACAATGAACAACCTTATATTAACCTTGCAAATTGCTATGGTATGATGAAACAATATGAAAAAGCGCTGGCTGTTTCTAACCAATTGCTTTCCAGAAACCCTAAAAATACATTCGCTTTAAAAAACATTGCGGTAGTTTATAATCTTTTAGGTGATGTAAATAAATCAAATGAATATTTACAAAAAATTAAAGATATAGAAAGGAAATAATTGCAAATAATAATAATTGCGGATTGCGGATTTTTTTATTTCGGATTTTAATCCAAGAAAAATAAAGCTGTTATTTTGAAAATTCACACTGCAAAATAAGGTTTATGCAATAACCTGCTCCAATACTTCCAGTGATTTTATTTCTCCGAATGATGAAATATGTAATTGATAGAATTTAATCAGCGTATTCAATAATTGTTTCCGCTGACTTTTTTCCATTTTTAGTTGATCAATAGTATCATATTCCGAATTTATTAATTCATTAAATAACAGGCTTTGTATCGCATCCATGTAATACGGGTGGTTAGGCAACTGTCTGACAAAGCGACCTTCCTGCAAATCAAAAATTGATGCAGTGGTGGAAAAATTCTTTTCAGGAAAAAAACCTAAATAACGGCTTAATTGAATCATAAAAAAAACATGGAAATTTGAGCAGTTATCCTGTTTTAAATCCAGCAACTGCAAAGAGTTTTTTAAATATTCAAACAGGTTTGCATCGGGATGCTGTTCTTTTATCGCTTTATATAAAACTTCATTTAAAAAAAGTGCGATCGAACTCTTGATAATATTATACGGAATATCGGTATAGGGATAAAGGATGTTTATCTCGGATATACGTTGCATTTTGGCATTTTCAGTATTTGAAACAACCATATCAACCAATGTTAATGGTTGAAAAATAGTCGCTTTAAATTTTGATTTTTTACCGCGTACCCCATTCACGATATATGATTTAACACCCAAATCGGGAGAAATAATTTTTACAATTAAACTGGTTTCGGAATATTTGATGGTATGGAGTAATAAACCGCTGGTTTTATGAAGCATTCCGTACTCCTCCCTTCATCTCGCCAGTAAGGTAAAAACCAGTAAATGAACATGGATATTTCAACAAGTGCTTAATGGGCTGCATCTATAAAATAATTCTTGCTTTTAATAAATTCAGGCTTCTGTTCCTTTTGAACGGAATTTAAAAAATGGAGTAATTTAATTGATAAATAAAATTTTAGTCGCAATTTTTTGTGAGCCATCTTCACTGGTGCAAAATACCATGTAAACGCCTGTGCTAACCCGTTCTCCATTAAAATTTTTCCCATACCAGATTGCTTGTCCGCCTTCCGATTGTGTTTCATAAACCAAAGCTCCGCTTATATCGGTAATTTTTAAAGTTGTATTATTTACAAGGCCTTTTATTGCAATGGGACCATTATAATTGCTTTTCACAGGATTTGGAAATGAATACACATCAGTAAAAAATTCAAAGCCTTCTGTTGATGTTCCTCTGTATGAAATTATCCCTTTTGTTGTTCCAAAAAATACTTCACCGGTTTTATGATTAATAACAATGCTTTTAACGTCTTTGCTAAATACAGGGCTACTGGTTTCATCAAAATGATGGATTAGTTTAGTACCGTCAGGCGACATTAAAAACACCCCTGAATTAGCAGTAGCAATCCATTTGCGGTTAGCATCATCAATTGCAATTGCCTGAATAAGCTCTGTTTCAAGCAAAATTTGTACATGACCATCCTGTTCGATTAATATTTGCTGCGCATCGAAATTTTCGCCAGAAAAAATTGCCGCGGGAGAATAAAAAACCGCAATTCCTTTGTCGGTACCAACCCATATTTCTCCGTCTAAATCTTCGGCAAGGCAAAAAACATTTGTGCTGGGTAAAGCTCCGTTACCCGCAGCGGTAGAAAGTTTTTTGGTATTAGCGTTGCTGGGTGGTGTTGCAGCTCCGTTGTAAACCATAAGTCCGCTGCCGCGCGTTAAAACAACCCACTTTTGATCCAGCTTATCTACCAGGATTTGTCCCAGTTCCGGATTTCCGATTATTGGAGAAAAATTTAAAGCCTGCCAGGTATCATCTGATTTTTTAACTGAAATACAAAAAGGAGCTCCAGAATTACTAACCCATAAATTATTTGTTGCATCTACCGCTAAACCCGAAGTCCATATTGGTGTATAACCCGGAATATTTTGGAGTGTTTGTAAAGAGCTGTTATTCTGATGGTAATGTTTTACAGGCATTCCATCATAAAACTCAATAACGCCATGGGCTCCTGTTGATGCATAAACTTTCTTTGAATTGAAGGGGTCAACTAATACGTTCTTTATATCAAAAGTAGTGTCTAAATTTACAACCGGAGGAAAATTACCTTTTGTATTTGTCCAAGCAGTTCCATTGTAAAAATAGATTCCATCCACATAGTACCCATCTCCGCCACCACCGGGAGCCACCGCTAAATTATTATCGATAAGGCTCATGGCAACTATATTGGCGCTTGTAGGGCCGTCAGGATAGCGAAAGTCGTATGTGTTTCCGGATTTAACAGAAACTAATCCGAAATTATTATCGGCAATCCATAAATTGCCGTCATTGTCTAAAATTGCTTGTTTTGAATTTACCAAACCTCCGGTATAGGGGAACATATAAAAAGAATAACTATCTGTAAGCGATAAATTAATGTCATATTTCGAAACCATATTATCAAAAGCAATCACCAATTGATTATTATACGTTTTTAATGAATTTACAGTATATTCATTGCCACCAAAATAGTTCCAGGAAAGGTTATCATATACATACATCGTATCTTGCTGACTTGCATTACTTATCAAAAATTTAGAGAAGTTTGTATATATACGTCCATTAAATTCTGTTATCGTATTATAAATACCGGTAGGCAAACCATTCATCAATGACCACGCGGAGTAGTTCGCCAAATTAGGATTTGTTTTTAAGGCTGTATAAATTCCAGCATCGGTAGCTGCATAAAAATAAGTATCATCTGATGCAATATCCATTACATTTATTGGACTTCCATTGGGCCCTATGTAATACGTATCACTTACTTCAATCTTATTCATATCAATAATTATAATACCAAAACCACATGCCAAATAGGCGTATTGATTGATAAAATAAATGTTATTAATGGATTTATTTCCCAGGATGGATTTACGTTTTATATCAGCGAGATTTGTAATTGTACCGGTATTATCAATTATATCAATATTGGAGTTTTTATATGCGATTAATAATTTATTGCTGTATTTATTGTAATTGAGAACTGTTGCTTCCACATCTGCTAAACCATTTACTTTGGATAAACGCTCAATTGAATTATCAGATTTATTAAAGGTGAAAATGCCGCTTCTGGTGGCGCAATATACCTTTCCTCCACCTTCGGCAACAGAAACGGCATTTTTATACGACAAATAATCTTTCCATTGCCCGATACCGACATTCTGAGCTGTTATTAACTGAACAAACAATAAGGAAATAAAAAATAATATATTTTTTTTCATGCTCAAATATGGTTGATTTGCGTTAATCAAACATAAAATTAGTGAATTTATTGTATTTGTCCGATACGCATTTTGAAAAGCAAGGAGCATTATTTATAAAAAAAGGAGCAAAAAGAGTTAAAATAAAACTACTTTCAAAAATTTAATCCTGCACCTTCCCGTTTATTATAATTAATTATCAGCAAGGAATATAAAAATACCCCGGCAAGATACAGGGCGGCCGTAATCCAGAATATATTTACATACGCAAATCCCAAATGACGAAGTGTTCCAAAACCTATGGCGCTAAAATAAGCTGTGCCGGCCCATATTGCTGAAGTTAACCCACTTACCATCTCTCTATTGCGCTCTCCGGCATAGGACATTGTTAATTCGGTTGTCATTGGTACAGCCAAACTCATCAATGGCTGACGTAATAAATAAAAAAGGGAGGCTATAAAAACGGCACTACTTAAATAACTGTAATACTGGGTTGTTGCCATTACAATCAAAGCGGCAATTGCAAACAATTGTGTTACTGGAATTGCCTTTTGGTAACCATAACGATTTTTAATTTGTGGAATATAAATTGCTACAATAGTCACTAAAATAGCCGTAATAAAATTGAGTGTCGAAAATGATGCTGTACTCATATTATGAACATTGGAAAAGAACAAACTCATAAAAGGGATAGTAAAGCCAGCACCAAGAGCAATTATAGAAGTAGGTATGAGCGTTTGAATTATTATTTTCCAATCATATTTTTTCAAATTACTTCGCTTTTCTTTTATAACCGGAACATGTTCATTCTTTTTTATTTTCAAAACAAAATATACACCCACAAAACCTATCGCAACAATACCAAATAACAAATTACGTTCGTTGAATAGTACAGGATTTATGCCATTAAAAACAGCAACAATCATACTTCCGATTATAGTTGCAATGCTCCATGTTGCAAATTTTAAAGTAATAATAAAAGTATGTTTTTCTCTTGGAGAATTACGTATTATGTAAGGAATAGCGGGTATTTGAATAAACGTGTAAGTTATACCCCATAATAAATGAGATATTAATAATAAACTATTGTTATGGAAATAGACTCCTGTTAATATCATTAATGCAAAAAAAGGAGACCCTATTGAAGCAATGTAAAACATCGGAATTATTTTTCTGCCTTTTATATACATTCCTAAAAACAGTGCAAGCACCAGCATTCCTAAATATCTGTAGGAAGTAAAGTGCGCATATTCAGCATCGCTGAACTGCTCCATTTTCATATACAATGGGAGAAAAGAAATGAAAGTAACGTTAATTAACTGAATAAAAAATTCGGCAGTTACCAGGTTGAGCATGGATTTGTCGAGTTTGAAATATTCCTTAATTATGGAAAGCATAAATTGAAGTTTTATCGTTGCTGGAGCCGCTATTTAACATAAAAAACGTTGCTTCATCTTATAAAACAAAAAAAGAGTCCCATTGAAAATGGAACTCTCTTTTACCTTGTGCGGGCGAAGGGACTCGAACCCCCACGCCTTGCGGCACCAGATCCTAAGTCTGGCGCGGCTGCCAATTACGCCACGCCCGCATTTAATTTTTAAATTGAAATGCAAAGATAGTTTTTTTTCTTATATCCGTATAAAATATTATTTTTTTTTATGATTACAGTTTCATAGCGATTTTAATCTATTGCTGAACGAAATCGGTGGTCGTTTGCAGGTCCCTTAATAACTCAGCAGGTGCTTCAAAATCTTGTTTACTGGCTTGTTTTAGCTGTATGTCGCATAATATTTGCACTTCATTACTAACCGTAATTTTACCTGCTTCCAATATTGTATTCCAATTCAGGCCCCAATCATTACGATTAATTGCCCCTTTTATCTTAAAATTGGCTATTTCTGTTCCAAACCTGTGATTTTTTACACCTCCAAATTCTACCGCTAATATTACAGGTTTAGTGATCCCTTTTATAGTAAGATTGCCTGATAGTTCATAGTTGCCATTTGATTGTTGGTTTTTATCAATGTACCCTTTGAAATCTAACTGTTTATGATTTTCCACATCAAAAAAATCGGCACTTTTCAGGTGTTCATCAATATATATATTCCCGGTGTCTATTGATGAAGTTTTAATGGTAAAATAAATTTCTGCGGACAAGAAATCACTGTTAATAGTATAGACAGTTGCATTGAATTTTTTAAATGTACCTTTTACATTGGTTATTATTACATGTTTTACTTCGAAATCGATTTCGCTATGTGCTGAATCTATTATCCATTTTGTTTTTGATGCCATTGGTTTAATTGATTTTAAATGTTTGTTGTTTTATATCTAATGTTGATTTTTATTGAATGATCAGGATACTTTTTTTAATTAATGACCATTATTATTCCTTCTATGATGTAAATAAATACCATAAATTCAAAATTATAATGTAAATTCCCATTACATTTAATAATGAAAATCAATTACATCAATTAAAATTTCATGCCAAAAATTAAGCTTCGTACTATTGATACTTTTGCACCTGAAAATATGGACAAAGCGGGTATTAAACAGAAAACACAAGAATTGAAATTGAGAATCGGGGAGTTGCAGAATTTACTGTACGCCTGCAATGCACGCTCGTTGCTTATAATAATTCAGGGAATGGATGCATCCGGAAAGGATGGTGCGGTAAAAAATGTTTTTGAAGCCGTTAGCCCGATGGGATGTCGCGTAAATGCATTTAAAGAACCTTCATCACTGGAGTTAAAGCACGATTTTTTATGGCGGATTCATCAACATGTTCCCGAAAAAGGGATGATACATATATTTAACCGATCACATTATGAAGATGTACTAATACAAAGAGTTCATCATTGGATTGATAGGAAAACTTTAAAACAGCGTTTTGAACATATCAACAATTTCGAGAAACTTTTAACAGAAACCGGTACTACTATTCTTAAATTTTATTTGCACATTTCCAAAAAGGAACAATTGGAACGGTTAAATGAACGGTTAAACGATCCGTCAAAAATGTGGAAACACAGTGATAATGATATTAAAGAGCGCGCCTATTGGGATGATTATATGATCGCTTACCAGGATGTTTTTGAAAATTGTTCCAAACATGCTGATTGGGAAATTATACCTGCTGATCAGAACTGGTATAAAGAACATATAATCGCAAAAAAGGTTGTGGAAACATTGGAAAATTTTAAAATGAAATTTCCAAAATTAAAGACGTGACAAATGAAATGAAGCTATTGTGTTCCTTGTGATTCAAATAATAAAAACATGTAAAACCTGAGTTCGATTGTTATTTCCTGCCTGAAGCCCAATAAAAGCTGATATTTTCTCAATAAATGATTAATGCCGCATTAGGGATTGCAACGAAAATCCTTCCCTTCCGCAGTTTTGCGGAAGGGAAGATTGGAGCCCTTCGACTGCGCTCAGGATAAATTCCAAGCCTGCTCCTTTCTTTTTTAAGAAAGGGAAGTCCAAATGAAAGAGTTGAGACAAATTGTTTCTATTTAATTAATCTAACTCAGGTTTAATAGAACTCAGGTTTAATAGAACTCAGGTTTATAGAAAAATTAATTTATCATAATCGCCTTTTTTTGATTGAAATTATTCATACAGAACAATAGTAGGCTTTGATATCGCGAAACTTCGCACTTTAAGGGTGAAACTGGTAACGGGATTAAATTTGTAGAAATTCCTGTTACCATCGGGCAGGTTGGGATAAATACCATAGGTAATTTCAAAGCTCGCATTTTGCAGGTTTTCATTTCGGATGAGCAACCCAACTGAATAGGATTGATATATTATGCTTTTAACTAATTTAATTTTATCGGTTTCCAATATTCCGCCACCAACTAATAAAAGTGTTGCAAATCTAAAACCAATAACGTTGTATGGCGCATAAGCAACAGCTTCCAGGTTTAATATCATTTTAGTAGTCCCTTTTAAAGTACCATTGCTAAAGCCATACAATTCATCAGGACGAAGCGTTATTTTTTCATTAGCTGCTTTATTAAACCCATACACAAATTTAGAGTTTACAAACTGCCGGAAATACCATTTGCTGTTTTCAAATAAATTACTGAAATAATATAATCCTACATTTAAAGTCCCATCGTTGTATTGCGATGTATTGTAAAAAGTGCCATATATCACATTTCCGGAAAAATATCCGAACCTCCCGAAATGTTTCCCGCGCGATACTTCAAACCCCATATAATATTTCATACTATTCTGTTCTTTGTATAATAATCCATACAAAACCTGCACAACTAATCCTTCCGGAACATCCTCATTAGCTCCGAAACGATATATATACTGATCCTTATAATATTTCCTTAAAGAAAAGCCTACGCTGGAGAGGTATAATGTGGAGTTAAAATTAGTTTTAGCCGTATCGATCGAATAGGAAGGTTTACTCTGAAAATGTGTATCGGCCTGGCGTAAAGCAACAACAATATTGATATTTTTCCTGTTAATCCTTTTACCTGTACCGGGATTAAAATTTTTAGCTACCCAAATATCAGACGAAATATAATCAAGCCGCATTTTTGTTACAGTTTTTTCAACTGTGTCTGTTTTCACGTAGGTTCCCCATACTTTATTGCCATCAATACCACCTGCCCATTGCGCTAAAGCTGAATAAAAAGGACGGTTTAATGAAAATCCTGTTGATGTAACATCTTTGGTTGTGGAATAAATGATGGAAGATGAAACAAAAGAATTTTTAATATTTCCTACCGAATAATTTCCATTATATTTATAATCACCCGAAGCCGGATTATAACCAATAAATTGAGAATAATGCTGTCCGGAACCAAGAATATTTCTTTCCCGCAGCGTAATATGCCCACCCGAAATACTTCCGGAAACGTAAGCATCAAGTGTCCATTTGTCTTTGGCAAATACGAGGACATCAACACTATCATTTGTACCTGGAACATTGTAAATATATATCCGGGAATCATTTATATAACCTGTACTCCGGATAATTCGTTCCGATTCACTTATAACAAGTAATTCAACTTTGTCGTTTTTTTTAAACAACAAAAGATTTTTAATTATTTTGTCGCGGGTGGAAATATGGTATTTGTTTCCCAATTTTTGCAATGGGTTAATTTTCTTTTTCGTTGTATCATTTACAGAATACCCGAAGGGATCATATACAATAATTTCAATTTCACGGATAATTTTACCTTCATATTTTAAATTCGGATCGGTCTTCTTTTGCTTATCTGATAAGGGTTTATTTTCATATTGAGGAGGAGCCGTTTCAACAAAAATTGCCTGATATAATAAAGTGGTAGCCCGATGCTTATAAGCAATCTTTTCTATTTTTTTATAAATTGAGAGCGTATCTTTTGTTTGAGCTGATGCGAATTTTGCAAATAAGCACAATAGTATAAACAGTATAAATTTTAGTGAAAGTAACCTTGACATCTTTGAAAGAAAAGGTTTATCCTGATTAAAAAATTTTATTGGGTTACTGTTCGGGATGCTCATGGTTCTTGCAGCGTCACGCAATTAACACATTTTTTTAAGGATTATAATAAAAAATTGCTTTTAAAAAAATAAGAATTTGTGTCAATAAAATTTTAATTAGTGAACTTTTTCTAAATTCAATTATACATAAATCAAAATATAAATTAAATTATTTTTGAAAATATCATTCGGGCACTGATATTTCAGCACTTTATTTCCAAATAAAAAACAATTCTTTACTCAAGCTATTTATTGCAATTTGTAACAATAATATAACACTGGTATTCAATTTTTATTCATGAATAGCTAATAACGGAATGTGGGAACGAAAAGCCATCTTTTTAGTACTGCTAAAATGGAAGAGTTTTGAAAAAGCGGTGTGCTTTTTAGGAATCATAATTAACAGGTCCGCATTATTTTTATCAATAAAATCATTTATGTTCTTGATCAAATTGTCTCCTTCAATAAAATGTACTGAATAGTTTATGGCTTCAAAAATGGTTTTGTTTTTTGCTTCAAACAGCGTTTGTTTAAAATCTATGTTTTCAAAAGAATCAACTACATTTATTACTATTAGCTTGGAATTGAAAAGTTCAACATATTTTGTTATTTGTTTTAGCGCACCCGTATCTCTTATTTTTTCAATATCATCACAGGCAAAAACAATTGTATTTATTGGACGATAAGTTGCACCTTTCGGAACAATTAAGGTTGGACAAGCCGTGTTTTTTATGACCCCAATAGCATTGCTTCCTAAAATTAATTCTGAAAATTTACCGGCATCGGAAATCCCCATTACTATCAGGTCAACATTTTTATTTTCAACAATATCAGCAATTTCATTTATTAAAAAGCCTGATTTAGTAATATTTTCAATCGGATTTGTAAATGAATATTTCACCCGTATTTCATTTTCATAATCATTTAACATGTCAATATTGCTATTTTCAAATTCATCAAATG
>Ga0209343_10007401_pt1 | contig 12927 bp, 8 predicted proteins | sample RifCSPlowO2_02_FD_184026 | JGI IMG/M metagenome (GOLD analysis project Ga0209343, IMG submission 184026) | Groundwater microbial communities from Rifle, Colorado - Rifle CSP2_plank lowO2_0.2 (SPAdes) (version 2) | ecosystem: Environmental > Aquatic > Deep subsurface > Groundwater | place: Rifle... | reverse complement strand
CGGCCCGCCGTATCCAGACGCAGCCTCACCTCGTCGGCCACCTGCTTGGGCGTGCCGAAGGGCAGCACCTCCTGGATATCTATCGTGCCCCAGAATGTCAGGTTCTTTCCGTATTCCTTCTTCAGGCGCGCCGGGTCCATGGATTTCGGCTGGACGGGATTCAGGATGTCGAGTCCGATTTCGACCAGGTCCGGAATGATGGCATAGATCTCACCGTCGGAATGGAAGGCGATTTTCACATCCGGGTTGATCGCTTTCCACTTGGCGAAGAGTTGGGCATACCGCGGTTTGAAGAATTCGCGAAACATTTTGGGCGATATCAGCATCCGGTCTTGCATGCCGAAGTCATCTCCGATCCAGATAATGTCCACGCCCAATCCCACCATGCGCGTTCCCGCCTCGTCGATCCATAGCTGAAGGCGGTCGAGGTAAGCGTTCATGAAATCCTTGTTGGCGACCATGTCGGACATGACCTGTTCCATGCCGCGCAGATACCAGGCGAGCTCAAACAGCGTGCAGGCACAGCCGCCCATGATGCCGTATTCCTTGCCGTGCTCGGCCATCAATCGGCGCACGCCGGCATAGCGGTCTTCGCGGGTAAAGTCCGGCATGCTGAACTGCGAGGGGTCGGTGATGTCGGCGAGCGGATGCCGCACCATCTCCGTATAGGAACCTCCCGCCGCGTTGCGGAACCACTTCCATCCGATGCCCCACTCGTCGGTGTATTCGTCAGCGGGGTCCGCGTAGTAGCTGGTGCAGGGGCCCACCCAGGAAATCAGGAAATCGTGGTCCATGAGAATGGGGAGCGGCCCTCCGGCGGCTTTGTAGGTTTCCGTCGCGTCCGATTCCACTCCGAGGTGGCGGAGAAGCTTGGTTTCCGCCTCCGGCGTGTACCACGCGCAGAGGGGCACGCGGTCGGGTTCTTCGTGATTGATGGCCGTGAGCAATCGTTCCTTGTGGGTCATATGGACCTCCCGGGGCGAGGGACCGGGACGTGCGGTGATCTATTCATTGTAGCAGCTAGTTTACCTCGCCATCCATCAGGTAAAGGACGACATAAAACAGCTTCTACGACGCGAGCCTCGAAATCCGATTCCGGTTCTACCTTCCAGCTTGAGGAGGCTGAAACTTCATTGTGAACGTCTTGATTTCAAACGGGCGCACATCGAACTGGAATGAACCTTCCGATACCTGGAGCGCGGCGCCTTGATCTTCCATCAGGTTCGCCTCGTGCGCTGAGGTGATTCCGGCGTTGACTTTGAGCCGGACTTCCTCGCTCTTTCGCCCTGATGCTTCATAGGCCCGCAAAACCAGTGTGCCGTTCGCGCCCGATTTGAAGGCTGACAGGACGATATTGTTCTGCGACACCTCAACCAATCCCCATCGGGGTGGCATCTGCCCCGGATGAGATTCTGCCTTGCGCACCACCAGAGGGCGATTGAACTCCCACCCCGAGCGGTAGATTCCCGCGGTTCGCCAGTCGCCCTCGTGGGGCACCAGGGCATACTCAAAGCTGCGCTCGATTCCGAGTTCCAATCCCAACTCTGAGGAGACGCCGGGCTCGTAGCCGCCGATAAAGGGATAGGCGCTGATCGTTGCCGAGCGCAGCAGTGAAAGCACCAGCGCTCCGCCCGCAACGTTGTGGCCGGGAATGCCGCGGTTGAGGAGAGCCATTCCGCGCGCGCCATCGCTGTAGTCCATCCAGTTTTGCGCTGGGAATTCCATCTCGACAGGACGCTCGAGAGCACCAAAGGGAATCTCGTCAAACCGCCGGCCATCCGTGATCGAGGTGGGAAACAGCACGCGGTATCGAACGTGCTTGTCATGATTAATGATGTTTGTGGCGAAATCGACCCGGCGAATTCCGTGATAGAGCCGGACGCGGGTTGAGAACTTCCCGTCGCCGAATGGATGGGAGATACGAAACTCGGAAAAGACCGGGCCTTGAATGATCGCCCCGTCTCCGCCGACCCACTCGTGACTGTAATGCGCCCGCCAGGGAGCTGGCAGCAGGCTCTTGCGAGTCATGGCAGTGAGCCTTGCGCCGTTCAGGTTTCCGTAAAGCTCCCAGAGGTCGCCGCCATCCTGCTCGCGGACAATGACATTTGCGGGGCCGTTGCCAAGAGCATTCCAGTCCCCGGACTTCACCTCCAGTCGCGTCATCTCCCCGGTCCAAAGGTCGAACTTCGCTCGATAGAATTCGTTCTCGATGGCGCCCGCGTCTTCATGGTCCGTGGTGGCGATGGTCCGGGGCGCAACGGTCTCGGCAGTCGCGCTGAGGGGGACCGCGTGGTACAGCGAGTATCCGAGCGCCGGGATCTCGCGCGCCACGAATACGATCCTGGCATGCTGAATTCGACCCTCGGCGTCCCGCTTAGATTGAAGGAACTGAATGGCCACGGATTGCCCCGAAGAATCTGTGAGGCGGAGATCCACCGGACCCGGCGCCGGGAAATCCAGATCCACCTCGGCAACGTCCGTCCTCGGCCACCCGAGACTGTTGAAGACGACGAGGGGAATTCCGTCGCCGCGCGTGTCGATGTGTTTTGAGAGCGCATCAAAGTTCGCTGAGATCATTTCTTCCGCGAGCGCGTTGGAGGACTCATAGTCTCGGACAGTTTCCGCATAAACCTTGTCGACCATCGTGCCGGACATGAGGTCATGCGCCTGGTTGAAAAGCACCGGCTCCCAGGCACGGGCGAGCTTCTCTTCGGCAGAAGGGGCGCCCAGCCAGCGGGCGAGAACATTCAGAGTTTCAGCGGTTTGGAGATTGCCCTCCAGGGTGCGAAGCCATTGCTTCAGCTCAATGCGCGAACTGTAGACGCCCTGGAAGACTGGATTCAGTTCGCCGGTAACTACGGCCAGGTCGGGCCGTTGCGCGAACGCGTTCTCGAAATCCGTGGCAACTCCAAATCGCAACGCGAAGGGGGTATCGCCTTTCTTGTTGAACTCGCGGGCCAGGATGGGGACGACTTCTTCCGGGTCACTCACATCTGCGCCTACTAGAGCCACGCGGTCAGGCCAGGTGGAGAACCTGCCCAGGGCCTCCCACTCTCCGCGCGCATAACGGTCAAAATCCAATATATTTCCGGGAGAGGGATGAAACAGTCCGTAAGACAGCGGAAGCCAAAAAGCAGGAATCCTCGTTCCGTCGAGACCCTCCCAGAGAAATTCCGAGGGCGTTTTGCCCGCCTGGACGCCACGCTGGAACCAGTACGATTTGTAGCCTGCCAGTTTCAGCATCTGGGGCAGCTGCGCGTGATGTCCGAAGGAATCGAGACCCCAGCCCGACGTGACTTCCACACCGAGCTTCTTGCGGTAATAGCCTTTCCCGTAAAGCACCTGCCGGATCCATGACTCGCCGCTGGGGATATTCATGTCGGGCATGATGTCCTGCGCGCCTACCAGCTGGATTCTTCCCTCCGCCAGGAATTTCCGGAAATCGGCTTCCGATTCTGGATGCCTTTCGAGGAATGGCTTGACGTATGCCACCTGGTCCAGGACGAAACGGTATTCTGGATATTTCTTGAGCAGCTCCAATGCATGCAGGATATGGGGTAGGCCGATCTCGAGGTATTCTTCGCGCGTCTTGAAAACGGCGCCCTCCCAGTGAGTGTGCGGGATGAGCCAAATCGTGCCACGCTGCGAGCCGGAAACCTGACTGGTTGCGGAGGGCGCTTTTCCAGGCACGGCTTGTTGTCCTGCCTCGGCATGACCGGAGAGGAACAAAGCCCCCAATACCGCTGCGCACGAGGCACAAAAGAAGGCCAGCGCGGAAACCAGTTTGTTGTCTCGTTTATTTCCGGAAATTAGGTTTGATGGGTCCAAGTGATGTTTCACCTCGCGGCGACTTCCGGAGCCCGCTTGATGCGCGGGTCGGTAAACAAGTCTTCGTCGTCCGTACTTCGCGTTGAGAATTCCGACACGATGGCGCCCTCGCCTCCCGCTTGGAACCAGTGCTTCGTGTCGGGTGTCAGAGTGTATTGCTCGCCAGGGCGGAGGCAGACCTCGCGCATAGAAGTGTAGTGCGCCTCCGAGCCCGCGGGAGGCCGCGCGCTGGGATTGGGAGTCGGCTGGCCCGGGACGTAGAGGTATACCTTGCCCCAGCGGCAGCGGAAAGTCTCTTCCTTGCCGAGCTTGGCGCCCTTGGTGGGGTGCCAGTGTTCGGGGCAGGTCTGTCGGGGGAACATCACGATTTCCTTGGCGCAGACCCGATCCGTGTTGATGTAGGTGAGGACTTCGAGGCCGGTTTTCTCAAGCTCGTCCAGACCGAAATCCGCCACCTCAAACCGCGCCCGCTCATCGGCAGTGAGGACGAAACCCGCATCGACCATCATGCGCACGGCGCGGGCCACTGCTGCGTCGTACTGCTCCCTGCTGATCATGATCCGCCTCCCTGAAATGTTTGAATCTTGAGAGCCCCATCCGGACGTTCCGGCAAGCCCTCATGGGACCCAGGACTTTCCTGACCCGCCGAGGGCCTGAATTATCTCCCGAGCCTTGGTTTTGACCGCCTCGCGCCCGGCAACCATTATATCTTCGGGACCTCCCATTCCGAGGAAAGGATGGGGACTCATCGGAACGTGATAGGCCGCAAGCTTGGCGCGCACCGCCTCCAGGTATGCCTGCTTGAGCGATGTCCCGAAATTGATCTTTGCCACGCCGAGCCGAATAAGTTGCGGGGCAAATTCGAGCGGAATCCCTGAGCCGCCGTGCAGCACAAGCGGGACCGGGACGGCCTGGTGTATCTTGCCAAGGGTGTCCTCGTCGACCGGCGCCTTGCCTTCCGTGAGGATGTGAACATTGCCCACCGCGACGCCCAACGCGTCGATCCCTGTTTCCTCGACGAAGGCGCGCGCAGCCTCGGGGTTGGTCGCGTCCCCTTGCCCATGGGCCAACGGGTTCGGCAAGTGGCCCATCTGGGCTTCGACGGAAACACCTCGCGAGTGCGCGAGCGTCACCACGCGCCTCACCAGTTCCCGGTAGGAGTCTAACTCGAGATGCTCATTCTCCACCATCACGGAATTGAATCCGAGTTCAATGGCTTGTGCGATTTGCGCGAAATCATCCGATTCGTTGAGCAGAAAAGCTGCCGGGACGCGACAATTTCCAAGCGCTTCGGAAAGACAGGCGTAGTGGCGCAGATCCTCGGGCTTTGCCCTGCCGGAGTGCCCCAGAAAACCGCCGTTAAAGCCCGCGATAAACGGGGCGCTTTCTTCCTCAGCGGCGGCCACGATGGCCTGAAACGACTCCAAGTTCCATGACTCGCAATAGGTGACGGCATAACCGCCGCTGCGGGCTCGCTGCAGCAGTTCCTTCATCGAAACCATAGGCATGGTGCTTGAAAACCCTCCCGCAAGATTGTACTGGAAGTCGGAAAGGTTGGACGGACTTTTGTTAATACTTTTCATGACCTGCGCGATGTCTTGACGCGAATGGTTGTGGGCGCGTATCGTAGAAATCCGTCCTCAACACGCCGCGAGGATGGGAACGAGCGGGTGCGACATGACTATAATCGAACTATTTGCGGGGCCTCCATCCAAAGAGCGGTTTCTGGCGGCCTTGCGGGGCGAGCCCACGGATCGCGTCCCCCACTTCGAGATTCTGATTGAAGATCAGCACGTGGAGCGTTTGCTGGGACGCAAGGCAGGAAACACGCTGGGCGTGGGTGGTGATCCCGCCAAGGGCGCCGCTGCGGCGGAAGGCGCTCGCCCGATGTACCCCCGTGACTATATCGAGCTCTGTCAGATCATCGGCCAGGATGCCATTGCGCTTGAAGCGATCTGGACGCCCATCAAGCATCGCCGGGCGGACGGCAAGGTGGTGCCTATTACGGACCGCAGCATCAAGCGCCGCAGCGACCTCGATCGCGTCATCTGGCCAAGCGAGAAGGATTTGGAAGACCGGATCCAGTTTGTTCGCGAATACGTCGAAGCTGCCCGGGGAAAAGGGGTCGCGGTCATTTTCCTCTGCGGCGCGGTCTTCCAGACCCTCTATGAATTTGTCGTCGGGCTGAGCGACTGCATGGTCATGATCCTCGAAGATCGCGAGCTGTTCGACGAGATGATGTCGCGGTCCGCGGATTACTTTGCCGAGCTCTCACGCCGCGCCGTTCAGGAAGGGATCGACGCCTTGTTTCCGGCGGATGACTTTGCATTCAAGACCGGAACGTTTGTGCGGCCCCGGTTGTTTGAGGAAGTCTGGCGGCCCCACTTGGATCGGGTCATGGCGCCCGCCCGTGAGGCAGGTGTCCCGATTATGTTCCATTCGGACGGCAAGATTGACGCGGGAATCGACATGCTGATCGAAATGGGGGTGACGGCAATTCATCCTATGGATCCTTCGGGTGTGGATTTCCGCGATTACAAGAAACGCTATGGGTCGCGACTGACCTTGTTTGGAAACATTGATATCACGTGGCCGCTTGTGCAGGGTACGCCGGCGGACGTCGAGCGCGATGTTCGCGATCATATGGACGTCCTGAAACCCCACGGGCGCTGGGTTGCCGGAAGCAGTCACAGCATCGTGAACTACATTCCCCACGACAATTTCGTCGCGATGATCAACAGTATTCATAAGTACGGGGCCTATTAGACACAATACAGAGAGGGTCCGGGAAGAAGCGGGGTGCGTGTGGCCACAGCCATCAAATTGCCCGACATGGGGACGAACGTGGAAGAGTGCCGGGTGCAAGTCTGGCGCGTCCAGGAGGGCGAGTCCGTCAAGCGCGGAACCGTACTCGCCGAGATCGAGACGGATAAAGCCGTTGCCGAACTCGAGTCTACGGCGGAAGGGGTCTTGCTGAAGCAGGTCGTTCCGGAGGGCGGGCGCGTTTCAACCGGAGAGGTCCTGGCCTACGTCGGGCAGGCCGGGGAAGCAGTACCCGGTGAAAGTGGAACAGCCGGCCGCCAGCCTGGCGGCGCTCCCGCAAAGGCAGTTGCGCGTACTGCTGCACGACCGGTCCAACCCAAAGTCGAAACGCCGCGGCCAGCCACATCTGCAGGAGAATCGCCGCGCGTTTCGCCCGTGGTTCGGAATCTGGCGGCGCAACGTGGTGTGGATCTGGCCCAAATCAAGGGAACCGGCGAGGGCGGAACGATCACGCGCGAGGACGTCATGCGCCACCAGTCAATCCCGGTGGCAGTGAAACAGGAAATCGCAGCGGATACTCCAGAGTTTTTCTTGTCTCTCTACCGGCAGATGGTGCTGATCCGGCAATTTGAGGAGCGGGTCAAGTTCCTGTTTCTCGAGGGCATCATGCCGGGCACGATCCATCAGTACAACGGGCAGGAGGCGATTGCGGTGGGCGTGTGCAGCGCGCTGCGGAAGGGTGATGTGATTACCAGCACGCACCGTCCGCACGGCCACGCCCTGGCGCGAGGCCTTACCGCAGAGTCCGTATTGCATGAACTCTTCGGCCGGGTAACCGGCTGCTGCCGGGGCAAAGGGGGATCGATGCACCTGGGGGATCTCGAGAAGGGCATGATCCCGGCCATCGCGATCGTTGCGAGCGGTGTCCCGGTGGCCACGGGCGCGGCCCTGGCCTTCAAAATGAAGCGGGAGCCGCGCGTGGCGGTCTGCTTCATGGGTGACGGAGCCGTCAACGAGGGGGCGTTTCACGAAGGCGTCAACATGGGGGCGGTCTGGTCGCTCCCCGTCGTGTATGTGATCGAAAACAATCTCTACTCAGCTTCGACGCCGATCTTCGACATGGTGAATGTGAAGAAGCTTTCCGACCGCGCCGCGGGTTACGGCATACCGGGCGTGACGATTGACGGCAACGACGTGCGGAAGGTTCTGGAGACGGCGCGCGCGGCGGTCGAGAGAGCGCGCGCGGGCGGCGGCCCCACGCTGATTGAAGCCATGACTTACCGCATCACCGGCCATTCGCGGCGCGATCCCTGCAATTACCAGCCGGAAGGCGAGCGAAAGCAATCGCTCGAGAACGAACCCATCGGGCGGTTCGCAAAGCATCTGCTGGAGCAGGGAATGGCGACGCAAACCGCGCTCGACGCCGTGCACGCTGACGTCATCGCCGAGATCGAACGCGCCGTGGAATCGGCCAAGACGGGGAAAGACCCGGCACCGGAGCAGGCGCTGCAGGACCTGTTCATCTGAGACCCAGGGAGAAGAAATGGCACGACAGACGATTGCGGAAGCGCTGCGCGAAGGTCTGCGGGAAGAGATGGCCCGCGACGAAAGGGTTTTTTGCCTTGGAGAGGACATTGGAATTCGGGGCGGCTGGGGCGGAGCCTTCACGGTGACGCTGGGGCTGGAGAAGGACTTTCGCGACCGCATCGTGGATACTCCGATGTCCGAGGCGGGATTCTTCGGCGTGGCATTGGGCGCGTCGATGATGGGGCTGCGCCCTGTCGTCGATGTGCAGTACAGCGACTTCATCTATTGCGCCATGGATGCGGTGGTGAACCAGATTGCCAAGATGCGCTACATGTCGGGCGGGAAACTGACGACCCCGCTGGTCATGCGCGCCCCCGTCGGTGCGACGGGTCGCGGAGCCCAGCACGGGCAGAATCCCGAAGCCGTTCTGTTCAGCGTGCCCGGTATCAAGATCGCCTGCCCTGCCACGGCCTACGACGCGAAGGGGATTCTCAAGGCCGCGATCCGCGACGAAAACCCTGTGCTTATTTTCGAGCACAAGCTCCTTTACGGGTCAAAAGGCGCGCGCGCCGAATCAGGCGCCGTAGATGCTTCGAGCGAGATTCCGGAAGGCGATTTCCAAGTACCCCTGGGCAAAGCGATTGTGAGGCGGGAAGGGAAAGACATCACGCTGATCGGAACCTTGCTGATGATGCACCGCTGCCTCCAGGCGGCCGAGAAACTGGCTGGCGAAGGTATCAGCGCTGAGGTTATCGACCCGCGCAGCCTGGTGCCATTTGATTGGGATCTCGTGAAGGCATCAGTGATGAAGACGACGCGTGCCGTGGTGGTCGAAGAAGGGCCACGGTCGGGTGGATGGAGCGCCGAAATCGCCGCCACCCTTGCGGAAACCTGCAGCGATTACCTGACCGCGCCCGTCGCGCGCGTCGCGTCACCCGACATCCCCGTGCCATTCTCTCCCCCCATGGAGAATCTCTACCGTCCCGACTCAGACCGCATCGCCGCCGCCGCCCGGAAGGCCCTACGCGGGTCTTGAAACACGATTAAGCCATATTCAAACAGATTGGTGAGCGCCCGCCGAAAGTCTTTCGTCAAGCCGCGCTGCATGGTATATGTATAGTGTCCCTCGCTGATCCAGCCAATCTGGAAACGGGAGGAGAGCCCTGTCCATGCAGTCCGTTACCATCTCAGGAAAAGTAACCTATGCAGAACGGCTTGCGGCGCTTCGCGAGGCCAAACAGCGGCAGACTCTGGAAAAGCAGCAAATTCGCGGGGCGATGGATTTCGATGACCACGCCGTAATTCTTCCGCCTGAAGAAATCCGGGAAACGGTCCAGACGCTGGGTGGCTCCGGAGTCTATTTCACGGACGTCATCATGAGCACCTTCAAGCCCACGCCGAACCATCCGAGTGGCGGCTTCTTCGGGCCGCGGTCGGTTGGCGAGAACTTTCGCAAACTTCTCGAAGCCCATCCGGTTTACATCGACCCCATGTCGTCGCTGGCAGGCGCCTACATGGTGAACTTCATGTCCTACCGGACGGTCGCCTGGAATCCCGACATCGACTGCGCGGACTTGCTCGCGGAGCACGCCAAGTATCAGACCATTCCGGCCATCGGCGGTGTGCAGCACATGTGCCAGGACATGGAGATGGGCCTCAAGCTTGGCTGGGGAGGGATACTGGAAAAGATCCATCGCTATCCTCCTCTCAATGCTGCTTCTGAGGATTTCTACGCGGGCCTGGAGCACGTGGTTCTGGGAATCCAGAACCTGATCGCGCGCCATGCCGTTGCGGCACGCGCCATGGCAACCGACGACGAACCCATGAGGCAGAACCTGCTCGAGATGGCAGAAATCAATGAATATCTGGTCTCAAATCCGCCACGAACGTTTCGGGAAGCGTGCCAGTGGATTCTCTGGTACCAGAGCGTGGCGCGGATGTACAACAGCAGCGGCTCGCTGGGCCGCCTGGATATGCTGCTCCTGCCCTACTACGAGGCGGACACAAGAGCGGGGAAGCTCACGGATGAGGAAGCCATCTTTCATATTGCATGCCATCTTGTGCGCGACACGGCCTACATTCAGCTCGGCGGGCCCGACGCGAGCGGCAAAGAGGCCACGAATCGCGTCTCCTTCCTGGTTCTTGAAGCGGCGCACCGGCTGCGCATTCCGGCCAACACTGGCGTGTGTGTTGGAAAAGCGACCGACCCGCGTCTGCTTCGCCGCAGCGTCGAGGTCCTGCTGGAAGACCGCACGGGCGTGCCCAAATTCCTGGGCGTGGACAATACGGTTGGAGGCTTTACCGCCAATGGATTCCCTGTGGAACTCGCCCGCGAGCGCGTTTATGCCGGCTGCCACTGGCTGGCGATTCCCGGGCGTGAGTACGCGCTCATGGACATCGTGAAACTGAATTTTGCCGCCATCTTCGAGGTCGCCTTTCGCGACATGATGAGCGACACCACGGGCAAGCCCAGTGTTGCGGAGCTTTGGCGGCGGTTCCGTGGCCACATGCGCGCCGCGATTGACACCGTGGCCAAGGGCTTCGATTTTCAGTACGACAACATGCACAAAGTATTTCCGGAACTGGTTCTTGACCTGCTTTGCCAGGGAACGATTGAAAAAGGGCTCGACGCCAGCAACGGCGGCGTGGAGTTTTACACCTTCTGTGTCGACGGCGCGGCTCTCGCCACCGCGGCGGATTCTTTTGCCGCTGTCGAAGAGCGCATCGAGAAGCAGGGGAGAATGACCTGGCAGGAATTGCTCGCTCACCTGGACGCGGACTGGTCCGGCCCCGGGGGCATGCGTGCCCGCGTCATGATGAAGAATTCACCGCGCTTTGGGAACGGCGGTTCCCTCGGTGATGAATGGGCGGTTCGCATTGCGCAGACTTTTTCTGAAACTGTCAAGGAGAAGCCGACGCCGCGAGGCTTCATGATGATCCCGGGACTATTCTCCTGGGTCCTCAATCTCTCAATGGGCAAGAACGTCGGAGCCACTCCCAACGGCCGCCGCGCGGGCGATGCCATCTCGCACGGCGCCAATCCCGATCCCGGATTCCGCAGGGATGGCGCCCCCACCGCCCTGGCCGTGGCTGTGGCGGCGGTGCAGCCGAAATATGGCAATACTTCGCCGCTTCAAATCGACCTTGATCCAGGTTCCGCCAATTCACCGGGGGACATCGATAGGGTGTCGGCGCTGATTCGGGGACACTTCGACCTGGGCGGCACGCAGATCAATATCAACGTCATGAACAAAGCGCAAATTCTCGAAGCGCACAAGGATCCGAGCAAGTTCCCTGACCTGGTGGTGCGCGTGACGGGCTTCAGCGCCTACTTTGCCAGCCTTTCGCCCGAGATGCGGCAATTCGTCGTGGACCGAATTGTCTCAGAAAACTGACTTCGCAGGCGATTCATGGCTGCCCTAGGCCGACTCACGATGCAGCAGCGAGAACAGACCGACACTTCTGAAGATAGGCCGGGCTCGTCGCGGGAGCTTACGGGTTGCGTCTTCGACATCCAGCGCTTCTCCATTCACGACGGGCCGGGCATCCGCACGACCGTCTTCCTCAAGGGTTGCCCGCTGCGTTGCGCGTGGTGCCACAATCCGGAAGGAATGACTTCAGCTCAGACTATTTCCTATTCACCTGAAAAGTGCATTGCCTGCGGCGAGTGTGTGCGTATCTGCGAGCACCACGCACACCGTCTTGAGGAGCGGGGGAACGGCTCCGGAGTTGTCCATGCCTACGACCGCCAGCGGTGCGAAGCTTGCGGCCGCTGTACCACGCACTGCGACGCGCGCGCGCTCGAAGCGGTGGGGCGCACCTTGACGGTGGAAGACGTGATGAAGGAAGTCCGGCAGGACAAAGTATTCTATGAAACTTCGGGAGGGGGGCTTTCAGTCTCAGGCGGCGAGCCCCTGGCTCAGCTGGACTTCACGTCAGCGCTGCTCTCCGCAGCCGGACATGAGGGGATTCACCGCTGCGTGGAGACTTCCGGCTTTGCCAGTTCGTCGCGCATCCTGTCCCTCCTGCCCGTGGTCGACCTTTTCCTCTTCGACTTCAAGGAAACGGACACCCGGCGTCACGCAGAATTTACCGGGCAGCCCAACCATCTCATTCTGAGCAACCTCCGTGCGCTTCACGACGCGGGGGCGAATCTCCAGCTACAGTGTCCGATCATTCCGGGGTTTAATGACCGGGAAGACCACATCGACGGGATCGCCGCATTGGCGCTTTCCTTGCCCAACCTCATCGGCGTGCAGCTGCTCCCTTATCACCCGTTGGGGAAAAGCAAGATGGATCGGTTTGGCTTGAGCGCGGCTGCGAACTTGCCCAATGAACCTTTACCCAAAGCACGCCTGGAGTTCTGGATTCATTGCCTCCAGAAACGCGGCGTGCATGTGTTGAGCAACAACCTTTCGGCCCCTCGCTAAGTTTCGGCCCCGACGCCTCGCAGGATTCAAGCACAACTCTATCCGGGAGGACTTCTGTGTCCGAGACCCGTCCTGCCCCATTGCTTTGGGTCATGTTCTTCGCCTACTTCAGTTTTGGCATGATGGGCGTCCTGGGCGCCCTCACGCCCGACATCATCGCCGAGTTCCACCTGAGTCGCTTCGAGGCGGGACTGCTGGGCTCGTCACTTTTTGCTGCCGTGGCCGTTTTCGCGTTACCCAGCGGCCTGCTGGCGGATCGCATCGGCGCGCGCCGCGTCATTCTCGCGGGCGTTTCGCTCATGGCGGTGGGTTGTTTTCTTGTCTCGCAATCGAGGAGCTACCCGCTGATCCTGCTGATGGTTTTCGCAATCGGTGCGGG
>Ga0209343_10007397_pt1 | contig 12930 bp, 15 predicted proteins | sample RifCSPlowO2_02_FD_184026 | JGI IMG/M metagenome (GOLD analysis project Ga0209343, IMG submission 184026) | Groundwater microbial communities from Rifle, Colorado - Rifle CSP2_plank lowO2_0.2 (SPAdes) (version 2) | ecosystem: Environmental > Aquatic > Deep subsurface > Groundwater | place... | reverse complement strand
GGGGTCAGCAGGGCAGCGGCCTCAGAAGGGTTGAATGCTGGTGGTCAGCGTGCCCACCAACAGCACCCAGCCATCGACCAGCACGAAGACCATCAGTTTGAACGGCAGCGAGATCATCATCGGCGATAGCATCATCATGCCCATCGCCATGAGCACGCTGGCCACCACCAGGTCAATCACCAGAAACGGCACGAAGATCATGAAGCCCAGCTGGAAGGCAGTCTTCAGCTCGCTCAGCACGAAGGCAGGCAGCAGCAGGGAGAAGTCCAAGTCCTCAAGGTTCTCGGGGATTTCCTCGCCGGCCAGCGAGACCATGGTTTCCAGCGCGGTCTTGTTGGTCTGCGCCAGCATGAAGCCGGAGAGGCTGCCCTTGGATACTTCCAGCGCCTGCTCCAGACTGATCTCATCGTTCTGGAATGGCTCGAAGGCCGCGCTGTGAATTTCCTGCCACACGGGGCGCATCACCAGCAGTGTGATAATCAGGGCAATGCCGATCAGCACCTGGTTAGGCGGGCTCTGCTGCAGGCCAATGGCCTGGCGCAGGATCGCCAGCACGATGATGAAGCGGGTGAAGCAGGTCATCATCATCAGCATCGCCGGCAGGAAGCCGAGCAGCGTCATGATGATCAGAATCTGCAGCTTGATGCTGAATTCCTGACCATTCTCGGTATCGTTCAGGTTGAACAGGGTGATCTCGCCGCCCGCGGCCTGAGTCATCAGCGGAAACATGCCGACCAGCAGCAGGCATAGTAGCAACAGCCCGCGACGCAGTTTCATTGAGTCAGCGCATCCAGGCTGGTGCCGGACAGTTCGACGATGCGCAGGCCATAGCTGCCATTCATCACCACGACTTCGGCCTTGGCGAACAGGGTGCCATTGACCTTAACGTCCAGCGGCTCGCCGGCCAATTTGTCGAGCACGATTACACTGCTGGTGTCGCACTCCATCAGCTCCTTCAGCGAGATTTCCGCCGAAGCAACTTCAAGGGTGACATTCACCGGAATCTTGCCGAAGAAGCTCAGGTCCTGGCGGGGCGCTTGGGGCTGAGCGGCGGGCGCAACGGTGGGCTCTTCGGCCGCGTCGAGGCTCAGGTCGCTTTCGTTGATGAGGTTCTCGAATTCGTTATCGGACAGTTGACCGGTCATTGGGATTTCACGCTTTCAAGTGAAGTGAGGAACAAGGCGCCGTCTTCTTCGAAGACAGTCCCCCGGAAAAGCTTCTGCTGGTTGATGCGCACCTCGTAGCGGTCCAGCGGACGCACCATGAGAATGTCGTTGAGCTGCAGACCGAGTACCTGCGACAGCGGCATCTGCGCCGAGGCGACTACACAATCCAGACGTACCGGAAGATGCTTGATGTGATCGACCGGGTTGCCACTCAGCCGAGCCGGCAGCGGGCCGGCAAGTCGACTGGTGAGTTCATCGACCAGATCGGTGTCCAAATGAATGAAAACGGACGAGCGGCTGTTGGTCAGGTGGCTGACGTATTCGAACTCGGCCACATACTCCCAACTGGTTTCTTCATAATCGTTTTCATAACGCTCGAGCTCGCCGAAGGATTCACCAGACAAAATCGAACGCGCGAATATATAAGTCAGGTCCAGGCCCAGCCGAGCACGCATCCGTTGCTCGGAAGTGCTGATCGTCGGTATTTCCTGACTGGGCACGATCGTGCCGCCGTAATAACACTCGAGTGCTTCGGTGAGCAGGGCACGGTCAATAGAGAAACCGACTTTGCCCATCGGCGAGCGATAAATGCAATCCGGCGCCTTTTCATTAGGCTCCTGCACTTCCACTTTGCTCAGCTCGAGGTTAATTCGGTAATTTCGCAGGAAGTAATCACCAATCAAGCGTGGGTTCTTGTTGGTGGTTTCCTTGACGAGCTGCGGAATCTTGTGGTGATGCCGCCCAAGCTTCTGCGGTTTCAATACAGTCAGGCTTTGGGCGGGCACGCCATGATGGACTTTGGAATTGCCAGACATGTGTGAACTGTATGTCCTGGTTCTTGCGCGATTGGTCAAAGCCTGCAGCGCGTTATAAACAGAAGGTTGTTTGGCCAGGGCGGGTTTGCGTGACCTGAGATTGCAGGCACGACTCTAGCGTGCCGCCAGTCTAGGCATAGGTGCGAGGAAGGATTAAATCAATAGGTATCAAATGATCTTTTTTGAGATCACTTGATAAGGACTGATTAAATTTTAGCGAAACTGATTGGGTGGTTTCGGGCGAGCTTGTTAACGTGCGCGCAATTGTTTCGGGGCGGTCGGCTGTCGATACTGATTTCGTTAGGTTAACTAGACAGAAAGAGCGACGGAAGTTCCGAAAAACTTAAATATTTTTTAGCGAAATCCGGCGTTGTGCTCGATCGGCGTATCAGCGCCAAGGTGGTCCCATTGAAAAGTGTCAGTCATGCAATGAACTACTCCTGCGAAGAGCTTTTTGCTCCAGCTCCTGCGCGCAAGAAAATCGTAATTGTCGGTAATACCGCCGAGGCGGGCTGCGAATTCCTCAACACGGGTTTGCGCAAGGAAGGCTGTGCGGTCTTTTCTTATAGCGGTCTTAATGATCTGGACAATGCCGCGCTGAACGACGCATCGCTGGTTTTCGTATTCATCGGCGGAGTGGCAGAACAAGCCTTATATGCGCAGGTCGATTCGCTGATGCGGCGTGGCCGCAATATCAGTGTTATTCCGGTCGTGCAATACGCAGATCAGCAGAAGGCCGCAGCCTTACTTGAGCTGGGATGTGTCGATTACCTGTTGTCGCCGTTCAGCGAAAGTCAGCTCAGCGCCCTGCTGCGCCGCCAGGAATTCGCCGATGCCGCCCAGGAAAGCTTCGTTTCCTGCTCCCAGGCCGGCCGCCGTCTGCTGGCCATGGCCCAGCGCGTGTCGCTGACCCGCGCGCCGATTTTGATCACCGGCGAAACCGGTACCGGCAAGGAGCTGATGGCGCGTTACATCCATCGTTTCTCGGCCAGCTCCGATGCACCCTTCATTGCGGTGAACTGCGCGGCCATCCCCGAGCAAATGCTCGAATCTATCCTTTTCGGTCATGAGAAAGGCGCCTTCACCGGTGCGGTGGCGGCCCAACCGGGCAAATTCGAACTGGCCAACGGCGGCACGCTGCTGCTCGATGAGATCGGCGAACTGCCGCTGGGTCTGCAGGCCAAACTGTTGCGCGTGCTGCAGGAGCAGCGTGTGGAGCGCCTCGGTGGGCGCAAGGAGATCGAACTCAACGTGCGCATCATCGCCGCAACCAACCGCGACCTGCAGCGTGAAGTGGCCGAAGGGCGTTTCCGCTCCGACCTGATGTTCCGTCTCGACGTGTTACCGCTGCACATCAGCCCGCTGCGCGAGCGCAAGGATGACGTACTGCCGCTGGCCCGCCGTTTCGTTGCCAAGTACGCGCCGCAGGAAGCCGGTGAAGAGCTGTTCACCGCCGAGGCCTGCCGAGCATTACTGCAACACGACTGGCCGGGCAACGCACGCGAACTGGAAAACACCGTGCAGCGCGCCCTGGTGCTACGCAACGGGCTGTTTATCCAGCCCCAGGATCTAGGGCTGGCGGCGCCGGCGCAAGCCGAAATGCGCGTTGAGCGCCCACCGCAGCCGTTCGCCGAGACCGGCAAGGCCGCGTTGCGTGCCAGCGGCAAGTGGGCCGAGTGTCAGCACGTGATCGACACCATTCGTAAGTTCGACGGGCACAAGTCCAAGGCCGCGGCGAGCCTCGGCATAACCTCGCGCGCCTTGCGCTATCGCCTCAATGCCATGCGTGAGCAAGGCATTGAGTTGAATTTCTGATTTCTAGGTATCAAGGGAGAGCCAGCGATGAGTTCAATCATGCAGGTGCAGCAGGATTTGCTGGGCCGGATGCAGCAGCTCGCGGATGTTGCCGGGAGCCCGGCGATCAAGCCGGCGAGCCAGGCGGCACCCGATGCGAGTGGCCTGTTCATGGCCGCGATGCGTTCGGTGGATACCCAGCAGCATCAAGCGAGCGCGGCGATGGCGGCAGTCGACAGCGGCAAGAGCGACGACCTTGTCGGCGCCATGATCAATAGCCAGAAGGCCAGCGTGTCGTTTTCCGCGTTGCTGCAGGTGCGCAACAAACTGACCTCGGCGTTCGACGACGTCATGAGAATGCCGCTTTGACCGGGCGTGAGAGCTAATTCGTGCTGCAGAAAATAAAAAGCAAGCTACCCGCCGGTGGCCTCCAACTCGATCCGCGGGTAACCCTCGCCGGCATGGCGGTGATCGCCGCTGCGCTGGCCGTGTCTGTGGCCTTCTATCTGTGGCGCGACAACGGCTCGTTCCGCCCGCTGCATGGCGCTGGTGAATCCTTCCCGGTCGCCGAAGTGATGCAGGTGCTCGACGGCGAGGCGGTGCAGTACCGCATCCACCCACAGAGCGGGCAGATCCTGGTGCGCGAGGATCAGCTTTCCCGTGCGCGCATGCTGCTTGCTGCTAGGGGAGTGAAAGTGGCGCTGCCGGCCGGCTATGAGCTGTTCGACAAGGAAGAGCCGCTGGGTACCAGTCAGTTCGTGCAGGACGTACGTCTCAAGCGCAGCCTGGAAGGCGAGCTGGCGCGCACCGTGATGTCGCTCAAAGGCATTCAGCATGCCCGTGTGCACCTGGCGCAGGAAGAGAATAGCTCCTTTGTGATCAGCAAGCGTGCGCCAACCAAGGCGTCGGTGATGTTGCAGTTGGAGCCCGGCTACAAGCTGGGCGCCGATCAGGTCGGCGCCATCGTCAACCTGGTCGCCGGCAGTGTGCCCAACCTCAAGCCCGAAGATGTCGGCGTGATCGATCAGTATGGCGCGCTGCTGTCGCGTGGGCTGAATGTTGGTGGTGGTCCGGCGCAGAACTGGCAGGCTGTCGAGAATTACCAGCAGAAGGCCGTCGCCAATATCGAGGAAGTGCTGGCACCGGTGCTGGGTAACGGCAACTACCGCATCAGCGTCGCCGCCGATATCGATTTCAGCCAGAAGGAAGAGACCGTACAGTCGTTCGGCGAAACCCCACGCCTGCGTCGCGAGGTGCTGAGCAACGAAAGCGCGCTGGATCAACTGGCGCTGGGCATTCCCGGCTCGCTAGCCAACCGCCCGGTAGTCCCTCCAAAGGAGGGCGAGGAGCCGGCTCCGGCCCAGGGCGAAACCAAGGGCGCCACCTCCCTGCGTGAGGAGTCGACCCGGCAGCTTGACTACGACCAGAGTGTGGTCCACGTGAAACACGCTGGGTTCACCCTGCGCCAGCAGAGCGTGGCGGTGGTGCTGAACGCTGGTGCCGCGCCCGAAGGTGGCTGGAGCGATGAGGCTCGCGCTGAACTTGAGACCATGGTGCGCAGCGCGGTGGGCTTCCAGCAGGCGCGTGGTGACCTGCTGACTCTCAGTGTGCTGCCTTTTGCCGCCGCGGAAATCGTCGCGCAAGAGGTGCCCTGGTGGGAAAACAGCCAGGTGCACGCATTGGCCAAGCTGGGCGTTGCTGGCCTGATCGCGTTGTTGCTGTTGCTGATCGTGGTGCGCCCCGCGGTGCGCAGCCTGACCCAGCGCAACACCCCGGCCGAGCCCGAGACGGCCGAACTGGACCTCACCCTGGCCGCAGCAGCGGCGGGACCGACCCCGATCGAAGCCGAGATGCGAGCAGCCTTGGTCAGCCCGCGGACCAGCGGCGATGGCATACAGATATTCGGCGAGCTCAACCCGCTGTCGGAGATTCGCCTGCCGGCGCCCGGTTCGGGTCTGGAGCTACAGATCGAGCATCTGCAAATGCTCGCCAAGAACGACCCGGAGCGCGTTTCGGAAGTCATCAAGCACTGGATAGGCCGCAATGAAAGAGAACTCAACCCAGTCCGCTGAGTCGGCTACCGGCTCGAGCAAGGAGATCAAACCGCGTCCGGTACAGCTGCGCTCGGTGAGCTCGCTGGACCAGGCGGCCATCCTCATGCTGAGCATGGGCGATGACCTCTCCGCCGGCATCCTGCGCAATTTTTCCCGCGAGGAAATCATCAGCATCAGCCAGGCCATGGCACGCCTGTCCAACGTCAAGCAGCCGATGGTGTCCGACGTGATCAGTCGCTTCTTTGACGATTACAAGGAGCAGAGCAGCATCAAGGGTGCGTCGCGCACCTACTTGTCGGGCATGCTCGGCAAGGCCCTGGGTGGCGACATCACCCGCAGCCTGCTCGATTCCATCTATGGCGAAGAAATCCGCGACAAGATGGCCAAGATGGAATGGCTCGATCCGAAGCAGTTCGCTGCGCTGATTGCCAAGGAACACGCACAGATGCAGGCCGTGTTCCTCGCGTTCCTGCCGCCAGGCATGGCCACTGATGTGCTCGAGTGCATGCCGGCTGAGCGCCAGGACGAGTTGCTCTATCGCATCGCCAACCTCAGCGAGGTCAACAGCGACGTCATCGCCGAGCTCGAGCAACTGATCGATCGCAGCCTCCAGGTGCTGTCGAGCCAGGGCTCACAGGTGCGTGGCGTGAAGCAGGCGGCGGATATCATGAACCGCTTCAAGGGCAACCGTGACCAGATGTTCGAACTGTTGCGTGCCCATAACGAAGAGCTGGTGAGCAAGATCGAGAATGAGATGTATGACTTCTTCATCCTCTCGCGGCAGAACCAGGATGTGCTGCAGACCCTGCTGGAAGTGATCCCGCTGGAAGAGTGGGTGGTCGCCCTCAAGGGCGCCGAGCCGGAGCTGGTAAGGGCGATTCAGGGTGCGATGCCCAAGCGTCAGGCGCAGCAGATGGAATCGATCAATCGTCGCCAGGGTCCGGTGCCGCTGTCGCGTGTCGAGCAGGTGCGCAAGGACATCATGGCGGTGGTCCGCGAGATGTCTACCGATGGCGACTTGCAGGTTCAGTTGTTTCGCGAACAGACGGTCGAGTAAGCGCCGATGAGCATCAAGATCATCAAGGGCGAAGGCCGCTCCTGGCGCCCGTTCCGCTTTCCGCCACGGGTCAGAACCGCGGCAGAGCTGGCGGACAGCGTTGCCGGCGACCCGGCCGCGCTGCAGCGCGCCGTTGCCGATGGCTTTCAGGAAGGCATCGACAAGGGTTACGAACAGGGGCTGGAGCAGGGCCGTGAAGCAGGTCATCGCGAAGGCTTCGAGCGTGGCATTGAGGACGGCAAGGCCATCGGCCGTGAGGACGGCCGTGCCCAGGGCCGTCAGGCGTTCGATGAGGCGGCCCTGCCCATGGACGATCTGGTCGAGCGCTTCGAGCGCTTTCGGCAGGAATTCGAGCAGGCGCGTCGTGAGCAACTGCTCGAGCTGGTGCAGAAGGTCTCCAAGCAGGTGATCCGCTGCGAGTTGACCCTGCATCCGACGCAATTGCTGTCGCTGGCCGAGGATGCCCTGGCAGCTATGCCCGGTGATCAGGAAGACGTGCGCATTCTGCTTAGCCCCGAAGAGTGCACCCGGATCAAGGAGCTGGCGCCCGAGCGTGCGGCGGCCTGGCGTCTGGTGCCGGATGAAAAACTGGCGCTCGGCGAGTGCCGCGTGGTTACGGCCCAGGCCGAAGCCGACATCGGCTGCCAGCAGCGTCTGGATTCGTGCATGGATACGCTGGCCGAACACATCAGGGCAGAGGGCTGATATGTCCCTGCGCGAGAGCTTCCGGCTCGACGAGGCATTGCGCTCGCTGGATACGGTGCAGCTGGCCAAGGTCAGTGGCCGGCTGGTGCGGGTGTCCGGCATGCTGCTGGAAAGCCTTGGCTGTCAACGCATGACAGGGCAGCGCTGCTTCGTCGAACAGGGCGACGGCAGCATGCTCGAAGCGCAGGTCGTGGGGTTCAATCGCGACATCACCTATTTGATGCCCTTCAAGAAACCCGTCGGGTTGACCTCCGGCTCCCGCGTGTTCCCAGCGCCGGACGACGCCAAGCTGCACATCGACGAATCCTGGTTGGGGCGGGTGGTCAACGGTCTCGGCGAGCCGCTGGACGAAATGGGCAAGCTCAGCGGGCGTGACCCGCTGCCCACCGAGCTGCCCTCGGTCAACCCGCTCAAGCGCAAGCCGGTAAGCGAACCGCTGGACGTCGGGGTGCGGGCGATCAATGCCATGCTCACGCTCGGCAAGGGTCAGCGCGTCGGCCTGTTCGCCGGTTCTGGAGTCGGTAAGAGCGTGCTGCTGGGCATGATCACCCGGCAGACCAAGGCCGACGTAGTGGTGGTTGGGCTGATCGGCGAGCGCGGTCGAGAAGTGCAGGAGTTTCTGCTGCATTCGCTCGGCGAGGAGGGTTTGAAGAAGGCCGTGGTGGTGGTCGCACCGGCCAACGAGTCCCCGCTGATGCGCCTCAAGGCCACTGAGCTGTGCCACAGCATCGCCGCCTATTTTCGCGACCAGGGCAACGATGTGCTGTTGCTGGTGGATTCGCTGACCCGCTATGCCATGGCCCAGCGCGAGATCGCCCTGGCGCTGGGCGAGCCGCCGGCCACCAAGGGCTATCCGCCGTCGGTGTTCGGCATGCTGCCAGAACTGGTGGAAAGCGCAGGCAACGGCGCCAACGATAACGGCAGTCTCAGCGCGCTGTACACGGTGCTCGCCGAGGGTGATGACCAGCAGGATCCGATCGTCGACTGCGCGCGGGCGATTCTCGACGGTCACATCGTCCTGTCGCGGCGCCTGGCCGATGCCGGCCACTACCCGGCCATCGACATCTGCGCCTCGGTCAGCCGTTGCATGAGCCAGGTCGGCCAGCCGCCGCACCTCGGCGCGGCGCGCCAACTAAAGGAGTTCTACAGCACCTACGAGAAGATCAGGGAGCTGATCCCGATGGGCGGTTACAGCCCGGGCGCGGATGCCAAGACCGATCGAGCCGTGCAGTTGGCGCCCACCATCGAGCGCTTCCTGCGCCAGGAAGTGGGTGAAGCGGCGGAACTCGAAACCAGCCTCACCATCCTGCAGAGCATCATCAGGAAGCCATGAAGCAGCAGATCGAAACTCTCACGCGCCTGGCCAGCCTGCGTGGCAACCGGGTCAAGCAGATGCTTGGCCAGGTTCAATATCAGCAGAACCTCTGCCAGCGCTATCGCAACAACATCACTGGTTTGAGCCGTCTTTGTGGCTTCAGCGTTCCGATGAACACTCCGCTGCAGCGCGACAACCAGCAGCGCTACAAGGCCACGCTGTTCAAGATGGTCGAACTGCAGCGCCGTGAACTGGCCGTGGCCGAGCAGGCCTTAGGACGCATCCAGCAGGAGTTGATGCAGGCCATGCGCAGCGAGAAGGTCGTCGAGCATGTGATCGACGCGAAGATGCAGCAGTGGCAACAACTGTTGGCTGCGCAGGAGCAGAAGATTCAGGATGGCCTGGCGGCGCAGAGCTGGTGGCGGAACCAGATTGCCTAGGTGGGGGCGTCGTCCAGTGGGCGGACTAGCTGGGCGGATCGTTTGCCGCTTGGGCTCGGCTGACTGGCGCGGCTTTTGCCCAGGTCGACTGGCGCTCCTAGACTGCAGAATAGCTGCTGATCGCCAGCAAGGACTAGGCGTCACCCTGGCTCCTACAAGCAAAAGCAACGCTCAGGGGCGTATCCGGGCTTAGGTACGCAACGAGGCTCAAAAACCGCCAGGAACTCGGCGGGCGCTGCCGCGGCGGGGCCGGCGTGCGATGGGCTTGGTCAGACAAGCACCGCCTGTCCGCCGTTTCGAAAAAAGATTTAAGTTATCCGCCCGAGCGGTCGCTTGTTATGCAGTAACCACCGAGTTGGAACGAAAATCATGGAAATCAGCCGGCACTTCAAGCCCGCCTCTGTCACCCCTGCCGAACTCGCCTCGGCTCGTCAGGCATCCGTCCGTCCCTCTGCCCAACCGGCGGTCCGTCAGGCCGAAAACCTGCCGTTGGAGCAGATGCATGAAGCCCTGCGCGCCATGCCCGAGGTCGATCTGGATCGTGTCGCGGCGATCAAGCAGGCCCTGCAGCGCGGCGAGATCAGCACAAATCCGGGCGAGCTGGCGGGCAGCATGCTCAGCTATCATCGCGGTAATGATGCGTGAACCAGCGTGATAAGTTGCTGACGGTTGTCGATAATGATCTGCGGCAGGACTGTGGCGACTACCTCGTCCTGCGCGAACTGATGCAGGCGCTCTACGGCCATCTGCTGGAGCGCGACGTGCCTGAGATCGATCGCATCAATTTGCAAATCACCGTTCGCGTCGAAGCCATTGCCGTTCGAGCACAGCGCCGCAGCAAGGTGCTGGCCGCCTTCCGCCTCGAGCCGACCGGTGTCGGCATGCGCCGCCTGCTCTCCAGCTGCTCGGGCGAGCGTGGCGAATCGTTGCAACAGCACTGGCAGCAGGTCGGCGACCTCGCCATGCAATGCCAGCAGTTCAACGAACGCAACGGCAAACTGCTCGCCATGCACCACGACATTCTGCAACAGCTGCTTGCTGGCGGTCAGGACGCACGGCTCTATTCGCCGCAGGCGTACTGAGGCGAAAAAGCGCCCGCGTACTCTTATGAAAATGCTCAGGCCTGTGGGTCGCCAGCAAGCTGGCGCCTACGGGGCGGCTGTCGTGGCCGCATCCGCCTGTTCTGCCGCACCAATCCGCACGCCGCCCGCAGGTTTGGCGCTGATAGTCGAAGCACGCACTGCTTTTCGTAGGAGCCAGTTCGCTGGCGATCGAGGTTTGCTGGCGCAACTTTGTCTGGGCACTGCTTCGCCTTTCTGGCGAAGAATTAATCCTTTTCGGTCGCCGCTTTAACTGGCGCGCCTCTGACGTCGCCTTTACAGAGAGATGCTCCGCCATCGGCACAGGCGGAAACGGCCTTTCCCCGTTTCCTCGTCACGTCGCGTTGCGGAAGCCTTTTTTCTGCATGGTTGCCGTCGAATGCCCCAATACGGGCTTTCCAGGCCTGGCACCCATTTTGCTTTACCAAACATAAGAGGGGATGGTGATGGCTATAAATTCCGATTACGTACAGCAGATGTCGACGCAGTTGGCCACCTACGAAGTTCAGTCTTCGATGGATCGGCTTAACCGCAACGAGCTGCGCTACCAAACTCAGCGTGACGCGTTGAGCGCGCTGCGCACTGCCCTGAGTACGTTCAAATCGGCGGTCACTAAGCTCAACGGCGGTAGTTCGAGCATGCTGGTCAACAGCGCGACCTTCAGCAAAGACGGTTATGCCACTGCGACTGTCGGCACCACGGCGCAGCCCGGCAGCTACGATTTCTTCACCGAACAGCTGGCCAGTGCCCATCAAGTCGCGTTGAACGGGCTCACCTCGGCCGACATCGGCACAGGGACGTTTACCATCGGCCAGGCGGGCGCTTCGTTCGACATCGACCTGAGCACCATCGACAGCGATGGCGATGGCAGCAACTCGCTGGACGAGCTGGCGGCGGCTATCAACAAGCATGCGGCCAACACTGGCACGCAGGCGACTCTGGTGCGCAGCAATGGGGACGTCTCGCTAGTGCTGTCCAGTGAGGCGAGCGGCGCGGCCAACGCGATCACCGTAAGCAGCACGGGCACCAGTGCCGGGCTGGACGCCTCTATCACCAATAAGCTCGAACTGACCAAGGCGCAGGATGCCAAGGTGCGTCTCGGTGGTGAAACCGGCATGCTGCTGACCAATTCCAGCAACACCTTCGATAACGTGATCGAGGGCGTCAACGTGACGTTCACCAAGACCCATGCCGCCGGCGAGCAGGCGTTGAGCATGGTTATTGGTCAGGACAAGACAGCAACCAAGACCCAGGCACAAACCTTCGTCGATTCCTTTAACGCGCTGATGACAAGCTTCGACAGCCTGACCGCCAGCGGTAACGAAACCGCGAAGCGCGGCCCGTTGGCTGGCGAATCGAGCATACGTTCCATCGAGAGCCGCCTGAATGGCTTGCTGCGCACCGACTTCGGTGGCAACAACCTGATCGACTTCGGCATCAGCGCCGACCGCAACGGCAAACTAGTCATCGACGCCAAGCGTTTTGATGCTGCTGTGGCAGCGGACCCGGCTGGCTTCGAGGCGCTGTTCACCGGCAAGGATAACCTGCTCGACAGTATCGACAAGACGGTCGCCAGCTACACCAGCAGCACCAACGGCATGCTGAAGAACCGCATGGACACGCTGGATATGAGCCTGCGTCGTGTCGACGAGCAGTTCGAGAACTTGCAACAACAGTACGACACCCACTACAGCCGCTACCTCAAGCAGTTCACCTCCATGATGCAGACCATGCAGACCATGGAACAGACCTACGGATTGTTCGGATGAACACTTATCTCCAAAACGACAGTTACGACCGTTACCGCTCGGTAGATCTGGAGGCCCGCGCGGCCTCCGCTTCGCCTTACGAGCTGGTGCTGGTGCTGATGGATGGCCTGCTTGACGAGCTGGCCCGCGCCCGTGGCCATATCGAACACAAGCGCTATCAACAGAAGGGCGCTTCCCTGGAGAAGTGCATGAACATTCTCAACGGTCTCAATGGCGCCCTCGATGAAGAGGGCGGCGGCGAAGTCGTGCAGGGATTGGCGCGCCTCTACGAATACTGCATCTACCGCCTCTCCGACGTCAGCGTGACGCTATCGCTGGAGGGTCTGGATGAGGTGATCAACCTGCTCGGCATTCTCCGAGAAGGCTGGGAGGGCGTCAGTGCCGCCCGTAAGTGATTGCGACCGCCTGACCGCGCTGCACGAGCAGTTGCAGCAGGCGTTGCAGGCCAGCGACTGGAACGCCGTGGCGAAGGTGGACGGTGATATTCGCCGCTGCCTCGAAGTGCTGCCTCGGCAGCACGAACTCGACGAGCCAACGCTTGTTGCCAAGCAGCAACTCAAGCAGCTCCATGGCGAAGGCCGGCATGCCTGCGCCGATGAATGTGAGCGTCTGCGCCTGCTGCTGTTACACCACCTCGAATACGCCGAAGGGCGTGCCGCCTACCAGCGCATTGATATGTTCCAAGCTGGAGACAGGGGATGATCCAGTCGATTTC
>Ga0209343_10007396_pt1 | contig 12931 bp, 10 predicted proteins | sample RifCSPlowO2_02_FD_184026 | JGI IMG/M metagenome (GOLD analysis project Ga0209343, IMG submission 184026) | Groundwater microbial communities from Rifle, Colorado - Rifle CSP2_plank lowO2_0.2 (SPAdes) (version 2) | ecosystem: Environmental > Aquatic > Deep subsurface > Groundwater | place... | reverse complement strand
AAAAGTCGCGGCGCGGCCCGGTGACCTGGTTGTAGCACCACGTGAAACCGTCGGCGCCGCGCGGCGTGCACTCCGCGAAGTTGGTGCCCTTGCGCAGCACGATGCGATCGCCGGTCTTGGGATCGTACTTGTAGACCGTGGCGCCGGCGCGCAGGTCCTCGGGCAGCGGTAACACCGCCTGCGAAACCTCGTCAGGCGCCAGGTCGGTGACACCCGACTGCTTCACCGGCGGGTTGATGGGGATCATGACGTGGGCGCCGGGATTGCCGGGTTCCATCATCCAGGGCAGGCCGTGGCCCTCGAGCGCCTGGTCGCGCTGGCTGCCGGTCGACACGCCGACCGATTCCGGTGTGCGGTTGGGCAGCGAGATCACCCACAGGTTCTGGATGCGGTCGCGCTTGTCGTAGCCGCGATACGCCATCATGGCCGCGGGCGGCGCCGGCAACTGCCCGGCCTTGACCGCCGCGCCAATCGCGGCGGAGATCTGTTCGGGCGTCTTCTTCTCGGCGCGCAGCTTCGCTTCCATGTCGCGGCGCGGCCCGTACATCTTGTGATAGCAGCGCGTGAAGCCGTCGGCCATGCGCGGCTGGCACTCGAGGAAGTTCGTCCCCTGCCGCAGCACCTTGCGGGCGCCGGTCGCGGCGTCATAGGTGACCACGGTGGCGCCGGCCCTCAGATCGTCCGGGAGGATCTGCACGGCCTCGGCGATCTGCGCGTCGGTCGACGGCGTCTGCGCCGCGGCCGGCAGCGGGCCGAGCAGCAGGAGGATCGCCGCCGCCGCGTTCATCGTGTAGCGCTTGCCGGGTTGCATGACTGGTGGCTCCCCGCTACTGACGGTTGTAGGCGATGCCGGCGCGCTGGGCCTGCTCGATCGCAATCACCATCGCCGGCACGATCGTCACACCCGGCAGCAGGTTGGCGCGCAGTTCCGTTTCGATCTCCGGCGCCTTGCCCTTACCCCTGGCCTCGAGCTCGATGCACCACGCGCCGAGCGCGTTTGCGCACATCAGGAACTTCGTGCCCATCTTCTGCAGGCTCTCGATGCCCATCACCGGCATGAAATCGGCGAATGGCGGCAGCGGCGGCGTCTGCATCGCCTGCATCAGCAGGTGCAGCTCATTCTTTGTCGGGCGATGGAACGGATTGCGGGCGTACGGTTTGCCGGTGCTGTCCTTCAATCCGTGGTACTCGCCCAGCGCGTACTTTGCCCACATCGCATCGTTGAAGCCCAGCGCGATGCTGGACCCCGGGCCGATGCCGTAGAAGGTCCCCACGGCGGCCACGGTGCCCGGCGCGGATTTGTACGCCGCCTGGTAGGTGTTCAGGTAGTTGAGGATATGCAACAGGCCCGCGAAGTTCAGGTGCTTCGGAAAATCGAACAGGCAACGATTGGTGCCCTTCACTTCGCCCATCCAGGCATCGGGCGCCTGGGCTGCGGCCTCACGAACTCCGGCCAGCGGCAGGCCCAACGCCGCCGCCGCGCCAAACATCCGACCGAGAAAACCACGACGATGTGTCGACTGCATCTGCAACCCCCTCGAAGCAACGTCAGTTGACGAACGGACGGGTATCGTAACCCTCGCGAGCTTACCCGACGAAGAGCAGGCTGTAACCGTACTCCTGCGCGCGCGTGACGCCGACCACGCCCGCGGCAGCAAAGCGGCTGTTGGGGATCATGTTGGCCGCCATCTCCTTGTAGACCGCCTCGCCGTCGCCGCTGCCGGCGAGGGCGCGGGCGAACCGATGGCTGGCCATGTCGCAAACAATGAAGTGGACGCCGCGCTTGGCCAGGCCGTCCAACGCCGCACGTGGCGCGGTGTTATGCGGGTTCGCTGACGGCGGCTCGCCCGTCCGCGACTCGTACTTGATCATCGAGGCCATCTGCTTGCCGTGCTTGGCCCACAGCGGATCGGTGAAGGCAAACAGCGTGGCGAAGTGCCGCAGGCAAATCACCATCGCGAGATCGTTCTCTTTGAGGCCGTAACCGGCGCTGTTACCGGCAAAAAGGTTGTTGGCAAAGCCGATCGCCTCGCCGGCGCCGGCGGCCGTCGTCGCGTCGAGGATCATGCGGTGCCGGCCCGGCAGCTTGTCGAGCCACGCGTCCTGGTCATGACGCGCGGGCTGAAAAGCCGCAGGCGCGGGAGGGGCCTGGGCCGCCGCTCGTGTGCCGGTCAGGGCAAGCGCGGCCGCCGCACCCATACCCGTCACCAACGACCGCCTGCCCCGTTTACGTTGATCCATCGCGTCACACCCTTCCGTGCCTGCCGGGCTCGGGCCGCATTATAACGGGGGCCGCCGCTGGAATCATCACGAGCGCCGCCCTGCAGCCGGGACACTGGCAACACCGCTGCCTTGATCAGGCGTGCGGCGCCCAGGATTTGTCGCCGGCCCCGTGCGGCACGCACGGGTCGAAACGGCCGGGCGTTTCCAGGTAGCGCATCGCCCGCGTGTAGCCAATCTCGGAGGTGAAATACCCGAGCAGGGCGAGCTCTTTCATCATCCGGAAGTAGTGAGCGGGCTCACTGCCGGCCGACGCGGCGGCCGGCGCGCGTGAGCGCGGCGCGGACGCGCGCTCCTCCATCGCCGTCTTCTGCTCGCGATCGAGCGCCTCGAGCAGGACCAGCCGTTGTGCCGGCGACGCCGTCATGAACGACGTCGCATGGGCCTTCTGGCAGGCGTCGTCCAATTGCCGCATGCCGTTGCGAAACACCCGCTGGGCCGGTTCGGTATAGGCGGCCGTCACCATCAACGCCATGAACGCGCCCGCCTGCGCGGCCTTCGCGCCGGGCGTGGATGTTTCCGGCAGGATGGTCTCGGCGATCTCGTCCAGCAGCGCCACGTCGGCCCCCGTGAACAGGCCGGCGCCTTGTCCCCTCGCCTGCGACAGCGCCGCGGCATCGAACGAGAACGCCAGCAGTCGGTCGCCGCCGGCCAGCGCGGCGCCGCCAAGTAACGCCGTGACCCGCTGCATCGCCGCGCGGCGCGTGATCCCTGAGGTCCGTTGGTCCATTGGTCGCTCCATGATCAGAGACTGCCGCGCTTGAGCTCGTCGACGGCGAACGCCGCCGCGCGGGCCGTGAGGGCCATGTAGGTCAGCGACGGGTTCTGGCATCCCGACGACGCCATGCACGAGCCGTCGGTCACGAACAGGTTCGAACAGTCCCACACCTGGTTGTGTGCATTCAGCACCGACGTCTTCGGATCGCGGCCCATCCGCGCCGTGCCCATCTCGTGGATGCCCATGCCGGGGAAGTAGCCGTTGTCGAACACCCGCACTTCCCTGACGCCGGTGGCTTCCAGCATCTCGGCCATGTCGTTCATCATGTCGCGCCGCATCAGCCGCTCGTTCTCACCAGTGGCGCAATCGATCGAGATGACGGGCAGGCCCCACTTGTCGGTCCGCGTCTCGTCCATCGTGACGCGGTTGGCGTGGTTCGGCAGCATCTCCCCGAATGCGGTGGCACCCATCCGCCACGCCCCCGGCGAGGCCATCGCGTCCTTGAAGGCCGCGCCGACGCCGAGTTCGGCGACGGCTCGCTCCCAGCCCTGGCGGCTGGCGCTGCCCTGGTAGCCGAAGCCGCGCAGGTACTCGCGCTTGTCGCCGAAGAAGTTGCGGAACCGCGGGATGTAGAACCCCGTAGGCCGGCGTCCGTACACGGTCTTGTCGGTGTGCTCCGGGATGGTGCCGTTCGCACCGCAGCGGAAGTGGTGATCCATCAGGTTGTGCCCGAGCTCGCCCGAACTGCTGCCAAGACCGCCCGGCCACACCTCCCGCGCCGACCGCATGAGGAGCCAGGTCGAATTGAGCGTGGAGGCGCACAAGAACACCACGCGCGCCGTGTATTCGGTCGTCGCCCCGTTCACGGCATCAAGCACGCGCACGCCGGTGGCCCGCTTCCGGTTGCGGTCGTAAACCACGTCGGTCACGATCGCGAAGGTCTTCAGCGTCAAGCGGCCCGTCGCCATCGCCGGCGGCAACGTCGAGGCCTGGGTGCTGAAGTACGACCCGGAAGGGCAACCGAGCCAGCACGCGTTGCGGTACTGGCAACGGCCGCGACCGCCGAGCGGCCGGGTCAGATTCGCCACGCGGCCCGGGATGATCCGCCGGCGTCCTTCAAACTGCTTCGCGAGGCGGCCGGCGATCGATTCTTCCGCGCAATTGAGCGGCATCGCCGGCTGGAATTGGCCATCAGGAAGTTGCGGCAGCCCTTCGGTCGATCCCGAAATCCCGGCGTGCCGTTCGACGTGATCGTACCAAGGCGCGAGGTCGTTGTAGCGGATGGGCCAATCGGCGCCGACGCCTTCCCTGGCGTTGGCTTCAAAGTCGAAGTCGCTGAGCCGGTAGCTCTGGCGGCCCCAGGTGAGCGACCGTCCGCCCACGTGGTAGCCGCGGTACCAGTCGAACCGCTTGACCTCCGTGTAGGGCGAGTCCTTGTCGGACGCCCACCAGTCGAGGTTCTTCTCGTTCAGCGGGTAATCGCGATTGAGGACCGGGTACGCATCCACCATCTCCCGCGTTCGGCCGCCGCGATGTGCGTACTCCCAGGGGGCCTTGCGGGCGTTGCTGTAGTCCTTCACGTGCTCGACGTTCTTGCCGCGCTCGAGCAACAGGACGCGCAGCCCGCGCTCGGTGAGCTCCTTCGCGGCCCAACCGCCGGAAATGCCCGAGCCGACGACGATCGCGTCAAACGCTTCGGACTGTGCCTGCATGACGTCCCTCCCGGGCGCGCACGGCCGCCGTGCGGCGCTATCGTATTTCAGCTAAGATTCCGCCGCCATGCCGAACTCCGCCTCATCCGCCGGGCGCCGACCCGTCAGCCGCCGCAGCGCCATTCGGGCGGCGGCCACATCGGCGGCAGGCGTGGCGCTCGCTCGGATGGCCCAGGCACAACCGGCCGGGCGCGCGGTCACGCGCGGCCGCATCCGACAATCGGTCAGCCGTTGGTGCTACCAGAAGATGGCGCTGCCCGACCTGTGCCGCGCCGTGGCGGCGCTGGGTGTCCCCGCGATCGACCTGCTCGATCCGCAGGACTGGCCGGTCGTGCGCGAACACGGATTGATCTGCTCGATGGGATACGGCGGCGGCGGCACGATCCGCGACGGCCTCAACAACCGCGCCAACCACGCCCGCATCGTCGAGAACCTGATCGCCGCCATGCCGAAGGCGGCGGCACTCGGCGTACCCAATCTGATCACGTTCTTCGGCAACCGGCAGGGCAGGAGCGATCGGCAGGCGATCGACAACTGCGTGGCCGGCCTGAACCAACTGAAGGTCGCGGCCGAACAACATGGTGTCACCGTGTGCGTCGAGCTGTTGAACAGCAAGGTGGATCACGCGGACTACCAGGGCGATCGCACGGCATTCGGCGTGGAGGTCGTCGCCGCGGTCAACTCACCGCGCGTCAAGCTGCTCTACGACATCTATCACATGCAGATCATGGAGGGCGACGTGATCCGCACGATCCGCCAGCATCATGCGCACATCGCCCACTACCACACCGGCGGCGTGCCGGGCCGCCATGAGCTGGACGATTCGCAAGAGTTGCAGTGGCCCGCGATCTGTCGCGCCATTGCGGAGACCGGGTTCAAGGGCTATCTCGCGCACGAGTTCGTCCCGACGCGCGACCCGATGACGTCGTTGCGCGAAGCGGTGGTGCTCTGCGACGTGTGACGGCGGGTATGGGCCATCAGGTTACACGCTTGCGCCGGCTTGAACACAGCCTGTATACTGCCGGGACTCAGCCGCCATGCCCAAGCGCCCGACGCTGATCGCCTTGCACCCCCACAGCGCCTCGCAGGTCGAGCGCGCCTATCGCAGCATCAAGGCGGGCATCATCGACGGGCGCTATTCGCCGGGCACGCCGCTCTCGGAACCGTCGCTGGCCGCCGTCTACGGAATGAGCCGGACGCCCATCCGCGAGGGCCTGTCGCGGCTGTGGCAGGAGGGCTACCTGGATCGGGTGGCCGGACACGGCTACTTCGTCGCGCGCGTGACCGCGCAGGCGATCCACGACACCTTCGACGTGCGGCGGCTCCTCGAGGGCGCGGCCGCCGCCCGCACCGCCGAGTTCGCGACGCCGGACGAAGTGCTCCGGCTCCGGGAGCTGGCGGAGGTGCCGACGAAGACGACTCGGTACCGGGAAATCGAAGCAGCCAACGCGCGGTTTCACATGGCCATCGCGGCAGCCGGCCGCAACCAGCTGGCGGCGGACCTCATTGCCCGGTGCCTGGCGCAAGTGGACCGCTTCATGTCGCTCGGCGTGTCGTTCGGACAGTTCCAGAGCGGCGCGACCGAAGCCCACCTCGCCATTGTCGAGGCCATCGAGCGGCGCGACCCGGCGGCCGCGAAGGCGAGTATGGAAAAGCACCTCGACTGCGGCAGCGGGCTGATGAAAGGGGTGCTGCTGGGGAGTGAATTCGTCGGCGTGCGCGTGAAGTAGCGAGCTGCAGCCCCCGCAAGGCGCAGCTCGGCGCGCGGGTCGAGATCTACGCGACAACGTTAGGGCGCCCTGCTCCTGGGGCGCCCTTTTTTTCGGGCACGACGATCAGCGCCGCCATTCGGCCGGCGCCTTCGCCTTCTCGCCGAAACGAATCGAACACACCGGGATGCGCCAGCGTGCTGAGGCCGCAGGTGAAGATTCGATCCGCGCGCACGCCCGCCTCCTTCAGCTGATCGCGGTTGGCCGACCAGAGGTCGAGGCGCGGCTTGCCCACGCCGCGGCTGAACCACCGATCGATGTCGGCCTGGGTGTGGCCGGACTGGCGGAAGGCGTCGACCACCGAATCGCCGACCTCGTAGTCGGCAGGCCCGATGCTCGGGCCGATCGCCGCCGTCAGGTCTTCAGCCGTCGCCCCACACTCACGGACCATGCATTCGACGGCCGCCGAGACGACGCGGGCGCACGTCCCGCGCCAGCCGGCATGAACCGCCGCCGCCGATCCGCTGGCGGCGTCGGCCAACAGGATCGGAACGCAATCGGCCACGGCCACGGCCAGCACCAGGCCGGGCTCGTTGGCGACCACGGCATCGCCGTCCGGGCGTTCGAGGTGCGCGTCAGCGGCAACCCTGCCCCGCTTCAGGACTCGCACGACGTTGCCATGCACCTGCTTGACGCGGATCACGCGATCGGCCGCCGCCCCGAGCGCGGCCGCTGCTGCCGTCCAGCCTGGCGTTGTGATCTGCGTCAGCTGCGGCCCATGTGGTCCGGTCATCTGCGGCTGTAACTTCAGTTGCTTCGACGTAAACAGATGTTGCGCCACCGCGTCGAGCCGGCTGCAGCGGAGCGCGGGCCCGCAAGCCTCGGTGGCCCAACGAAATGCGGGATCGGGCGTGGGCAGCGTCATGCGGGCGGTCGGCGATCGCCGGCAACTGCGGTTGTCACTGGTTTCGCCGCGATCGCGAAAGCGGCCGTGTTTTGGCGATCACCGGCTGGCATCCGGCTTGATATCCCGATTGCCATCGAACGAACACGAGACGAGGGGGGCCTCGTCGGACTGGAGACAACGATGGTGGTCAAGATCATGCCGAACGACAAGGGTACCCCGACCGGGAAGCTGGCGGATGCCGAAGTGCACTTCACCGAGGGCGACATGGAGGGCTTGAGGCTCCTGGGCTTCGCCGTGTGGGAGCGCCGCAACGGCGTGGGACGCAACGTGACGTTCCCCGCCCGCACCTACTCGGTGAACGGCGAGCGGCGCAGTTTCTCGCTGCTGCGGCCGGTCAACGATCCGAACTCCCAGAACAAGGTGCGCGACCTGGTGCTACTGGCGTACTCGGACTACGAGGCGCAGGCGGCCGTCGCGAGCTGACTGTCGCGGAGGCGGCGCCTGCTGTCAACTCAAGACCGGTAGCAGGCGCGCGTTCTCCTTGGCCTGCTTCGGGGGCAGCGTCCACTCCGCGCGGGTGCTCTTCTCGAATTCCGCGCGGAAGAACGGCTCCTTCATGCCGCCGTCGATGATGTTCCAGGGCAGCACGGCGTCGGCCGAACGGTCGCGGTAGATGTAGAAATCGCCGTCGACGCCGGAATCGGCTACGGCCTTGCGCCACTGGCCGCCGTTTTCCTCGGCCAGCTCGATCGCGGGGGCAATCCGGCGGTCGCCGAGCGAGAGCAGCGCCTGGTAATAGGAGTGCCGCTCGCTCTTGATGTTGAAGTAGACGTTGTCGATACCGGCGACGAGCGAGCGCATCCGCTGCATCTTGCGTTCGATCACGTCGGTGCGCACCATCGGCAGCCACTGGTACGCGGTGCCGGGCTTGGGTACGAGCGGGTTCACGCTGGCGACGATCCGGCCGATCCGGCCGCGCGGGCGCGCGTGCTTGAGCATGATCTCGTGGAGCTGCAGGGTCAGGTCGCGGATGGCGACGAGGTCCTCGTCCTCCTCCGTCGGCAGGGCGATCATGTAATAGAGCTTCAGGCTCTCGATGCCGCTGGAGAAAATCAGCTCGGCCCGATCGAGGATCTCCTCGTTGGTCACGGTCTTGTTGATCACGCGGCGCAGGCGATCCGATCCGGTCTCGGGCGCGATGGTCAGCGTGCGCTCGCCGCTCTCCTTGAGCAGCGAGACGATGGCCGGCGTGAGGTCGTCGAGGCGCAGCGAGGCCGGGCTGATCGAGTAGCCCATGTCCTTGAGGCTGCGCAGGATGTGCTCGATGTCGGGGTGGTCGCAGAGCGCGATCGACACCAGTCCTGTCCGTGACGAGTGCACGCGGGCGGCCTGCGCGAGCGCGAGAATGCGATCCGTCGGGAACGCGCGGACCGGCAGGTAGTTGTAGCCGGCCCAACAGAACCGGCACAGGTTCGCGCACCCGCGCACCACTTCGATGAGGAAGCGCGAGCCGAACTCGGTGTCGGGCGTGAAGATGCTCGTCGCCGGCGGATCGACCGCCTCCGTAGTGGTGAGGGCGGCCTTGCGGACAGGGACGGGGGCCTCGCTCGACGGTAGGGCCAGATACCCGGAAAGCGATCCGTCGGCCGCGTACTGCGGCTCGTAGAGCGAGGGCACATAGAAACCCCGCTCGGCGGCGAGCAGGCGCAGCAGGTCCGCGCGGCTGGTCGCGGCAGCAAACGCGCGGCGAAGCGCTGGTACGAGCGCCTCGCCCTCGCCCGCGGCGACCACGTCGGCAAACGGCGCCAGCGGCTCGGGGTTGACGAACGTCACGGCGCCGCCGATGACGACCAGCGGATGGCGCGGCGTTCGCTCCGCCGCGCGGCGCGGGATGCCGGCCAGGCGCAGAAGCGTGAGCACGTTCGCGTAGTCCCACTCGAACGACACCGAGAACGCGACCACGTCGAAGTCACCGACCGGCGTCTGCGACTCGAGCGTCACGAGCGGCGCCCTGGTCGCGATGAGCTCGGCGAGTTCCTGCTTCGGCGGCAGGAAAAACCGTTCGCACACCACGTCGTGCTCGGCGTTGAGCAGACGGTAAACCGTCTGGAACCCGAGGTTCGACATTCCGACCCAGTACGTGTTGGGGAACGCCAGCGCCACGCGCAGACGGTCGCCGTGTGGCTTGACCGAGTAGCCGACTTCTTTCGCGAGGGTTTGACGTGCGCGTTCGCGTTGCGCCCAGGAGTTCATTCAGCGGTGCGGCCTGGTCTGGGCCGGCGCGACATTCCATCCGGCCTCTGACGTTGCGGCGGCGGCGGTCTCGAGTGCCATGGATTTACCTACTTTACCACCGGCGACATCGACCGCCCGGCGCGGGTGGCGAAGGGCCGAGCGATCTCTCTCTGACATGTCTCGAGGAGGTGCAGAATGACCGCGTTCCCGTCGCGTCGTCGAATCTACTGGTTGGCTACGATCGTGGTAGCCGCCCTGGGCCTTGAGCCGTCTGTAACTGGCATCGTTCGCGTGGCAAATCGCCATTCCGAGCAGGCGTTCGCCACGCGCGTGTTTCAGAACGCTCTGCAGGGTCGGCTCGCGGCGCTCGACCAGCAGTCGCCCTCTTATTCTGTGGCCGCGCCACAGTTCGCGTCCTCCGCTGGCCCTTGCTTTGACTGTGCTCGTCTGGATGATTCGGGCGACGCCATAGCGAACGCCCGGCTGGCCGCGCACAACCGTACCGGCTACATGTCCGGCATCGATCTGCTGTCGCAGAATTTCTCTTGGTCCGCCCCGCTCCTTCGGTCGGACGGACGCGCTGGGCTCGGTCTCAATCTCACGCTGTCGTACAACTCGCTCGTCTGGACCCGATCGGACGATGAGCTGATGTTTGACGCGGATAGGGGTCATCCGTCGCCGGGCTTTCGTCTCGGCTTTCCGACAATTCAGGGCCGGTACCGCGCCGGTGATGGTGCGTGGTACTACCTCCTTATTACTGAGAGCGGGCAGCACGTTCAGTTGCGGCAGACCTCAGCGCCATCGATCTACGAATCAACCGACGCGTCGCTCCTCGAGCTGGTGGATCGTGGCCGCGACGGCGCTGTACTGCGGCGCCCGAGCGGCACCATGCTGACCTTCGCCTGGCATGGCGGCCAGCTGCAGTGCACGGAAATCAAAGATCGGAACGGCAACTACCTGTCGATGGCCTACGACGACTTTGGGCACCTCAGCCAGGTCACCGACACGCTCGGACGCATCTTCACCTTCGAGCGGGATGCCGGGGGGAATCTGAACTCGATCGTGCGGACCGCAGGCGACGCACAGGCGGTGGTGGCGACCTTTGGTTACGATGACTTATTGCTGTCCTCCACCCCCTCATCGCTGCCCGTGCGCGGCGTCGCGGCCGGCGGCCGTGTAAAGATTCTGACTCATCTGGGGCTGAAGGATGGCTCGAGCGTCGTGTTTGCCTACACCGCGCTCGGCCAGGTGTGGCGGATCGATAGGCTGGCGCCGGACGGGCATCTCCTGATGTCCTCGTCGCTGAATCTCCCCGTCAGTTCAAACGCGCCCATCGACAATGCCCCTCGTCCGAGCGAAGTCCGCACCTGGGTGGCCGACGCCGACTCGCCCGACGCGACGATCGTGCGGGTCGATGTCGCACCAGACCACGCCTGGGGGCGCGTGACGCGGGAGGACGGTTCGACGCGCACCGAGTTCTTCGAGACCGGCGGTCGGCACGATGGCCTGGTGCGTCGGATGGAGCGACGTGATGTGGCGGGCGTGCTGACGCTGACCGAGCACACCACATGGCGCGACATCTATCGTGGCGGCCGCTTCGTTCGCACGGTCCGCCGAACACATGATGTCGTCTGGCAGACGCCCAGCAACGGCGAAGACACGCGCACGACGTACGACGAGCTTGGCATGCTGGTCGGTACGACCACCTCGAAGGCCGGGGGCATCACCGGCCGCATGCAAGTCGCATACAACCGGACGCCGGCGTATGTGGGTCGTCACGTGCTCCACTTGCCGGCCACCGTAGTGACATCCGGCGACGCAGGTGAGACAACCACGAGCTTTGAGTACGACAGGGCGGACGTCGTCGATCAGGGGGTCGCGGCACAGCACGACCGCCGCGAGTACGGACCATCGCGTACCGCCGGCCGAGGGTTGGTGAGCACGATTCGGCGGCGCGTCGGCGCACGGACATTCGAGCAGCGCCGCACGTACAACGCCACCGGCACGCTGGCACAGCTCTCGGATTCCGACGGCCGGTCCGTCGGGCTGGATTACACCGACGTGTTCACAGACGGCCGGGCGCGCAACGCCTGGGCGTTTGCCACGACATCGTGGACCGACGCCGGTGTCCTTGCGAGCACCTACGACTACGAGACGGGGACGGCCGCGCTGCAGGTTGACGCCGACGGCACCGTTACTGAGGTGGAGCGTGATCGCGCCGGCCGCACGATCCGGACAGCCAACCTGCGCACCGGAGAGGTCCAGCGACGCGTATACAGTCCAACAGGCGACGCGGTGGCGCTCTTCGTCAAGCGCCCACGCTGGCAGGGGGAAAACGCGCTTTACACGTACTACGATGGCGCGGGCCGCAGTCGCGCGCAGTTGCGCGGCGTAACCAGCCGACCTCACGAGTTCGCCGGCCAGCGGATCGTGCGGAACGCTGCAGGACGCCGCGTCGGGCGTCCACAGCCACTGACCGTCACTCGCAGCCAGCCATCCGTCACGCCACTCGCGTGGATGCAGTCGGGCTGGGACCGCGTCCAGACCTTCGCGGCGGCGGCCGCGAACGCCGTGTCGCCGACGCTGTACGCCGAGTGCTACTGGGAATATGGGTACGACACGGACAATCCAGAATGGGTATGCGACCAGGGAGGGGGAGGAGGAGGCTACGACCCGTGGGCAGACAACCCGTTTTACTGGTCAACCACCGACTTGATTCAATCCCTGAACAGCGGTGATCCCGACTACGACGACCCGTACTACCAGTCACTTCAAGCGGAAGCGCTCTTCGGCCACTGGGGCTTGCCTCCCGTGTCCGGCGTGCAGATGGTCGTCTCAGGAGAGTCGAACGATGTCTGGGCCTTTTACGGCCAAGGATCCGACATGCTGGACCAAATCATCCTCCAGCTCCAGGCCGCGGGATTGGATGGAGAAGCTACCCGCGTCAGCTGGGATGGAGGCGGATTCCATGTGACGCTGTCTGATTGGGCCGTCGGCTATCTGGCGACTCTGTCGCAATATGCTGATCCGAGCGCGACCTTCACGACCGGATCCCTGTTCGGGTTTCATCAGGAGATTCTGCTTCCCGGCACGCAGACAATCTCTTACAGGTCCTACAATGGAACTTACGGCATGGGAAGTATCCAGTTCGTCGTGAACACAACCACGGGAAGTGCTCACATCGACGTGGACAATTTCAATCCTAATCAGGACCTGGTGAGCTTGTTTGGTCATGCATTTATCGAAGTACTTCCGGATCTCTTCGAGCTGCGCGATCCCTACTAAACCTCGCGCTGGAGGAAGGTCCATCTCATGACCGTGAGTCCTCGCCTCACAATCGCCCTGCTGTTCTCGGCGGCCGCCGCCCGGG
>Ga0209343_10007395_pt1 | contig 12931 bp, 10 predicted proteins | sample RifCSPlowO2_02_FD_184026 | JGI IMG/M metagenome (GOLD analysis project Ga0209343, IMG submission 184026) | Groundwater microbial communities from Rifle, Colorado - Rifle CSP2_plank lowO2_0.2 (SPAdes) (version 2) | ecosystem: Environmental > Aquatic > Deep subsurface > Groundwater | place... | reverse complement strand
CGCTCGCACGGCGGTTCAGTCCAACGAGGTTTATCCGCCGCCATCGCCGCCGCGGCAGGATTCAACGTTTGTGCGGCGGCGGATAAACGCTATTCGTTATTAGTCTAGCGATAACCATTTGGAAAGAGAGACCTGCCATGTTGCGAGAACTGTTCCACCCGGAAACGCTGCTACAGATCGTCTGTGGGCTGTTTCTGATTCCCCACATCGTCAGCAAAATGATGATGCCGCCGCCGATTGTTGAGTTCTTTGAGCAGGCCGGACTGCGGCCTGCACGTTTCTTCATGGTCAGCGCCGCCGCGGTTGAAACTGTGGCGTTAATCGGTTTGACCTTCGGCATCTACCCTGTACGCCGCGCTGCTCGCTGCGGCTCAACTCCTGGTGGCGACCTTATCCCTGCTCAAGGTCAGGGGACTCCTGTGGATATGGCACGGAGGCGGGGTCGAGTTCCCCGTTTTTTGGTCCTTGGTGTGTCTGGCGGTGGCGTGGATGAGTTGGCCTTGACTCGGTTGTGTGCGCAGTACACCGTTTCCAGTGGGCCGCAATGGCAACCGCTCAGGGGGGATCAGCAACCATACAAGCCAAGCTGGGCTCGAACGCCGTCCAATACTTGATCATCTATGCAGCCACACCGACGCTTCGCGACAGAAGTGCAAACTCAGATGTCGGTGATTGACCCACACGCGAAGAAACATCCTGTCGTGAGCCCCAGGCCTTGGCACTTTGACATATACTCCGTAGGGACGGTCTATGATTGGCATCGTTGACTGAGCCTCGATAGTCACAGCGCATCGTCTGCTTGCCCATCACAATTAGATCTCACCACTTTTAACAACTGGCATTCCCTCGAACGGCGTGCCATTAAGACAAGAGATTGGATCGTTCAATGGGAACTATGACTTCTGAAAGCGGATTGCTCGGGCAAGATCCTCTCAAAATGTACATTGGCGGCAAGTGGGTCGGGTCTTCGGACGGGGGCACGCTCCAGAGCATCAATCCATATCGACAGGAAGTATGGGCGACCGTTCCAAATGCCTCCGCCCAGGACGTGAAGGCGGCCGTTACCGCCGCCCGCGACGCCTTTGACAACGGCCCATGGCGCCAAACGACGCCGCAGCAGCGCGCGGCCTTGATGCGTAAGCTCGGCGACCTGATGACACGCGACGCCCAGCGAATGGCCCGTATCGAGTCCTGCGACAACGGCAAGCTGCTGCGTGACCTGCAGGGGCAATGGCGCTACCAGTCTGAGTGGATGTACTACTACAGCGGACTGGCGACGCAGTCATGGGGTGAGGTTCTGCCCAGCGACAGGCCGAATTTGCTTGCCTTCACCAAGAAGGAGCCAGTCGGTGTGGTTGCGGCGATCACGCCATGGAACGCGCCGTGCCTCTTGATGGTAATGAAGCTCGCCCCGGCGCTGGCCGCAGGATGCACGTTCGTCATCAAGCCGTCCGAACACACGCCCGTGTCCACTCTCGTCTTCGCCCAGCTGGTCGAGGAAGCCGGGTTCCCGCCCGGCGTTTTCAACGTCGTAACAGGCGGCCCCGAAGTTGGCAAGAGCCTGGTATCCGACCCCCGTCTGGACAAGATCTCGTTTACCGGTTCGGACGTCAATGGCAGGGTAATCGCCCACGCGGGCGCCGACCATTTGACGCGCATCTCGCTGGAACTGGGCGGCAAGTCGCCACAGATCGTGTTCGATGATTGCGACCTCGATGCGGCGGCCGCCGGCGTTGCCCTGGGCATCTACGGCGGCACCGGACAGACCTGCCTCGCCGGCTCGCGCCTGATCGTGCACCGCTCGATGCATGACAAGATCATCGACCGCCTAATCACACGCGCCAAGGCACTCAAGCTTGGTGACCCGTTGGATATGGCATCCGAGATGGGGCCCGCCGCGACGGAGCCGCAGTTCCGCAAGATTCTCTCGATGGTCCAGGCCGCAAAGGAGGAGGGCGCGACCGTCGCCTACGGCGGCAAGCAGGCACCCGAAGGCGGGTTCTTCGTCCTGCCCACGATCCTGACCGGCGTTCAGCCTACGATGAGCATCGCGCGTGACGAGGTGTTCGGCCCGGTGCTGTCGGTGCTGACCTTCGACACCGAGGAGGAGGCGATCAGGATCGCCAACGACAGCCGCTACGGTCTCGCTGCGGGCGTTTGGACGCTGAATGTGCAGCGCGCGCACCGCGTCGCTGCGCAATTGCGCGCGGGCAGCGTATGGATCAACACCTACCGGGCCACCGCCCCCTATGCGCCGTTCGGCGGCTTCAAGCATAGCGGCATCGGGCGCGAGAACGGCCGCGAGGGCTTGAACGAGTTTCTCGAGACGAAGACCATCTGGGTCAATATGGGCTGAGCTGGTGCTCAGCCCGTCAGCTTGCAGGCAGACCGTCGTACTCGATCGCGGCTTCGGCCGAATACCAGAGGTCGCTGCTGATGGGGCGCTGAGTTTCCTCCGCCGGATGCGCAATCAGTCCCGCAGCCCGCGCGACGATCGGAACGCCGCGCAATACCTCGGTCGGAAATCCCCCGTCGAGCAGCACCGCGGGAATGGCGCTCTGAATTGACACGTCAGGTCTCCTTGTATACTGTTGCTCGGAATCCCACTTTGGCGTAGGGGAGTTCGCAAATGCGTCCGACAAGATTGTTGTTGCTGGCATTGGTCGCGGCGCTCGCGGCCCCTGCCGTCACCGGGCAGGATTACCCTGCACGACCTGTCAGAATCGTGGTGCCCTACGCACCCGGCGGAATCAACGATCTTGCCGCGCGCATTTTGGGCGGCAAACTTGCGGAATTCTGGAACCAGTCGGTCCTCGTCGAAAACCGCCCCGGCGGCAACGGGGTCATCGGCATGGACGCCGCGGCCAAGGCCAGGCCAGACGGTTACACGCTGTTGATGGCTGCGGTCGGTGACTACGCGATCACGCCTCAACTTTACTCGAAGTTTCCCCTGAATCCACTGACGGACTTCTCGCCCATCCTATTGGTGAGCGACACAGCGATGATGTATGCGGCGCACGTCAACGCGCCGTTCAGCACGCTCAAGGAAATGATCGCGTACGCCAACGCGCAGCCTGGCGGAATGGCATACGGCTCGGCAGGCGCAGGCTCGCTCAGCCACCTTACCGCGGAGCGCTTCGCGTTCGAGACCCAGACCAAGTTGCGCCACGTGCCGTACAAGGGCGGAGGTCCCGCGATCGCGGCGCTCGCCAGCGGCGAGGTCCTGTTCGAAAGCCTGGCTTCCTCCTCTGCGCTGTCGAACATAAAGGGGGGACGCGCAAAAGCCATCGCCGTCCAGGCGCCACAGCGGATTCCGCTGGGCCCCGACGTGCCCACGGTTGCCGAGGCGGGCTTTCCCGGATTCGAAGCGTCCAACTGGACCGCTCTCATGGCGCCGGCGGGCACGCCCCGGGACATCATTGTGAAGATCAACGCGGATGCCAACCGCGCGCTCAAGACGGCCGACGTGACCGAGCGTCTGGCGAAGGCAGGTTCGGACCCCCTAGGCTCGACGCCCGAGGAACTGGGAACGAAGATGCGCGCGGAGTCGGAACGCTACGGGAAGGTCATCAGGGACATCAAACTGAAGCTCGACTGATCGGGATCGCGGCGCGTTACGATCCCTGAGTCCAGGCGCCGCCCCTCGCCGAACCATGCCGCGCTGGCGCCGGAAGCTGTCCTCACTCGTCGACTTTCCTTGGCACACGGGGGACGATGGAGTGCATTCTTGGCAGAAAATGACAATTCGTTTTCTGAGATTTTCTTAGTAGGGACCCGCAGCAAGGGTTCATTGGCTAACCCGATTTAGAGAAGGAGGTTGTATGAGAGGGTCAGAATTGCTGGTTCAATCATTGGTTCAAGCCGGTGTCAAGTATGCGTTCGGGATGTCAGGGCATTCGACCTCGGCGCTCTTGGATTCGATCAGCCGGGAGCCGAGTATTCGATTTATTCTGGCCAAACACGAGAATACGCTCGTGTCGATGGCGGATGGGATTGTTCGGGTCACGGATACGCCGGCTGTGTGCATATCGCATTCGGGACCGAGCGCGGCAAATATGGTTTGCGCAATCGGGAGCGCCTTCAGGGACTCTTCGCCCGTCGTCATGATCACCTGCAACGAACAGCAGTCCCACTTGACCCGTGATGTGATGAACGGCTGGGATCAGCTCACACCTTTTCGGTCGATCACCAAGTGGAGCGATCGGCCGTCGTCTGCCAAGGACATACCGCGAATCATGCGTTCGGCATTCGTTCGGTCCCGTCTAGGCAGGCCCGGGCCTGTGCAGGTGGATTTGCCGCTCGATATAGCCGAAGAAGAAGCCGGGGATATTCCCGCAGTGAAGGCCCCGGCCTATGGATCCTATTCCAGCAGGGTGAGACCGGATCCTGACCTGCTCGTCAAGGTCGCAGAACAGCTGCTGAAAGCGAAGCAGCCGCTGATTCTTGCGGGCGCCGGCGTCACCCGGTCTAAAGCCACGCCGGAACTGGTCCGATTTGCGGAGTTGATCGGAGTCCCCGTGGCAAATACCACCGGCGGCAGGGGTGCATTTCCCGAGAACCATCCTCTTTTCGTCGGCGTGCCGGGGCGCTGGGGACACCGCACCACCTCCGAAGCGTTGAAGGAGTCGGATTTTGTACTAGCGGTAGGCTCCAGATTTTCCGACGTTACGACGGAGAACTGGAAACTCATTTCTCCCTCCGCAACGCTCGTGCAGGTCGATATCGACCCGGAGGAGATTGCGCGGCAGTATTCCGTTGATATAGGCGTGGTCGCGGATTGCAGAATGTTTCTCCTGGACACCATTCCGGTCATCCAACCGCTGGTGGGCAAGACAGGATCGTCGCCGGCAAGTTCGTATGCAATGACGCTGAACGGAAAATTCAAGGCGGAGCTAAAAGCTCTGCTTGATATCGATCTGGATTCTGTTCCAGTCAAGCAGCGCAGGCTGCTCAAGGAAATCGGCGCAGTGATGCGTGAAGATGCCATCATATCTGTCGGCGGTGGGCGCCATTCTCACTTTGTCAGCATGCAATTGCCGATTCTTACCCCCAGGAGCACACTCAGATCGACCGGTTTTGGAGCCATTGGATTCGCCTTCCCCGCTGCCTTGGGCGCGAAGCTGGCCTGTCCCGACCGTCAGGTGCTCTGTCTCGTAGGAGATGGTGACTTTTCCCAGTCCATGGAGGGCCTTGAAACGGCGGTGCGGGAAAAGATCAACCTGGTCACGGTCATTTTCAACGACTCGTCGTACAGTTCCGTCAAGATACTGCAGCAACGCCACTATGGCCGGAACCTCGGCGTGGACTTCACCAATCCGGATTTTGCGAAGTATGCGGAGATTTGCGGCGCAAAGGGATTTCGCGTCGAGAAACCCGGCGAAATCAAGCCTGCACTGGAGGCCGCGCTCAAAGCCAATCGGCCCTGCCTGATCGACGTCATCGTCGATCCGCTCGAAAGAACGGGCTACGGGGTGTTCAGCAAATAAGGTCAGGTGTCGCGGCCCGCTTTTCCGTGCGGCCGCGACACCTGTGCCCGGGCCGAATCTTCCGCAACAATCTGGACAAACGCGGCATAGGAAGACATTCCCCGATTCGGGGACCGCTGCGGGGGCGATCAGCCGGATCCGGCGAAAACCAGCGACAGCTGTGGAAAAGCCGTGAGCAGACCCAGCACGATGACCATGACCACGGCAAAAGGCGCTGCTCCCCAGAACACGTCTTCCAGACTGATGCCCGCGTCGTCGAGATTGTTATGGATTACGAAGCACGACAGTCCGAACGGTGGCGTTAGCAACCCGACTTCGACCGCAACGACCGTGATGATTCCAAACCATATCAGATTGACGTGATAGGGGTTCAGTGCGGCGACCACAAGCGGTACCGTGATAAGCATGATCGAGCCCGAGTCCAGGATCGTCCCGAGCGCAAGTATCACAATGAGATAAATGGCGATCACACTCCACATTCCCAATCCTGCCCCCAGCAGGTAATGCTCCATGGCGTTCGGGATGCCGCTGATGGCGATCATGCGGGAATAGACGTGGGCCGCGATCAACAGGAAGCAAATCGCTGCGGCGACGTGGCCGGTTTCCTTGAGTGCGTGCCAGAGATTTTTCCACGTCAGCTTCCGTCTGATGATGGTCAGCACGAAGGCGAGGAAAGCGCCGATTCCGCCGGCCTCCGTGGCTGTGAATATCCCGCCGTAGATTCCGCCCAAAACGGTGCCGATCAGGACGACAATGGGCAACGTCTTGAGTATCAGTTCGCCTGTCGGCATGTTGTTTGTCGACCGGTCGGACAATCCGTTCGCCGTCGCGACGGTATCCGGAAACCATTTGGCCATAATCCAGATCTGCACACAGTACGCGGCTGAGAGTATGAGTCCGGGAACAATTCCCGCAAGGAAAAGCGCTCCGATCGATGTCTCCGCCAGGATTCCGTAAATGATGAGAAGCAGGCTCGGGGGAATCAGCATGCCAAGAACCGAGCTGCCGGCGACGACGCCTACGGCGAATCGAGGCTGATATGAATGCCGGAGCATCTCCGGGACCGATATTTGGGTAAAAACCGACGCCGAGGCAATGCTCGAACCGGTTACCGCCGCGAAAGCGGCATTTGCACCGACCGTGGCCATCCCCAATCCACCGCGGACCCTCCGGAACACGTGGTTCGCGACTTCGTATGTGTCCTTGCCGATATCGGAAATCGTGACGAAGACACCCATGAGAACAAACAGCGGGATTACTCCAAAATCATACCGCTGCAAGCTCGTACCCGCAGCCAGCGCCAGCAGCCGCCCTGCAACATCGAACTCTCCCCGTATGGCCGCCAGACAAAAGAAGGAAATGAGCCCGAGCGCCACGCTGATATGCGCGCCGGCGTATACGGCAAGGCACGCGAACAGGACTGAAATCAGGCCCACTTGAACAGACGAAGACGCCGTGTGGGTCAGTACGAGGTACACGAGAAGGACTGCGCCTGCCACCGCCGCCGCGCCAATCGCAGCGTCCATCCAACTCGCGGGCGAGGACAGGATCTCCCGTCGCAGGGCGTGAACATCGGCGAGCGACTCCCGCAGGAACTGGATTCCGCAGGTCGCCGATCCCACGAGTATCAACAGCTTCAGCGGCCAGACCGGCAGCGAAAAATCGCCTTCGACGCCGACATAGGTGTTTCGCAACCAGTCGGCTTTGAACAATGGCCAGTTATAGGTGAATATCAGCCCCATCAGGAGGGCCCCGGCGAGAAGAAAGCTCGCGTTCACCATTCTCCCCATGGCGGGCTTTCTCGAAAGCAGCTTGCCGATCATCATGTCGGAGCGGGTGACCCGTCCCGCCCTGAGCACCGATGCCAGCTGCAAGAAGACGATGGCGACTATGGAAACCTCTATGAGCAGCGGCACGCCGCGGATCGGGTGATTGAACAAGAAACGCGCGGCGACGTCAGAGGTGATCATCGCCATCATGGCAAAGACCCACAGCGATCCCAGCGCGTTCAGGCCGGTGACCGCGCCATCGATCGTCCGCGATATCGCCTCGAAAATCGATGCTCTGCTATGCGCGCCCGGCGATACCTCGGGCGTCGCAGGGTCGGCGACCATGTCCTATTCGCGATCCCAATGACGAGCGATTTCCTTGTCGGCGCCCGCTACTTTGCGAAGCTCATCCATGTAGGCCTTGACCAGCCGGGTTCCCGGGAGGCCGCGGGCATCCGTGCGCTGCGCCCATTCCTTGGCAACGTTCGGCATGGCGTTGGCCCAGCGCTTGCGCTCATCGGCCGTCAGCTCCGTGACAGTTAGCCCCTTCTTCTTTATCACCTCCTCAAACGCGACGCTGCGCTCTCTGGCGGTCTTCGCGTGCAGCAAGCCGGTTTCCCATGCAACTTCCTTGAAGATCTTCTGCGCATGCGGTGGCAGCGCGTCAAACGCATTCTTGTTCATAGAGAGTCCGGATGAGATCGTCGCGCCAAATTTCACCTTCGTCAGGTGCGAGCCGGACTCATGCATGTTGTAGGGGATCATCAGCGATACGGGAGCCGGATAGCCCTCATAGAGCCCGGATCTCATGGCTTCCATTGCCTGATCCATGCCCGAGCTAACCGCCACGGCGCCGGTATTTCTGAAATACTGGGCCTGGGTGCCGCTCGCTCCGATCTTGTGACCCTTGAGGCTCTCCAGCCTCGTTACCGGAAATTTGCTGATCAGCTGATCGGGGTCCGTCGCCCAACTCACCAGGTGCACATGGTTGTTGCGGGTGAACTGCTGATCCATCTCCGGTATGGCAGCGTGCAGGTTGCGCATCACCTGGGTCAGCGCGACCTCGTCGGAGATGCCGAATGGAACATTGAAAGTAATGCTTTCGAGGGGAAGCTTCGAGCCCTCAAACGCCCAGACCTGCACCCCGACATGACCGATTCCCTCGCTCACAGCAGTGAATACTTCCGGCAACTTGGCCACGGTGCCGGACCAGGCTTCATTCCATTCGATCCGGAAATCGACGCCCGATGCCGCGAGTCTTTTATTGATCTCCGGGATGAAGAATTCCTTGGTCACCTTGACCGACAATGCCGTCGGGGGTATGCCCGAGATAATCGTCAATTTGGTCGTTGCGGGCGCGGCTGAGGCCGCCCACGTCATGGCGGCCAGAGCCGCAATCAGATTTCGGAAAATCAGCGCACTTCGAATTCTTCTGATCATAACGCCCTCCTCCTGGTCACATTTTCAACAGCAAGAAAGACCGCTCCACTGACAGCATCGCCTCCGTCCCTTCCGCGCGGGCGCTCACGATGCATCGACACCACCCGGCATGGCTGGCAGGAAACCCGTTCACAAGATCTTAACGGATTGGTCCGAGTAGTCCACCTGAACCATATACCTCCCCTCGTTGATCTCCCACCGCTCGATCGTGAAAGTTCGCAGACCAAGCTTGTGGAAAGGGTCGGATTCCGCGATTGCCTTCGCAGCGTCGAATGAATCGGCCCGAATAACTATCAATCCGCGCCCGCCGGAGCCATCCTCCTTGAACATGGGGCCCGCCGCGAACATGATCCCCTGCTTTTCGAGCTTCATTTGATGCTCGAGATGTGCCGGCAGCACCTCTACAATCTTTTCACGCGGTACCGCTACAGTGCTGATAATGACGAACATCTCCTTTTTCAAGAACGTCTTGCTTAGCTGCTCAACCCGTTCCGCTGCGGTAGCCATTTGAATTTGTCCTATTGGTTGTCGTCGGGCCCTGGGAGACCAATAACGCAACTGGATGCGCGCTGAATTGTCGGCGCAATTTCTTGCTCTAGTCTGCCACAAATATCATGCTACCGCCGCAACGAGATTGTGCATTGATGGCTTTGCGGGCTTGACGTAGGATATGCCGTGTCTTCAACGCGTCCAGAAGGCCTTCGTGATGCCGCTATGCATTCGTTACGCTACTATTGTGCCGCAGACTTGAACTCGGCTCTTCGCCGTGACGCGCTCCGCTCGAACGACCCGTCGTACGCCAGGATGCTTGCAGTACCCGGGCATGGCGCGGGCTAGCCGCACGCAGGCTGAAGATCACCGATGATCAAGCCGTGTAAAGGCTGAAAGACGCAGAACCATTGCCAAACTCTCAGAGGAGGAATGCCATGCTTGAGAAGCAGCCAGTTAAGGTTCCCGGCGCACGCGATTGGGAGGCGGAGTTTGGTTTTTCGCCCGCCGTGAAGCTCGGAAACATGATTTATCTCACAGGACATGTTGGTTGCGACAAGAACGGGGTGTGCGTTTCTGACGCACTCGAACCGCAGGTCATAAAGGTCTTCGAAAACCTGCAGGCTACGCTTACGGCAGCGGGTTCAGACCTGTCCAAGATGCTGCAGATGACCTGCTTCATCGTGGACATTCTGAGAAACGGCCCGCCTTTCTGGGCCCTGAGAAAGCGCTTGATGCCGAATACCGCTTTCACCAGCGCGTCAATCGGCATTCACGAGCTTGCCGACCCACGCCTGCTCATCGAAATACAGGGGATCGCATATTGCGATTAGATACCTCCCATGCAGTGCCCATGGGAGAACGATTGCGATTCTGAATATACCGCGCGCCTCCGCCTAACGGGTCGCGGTCGAAGAACGCTCGCCGACGCGCGCGAACGGGATCCCGGACCGCGCATGAACGGCCTGTGCGCCGCTATCGCTCGGATTTCGTTCCGCGCAAAAGGCGCTTGGCATTGTCGTGCAGGATCTTTTGCTCCACCGGTTCTTCGAGTTCGAGCCGCTCGATCATGTCGAGCCCCTTGCGTATGGATCCGAATGGGCAGTCGGTACCGAAGACGGTGTTGTTCGCGCCGAAGAATGCGAGACCGCAGCGCGTGGCTTCCACGGCGCCGTGCATGGCGGTATCGGCGTAGAACATCCGCATCATTTCCATCGGCGGGCGACGCATGTAGGGACCACCCGATTCCTCTTTCTGCCTTGCGGCCTGCAGGCCCAGGCGGTGGAGCGCCCCCGCCACGCGCTCCTCGTGGAACGGAATCATACCCCCCATGTGGTGCGTGATGATCTTAAGCCCCACGTGCCGCTCGAACAGGCCGGCCAGCACCAGACGCATCATGGTCGCCGCCGTCGCGTAAGGCCAGCCAAGGACCAGCCAGATGTCGAATTGAGACGTCGATTCGGACGCGAAATCGGGCATTCCCGGCGTACGCGTCGGATGTATCCAAATGGGCAAGCCGTACTCCTTCATGGCCGCGAATACGGGATCGAATTCGGGGTCGTCCAAAGCGCGTCCGGCCACGTCCGTGAAGATCTGTACGCCGCAGGCGCCCAACTTGTCGATAGCGCGGTGCAACTCGTTCATTGACGCGTCCATATCATGCAGCGAGACGGAGGCCACGAAGCCGGGGAACCTGTCCCTGTGGCGCGAGACCAGTTCCGCCATGGAATCGTTGGCGACGCGCGCGATTTCGTTGCCCTGCTCCGGGGTCATGAATTCCTCGATCGGGGGACTCGAAAGTGAAACGATTTGAACGTATTCGCCGGCTTCGTCCATCAAGCGAAAGCGATCATCGAAGTCGTAGAGCTGCCGGGTATTGTCTATGCGCGTGCCCATCGAGCCGAAGTTGGACGCGATGCGTTTCACGCGGTCGTACACCGGCCTGGGATAAACGTGCGTAGCGATGTCGATGATCATGCGTCCCGCCTTTCGGTTCACGTCAGGGCTGCCGGTGCCGGATTTCCGGCAACTGTCTGGTTCGATTCCCCCGGATTATCGTACCAAACACGCATTTCCGAATACGGAATCAGGCCTTCAGAAAATCGCCGCGCCCGCCCAGCCAGCGATCGAGGTGATGCCGCGCCGCCTCCGGAAATTCACGCAGCATGCGCTCGGCGGCTTCCCTTGCCGCGACGAGCAGGTCCTGGTCCTGTTCCAGGTCGGCAAAGCGCAGCAGCGGCGCGCCGCTCTGACGCGAGCCGAGGTACTCGCCCGGACCCCGCGCGAGCAGGTCCTGGCGCGCGATCTCGAAGCCGTCGGCCGACTCGTAGATCACCCGCAGCCGCCGACGCGCCGCCTCACCGAGCGGGTTCTGGTACAGCAGAATGCACACGGATTCGGCCGCACCGCGCCCCACGCGGCCGCGCAACTGGTGCAGTTGCGCCAGCCCGAAGCGCTCGGCGTGCTCGATCACCATGAGCGCGGCATTGGGCACGTCGACCCCGACTTCGATTACCGTCGTGGCAACCAGCAGATGGACGTCCCCCGCGGCGAAAGCGGACATCATCGCGGCCTTTTCCTCGGACGACATCCGCCCGTGCACCAGGCCCACGCGCAATTCGGGAAACTCGTCCGTCAGGTTGGCGTGCGTTTCGAGCGCGGTCTTCAGTTGCAGCGCATCCGACTCCTCGATCAGCGGGCACACCCAGTAGGCCTGGTGGCCCGCCCGGCATGCCTCGCGGATGCGACGCACCACCTCCCGCCTGCGCGAGTCGGCGACCAGCTTGGTCAGCACCGGCTGCCGCCCGGGCGGGAACTCGTCGATGACCGACAAGTCCAGATCGGCGTAATAGCTCATCGATAGCGTGCGCGGAATCGGCGTCGCGCTCATCATCAGCAGGTGCGGCTCATCGGTCCACGCGTGGCCGGCTTCGCCCTTGCCGCGCTCCTCACCGCGGCCGCCGCCTTCGCCCTTGCTCCGCAACGCCAGCCGCTGCTCGACCCCGAACCGGTGCTGCTCGTCCACGATGGCAAGCGCAAGCGAGCGGAACTGGACCTGCTCCTGGAACAGCGCATGGGTGCCTACGGCGATCTGCGTCGCACCACTTGCAATCGCCGCGAGCGCCGCCTCGCGTTCCTTCTTCGGCTGGCTGCCCGTCAGCCAGGCCACGCTGATCCCCAACGGCGAGAGCCAGTCATGGAACTTGCGGTTATGCTGCTCCGCGAGGATCTCGGTGGGCGCCATTACCGCGGCCTGCACGCCGTTTTCAACCGCGCGCAGGCAGGCGAGCGCCGCAACCACGGTCTTGCCGCTGCCGACATCACCCTGCAGCAGCCGGTGCATCGGGTGGGCCTGGGCGAGGTCGGCGCCGATCTCACTCCAGACGCGGATCTGTGCACGGGTGAGCCGGAACGGCAGGTGATCGAGCATGGCGCGCACGAGAGCACCTGCCGGCGCAAGCGGCCGGGCGCGCTTGGCCTTTCGCTCGCGGTAGTGCTTGCGCATCGACACCTGCTGGGCGAGCAGTTCGTCGAACTTGATGCGGCGCCATGCCGGATGGGTGCGCAGGGCAAGCGAGCGCTCATCGGCATCCGGTGGCGGCCGGTGCAGCGCGGTGACCGCCGCGGCGAATCCTTCCAGACCGCCGTTCAACCCGCGGAGCTCGCGCACCGCCTCGGGAAGCGTGTCCTCGAGACCGGTGCGACCGAGCGCCCCGGCTATCATCCGCCGCAGCGCGCCCTGTGCAA
>Ga0209343_10007393_pt1 | contig 12933 bp, 10 predicted proteins | sample RifCSPlowO2_02_FD_184026 | JGI IMG/M metagenome (GOLD analysis project Ga0209343, IMG submission 184026) | Groundwater microbial communities from Rifle, Colorado - Rifle CSP2_plank lowO2_0.2 (SPAdes) (version 2) | ecosystem: Environmental > Aquatic > Deep subsurface > Groundwater | place... | reverse complement strand
TGGTCCAATCAGCAGTCATTCTGTCTTTCGACGATACTATTCGAATCGCCATCACTTCGCCATAAACTCGTCCGTCGCCTTTTACTGAAGTGCTGGATGTTCCGGTAAGAATAGCAAACGAATGTAAAACTTTTTTGTACCATCCTGCCTTCTTCATCTCTTCCATAACTATTTCATCTGCTTTTCGAACTCTTTCTAATCGTTCTGAAGTTACTTCGCCAATAATCCGGATGGCGTATCCTGGCCCCGGATGAGGCTGTTCGAAAATGAATTCATTGGGTATTTTTAGTTCTTTCGCCAAAGATCGAACTTGATCTGTATACAATTCACGAATCGGTTCGATTAATTCTAGCTTTAGATCTTTTGGAAGTCCTCCTACGTTGTGATGCGATTTTATGTTAGCCGAATGCTTTGATCCTTTTGATTCAATTACATCCGAATAAATTGTTCCCTGGACCAAAAAGCCGACACTTTTATATCTTTTACATTCTTTTTCGAACAAATCTATGTAAAGTTTTCCAATGATCTTTCGTTTTTGTTCGGGATCTATTACGCCTTTTAGCGCTTTCAAAAATTCGGTTTGTTTATTTAAGATTATCGGCGTAATTCCCAAGTATCTTTTGAAAAAAGATTCTACTCTTTCGGTTGTTCCGGTTCTCATTAGGCCACTATGGACGTGAATAGGAATTAGTCTTTTACCAATCGCTTTTGCAACAAGGGTTGCCGCAACTGTTGAATCAAGACCTCCTGAAACCGCAGCGATTGCATGCTTTTCGCCAACTTTGTTTCGAATAGCACTGATTATCGAGGTCTTGTCTAATTTTTGTTTGGATAATTTTACTCTGCATATTAATTCGACAAAGTTGCGAAGAATCAATTGCCCATGTTCGGTATGTTCAACCTCAGGATGAAACTGGACCCCATAGATTTTCTTTGCGTCATTTTTCATTGCTGCGGATGAGATGGTTTCAGAATGCGCTACCAGTTCAAATCCGCGGGGCGGTTTGATAACCGTATCGCCGTGAGACATCCATATGCGTGAATGAGGGGAGACTCCGCGTAGTATAATACATTCGCGGTCAATAACGAGTGTCGCTGGGCCGTCTTCTCTTACGCGATCCTTGACTGTCTTTCCGCCTGAAAGAAGATGAGCAGTTAACTGCTGGCCGTAACAAATTCCTAAAATTGGGATTCCAAGATCGAATATCCTTCTATCAAGAGTAGGCGCGTTTTTTTCATAAACTGATGCCGGGCCGCCGGAGAGAATAATACCTCTTACTTTTTGTTTTTTAATTTCTGAAAGTACGTTTTCAGGGTGAATAAGCTCGGCAGGAGCACCAAGCTCTCTTATTCTCCTTGCAATTAGATGAGCAGTCTGAGATCCAAAATCAACAACAACAATCATACTAATGTAATGCGAATCTAAATATTGCTAATCTATGCGAATAATTATTAGCATAAATTCGCACTAATTAAATTCGTATACCATTCGTATTAAAGGTAGCTTTTTCCGGGATTTGTTACCAAAATATCGTGGGGGTGGCTTTCCTGAAGAGATGCCTGGGTTAGTCGAATGAATCTTGCCTTCTTGTGCATTTCTGAAATACTACGAGTTCCGCAGTAGTAAAAGCCTGATTTTATCCCGCCCAGCGCTATCTCAACTACTTCGCGAACCGTTCCTCTTATGGGCACAAGTCCCTCAACGCCTTCGGCAATTAATGTCCGATCAGTATAATTCTTGCCATGGAATTCATCTTCCGACTTTACTTTTGCGCCTTTCTTCATCGCGCTTTCAGATCCCATTCCTCGGTATTCCTTAAAAAGATATTTTCTTCCTCGGTTAAATATACTCTTAAACCTATGGGGAACCTCCTCAGTTTTAAGTCTTACTTTTTTCCCGGGAGATTCGCGAGTGGAAGCAAAAAAACTTCCCATCATAATACTACTCGCGCCGGATGCAAGCGCTTTAACCATGTCTCCCGAATGATTTATCCCGCCATCTGCGATAATTGGGATATTTGCTCTTTTTGCGGCACGGACAGTTTCTCTGATTGCCGTTATTTGCGGGACTCCCATACCGGAGATTATTCGAGTTGTGCATATTGCACCCGGACCCATACCTACCCTGAGTCCGTCTGCACCTTTGGCAATTAATACTCTCGCCGCTTCATACGTTGCGATATTTCCGGCTATAACTTGGCTACTAGAATAGGTTCTTTTAATGTATGCAAGCGCCTCGATTAGAAATTTCGTATGTCCGTGCGCTGAGTCTAAAACAATTACATCGGTTCCCGCCTCAACCAGTGATTTTACTCTTTCGCGAAAACCGGAAGATACTCCAATCCCGGCGCCAACCAGATGTTTTCTTCTTTTTACTTTTTTAATTTCTAGAACTTGCCTTTCAATGGTAAGATTCCTATGAATTATTCCAATTCCGCCCATCTTGGCAAGAGCTATTGCCAGAGACGATTCCGTAACGGTATCCATGGGTGCGGAAACCAACGGAATTTTAAGTTTTATGTTCCGGGTTAATTTGGTTGATAAATCAATTTCAGAACGATTAAAGTCTGAATATCCCGGAAGAAGTAAGACATCGCTGAAAGTAAGTCCAAGGGGAAAATTGGGTGGAAACTTTTGGGGCTCCATGATTTAATGTAGCAAAAGGGGTGAGTATTGTCAACCCCAGTGGATAGCTCCGCATTCAACCTGCCTAGGACACAAAGTACCCCTTCAGAAAGTAGATGAATAAAATAATATGAAACGTGGAGAAAATAATGACTATAGAAAGCTTAATCCATAAATTTTTAATTTTTGAGAGCGCAAAGAAAAATCCGTATGAAACGAGTGCGTATCTTGGAATAGAGCTCAAAGTTCCGGTTAAAGTAGGCAGAATTAAAACCGCAATTGAATATAGATTTAATGATAAATAATTAAAGTTTTCCGTTCGATTTTTTGTAATTTTATAAAGATCAAAGACAAGCACTCCAAAGACAACTAAAAATATTAATAACTCAAAAGAAGCAATGAAGTATTGGAAATTAACCTGTGCAGTTGTCAAAATCTTGAGATAACGAAAAATGACCTGCGGCAATAAAATCACTCCCTGACTTGTACGTTCGGCTCCAAACTTCTCCTGTACATGATAGAAGGCAAGGGGATCACCAAAGTTTCTCGCAAGATAGAAAGAGTAAATCAAGAGTCCATAAATTGGAGAGAGCGCAAAAAATAAATTTTTATAATTTTTTTTAATTTGCGATAAGACACTTTCAATCGAAAACGTGTTTAATTCGAGCGAGGACAAAATGAATGGAATAATCAAAAATACGCCCTGAATTTTTGTTAGAGAGGAGAGTATGGCAAAAATTGCCGCCGCAAGATATTTTTTCTTGAATATAAAGTATAAACAGGCGCAAGACAAGAATAAGAATAGGCTTTCAGGATAAACCGCCACATAAAAAAACGAGGAAGGAAAAGAAAGCAAAAATATAATGGGCCAGGCAGATTTCAAAATCTTTTTAAAGAAAATGATTCCCAATAGCAAGCCAGTCCATGAAATTGTGAGCCCTGATAAAAGAACGCTCGCGCTCGTTAATTTCGACAATATATTAATTAGTAATGGGTAAAATGGGAAGAATGCTTGTTGGAATTGTCCGTATCCGGACTTTGAAATCAAAATATAATGAGCGCCGTCAAACCCTGCAAGCGGGTAGAAAATAAAAGGGTAATAATCTTTGGGGTTTTCTTTTAGAGGGAAATTTAGTTGTTCAATCGGTATATTGTTAATATTTAGAACTACGAGTAAATGAAGGATAATAAAAATAACAACATAAAATAATATCTTTCTCACGCCAGGTTCAGTATATCAAATTTTTTTTATGATCCTTTTCACATCCTCCTTCTTTTCTTCTGTTACCTCAACCACTATTCCCCCAATGCCGCGGATTCCATATAAAACAATTGATCCGAGTGGCGCAAGTAATATTGCAGGAATCGCCAAAAGATCCTCCTCTCCCTCTATTTCGATGGTATAGTTCTTATTAGAAGTTGTGCTTTTTCGTAAAATCGAATTTAGTACCCTGACCGCACCTCTTTCTATTGTTGAAGGCTCGTTTTCGGTCTTTATGTCTGTCATTGGTAGTGATTCCAGAATAGTCCGATCCATAATTGGTTGTCTATTTGTTTTTAGATCTATGATCGAAATATTCGCCTGAAATCCTACCTTAATAAAATTTGAAACTACAATATCGCCTACAGCTATGACCATTCGATCGGCGGCTCGAATTTTCTTATAATCGGTGAGGCTTATTATAACTTTGCCAAAGGGCTTTCTTAGTTCAGGTTTTAGATTTTCTGGGACGTGAAGGGTGTTTGTAAAAAGTTTTAAATAAGCTTTCCCATTCCTGTCTATTTCCCCGTTTCTTATCCGTTTCGAAGAAATAAATCCGCCGTCATCAGCTTTTATCATCGGGACAACTACAATTTCGAGTTCAGCAAGTCCTCTTTTTTCCCGTCCTCGGTTTATTAATTTTGCATTTGCAACGCTTTCATCAATTGCCAAAACCATATTGATATTTGGATCTTTTAATGCGGGTCCGAATATATCATTCAAAGGATGAATTTCTGTTTTAGCGTCGTATTTTTTCGATATTAAATATTGTTTTAATTCTTGTACTCGGACTCCGTATGGTTCGATGATGTCTTTATGAAGACGATCTCCTAAAAATTTATCTGTGACAAGACCAATAGTAACGTGCTCGGAAACTTTTTCGGCAGCCTCTATAAAATGCTTGTGGCCTACATGTAATCTATCGAAGGTCCCGCCTAGGATTGCGTGTTTATATTTGAAGTTCATGGAGAGAGTATATCAAATCACCCCGTTAGATAAGAAGTTATCTAATGGGGTCGATGCTTAAAAAATTCAACTTGACGGAGTCTTTTTACAGCCTCATCACGGGTTTTATACGGCCCACCAAGGTTTCTTCTGGTCTTCTCCGATAAAATATAATATCCGTCCCTCTTCTTAACTATCACCGTGCCTGAATTATATCACAGCAAAGCTGCAAGGTACACCAATTAGATATAAAATTGATATGATTTGTTATCTTGCAAATCGTTAGTTATTGATAGTATATTAAGATTTCAATGTTGACAAAAAAAGATTTAAAAGAAGCCATAAGACCATTAGAAAAGAAAATCGACACTTTGACTGAGAAAGTAGACGATCTAGCACTTGAAACAAAAGCTATTCATGAAATTATAGAGACTCAGGGAGCGGAACTTGAGAAGAGAATCGAAAACCTCGAAGACCAAGTAGGAATCAATTAAACCCCCACAACAGACATCTTGCCTTTATCTCAACATTGTGAAGTTTCATTTGTGGCTGATTCTTACTTTTTCAGTTGGCCGTCCGCCACTTCTTCTTATAAATAAAACATGCGATTCTCTTCTGATAGGACTTTTTTAACTTCGAAGTTTCCTTTGTCAAGAACATGTGCATTTCTGTTCTGTCCTCGAAGTAATGAATATCTTTGAGGGGATCTGTAGATTACAGAAGTACGACCGGCGCATTCAATTCGATAAATTCTCTTAGTCCCATCGGGGTAGACATCAGTTAAGTAATAATCTGCCCCCCGGGAGGATAAAAGTTTCAAGCTCAAACCATTTCCTGCCCGGCTGAAAGTTTTTTCAATATTTGTCGGCATAGACTTGGCTGAGAGTCTCGGTCTAGAACCTTTCAGTCCTTATAGCACTGTCTCACGCTTCAGGCTAAATCCTCCTTCGTTAAAACTACGGCGGGACAGGTGAGACAAATGAGACAGTAAAAAAGAGTATTTGCATTTTGACTTAGTTGGTTTGGTTGCTTCTTTTTATTGTCTGGGATAATATTTATCTATGTCTGAAGAGTCATTATCTTTTGAATTTAGTTTAAATTCATTAATTCAAAAAATAAAAAAATATAAATACTTAGTTTTTGTACTGTTAATTTATTTCACATTGTATGTGACTAATCTTACAAAATTACCAATCTTTAATGATGAAGCTATTTATTTAGATTGGGGTTGGACGGCTGCTCATTGGCCTGGATATCTTTATCAATCGATGACGGATGGAAAACAACCTCTAATGATGTGGTTATTTGGAATTGCATCAAATTTTGCAAATGACCCATTACTCACTGGAAGGTTTGTTTCTGTACTGCTTGGGGGTTTTAGTTTAATTGGTTTGTATTTAACAGCAAAAGCTTTATTTAATGAAAGGGTTGCAATATTTAGTTCATTGCTTTTTTCTACTATTCCAATTTTTGTATTCTACAATAGGCAAGCACTGCTTGAAGCAGGATTAATATTTTCGATAATCTGGAGTTTTTATTATTTCTTAAAATTCATACAAAAGCCAGATTATAAAAACGCTTCCCTGCTAGGAATATTTTTTGGAGTAGGACTTTTTATAAAAACTACCATTTTAATTTTTGCTTTTCCAATGACTTTAATATTGCTGTGGCAAATAGTTATAAAGAAAAGATCAGAATTAACTACTCCAGCGATTATTTCTATTGGAGCATTTCTTGCAGTAGACACATTAATATTAATTAATCCTGTCTTCTGGGAGGCACTTTCATCAAATAGTAGATATTCATATACGTTTGGTGAAATATTACATTTTCCTATCAACTCCTGGGTTAATAATTCAATTGGATTTTTTGAAATAGGATTATTTTTTATTACTCCATTAGTTTTTATAATTTCTCTAACAGGGATTTTTCTTATTGCAAAATTAAAAGAGCGTGATAAAGCAATATTTATTTTTGTATTTTGTATAAGTTTATTAATGGAAATTATTTTAACTAGAAGTCAGTCTCAAAGATATCTTGTGCCATTTCTTCCGTTTCTTACTATATGCTCAGCTTATGTTCTGGATAAGTTTTGGAATATAAAAAAGTATGATCTAGCTTCAAAGATAATAGTAGTTTTTATCGTTTTAACTCCATTGATTTCTTCTCTGTATCTTATTGTTAATCCTTATCAATATATTAAAAAAATATCAGATTATACTAGTTATTCTGAAACTGGATATATTTATGGTCAAACATCAGGTTATGGAATAAATGAATTAGTCTCATATATTACAGAAGAAGCAGGTGAAGATTATGGATATGTATTTTTTGCTCTCACTGCTGGTAATCCAGAAAACGCAATAGATGTTTATTCCCAAATGACCAATAATCTTCTTACATTTAGAATGGATTCTGCATTGTTTCCTGGAATTGAACAATATAGCTGTATAACATCAAGCAAACCCGTATTTTATGTTGCCAGAAACAATCATAGATCTGGCATGCATCAATTTTTAGAACTTAAAAAGTCAATAAAGACAAAATCTGATAATTACAGTATTAATGTATATGGACTTAAAAAGTGTGAAGATAAAGGAATCGCAATTGAAAGTTTATACGGGCCTAGTATAAATGAATTAATAAGAAGAAAGAATTTGTAATAAAATTTATATTTATTTAAGTATAAATTTGACAAAATATTTAATAAGTAGTAAAGTCCTAGAAATGCTAGCTTACATAAAAAGAATAATCACATTTTCATTAATAGCTAGCTTCCTGTTGCTTACTGTAGGTTTATTAAAAACAGCTGAAGCACAAGTCCACAATAGACCATCTAGTAATATAGATTTAGCTCCAGCTCCAACATCACCTGGTGATAACTTTGAGTATTACTCTGATCCTACAACTATAACAATTTCAGCAACTGCAGATACAGGTTATACAGTAGATGCTATTTATTATAAATTAGATGGCGGCCCTCAACAAGAATATACTGCTCCAATTTCCGTAACAGGGACAGGAAATCATGGAATTGAGTATTGGGCTGTAGATAATTCGGGAATAGAAGAATATCCTCATAAATCAAAATCATTCATAATTAATGTTCAACCAGGAACAATAAATTATATTGAGCAGAATACTCAAACAGGCAATACGTTAAATGTTTCAGTTAATTTTGAGAATTTTGATGAGTATGAATCTCATTTTTATAGCAGCGATTGTTATAACGACAATGGTGTAGATTTTAGATTATATAATGCAGATACAGGTCAGATTGTAGTCTCCAGAACAGGGTATTCTCACTGTGGTAATTTAGGAGACGGTAATAATTGGTTAGATTTTCCACCAGTAGTATTACCAACTGGAAATTATTTTATTTATTATCATGGTAGCACAGGACAAAATTGGATAACAAATACTTATTCATATACCGCTTCAGTTCCTCATGATCAGCCTACGACAACTTCAAGCTTGTCTCCATCACCATCTTCTCCAGGAAATGGACTTAGTATCTATACAGACCCAGTAACAGTAACGTTAAATGCAACTGCGGATTCAGGTTATTCAATTGATACCACTTACTACACAGTTGATGGTGGGGCAACTCAAACATATTCTGGCCCATTTGATGTTACTGGATCAAAGTCGCATAGCATAGAATATTGGTCTGTAGATAATACAGGGCTTGCGGAAACTACGCATAAATTTAACTCTTTTATGATTGAGCCATATTCAGCAGAAATTTCTTCAATTACGCAAAATAGCACAACTATAGATTTAAGTTTAACTTTTACTAATTTTAGTAACTATACTGCACCTTTGTATAGTCAGGATTGTTATAACGATAATGGTGCTTCATTTAAACTGTATAACGCAGATACTGGAGCTGTAGTTTCATCTCAAAGTGGTTACTCTCATTGTGGAGGAGCTAGTGATGGAAGCAATAATTGGCTCGGATTTCCTCCATTGCAATTATCGACAGGTAATTATTTTGTATATTATCACGGAGGAAATGGTGATAACTGGATAACTAATAATTTCTCATATACTGAACCTGTTCCTGTTCATGAAGAGCCTGTATCGTCAGTAAATTTAAGTCCAAGCCCCGCTACACCAGGAGATGGACTAAGTATTTATTCAGACCCAGTAACCTTAACGATTAGCAGCATTGCTGATACAGGATATACAATTGATACGATTTATTACAAATTGGATGGAGGAGCACAGCAAGTTTATACATCACCTATAACTGTTATAGGAACAGGCTCACATGGAATAGAGTATTGGGCGGTTGATAATACAGGTCTCGAAGAATCCCCGCACAAATTTAAATCAATGATTGTTGATCCTAAAAATGCTGTTATAAATGATATTGTACAAGGAGGTGTTACAGTAACCGCTAATATAACATTTGATGACTTTGCTGAATATCAATATCCCTTTTACAGTCATGATTGTTACAATGATAATAATGCAGCATTTGAAATTTATAATGCTTTAACAGGCGAAAAGGTTTCTTATCAAACTGGATATAGTCATTGTCTAGGGTTAGTAGACCCATCATATGCAATCTTAATTTTTCCTCCTCTTCAGCTTCCCCACGGAACCTACTTCGTTCATTATCATGGAGGAGATGGAACTGAATGGGTATCTGATAATTTCGAATATATTCCTAATGAGTCACCTACAGCAAATGCAGGTTCTGATCAGACAGTTACAGAAGGAGATACAGTTCAGTTTGATGGTTCGGGGAGTACAGATCCCGATGGTGTAGTAGATATAGTAAGTTATGACTGGACATTTGGAGATGGGGAAACAGGAACAGGAATAAGTCCTACACATGTTTATGATGATGCTGGAGTTTATACTGCAACCCTTACAGTAGAAGATAGTCAGGGTGAAACTGATAGTGATACAGTAACAATAACAGTAAATGAAGCACAACCAATAGAAATTACATTAACCCCTACTGATGATACCTACATAAAGAATGGCCAAGATAATCGAAATGAAGGAGGAGATGTGTTCATGAGAGTTAGATCCAGTGGGAATAACAGAGCTCTGGTAAGTTTTGAGCAGACAGAAATTGAAAATGCTGTAGGCAGCGGGACTATTCTAGAAGCAAAAGTAGTACTTACAATTACTGATAATGGTAACAATTGGGGAACAGGCAGAACAGTAGATATTCATAGACTTACTTCAGGCTGGACTGAAGGAAACGGAACAGAAAATGATAGGGGCACAGGATCAGGAACTACTTGGAATTGTGCCACGGATAGTGATATAAGTAATCAGGGTAAAGATTGTTCTGGTGCTTCCGAGTGGGAAATGGGTAAACCAAACCAGCCCGAACTTCATCCATGGATAGAAACCCCAACAGATACAATAACAATTACAAGCGGTTTAACGGGAGAAATAGAATATGATGTTACGTCTGATGTTCAAGCATTTCTAAGTGGTAGCGAGAGCAATTTTGGATGGCTTATCAGAAAAACAGAAGAAGAACAAAACGGTAGAGTAGAATTCGGTACAAAAGAAAGCTCTTATACGCCTCAACTAGTTATCACCTATCAGCCGTAGATCTTGAGTTCTGCGACTTATTCCTGAATCCAGAGGGTAAGGTGAGATTTCTACACAATCGTGCTGTGCGTACCGGTTTCGAACCTTTCTATCATTATAACTGATTTTTCGCGCCTCGGCTGTCTGGCACGAAAGCCATTCGTATGAGCACGAAAACTACTGCCATGACTCTTATGGTTGTGACTTCTACCTCGAGGTTTAAACATATTTTATCTTTCCGGTCTCGGTGTTGCTTCTTTTACAGCGATTGAACGTCCATTAAGATCCGAACCGTTAAGTTTATCCATTGCTGCTTTTGCTTCTTCAGGTGTTGACATTTCAACAAACCCGAAACCTTTACCTACGCCTGTATTTCTATCCACTATTACCTTTGCTGAAAGCACTGTTCCAGCTTGTGCAAAATGGTCTTGAAGTTGTGCGTCTGTAGTTGCGTAATCAAGACTACCTATAAATAATTTATTTGTCATTGTTTGATCCTCCTTTCCTTTTAATTTAAATACTATACGAGTGCCTCTGCTTAAAATGAAGTTGTTTTATGTTGGGAAGAAGATACGAAGTGTAAACAATGAGTATCTTTTATCTTTTAAAAACCTAAATCAAAATGTAAGCCGATATACTCGCGTACAATCTGCGATTAAATACATTATAACACAAAACGACTCAATCAGCACTATTATGGGCTATTGTATGAGACTTCCGTGTTTATATATAAATTCCTGTACCGGCTCAGACAGAAAAAGATTGTTCAATTCCTTTGGTGAAAAAAAATCGAGAAGCTGGTTTTCTTTCCTTTCTATTTTATTCACGTTATCGTCTGTTAATCTTGCGTGATAACAAGATTTCGATACAAACTCAACGTTTTCAATTTTTATACCTATTTCCCTTTCTACTTTTCTTATCAGAGCGTGTTCATAAGACTCTCTTTCTTCTTTTACTCCTTCAATAAAACACCATGGGTAATCTTCTTTATCTGTATAGCCGTTATTTTTGCGCATTAGAAGTACTTTTCCTTTATATGTTAAAAGGATTGAGCTTCTCGGGTTTTTATTATCCATAACACATTATAGTCCTATTAAAGACCAAAAAGGTGAGAAGAATAGAGCGTTTTGGCTATTTTTATGGCTGCCGAGCAGGGTATACTTCGGCAGTGCTTCGTATTACCTTTTCCTACTCGTCGCTTTTTTTAGCTCCTCGCTCAGGAAGTTCGACTCTTGGCTACAGCAGTGAGCGAGCGGAGCGAGTCGAACTGCTGCCGCTTTACCGAAAACTTCGAACCTCATTGTAATTGCCCCTCGCTTCGCTCGGGGCTTTGCGCTCGGCCTTCGGCCTCGCTCTGTTTGTATTTTTTGTGCGCGCGTTAGGTCTCGGACTTTGTCCTCCAAAGGATGTTATTTTATTGTCCTTGTCCCAACCCTTCCCATACGCGGACAATATATCTTACTCTCTTTAAAAGGCATACGAAAGTCCCACCCTACCCAAAACATAAAGGGAAGCGGCGACCCCTTCCTTTGGGCGCAAGACCCGCCTTGGGGCGGGTTTGCCATTGTTTTGTCTTTGTCTAATATCGCTTTACAGTATCTTTCCTCGCTCGCTTCGCTCGTCTCAACTCTTAGTTGATTTAAAACGGTAGCGCCGTCGGAGGGGTGTCCGCTTTTTCGCCCCCGCCTTCTCTTATTTTATCCCTCTTGTTCCTGTTACTGGTTGCGATCCTATGGATTCGCCCCGCGTTTTCTTTTAAAACAAAGTAATTCTCGCGGGGCTCGTTTGGGAGAAAAATACTTTGTAAAGAAATAAGAATATCAAACCTTTAAATGGCAAACCACTTATTGCATATACTATAGAGGCTGCCAACAGGTCAAGGCATATCAACAGGGTCGTTGTCTCAACCAATTCTTCAGAAATCGCCGGGATTGCAGAAAGGTATGGCGCAGAAGTACCCTTTTTGAGGCCTGAGGAAATATCGGGTTCAGATTCTACAGAAATGGAGTTCTTCGAACATGCCCTGGACTGGTTTGCAGAAAATGAGGGCTATGTACCTGATTTGATAGTCCTGCTTTATCCTACATCGCCTCTAAGAAGGACTGAATCTATTGACAGTGCAATAGAAACCATGCTGGCACATCCTGAGGCAGATTCCCTGCGTTCAATTAAGAAATGCTCAGAGCATCCGTATAAGATGTGGCAGATTGAGGATGGTTATCTGAAATCCTTTGTAAAGGGTGAAAAAAGGTGTGATACACATACACTGTCTTATCACCTTCTACCGGAAGTGTATATACAAAATGCGAGTATATATATAACAAAACCATCTACGATCAGAGATAAACATTCTGCTACAGGGAATGTAATTATTCCCTATATCATGGATGAAACAGAGTCTATAGATATTAACAATCCTCCCGATTTTATGCTGGCAGAGATGGTGATAAAGGGTGAGAGGAAGGAGGTCAATGTTATATGAATGGGGATGCCTATTCAACGACACTCTTGGATTTTCCTGACAACGATATTTTTATAAT